>Ga0102953_1000289_pt1 | contig 36102 bp, 34 predicted proteins | sample SalPon2A_C_D2_MG_FD_78509 | JGI IMG/M metagenome (GOLD analysis project Ga0102953, IMG submission 78509) | Soil microbial communities from South San Francisco under conditions of wetland restoration - Salt Pond MetaG R2A_C_D2_MG | ecosystem: Environmental > Terrestrial > Soil > Wetlands | place... | reverse complement strand
GTTCCACGAGTTGCGCAATACCATCCGCGGAGATGATTCCATAATGGTGATCGGGGTAGATGTTGCCAAGGATCGCCATCACGCCTTCTTCGGCACCGCAAACGGCAAGACCTTGTGGAAAAAACTGATCTTTGACAATTCGATCCAAGGCTTCAACAGCCTTCGGACCATGGCCGACAATCTGATGACCCAGCATGGTCTGAAACGGAGAGTCTTCGGTGTCGAGCCGACGGCTTCCTACCACAAGCCCCTGGCAGCTGCCGAACCGGCCGCTTCGCGCAAGCGGCGAAAAGCGTCATAAGGGGTCGCGTCTCCAAAAATCAAATTTGATATTTGGAGACACGACCCCTTATGACGCTCATGAGCGGCTGTCGCAGGCGCATACAGAGCGCACCTACACCGGCCGCCAGCAGCAGTACCGCCATTTCAGTGAAGATGTCGGGAAACACACCCATTTAGTTGCCTTTCTCACTGGCGGCGCGACGCCGCAGCCACTTCTCGGTACCCACTACGCTGTAGATCACCAACCCGCCGGTCAGAACCCAGGCCCATTCGGGGATTCCCATGGGTGCGGTCCCAAACAACCGATTCATTACCGGAGAGTACGTGAAGAAAATTTGCAACAGCGTCATTACAACCACACCGAGGATGAGCCAGCGGTTGGAAAAAACACCCAGTTTGAACATCGTGTATTGCAGCGATCGGCAATTAAACAGATAGAAGAGCTCGCCGAACACGAACATATTGACTGCGACGGTGCGCGCCGTTTCGACACTCTGGCCATGCAGCAACGCCCATTCGAACAGACCAAAGGCGCCAAGCAATAACATCAGGCTCACAAGACCAATACGAAAACCGAGCACCCGGGTGAGTACCGGTGACCCCGGACGTCGCGGAGGACGTTCCATGACTCCCGGCTCCTTCCCCTCAAAGGCCAACATCAGACCAAGCAACACGGCTGTTGTCATATTTATCCAGAGAATCTGGACCGGAGTAATGGGGAGGGCGACACCGGCGAATACGGCAACAAGTATTACCAGGCCCTCACCGATGTTGGTAGGCAAGGTCCAAGTGATGAACTTAACGAGGTTGTCAAACACCGCCCTGCCTTCCTCGACTGCCGCTTCAATGGTTGAGAAATTGTCGTCGGTGAGTACCATATCAGCAGCCTCTTTAGCCACTTCGGTGCCACCTACACCCATAGCGACGCCGATATCGGCCTGCTTGAGCGCGGGCGCATCGTTGACACCATCGCCGGTCATCGCCACCACATGTCCTCTAGCCTGAAGCGCCTCTACCAGACGCAGCTTCTGTTCGGGGGAGACCCGTGCAAACACCACCGCCCGCTGGGCGACATCCATCAGTTCATTGTCGGTCAGTTGCGAGAGCCTATGCCCGGTGATTGCGAAACTGTCCGGATCGCTTTCAGCGGCACCGTTAAGACCGATCTGTCGAGCGATCGCCGCGGCGGTAACCACATGATCTCCGGTGATCATCTTGACCTGGATGCCGGCCTTCTGACAGGCTCTGACGGCGGCTATCGCCTCCGGCCGCGGGGGATCCATCATGGCCTGGAAACCAAGAAAAGTCAGGCCATCCGCCACGTCAGAATGTGCGACAGATTGGCTGGGGGCCGTAACAACCTTGCGGGCAAATGCCAGCACCCGAAGTCCTCTTGCTGCCATCTTCTCTACTTCGCGGTGGATACCTGCCTGATCGAGTAACTCGGGTTCAGTACCCGCCCCGTAGGCGTTGCGGCAGCGAGACAACACCCTTTCAACCGAACCTTTCATATAAATGACAGCCGCCGCCTCTGTTCCTGCGCCGTGTAGCGTCGCCATGTATTGATGCTGGGATTCGAACGGCAGCGCATCGATGCGGGGAAACTCCTGCTCAAGCGCCTCTCGTGAAAGCCCTACCTTGGCGGCAGCGGTGATCAACGCGACCTCTGTTGGATCTCCCTCGATGCGCCACTGCTTGCCGTTTTGGACTAAACGTGAATCGTTGCATAACAGGCCTGCTTTCAGACATTCCACCAGGGTGGGATGCGATTTCGGATCGATCGCGGATTCGTCAAGCCGAACCTCTCCTTGTGGTGCATAACCCACACCCGAGAAGTGGTAACAGCTGTCTCCGGTACAGATCTGCTGCACCGTCATCTGATTCTGGGTCAGTGTCCCGGTCTTGTCGGAACAGACAACCGTTGTGCTGCCCAGGGTTTCAACCGCGGGCATCTTGCGGATAATCGCGTTACGCCGCGCCATCTTGTCCACGCCGATCGCCAGCATAATGGTCATCGCCGCAGGCAATCCCTCTGGTATCGCACCGACGGCCAGTGCTACCGCCGCCATAAAGGTGTCGAGCAGGGGTTCCCCGTGTAACCAGCCCGCCAGCAAAGTCAATCCGGCAAGGCCCAAAATGACCCAGAGCAAGATCCCACTGAATTCTGCAATTTTCTTGGTCAGCGGAGTTGCCAGTGTCGCGGCGCCGGCGATCAGAGCGTTGATCCGTCCGATCTCGGTGCCGTCACCCGTCGCGACGGCAATCCCTGCACCGGTACCATAGGTAACCAGGGTAGACGAATATGCCATATTGCTGCGGTCGGCAAGCACCGTTTCCAGTGCCAGCCGCTCCGGCTGTTTCTGAACCGGGACGGATTCTCCCGTCAACGCCGATTCATCGATTTGAAGCTCCCGGGAACGCAACAATCGCAGGTCCGTCGGCACCTTATCCCCGGACTGTAGCAGGACGATGTCTCCAGGAACCAGGTCGAAGGCGGCGATTCTTTCTTTTTTTCCTGCCCGCACGACCGTCGCCGCACTCTCCATGGCACGCGTCAGTGCCTCAATGGCTTTTAATGCCTTGGATTCCTGGATGTAACCGATAACCGCATTGACCAACACGACACCGAAGATGACTCCACTGTCGACCCATTCTTGCAGTGCAAAGGTGACTACCGTGGCGGCCAACAGAATATAGATAAGCGGCTGATGAAACTGCAGCAGAAATAAAACCAGGGGGCTCTTGCCTTTCTTCAGCGTGAGGCGATTGGACCCGAAATGCTTCTGCCGGTGGGCCACCTCAAACATATCGAGGCCAGTGGCGCCGTCCGACTCCAGCAGCGTTACGACTTCGTCTTGCGGCAAATGATGCCAATGTCTTGAAAATAAGGTATCCATGTTGGCGCCTTAGGTTAGGCCACGGTCTCCACGACCTCTTTCGATTACCTTTTCCCGTGAATCTACACGGCGATCCTCAAACGTCGCTGGTTATGGCATCTCCGGCCCATCGTCCATCATTTCAACCCAGAACGTACAGCCGCCGCCGGGCGTCTCTTCCACCCAGGCCCGCCCCCCGTAGAGGCGGGCAATCTTCTGTACTGTGGCAAGCCCAACCCCGGTTCCCATTGAGCTTTTCCCGGAGACTCCCCGGAAGAAGACCTCAAAGATGCGGCTGCGTTCTGCCGGCGGGATCCCAGGACCGTGGTCGCGGACGAAGAAGCGCACCCGCTGTTCCTGGTGCTCCCCACCGACTTCGATGGGCCCGCCCTGCGGACCTGCATAGCGCAGTGCGTTACCAATCAGATTGTCAAAAACCTGAAAAAGTAGCGACCTGGAGACATGGACCATCGACAAAGATCCTTTTACTACGGTAAGCCCGGTACTGACCAGCAAACATCCCAAATCGGCCAAAACCTCTTCCATCACTTCGGCGGCGTCCACCGGTTCTGTCGGCCGCTCGACTCGTCCAACCCGGGCTAAGTCCAATAGATCCTCCATCATGCCCAGCATTCGTCTTGCCTGCTGTTCTATCTCAGTCAAGATGCCCAAGGCATTTTCATCCAGCCGTTCCTGGTATTGCTCCCGGAGAAATTCGACGAAGCCGATGATGGGGGTCAGGGGCGTGCGGAGATCGTGAGACACTGTATAGACAAAGGCGTCCAGTTCCCGATTGGCCATTTCAAGTTTTTCCTCCGCCTCTTTTTTCGCGCTGATATCCCGGATACTGGAGCGGATGCCGAGATATTCCATTTTCAAGTTGAAAATTGGCTGCCAGGAACCGGCCACCCATAGAACGGAACCGTCTTTGCGCCGAATGCGAAAACGTAAATCATTACCTGAGGTTTGCTCCGAATGCCTTTGATGAAAAATCTTAGCTACGGCGTCTCGATCTTCTTCGTGGATCAGGGTGCGTGTAAGGTCTGGCATCAACAGGCATTCCTCGGAGGAATACCCGGTAATCCGCTCCACGGATGGATTGACCCATAGCAGGCGACCATCTGGAGCATGCCAGTTTTCCCAGTCGTAGCTGTAATCGGCGATGGCTTGAAAGCGTTCTTCGTTTTTCTGAAGCGTTTCGACAGCTCGGCGGCGTTCAATCTCCACCGCGGCCCGCACCGCGAATACCGACAACATCGTTTCCGCCAGTTCTGTTTCTCTTATCGGCCGGTGGTCTATAATTGCCATAATCCCAATGATCCGTCCCCTAGAATTCAGAAGAGATGTCCCGATAAAACTTTCCGCTGCCGATTCCGACAGCAGCGGATCCTGGGGAAATTCCTGCCGCACCTTTTCCCGATAACGACACACCCCTTCACTGATGACTTTCTCCCACACCCTCCCTGCCACCGGACAGTCCCGTGCTTCGACTCTTTTTCCCGCTTGATATGCGACTACCGTGCTGACCCCCCGCGCGGGGTCTTCGGCCAGTTCACAAAGGAAAACACTGTCGACGCCCAGTGCCTTGGCGAGATGCTCGGTCAGTGCGTGGAAAAACGCTTCGCCGCTTGCCACCGAAATCCCTTGGGCAATTTCCCTCAAAGTCTCGTCCTTTTGCCGGAGCGCCCTGACCTGGTGCTGTATAAGCCAGCCAAGCATGACGGCCATCAAAAGAACAAAGAACCAGTCGTTCAATATTTGAATATAGGTGAATTCGGCCGGAACGGTGAAAAGTGCGGCTAGTATTCTGTCGATAAAAAGAAACCACATTCCCGCAACCACGGCAAAAATCGAGGCTATTTTAAGGGAAATCCGTTTCTCGTCTGACACCAGGGGAATTCCAAAGAATTTTTTCATGGAAGCTCTCCTTTCTGGAGATAAAATCCCTCCGCCTCGTGGAGGTCGAAGATTTTCCTTCAAGCCCTTCTAATCAACAAAATGCAAGTCCCTGTTTTGACAAGATAAATTTTCGGCCTAGAGAAAGTGATTCGTCATATAAATGCCGTTTATATGCAAAGTTAATTTCTGACGTCGGGCCACCGCAGGGGGATTGTGGCGCTAATCAGGCGGCAATGATATTGGGCGATCCTCGGGCGCCGCCCCGCCAGATATTTGCCCACCGAGCCATGATAGTAGAATAAAATGATATGTCGCCGATCGGGTATTTTCATCCTCGCAATGAGGACAATTTTCAAAGTCCGCGGAGACTGAATCGCCCCTAGTTCTCTAGGCCCCTTTGACCCATCCGGAGGTGTCTGACCAGTCACGCTCGGGAAGGCGTGGGGGATGAGTAGATTTTTTCACCTCAAAGGACCGCCTGACTCAACCATTCTGCATCAGCGCAAACAGCGCCGCCATGATCAGGATCAGCGCCCCGGTCAGCAGCGCCAGAAGTTTTGCCAGCAGAATTCTCATTCGCCTCTTGCCTCCATCAGATCAGACCAAGTCAAACAGCTCGGAATGCACCCGCTTCATCGGCACGCCCAACCGATACAGGAGCTTTTCGGAAAGCTGGATCATCGGTACCGGCCCGCAGATGAAATACTCCTGGCCGTCGTCCTGCTGCGGCAGATGCCGCGCCAACAGCTCTTCGCTGAGCAGCCCCGCTTCTCCCTGCCACCCCTCGGGCGGATCTTTGAGCACAAACACCAGCCGCAGGTTGAGCTGAGTCTGTAACGCCTGCAACTCCTCCCGAAACGTCAGCCGTTCCCAAGTGTGGTAGGCGTAAAACAGCAGCAACGGTCGCCGGTCGCCCCGGTCGGCCAGAGTGCGCAGCATCCCCATAATCGGCGCGATGCCGATGCCGCCGGAGATAAACACATAGCTTGGGGCAGGCTGGCGGTCGATGCTGAAACTGCCGTAGGGGCCGTCCAGGTAAACCTTTTGACCGAGTTCCACCTCCTTGATCCGCGCAGTGAAATCGCCCAGCGCCTTGATGGTGAAACGTAGCGCTTCCGGCTGCTCGGCACTGGAGGCTATGGAGAAGGGGTGTTCCTTGAGGGCAAAGGGAGAATTCCAAGTCGTCAGCCAGGCGAACTGACCGGGCTGAAAGGTAAACCCAGCATGTCCATCGGGAGCCAATTGCAGGGTCCAGGTATCGCCCCGCTCGGCGATCACTTCTGTCACCCGAAACGGCCGGCGCAGCAGCATGGCCGGCTTGAGCAGCCGTACATAGGCCAGCAGTAGTAACCAGGAAAGACAGATCAAGCCCCAGAGCAACTTTTTCCAGTGGGCATCGACAAAATGCCCGACCCCCTCGATATGGGCGATGGCCAGTCCCAGCGCCAGGGTCGCCAGCACCGCATGACCCAGCCGCCAGCGGTCATAATCGATCCGCAACTGTTTGCGCCACACAGAGCTGGCCAGCAGCAGGCAGAGTGCCAGCAGCGAACCGACCCCGGCCCAAAACTCCCAGGGGCCTACGGCAGGGTGAAAGTAACTCAACAGGCTCGGCTCGACGATCAGCAATAGCAGGGGATGAACCAGGATAAAAGCGAAGGCCACCAAGGAACTTTGGCGGTGGAAATAGTAAATGATGTCGATGCCGAAAGGGGCCGAGGCCCTGCGAAAGCGGGCGGTTTGGAAGAACAAGGTGCCGATCATGGCCGTACCGGCAAAACCTAGGGCCAGGGAAAAGTCCCACCAAAAGCCACTACCCGCAGGAACCGGCCCGACCAGCAGCACCACCAGGGGGACCAGAACCAGGGCCAAGTAAACCCCAACCCAGAACATTCCCAAATAAAAAGGGGGCAATGATCCTCCCACGATTGAACGTTGTTGAAAATGATTTCCCTAATTGTAACAGGTGTTTTAGGATTGTGGGCAGATTGCGCTCTCCACAATTCTGACAATGAGGCTGTTTTAGAAATCACAAGTTATCGAACTTGCCCTTCAATCTTTGTCTGATCGTCCGATAAGTCATGCCATCAGTAATTCTTGCAGGTTCTAAGGATTTATCGGAAAGTGATCGGATAGTTCAAATGACTCTTCCCGGCGCCCACTACCATCCAGCCCAGTGAACCAGGAACAGTTCGAGCTTTAATCCTTGACTCCGCCCCTCCCACCCCGGGAGGGGCTTTATTGTCCCCTGAAGAAGTTTTCTCCCCACCGACCCCGCTTAACTCTCCCTGTCTCCGCCCGAATAATTTCTTCGTTCGGATAAAGAGGCGGCAAGCCCCCAGCTTTCCCTTTTTCGCCCCCACAAATACAAAATGATGTTTCATTTCATAAACAGAATCCACGTAAGCCACCGTCGCGCACCAAGCCCCCTGTTTCTTCATCGTGCCCAGGAAAATGTTGTAATTCCGGTAGCCTGAAAACCAAGGTCGTCGCATTTACAAAATAAAACATTGTTTGGCATGGCGGCTGCAACTTCCATGGTCAACCACCCACCCGAAAGGAGATGCAGATCATGGCCAGCTATCCGACCCTCAATTTTCATCTGGGCGAAACGACCGACCTGCTGCGCGAGACGATCCGCGCCTTTGCCGCGGAGGAAATCGCTCCCCGCGCCGACGACATCGATCGGGAGAACCTCTTTCCCCACGACCTGTGGAAGAAGATGGGCGATCTCGGGCTGCTCGGCATCACCGTCTCGGAAGAGTACGGCGGTGCCGGAATGAGCTACCTCGATCACGTGGTGGCCATGGAGGAGCTCAGCCGCGCCTCGGCATCGGTCGCCCTCTCCTACGGCGCCCACTCCAACCTCTGCGTCAACCAGATCAACCGCAACGGCAGCGAGGAGCAGAAACGCCTGTACCTGCCGAAGCTGATCTCGGGCGACCATGTCGGCGCCCTCGCCATGAGCGAACCGGGCGCCGGCTCCGACGTCGTCTCCATGCGGCTGCGGGCCGAAAGGCAGGGCGAGGAATACGTTCTGAACGGCAACAAGATGTGGATCACCAACGGTCCTGACGCCGATGTCCTGGTGGTCTATGCCAAGACCGACCCGCAGGGCGGTCCCCGCGGCATCACCGCCTTCCTCATCGAGAGAGGCATGCCGGGCTTCTCCTCCGCCCAGAAACTCGACAAGCTCGGCATGCGCGGCTCCAATACCTGCGAACTGGTCTTCGAGAACTGCCGGGTGCCGGCGGGGAACGTTCTCGGCGCCGAGGGGCGCGGGGTCAACGTGCTGATGAGCGGCCTCGACTACGAGCGGGCCGTCCTGGCCGGCGGGCCCCTCGGCATCATGCAGGCCTGCATGGACGTCGTCGTGCCCTATATCCACGAGCGCAAGCAGTTCGGCCAGCCGATCGGCACCTTCCAGCTGATGCAGGGTAAGATCGCCGACATGTACACGGCGATGAACGTCTGCCGCTCCTACGTCTACTCCGTGGCCAGGGCCTGCGACCGCGGCGAGACCACTCGCAAGGACGCCGCCGGCGCTATCCTCTACGCCGCCGAGAAGGCGACCTGGATGGCCCTGCAGGCGATCCAGACGCTCGGCGGCAACGGCTACACCAACGAGTACCCGACGGGGCGTTACCTGCGCGACGCCAAGCTCTACGAGATCGGGGCGGGCACCTCGGAGATCCGTCGCATGCTCATCGGCCGCGAGCTCTTCCAGGAAAGCGCCGCTTGAGCATTGTCCCCACCAACCGTTTCCTACAAGGAGCAGATGACCGATATGAGCGTTCTCAGCAGTACCCTCGACATCCAGTCCGCCGACTATTCGCGGAATGCCGAGGCGATGACGGCGCTGGTCGCCGACCTGCGCGACAAGGTGGCGCGGATCAAGGAGGGGGGCGGCGAAAAAGCCCGGGAAAAACACGTCTCGCGCGGCAAGCTGTTGCCCCGCGAGCGCATCCGCCAGCTCCTCGACGTCGGCTCGCCGTTCCTCGAACTCTCCCAGTTCGCGGCCTACGAGGTCTACGACGACGAGGTGCCGGCCGCCGGCCTCGTCACCGGCATCGGACGCATCTCCGGTCGCGAGTGCATGATCGTGGCCAACGACGCCACCGTCAAGGGGGGCACCTACTACCCCCTCACCGTCAAGAAGCACCTGCGGGCCCAGGAGATCGCCGAGGCCAATCACCTGCCCTGCCTCTACCTGGTCGACTCGGGCGGGGCTTTCCTGCCCAAGCAGGACGAGGTCTTCCCCGACCGGGATCACTTCGGCCGCATCTTCTACAACCAGGCCAACCTGTCGGCCAGGGGCATCCCCCAGATCGCCGTGGTCATGGGGTCGTGCACCGCCGGCGGGGCGTACGTGCCGGCCATGGCCGACGAGTCGATCATCGTCAGGGAGCAGGGCACGATTTTCCTCGGCGGCCCGCCCCTGGTCAAGGCGGCCACCGGCGAGGTGGTCAGCGCCGAGGCCCTGGGCGGGGCCGAGGTGCACTGCCGCACCTCCGGCGTCACCGACCACTACGCCCATGACGATGCCCACGCCCTGGGCATCGCCCGCAAGGTGGTCGCCGGCCTCAACACCGTCAAGCGCCCCGACCTGGCGATCCGCGAGCCGGCCGAACCCCTCTGCGATCCCGAGGAGCTCGGCGGCATCATCCCCACGGATACCCGCAAGCCCTTCGACGTGCGCGAGGTGATCGCCCGCATCGTCGACGGCAGCGAGTTCGACGAATTCAAAAGGTACTACGGCGAGACCCTGGTCTGCGGCTTCGCCCATCTCTTCGGCTACCCGGTGGGGATCGTCGCCAACAACGGCATCCTCTTCTCCGAGTCGGCCCTCAAAGGGGCCCACTTCATCGAGCTGTGCGGACAGCGCGGCATCCCCCTGATCTTCCTGCAGAACATCACCGGCTTCATGGTCGGCAGCAAGTACGAATCGGGGGGGATCGCCAAGGACGGCGCCAAGATGGTCACGGCGGTGGCCTGCGCCGGGGTGCCGAAACTGACCATGATCATCGGCGGCAGCTTCGGGGCCGGCAACTACGGCATGTGCGGCCGGGCCTACAGCCCCGACTTCCTCTGGATGTGGCCCAATGCGCGCATCTCGGTGATGGGGGGCGAGCAGGCCGCCAGCGTCCTGGCCCAGGTGAGGCGCGACGGCATGGAGGCGCGGGGCCAGTCCTGGTCCGCCGAGGAAGAGGAGAGCTTCAAGTCGCCGATCCGGGACCAGTACGAGCAGCAGGGGCATCCCTACTATGCCAGCGCCCGTCTCTGGGACGACGGCATCATCAACCCGGCCGACAGCCGCATGGTTCTCGGGCTGAGCCTCTCGGCGGCCCTCAACGCACCTTCGCAGCCGACCCGCTTCGGCGTCTTCAGGATGTAATGCCATGACCGACTATCTGCAAACGAAAATCGACGACAGGGGCAGGGCGACGCTCACCATGGATCGCCCCGAGGTGCACAATGCCTTCGACGATGCGCTGATCGCCGCCATGACCGCCGAGCTCAGGCGCCTGAAGACCGATCCGGGGGTGAGGGTGCTGGTGCTGAGGGCGAGCGGCAAGAGCTTCTCCGCCGGCGCGGACCTCGCCTGGATGCGGCGCATGGCCGACTACTCGCGGGAGGAGAACCTGGCCGATTCCATGGCGCTGGCCGAACTGATGAGAACCCTCGATGCCTTCTCCCGCCCGACGGTGGCCCTGGTGCAGGGCGCGGCTTTCGGCGGCGGCGTCGGGCTGGCGGCCTGCTGCGATATGGTCATCGCCTCGGAGAAAGCGAGCTTCTGCCTCTCCGAGGTGAAGCTGGGGCTGATCCCGGCCGTCATCTCCCCCTACGTGGTGGCGGCCATCGGCGCCCGCCGCGCCCGCCGCTACTTCCTCAGCGCCGAACGCTTCGACGCCGCCGAAGCCCACCGCCTGGGGCTGGTGCACGAGGTGGTTGCGCCGGAGCTGCTGGAAGAGCGCGGAGCGAGGTTTTGCGACACGCTGTTCAGGAACGGTCCGGCCGCCATGGCCGCCGCCAAGGACCTGGTGGCGGCGGTGGCCGGACGGCCCGCCGACGCGGCGCTGATCCGCGATACCGCCGCTCGCATCGCCGCGACAAGGGCCTCCGTCGAGGGCAAGGAAGGGCTCGGCGCCTTTCTCGAGAAACGTCAGCCTGCCTGGGTGAAAGGATAACGATATGTTCGACAAGATACTGGTGGCCAACCGCGGCGAAATCGCCTGCCGCATCATTCGCACAGCCCGTCACCTGGGCATCCGCACGGTGGCGGTCTACTCCGACGCCGATGCCGGCGCCCGCCATGTTTCCCTCGCCGACGAGGCCTTCCGGCTCGGTCCGGCGTCGGCGGCGGAGAGCTACCTGCGACCGGAGTCGATCCTCGCGGCGGCGCGGGAGAGCGGCGCCCGGGCGATCCACCCCGGTTACGGCTTTCTCTCGGAAAACGCCGACTTTGCCCGTCGCTGCCGGGAGGCGGGAATGGTCTTCATCGGTCCGCCGGAAGAGGCGATCGAGGCGATGGGCTCGAAGAGCGCGGCCAAGGCGTTGATGGAAAAGGCCGGCGTGCCCCTGCTGCCCGGCTATCATGGCCAGGCCCAGGACCTCGAGACGCTGCAGGCCGAGGCGCAGAGCATCGGCTTTCCCCTGCTGATCAAGGCCAGCGCCGGCGGCGGCGGCAAGGGCATGCGGGTGGTCGAGCGGGCCGCCGACTTTGCCGAAGCCCTGGCCGGGGCCCGGCGCGAAGCGGCCGCGGCTTTCGGCGACGACCGGGTGCTCCTCGAAAAATACCTCACCCGGCCGCGCCACGTCGAAATCCAGGTCTTCGCCGACAGCCGGGGCAACGTCGTCCATCTTTTCGAGCGCGACTGCTCCATTCAGCGCCGCCACCAGAAGGTCGTCGAGGAGGCCCCCGCGCCGGGGATGACGGATCGGTTGCGCAGCGAGATGGGCAAGGCCGCCGTTGCGGCCGCCGCCACCATCGGTTACGTCGGCGCCGGCACCGTGGAGTTTCTTCTCGATACCGATGGCTCCTTCTACTTCATGGAGATGAACACCCGCCTGCAGGTGGAGCATCCGGTCACCGAGATGGTCACCGGTGTCGATCTGGTGGAGTGGCAGCTGCGGGTCGCCGCCGGCGAGGCGCTGCCCTCCCGGCAGGAAGAGATCTCCCTGGCCGGTCACGCCATCGAGGTGCGCATCTACGCCGAGGATCCGGAAAACGATTTCCTGCCCTCCACCGGTCGCCTGCGCCATCTGCGCCATCCCGAAGAGTCGCTCCACGTGCGCGTCGACAGCGGGGTGGCCGAGGGGGACGCGATTGGCATCCACTACGACCCGATGCTCGCCAAGCTCATCGTCTGGGACAGAGACCGCCTCGCTGCCCTGCGCCGCCTGCGACGGGCCCTGTCCGAATACCAGGTGGTCGGCGTAAAGACCAACGTCCGCTTCCTCGGGGCCGTGGCCGGCAACCCGGCCTTCGCCGCCGCCGACCTCGACACCGCCTTCATCGAGCGCCACCGGGCGGCCCTCTTCCCCGAAAAGGTTCAGGCCTCGGACCGCACCCTGGCCCTGGCCTGCCTGGAGGTGCTGCTGTCGCGCGCCGCCGAGGCCGCCGAGTCGGCCCGCGCCTCGCTCGATCCCCACTCCCCCTGGAACCGGACCAGCGGCTGGCGTCTCAACAGCGACAATCACCACGTCCTGCGTTTCGTCGACGGCGAGCAGGACGTCGGCGTTACCGCCCACTTCCGTCCCGGAGGTTACCTCTTCGACCTGCCCGGCGGACCGATGAGCGCCCGGGGCGAGATCGGCCCGCAGGGGGACCTGCTGGCCGATCTCGACGGGACCCGCCTGAAGGCCACGGTCGTGCGCCACGGCGATGAATTGACCGTCCTCTGCCAGGGAGCCAGCCACCGCCTGCGCCTCCTCGATCCCTACGCCGGCGCCTGCGACCAGGGCCAGGAGAAGGGACGGCTGACCGCGCCGATGCCCGGCAAGGTCATCGCCTTCAACATCGCCGCCGGCGCCGAGGTCGCCAAGGGCGATCCCCTGGTGATCCTCGAGGCGATGAAGATGGAGCACACCATCACCGCGCCCGGCGACGGCAAGGTCGTCTCCCTCAACTTCGAAGTCGGGGCGATGGTGAACGAGGGTGCCGAGCTGCTGGTTTTCGAAGCCGGCGAAGGAGCCTGACGATGAGACTGCCGAGGAAAGTAAAGGTCGTCGAGGTCGGTCCGCGTGACGGGCTGCAGAACGAGGAGCGGCTCGTGCCGACGGAAGTCAAGGTCGGGCTTATCGATCGGCTCAGTCGTGCCGGCTTCGCCACCGTCGAAGCAACGAGCTTCGTTTCGCCCAAGTGGGTGCCGCAGCTGGCCGACGCCGCCCGGGTGATGGAGGGGATCGAGCGCCGGGCCGAAGTCAGCTACCCGGTGCTGACCCCGAACCTGCGCGGCCTGGAGGCCGCCATCGCCGCCGGGGCGAGCGAGATCGCGGTATTCGGAGCCGCCTCGGAAACCTTCTCCCTGAGAAACATCAATTGTTCGGTTGCCGAAAGCCTGGAGAACTTCCGGGAGGTGATCCGTGTCGCCCTCGGGCACCGCCTGCGGGTGCGCGGCTACGTCTCCTGCGTCCTCGGCTGCCCCTACGAGGGGCCGGTCGCCCCGGAGGCGGTGGCCACGGTGGCCGAGCGCCTCTTCGAACTGGGCTGCTACGAGGTCTCCCTCGGCGACACCACAGGCGTCGGCACGGCGCTGCGGGCCCAAGGGATGATCGAGGCGGTGGCCGCCAGGGTGCCGGTGGAGCGCCTCGCCGTCCACTTCCACGATACCTACGGCCAGGCCCTGGCGAACGTCCTGGCCGCCCTGCAGGCCGGGGTGACGACGATCGACAGCTCGGTTGCCGGCCTCGGCGGCTGCCCTTACGCCCAGGGCAGTTCGGGGAACCTCGCCACCGAGGATCTGCTCTACATGCTCGAAGGACTGGGGATCGACACCGGCGTCGACCTGGGCAGGGTGATCGCGGCCGGCGATTACATCTGCGGGCACCTCGGGCGATCCTCGGGATCGAGGGTGGCCCGCGCCCGCGGGTGCGCCGACCTGCATCGCCAGCAAAAGGTGTCATAAACAGAACATTCATACGGAAAGGAGAAGAACCATGTTTGTCGGAGCCGAAGCCGCAACCATTGACGCCAGCGAAACGACTTTTGCCGAGGAATACCGCCGCAAGCTCTGCAGTCCCGCGGAGGCCGCCGCCGAGGTCGGAAACGGTGAGTTCCTGGTCTTCCCCATCTGCGCCGGCGAGCCGATTCTCTTCACCCGGGCGCTGGCCGCCCGCCAGGAGAGTCTCGAGGGGGTGACCATCAACCAGCAGCACCATCTCTGTCCCGACTATTTCACCGAGACCTCGCCCAGGCACATCAAGGTCAATTCCTGGTTCACCAGCGGCGTCTCGCGCAAGGCCGTGCAGAACGGCTGGGCCGACTGGGTCCCCAACTACTTCCACGAGGTACCCAAGCTGATGACCGAGTGCTGGCCGGTCGACTGGGTCGGCACCATGGTCTCGCCGATGGACGAGCACGGCTACTTCACCTGCAGCCTGTCGGTGGCCTATACCATGGCGGCGCTCAAGAAGGCGAAGAAGGTGGTGGTGCAGGTCAACGACAACTGCCCCCGCACCCACGGCAACTGCCACATCCACGTCTCCGAAGTCGATTTCATCCTCGAGAGCACCGATCCGGTGGTCGAACTGCCGATCCCCCCGGTCTCCCCAATCGAGGAGGCGATCGGCGGATATATCTCGGAGCTGATCGAGGACGGCTCGACGCTGCAGCTGGGCATCGGCGGAATCCCCAATGCCGTCTGCAAGGCGCTGCTGCGAAAAAAGGATCTGGGCATCCACACGGAGATGATCACCGACGGCATGGTCGACCTGCTCAGGAGCGGCGCCGCCAACAACTCGAAAAAGACTCTCAATACCGGCAAGACCATCGGCACCTTCGCCCTCGGCACCCGCCGGCTCTACGAGTACATGCACGACAACCCGACCATCGAGATGCATCCGGTGGACTACACCAACGATCCCTACGTGATCGGCCAGCACGAGCGGATGGTCTCGATCAATGCCACCATCGAGGTCGACCTGCTCGGCCAGTGCGCCTCGGAGAGCCTGGGGACGCTTCACTGGAGCGGCACCGGCGGCCAGGCCGATTTCGTGCGCGGCGCCAACCGCTCCCGGGGAGGCAAGAGCTTCATCACCCTGCCTTCCACGGCCAAGGGAGGGACGATCTCCCGCATCGTGCCGACCCTGCAGCCCGGTGCGGTGGTGACGACCAACAAGAACGAGGTCGACTACGTCGTCACCGAGTTCGGCGTCGCCAGGCTCCGCTGGAAGTCGGCCCGGCAGAGGGCCGAGGCGCTGATCGCCATCGCCCACCCCGATTTCCGGGAGGAGCTGCGCGGCGAAGCGCGCAAGCTCAAACGCCTCTAGGAGGGTGTCGGGCCGGCGGGATCACCGGCCCAACGGGAAAACTCATTTTTGCCAAGCTGACAGGGAGGATGAAAATGCTGAATCCGACTCCGGCCTGTGAAACGATGCCGGTAAAAAAAGTCCACCTTGACGAGGGGGTGAGGCTGCTCTACGATCTGAGCAAGGAGGAGCTGATCGATATCCTGCTCGACGACGCCAAGAACTGGCTGGCCCACGACGGCCTCTGGTTCCAGGCGGTGGAGGCGCAGCACGGGATGGATATGGCGATCGAGGCCGATCGCGAAGCCTGGCGGCGCTTTACCGTCATCGAGGCCAGGCGCATCATGGCCCGCCTCGGCCTCGATGACGGCGGCGGCATCGCCGCCCTGGTCGAGTGCCTCAAGCATCGGCTCTACGCCCGGCTCAACCTGCAGGAATGCATCGAGGTGAGCGAGGAGCGGGCGGTCTTCCGCATGGTCGATTGCCGCGTGCAGTCGGCGCGCAAGCGCAAGGGCCTGACCGATTTTCCCTGCAAGAGCGTCGGGCTGGTCGAATACGCCGAGTTCGCCCGCGCCGTCGACCCGCGCATCGAGACCCGGTGCATCGCCTGCCCGCCCGACGAACACCCCGAGTACTTTTACTGCGCCTGGGAATTTACCCTCAAGGCCGAGTGACCGTTCTCTCTCTGCCGTCAGCCGCGCCCGAGGGGTTCCCTTCGGGCGTTTTTTCATTCGCAGCGTGAAAGTGCGCCCCGTCGCCCGCCGAGAAGAGGGGATGCTGATCGAGAACGAGACCGGCAAGGTTGCCGGCCGGCTCCGGCGGCGCCGGGTCTACCTGTCCAGCTGCGCCTTCACCGAAACGCCCTTGGTCAGGGTGTTGAACACGGGGGAGTATTTCGCTCCCATCTGGACGAGCTCCTCCTTCTGCTGGTCGGAGATATCCGCCTCGATCTTGAAGAAGAAGCGGATCTCCTGGTAGCCGACCGGCACCGATTCGGAGAGGCCCAGAAACCCGCGGACATCGATATCCCCTTCCAGACGGGAACTGACCGACTTGATCTCGATCCCTTTGGCGGCGGCGTGCGCGACCATCGATGTCGTGACGCAGCCCGAAAGGGCGACCAGCAGGTATTCGACGGGGTTGGCGCCGCGGTTTTCACCGAGCAGAACGGGAGGCTCGTCGATCTCGAAGACGAGCGGAGCGCGGCTGTCGTCTTCCTGGCAGGCGCCGTAGAAGTCCTTGACCGTGGCCCGGTTATGGGTGCCGCCCACCCAGGTGTTTCGGGCGCGGAACTTGAAGCGGGCAATCTCGGGCTGCTTCTTGATCAGGTCGATGGTTTCCATCAACCGATCGACATCGACTCCGTTGACCAGCTTTGCCATGAGATTTGACCTCCTTTTCCAATAAGGAATCCTGGTGCAACTATAGCACCGCCCGAACCCGCCACAAGGGGGGTGAGTAATTTGAAAATCCCTTTTTAATTAACTGTTTAAGGGCCCGTTCGAGCTTTTTGCCCGGGGGGCGGCTTTCAGGCGGACCGAACTGGCTGCGCCAGCTCCATGTTGCGCCTGACGACGGTGGCTACAACCTGAAATGGGACCTGAATAACGACGGCACGCTGAGTGACGGCAGCGATACGGCGACGCCCGATGCCGACATGGACTGGCAGGAAGCCTTCAATTTTCTGGGCCCCTCATTCAGCGGGTCTGCCGTCGTTGCGATCATCGATACCGGAATCGACTTTCAGCATCCTGATCTTGAGGCCAAGATCAACACCGACGGATACGATTATCTCGACGGCGATTTCGATCCCACCGATACATACGGCCACGGTACCCACGTCGCCGGCATCGTCCTGGCGGAAACCGGAAACGGGAACGATTCCAGCGATCCGGATACCGCCGGGGTCGGACTCAGTCCCAATATTCGGGTCATGCCGATGCGGGTCGGTGATTCGGGCGGCTGCCCGACCAGCGCCATCGTCGATGCCATCTATGATGCGGCGGACAACGGTGCCGATGTAATCAACCTCAGCCTGGGCGGGCGTTTCGGTTCGGCGGCCGAGGAACAGGCGATCGATTACGCCTGGGGCAGGGGCCTGGTCGTTGTCGCCTCTTCCGGCAACGACGGGTCGGGGAAGGTTTCCTATCCCGCCGCCTTTGCCCGTGCCATCGCCGTGGGCGCCACCGACTGGCATGACGCCCCGGCCCCCTATTCCAACAAGGGCTCCGATCTCGACGTGACGGCTCCGGGCGGAGCCATGGACCGTTACGACGACCCCGGCGGCATCTACAGCACCATGCCGACCGGGGACGTCTACCTGACCACAACCTACAGCTACGACAACAATTACGATCAGCTCCAGGGTACCTCCATGGCCGCGCCCCAGGTCTCCGGCCTGGCCGCCCTGCTCTTCTCCCTCGACCCGGGATTGAGCAACGCCGAAATACGAAGCATTATCGAGAGCACCGCCGACGATGACGGGGTCACCCAGGTCGAATTCTTTGTCGACGGCGGAAGTATCGGCGTCGACAGCAACGGAGACGACGGCTGGTCGATTACCTGGCAGACCGCCAGCGTGGCCGACGGTACGCGCACCGTGACCGCTACCGCGACCGCGACCGCGACCGATACCGCCTCTCGGACCACCACCAGTGACGGGGTCACCGTAACGGTGGACAACGTGGCCGATACGGCGGTGGCCGTCAGCGGCGTGGTACCGAACAGAATCCAGGCCGGTACATCCACCGATGTCACCATCAGCGGCTCGGGCTTTGCCGCCGGTGCCGATGTCGGTTTCGAAAACGGCAGCGGACCGGCGCCGGCAGTCTCGAACGTCATCTTCGATGAGATCACCAGCACCATCGGCGCGACCATCACGGTCAAAAGCGGCGGACCGCCGCGCGAGCGGGCCTGGGATGTCCGGGTGACCAATCCGGACGGCTCCACCGGCGTACTCTCCGGGGGGCTGACGGTAACGCCGTAAATCGTCCGGCACAGGAAGGAAACAGTTCGATGTCCCACCGAAAAACGCCTGCGGACCGCTGAAGGACCGCAGGCGTTTTCGGTGTCGTTTTTCCGCTTTCCATGTTCGGGGTCGAGCCGGTTGGCGGTAAGCATGTTGTTGATCGGGGTGTCGAGCCGCGCGGGAAGTACCGTTGGTCAAGCCATGCCCGGATAATCGAAGTCATGGGAAATTATTTTTTTCAAGGACCCGGCCCGGCAATTGAGCAATCTGGTTATGCACAAAACTCCAGTCAGTCTGCATTGCAGGTAATCGCCTGGGTTACGTCTCCCTTGACGGGCGATGGCCGGAGTGAGGGTGATTGGGCCGAAAATGCCCCCTCCCCTTAGTCCCCTCCCACCAGGGGAGGGGAAATGGACATCAACTTGGGCGAAGTGCCTAACCAAGTTGAGCAATTTCGGTCAGGATCGACCCGCAGGTCTGGGGTAGGATGAGCCCCGAGTTGAGAAGAGATTGGCCCCGAATTGAGGTGGACGCCGGTGAACGAGGAAAAGGCAAATACGTATGCGCAGCGATTCGAGAGGGTGTTCGAGTTTATCGAGCGGCACCTGGATGAGCCGTTGAGCGTCGAGAAACTGAGCCGGGTGGCACATTTCTCGAAGTTCCATTTCCACCGGCAGTTCTCCCAGTACGCCGGCATCGGTGTCCTCGCCTATGTCCGCCAGTTGCGGCTCAGGCGGGCTTCGTACCGGCTGGTCTTTCACAAACACGAGCGGATTATCGACATCGCCCTCGATGCCGGCTTCGAGAGCCCGGAAGCTTTCGCGCGCGCCTTCAGGCAGGCCTTCGGACAATCGCCTTCTCAATTCAGGAAATCACCCCGATGGCAGCCTTGGAGCGAGCGTGTCCGGCTGCCGCCCCGACAAAGGAGAGAGAAGATGGATGTGAAGATCGTCGATTTTGAAGAGACGCAGGTGGCCGTGCTGGCCCACCGTGCCGCGCCGGAGCTGGTGAACGATTCGGCACTGAAATTTATCGCATGGCGCAAACAGAGCGGACTGTCGCCGGTGAAAACGAGCCGCACCTTCGGCATCGTTTACGGCGATCCCGATACCACCCCGCCGGAGGAGTTCCGCTTCGATATCTGCGGCGAGATGTCAGAGCCGGTGCCGGAGAACCCGCAGGGGGTGGTAAGCGGGGTAATTCCGGGCGGGCGCTGCGCGGTGGTGCGTCATCCCGGCTCCCACGAGCGCCTCGCCGAGAGCATCTATCCCCTCTATCGCGAGTGGCTGCCGGAGAGCGGCGAGGAGCTGCGCGACTACCCCCTCTTCTTCCACTACCGGAACCTCTTTCCGGAGGTGGAAGAACACGAGTTGGTGACCGACATCCATCTGCCGCTGAAGTAGGTTGCGTCCGTAGAGGGACTGTGTGAGGACGAAACTCGAAAAATGAGTCTGATAGCACAACGAAAAACGCCCGCGGACCGTCAAGGGACCGTGGGCGTTTTTTGTTTTTAAAGAAGATGCTCTTGCAAAAACTCATGGGATGGCGGCTGCGCGAAGACTTTCCCCGTAAAAACAGACGTTTCTGGTATAGTTGCAGCAGGGAGCTCCGGTGAGCCCGGGCCTCTACCGGGCCAGCCACTGACGCCGGGAGTCTGCGAAAATGCGTATCGCCTTCGCCTACAACGAGCAGCGGGAAACCACCGAGGAACAGGCCGAACTTTTCACCCGGGAAGATCTGGATACCTTGCTCGAGGCTTTCTGGAAGCTGCCTTACGAAATCCTCCCCGTCGAGGTTTCCGGGCCGATCGAAGAGACCATCCGGGGATTGCTCGATGCCCGTCCCGACCTCGTCTTCAACGTCGCCGAAGGGACCGAGGGCGGCATGCGCGAAGCCCTTTACCCGGCCATCTACCAGATGCTGCACCTGCCGTTCACCGGCGGCGGCAGCGCGCTTCTGCTGGTCGATCTCAACAAGCGCCTCTCCGAAAAGCTTCTCGCCGTCCACGGAATTCGCGTGCCCGCCGGTGCGCTGGTGACCCCCGCGAAAAAGGATCTGCCGGACGACCTGAACTACCCGCTGCTGGTCAAGCCGAATTTCGAGGGCTCGGGCATCGGCATCCACCAGGACTCGATCGTCAGGACCCCGGCCGAGGCGGAGGAGCGTATCGCCCGAATGCTCGAAAGATTTCCCGAGGGCCTGGCGGTCGAGGAATTCATCGCAGGGCGCGAACTGACCGTACCGATGCTGGAGGCCTGGCCGGGCCGTCTGCTCGATATCGTCGAGTACACCTTTACCGACGAGGGGGCATACAACGTCTTTAACTACGAACGCAAAAAGGTCCATGTAAATGGGCGACTGCCCTTCGAGGTCCATTGTCCGCCGGAACTGACTTCCGCCGAACGCCAGGCGGTGCTCGACGCAGCCCGGACGGTCTTCCGGACGATGCCCTGCCACGACCTCGGCCGGGTCGATTTCCGCCTGCGCGAAGACGGCATCCCCTTCTTCCTGGAGCTCAACCCGCTGCCGCGATTGCTTCCCGACGCGGCCATGGCCATAGCGGCCGGGAGCAAGGGGGTCGAGCTGCCGGAGATGCTCGATATGATCATAACCTCCGCCGCCCGGCGTTACCATATTACCCTGCAGTGATCCTCAAGGAGGCAGTTTGCATGACTGGTCGTCAAGCGTTGAATCTATCGGCTCTCATATAGCTGAATCCGTGAGTTCCATTTAGGATCTTAGGTTTTTCCTCCTCACTCCTGACTCCTCGCTCATCACTGATTCAGGATAAAATTATGGAGCGGGATGCCACAACGGAAAAATGCCCGCGGACCATAGCGGGACCGTGGGCGTTTTTGGTGATCCGGGTCAAAGGGATTCGGTGTTGCCACGCAGGGCGGCGATGCGGTGATCCTCGTCGACCTCCAGCACCAGGTCGGCGCGTTGCGGCATCTCCTCCAGCATCGCCCGGCTGAGCCTCTCGTAGTGCATGATGAAGCGCCGCCAGATCCCTTTCGGGATCGTCGTCGATATGCAGGCGCCGGGTGGTGGCGGCAAAGGGGCCTTTGACTCCGGCGGCGATTTTTTGCAGTTCGGCCGCCGTGGGGTGGAATAGGGAACGTTTTGCCGAGCGGGCGCGGCAGAAACAAGCCGCGCTGCCGCAGAAAATCCTCGTAATCGAATCTCAGCTCTTCCCCCTGCGACAAATCATTTCCGAATTTTTCCCGGAAGTCAAACAAGAACCTGCGCCCGCTTTGCCCGCTGCATGTCCTGCAGCGGCGGTCTGTAAAAGCAAGAAGGCGGCAACAGGTGCATTTTGCCAAAGGAGAGTTAAGATGGTGATGTCTGAATCGCCGTCGATCGCTACTGTGGCATCGAAAACGAAAGGAATGGTTGATGAAGAAACTATCCGTCCTGATGGGTCAATTGGTTCTGTTCGCCACGGCTCTGCCCGCCTTCGCCCAGACCGAAGCGAAGCAGGTGCTGATGGTCGTTACCAGCGCCGACCGCATGGACGGCGGCGAACCGACGGGACTCTGGCTGGAGGAGTTCGCCGTGCCGTACCTGCTGTTCAGGGAGGCGGGCTTCGAGGTCACCGTCGCCAGCCCCGGGGGAGGCAAGGTGCCCGTGGATGCCCGCAGTCTCGAGGACGGGGTGCAAGTCTTTGCCTGGGCCGGGGCCATCGTGAAGCTGGAGAAAACCTTGCCGCTCGGCCAGGCGGGGGCGGACAGCTTTGACGCCGTCTTTCTCCCCGGCGGCCACGGCACCATGTTCGATCTTCCGGACAATGACACTCTCAAGAATCTTCTTGGCGACTTCGCTTTCGAGGACAAGGTAATCGCGGCGGTTTGCCACGGCCCGGCCGGCTTTATCGGGGCCAAAAAAGCGGATGGCACGCCGTTGGTGGCCGGCAAAACGATCACCGCATTCACCGATGCGGAAGAGAGGGCCGCGGGACTCGATGATGCCGTGCCTTTCCTGCTGGAAACCCGGCTGCGCGAGGAAGGGGCAAGGTTTATCGCGGGAGAAAATTGGGCCGCGCACACCGAGATCGACGGGAACCTCGTTACCGGGCAAAACCCCGCCTCCAGTAAGGAAGCGGCTGAGGCGGTCATTCGTCTGCTGAAGGAAGAATAGGGAGGGCGAAAAGTCGACAGTTTCATTTTTCCGGAAATCCGGGAAGGGTCCCTGATTTCCCCGCGGATTGCTATACTCGTAGAGAAAGACGACGGAGGGCGGCAACCCGTCACGCAGCGATGGAGACGGCGATGAAAGCCCGGCGACCGGAGCAGGCCAGAGAACTCGAGGATCTGCCGAACATCGGCAGGGCGATTGCCGCCGACCTGCGCGCCGTCGGCATCACGCGGCCGCGGCAGCTGGCCGAGCTGGCGCCGCTTACCGTCTACATCCGCCTGGCCGGCGTCATGGCGCAGCGCCACGACCCCTGCGTGCTCTACACCCTGCTGGCGGTCCGGCACTTTCTCGCCAGCGGCCAGACCCGCCCCTGGTGGCGGTTCGCGGCCGAGGGGCGCCGCCTGCTGCGGGCGGACGCAGAGCCTCAAACGGGCCCAGAAGGGAAGGGATGATCCCCTGAACAAAAAAGCCATCGCCGAAACTCAAGGCGAACATCATGGCGGAGCTGACAGCGGGGGGATAACGCGAAGTGTTCGAAAGGGGAGGAAACGATGAAAGCGAATCCGGTCGGTTGGTTCGAAATCTACGTGCAGGATCTGACGCGGGCGAAAAAGTTCTACGAAACGGTCTTCGCGACCGAACTGCAGCCGCTCAACGCCCCCTTCCCGGGGATGGAATTCTGGGCCTTCCCGATGGCGCAGAAGAACTACGGCGCGGCCGGCGCCCTGGTCAAGATGGAAGGCGCCCCGAGCGGCGGCAACAGCACCCTGGTCTACTTCGCCTGCGAGGACTGCGCGGTCGAGGAGGGGCGCGTCGGCGGCGCCGGCGGGCAGGTCGAAAAAACCAAGATGTCGATCGGCGAGTACGGCTTCATCTCCCTGGTGCGCGACCCGGACGGCAACATGATCGGCCTGCACTCGATGCAGTGAGGTTGTGTTTCTGCAGAAGCGGCCTGGCCCCTTTTCCTGGCGCATGAGGTGGTGGAGGTGGTGGTACACTTTATAGCGGTGAGCGGTTAAGGAAGAACTGACCCCAGCGCCACTGCTAATTAGTATTATGTTTGAATGTATAAGTACCTCGGAATTCCCGAGCAAAAAGGAGATAATGGCCATGAAGAGAAAGATCTTCTCGAAAAAAACCGTCTTCTTTGTCGCCGCATTTGTGCTGGCCTGCGGACTATTAGGGGCCGAACAAAGCCGTGCCGCAACGGCCAGGGAAATCGACGTCAGCGTCGACGTGGCCCTGGAGCGCTTTTACAAGGATGTCAAGGGGGCCAGGGAGTTCGCCGGGACCGCCAAGGGCCTGCTCATCCTGCCCAACGTCATCAAGGCCGGTTTTATCGTCGGCGGCGAATACGGCGAAGGCGCGCTGCGGATCGGCGGCCGGACCGTGGACTATTACAACATTGTCGCCGGCTCTTTCGGCCTGCAGATCGGCGCCCAGTCGAAGGATATCATCATCGCCTTCATGACCGACGAGGCGCTCAATGCCTTCCGCACCAGCCAGGGCTGGGAGGCGGGCGTCGACGGCAACGTGGCCCTGCTGGACATCGGCGCCGGGGAACGCATCGACACGACCACCCTCAGAGATCCCATCGTGGGCTTCGTCTTCGGCGTGAAGGGGCTGATGGCCGACGTGTCGCTCAAGGGTTCGAAATTCACGAAGCTGGACAAGCGGAAATGAGGTTGATGAGGTCACTGGGGTCAGGTCTTTCCGTGAGGTCACTGGGGTCATGAGGTCACTGGGGTCAGGTCTTTCCGTGCCATTCCCTCCCCATCACCTCACCACATTTTCTATCCCGGCATTCTCCACCCTTATGCCCAGCCCTCGTTGCCGAGCAGAGTAGCGCGGCCGAAGGGGCGACGGATCTGTTTTTCCACGTGGCATTCCCGGTAGTGAGCAGGAGAATTGTGGCACGGAAAGACCTGGCCTGATTTCGTCGGTTTCCGCCGTGGGGGAAGAAGCAAGGGGTTGACGGCTCTTTGAGCGCGCGGAAACCGATTGCTGCCGCCCGGTATAAGATGGTATAAAGGAAGAGCGTGAACCACAGGGACACTCCCTGTGGTTTTTTCTTTGCCTGCAATAAGAGAAAGTAGTCCCCTTATGATCAGCGCCCATAACGTGGCCCTCGCCTACGGCAAGCGGGTCATTTTCAAAGACGTCAACATCAAATTCATTCCCGGCAACTGCTATGGTCTCATCGGGGCCAACGGGGCCGGCAAGTCGACCTTTCTGAAGATTCTGGCCGGTGAACTCGAGGGGGACAAGGGAGTGATCTCCGTCGGTTCCGGCGAGCGGATCGCCATGCTGCGCCAGGACCATTTCGCCTTCGACGAAGAGACGGTCTTCAACACGGTGATGATGGGTCACCGGCGGCTTTTCGAGGTGATGGCCGCGCGCGAGGCGATCTATTCCAAAGGGGAATTCAGCGAGGAAGACGGCGTGCGCGCCGGGGAACTGGAAGCCGAGTTCGCCGAGATGAACGGCTACGAGGCCGAATCGGAAGCGGCGGTGCTCCTCAACGGGCTCGGCATCCCCGAAGAGCTGCGCCACAAAAAGATGAAGGAACTCGAGGGGGGCGAGAAGGTCCGGGTGCTGCTGGCCCAGGCCCTGTTCGGCAACCCCGACATCCTGCTGCTCGACGAGCCGACCAACCACCTCGACCTCAAGTCGATCGCCTGGCTGGAGGACTTCCTCTTCCGTTTCCGCAACACGGTCATCGTCGTCTCCCATGACCGCCACTTTCTCAACCAGGTCTGCACCCACGTGGCCGACATCGACTTCGGCAAGATCACCGTCTATGTCGGCAACTACGACTTCTGGTACGAAGCCAGCCAACTGGCGTTGAAGCAGAAACAGGAAGAGAACCGCAAGACCACCGAACGGGCCAACGAGCTCAAGGAGTTCATCCAGCGCTTCAGCTCCAACGCCTCCAAGGCCAAGCAGGCGACCTCGCGCAAGAAGCTCCTCGACAAGCTCACCCTCGAGGACATGCCGGTCTCCTCCCGCAAATACCCCTTCGTGGTCTTCAAGCCGGAACGCGCCTGCGGCGACATCATTCTCGAGATCAAGGACCTCTGCAAAACCGTGGACGGGGTCAAGGTGCTGGACAACTTCAGCCTGACCGTCAACAAGGGGGACAAGATCGCCTTCGTCGGAGGCGACGGACAGACCAAGACGACCCTCTTCCGGATTCTGGCCGGGGAACTCGAGCCCGACAGCGGCAGCTTCCGCTTCGGGGTCACCATCACCCGGGCCTTCTTCCCCAAGGAGAACGGCCGCTATTTCGACAACGACCTGAACCTTATCGAGTGGCTGGGCCAGTTCGCCCCCACCGAAGGGGAGAGCTTTGCCCGCGGCTTTCTCGGCCGCATGCTCTTCTCCGGCGAGGAGGCGACCAAAAAGACCAACGTTCTCTCCGGCGGCGAGAGGGTCCGCTGCATGCTCGCCCGCATGATGCTCACCGGAGCCAACCTGCTGGCGTTCGATGAACCGACCAGCCACCTCGATCTCGAATCGATCACCGCGCTCAACAACGGCCTGGCCGACTATCCGGAGGTGATCCTGTTCGCCTCCCACGACCAGACGTTCCTGTCGACGGTCGCCAACCGGATCGTCGAATTCACCCCCGGCGGATTCATCGACCGGGCCATGACCTTCGAGGAATATCTCGAAAGTCCCGAAGTCGCCAGGATCCGGGAAGAATTCTTTCAGAGGGAAGCCGATCTGGTCCTGTAATCAGGAGGCTGTCGGACTATTCATGAGCCGAAAGGAGCGATCCGTGTCTCAACCAGAAAAACCGCCCGTCCCCTGCGAAGAAGGCGTCGAGGTCCCCTACGAGCGGATCGACCCGCAGACCCTGCGGAACATGATCCAGGAGTTCGTGTCGAGAGACGGTGCGGACTGGGGCGACAGGGGCTGTTCGCTGGCGGATAAGGTCGAACAGGTGCTCCGGCAGCTGCGGGAGCGGAAGGTCAAGGTCGTATTCGACCTGAAGTCGCAGACGGCGAACATCGTGGTCGCATCATGAACATCCGGTACTGGTGCGTTGAAAGAAATCCCTCTTGACCCCTCATGGCTTTGAAAACAGGGCGTTGTGATCTGGCGGGGCAGAGTTGTGCGACTATAAAAGACGAGAAGGGAGGTCCGGATGGCCGGCGAAAAACGCGATGAGATCCGAGCCGGAATGACGGTCGGCATCGTGCTGAAGAAAGACCAGCGCAGCGGCGAGCTGACCTGGGGCGAGGTCAAGGACATTCTCACCAAATCCCCGGTACATACCCGCGGGATCAAGGTGCGACTTACGGACGGCCGGATCGGACGGGTCAAGGTTCTCGGAGGGCCGGAGCAGGAGGGATCCTGACCTCATCTCTGGCCATCACCATCCCTTTCTGCAATAATCCCCGCTATGCACATCATTCACGAAGAAATCGTGCGGCACCTGCCGAGTAATGGCGAAACGCGTCGTCTCTTTCACGGCCGGGGCCAATGCTTTGCTGGCTATGATGACCTGGTGATCGACTATTTCCCTCCGGTCGTCATGGTGGCCCTTTATCGCGAGAGGCCGCAGGAATGGCTCGGCGAACTGACGCGGCTGCTGGGGACGGCGCTGCCGGACACCCCCCGGGCGATCGTCCTGCAGGAGCGCTTTTTGCTGGACGGCCCGTGTCGGGTGCTGCAGGGGGAAGTGCCTGAAAGTCTCGATGCCCTGGAGGCGGGGTTGTCGTTCCGGCTGCGCCTCGGCGAGGCGCGGAACATCGGTTTTTTCCCCGACATGGCGGTCGGGCGCAAACTGGTCCGGGAGCGGGCGGCTGGGAAGCGCGTCCTGAATCTCTTTGCCTATACCTGCAGCTTTTCCGTGGCCGCCCTGGCCGGCGGCGCGGCTCAGGTCGTCAATCTCGACATGAACCGCGGGGCGCTGGAGCTCGGAAAGCTCAATCACCGGCTCAACGGCATCGATCCACGCCGTGCCGCCTTTCTGCCGCTTGAATTCTTTCGCAGCATCGGAAGATTGCGGAGGCTCGGTCCCTTCGACCTGGTGATCTGCGACCCGCCCGCATCCCAGGGCAAGAGCTTCACCGCCGAGCGGCACTGGCCCAAACTGGTGCGCAGCCTGCCGGGCCTGCTCGCTCCCGGCGGCGAGATCGTGGCCTGCCTCAACGGCCCGAACCTGGGACCCGCCTATCTCGACAAGCTGTTTGCCGAGATTTTGCCTTCAGCGCAAAACCTCGGCCTCTATCGTCCCGGGGAAGACTTTCCCGACGCCCATCCCGACTGCGGCGTCTCCATACATCATTACCGTCACCTCACGGCAACGACTGCATAGCGGCAAACCGCAAGTGTTCAGGCGAGGGATGATCCTGTAGCTATCCTGTCTCGGAATTATCGACAGACAACAAAGCCCTCGACAGGTTGACCTGATCGGGGGCTTTGTTTGGGTTTTCAGGGAACGGGGAGTTTAAGGTCTCCACATTTCCTTTTTGGTTTGACATTTGGACTTTTTTGGATTTACTGGTCTCAGGAAGGTGCCACAACCGGGCCAATTAAATAATTAATAATAAGGGGTAGATAAAAATGAGGCCTCATGTCCGGGGTCGGACCAAGTCAAGCTCTTGAAATATCGCATGAAACGTTCAGGATATGGGTGGTATTTGCCCTTATGGGTCGATTTTTGAGGCCAAAAACGCGGCTATAGCGGCCTTCGGTTTCTCTCTATCAGGAGTCGCCATCAGGAGCAAGTTCGGAGTGTACGGTACTCAAGGAACAAAAAACCGCCATCCGGCTCACAGGCCAGCATGACGGTTTCCATCAAATCAATTCGTCCCTCGCAAACACCACAAATCCACCCTCACACAGAATAAAACCAGCCTTAACCTGCCCTCATCGATTCCTCCCTGTCAAGACCTTCCCCCGGCAAACGCCTCACGCGAAGCCGCGAAGAGCGCGAAGGGGAGGGGCACGTGAAACCATTATTTCGTAAGTTTCAGGGGTCGTGTTCAAGTCCATATCGTCGTCGGTGAGGGTCACTGATTCGGGCGGGTCGCGCCCAAATCTTCTTCCGAAAACCAGATCGCCCTTGCACTCGACCGTCTGCTGCGGGAAAATGAAAACTCAACTCCTCAACGAAGGGAAGAAAGGATTATGACGTCCGGACTCTTTATCCTTGTCGGTCTCTATGGCCTGGCCGTTGCGGCCGTTCTTGCCCTGTTTGCCGCCCCCTATGCCTTTTTCATCTACAACCGTTTCGTCCGGCTGCAGACGAGCGCCAAGGCTGCCCTGGGCGACATCGACGTGCTGCTGAAGAAGCGCCATGACCTCGTCCCCGGGCTGGTGGACGCCGTGCGCGACTACGCCGGCCACGAAAACGGGATCTTCACCGAGGTCTCCGGGCTGCGCTCCGGGGCGACTCCGGCGGCCACGGTCGCGGAACGTGCCGAGGCCGATGGGGCCCTGCGGGGGCTTTTGAAGAATTTTTCCGCCGTCGCCGAAAACTACCCCGCCCTCAAGGCCGACCGCAACTTCCGTCAGTTGATGGAGGCATTGCAGCAGGTCGAGGACGCCATTGAATCCGCCCGCCGCCATTACAACGCCGTGGTGCGCGAGTACAACATCCTGCTCAGTGCCATCCCCTCGCGCATCGTCGGGCGCATCGGGGGCTTCGGTCCGGAGGAGTTTTTCGAGCTCGCCGACGAGGAGCAGCGTCAGCCGCAGAGAATCGTCGGCCGCTGACAAGGGGGCTGCAGAGCCCGGGGGGCAGGTCTTCCCGGACCATTCCCTCCCAATCACCTCACCACATTTTCCATCCGGGCATTCTCCACCCCGGTTGCGCCAACGACACTCACGACTCGGCTCAGCCCTTGTCGTACTCGTCGTGGCGGCGCCACCACATCTCCGTCTCGTTGCGCCCCTTGGGGGTGCGGTCGAGCCACTGATACATGCCCCAGAGGACGTCCACTCCGCGCGCATAGGCGGAATAGGTGTGGTAGACGATGCCGTCCTCGAGCACGAACGCGCTCATGCCCGGCCGTTCGCGGGTGTAGGTGGCGACGTCGGTGCCCGTCATGGCCGCGCCCTGGGAGGGCGCATCGGGTGTCTCGCGCGTGGGGATCGTCGTCCCTTCGCCGGAGCCTGGTTGCAACGCGGGCTCGCGCCGGTAGTTGTATTCGATCCCGCCCCCGCGCTGCTGCTCCTCGGTGAACCCGACGCTGAAGTCGAAGTTGAAGTCGCTGCCGAGCGAGGAGGCCCAGGGAAACGTCCACCCCATCCGCCGCTCGTACGCCTGCAGCTTCCCGAGCGGCGCGCGCGAGACCGCCCAGAGCATCACGTCGTGATTGGCCAGGTGCACGGCGATGCCGTTGAAGCCGTCCGCGATCGCCGAGCAGGACGGGCAGCCGGCGGTGTAGTCGGGCCCGAACATGAAGTGGTAGACGAGGAGCTGCGAGCGCCCCCGGAAGAGGTCCGCAAGCGAGGCGCTCCCCTCGTCGGTCTCGAACCGGTACGCCTTGTCGATGCGTACCCACGGCAGCTCCTGACGCCGCCGCGCCAGCTCGTCGCTGCGCCGCGTGAGTTCCTTCTCCGCCTTGAGCAGCTCGAGCCGCGCTGCGAGCCACTCTTCACGTGTGCCGGTCTTGTGCTTCGTCATCGCTCATGTCTCCTTCCTTCGGGTGACCTGCCTCGGTCGGGCCGAGTTCTGGAAACAGTATATAGCACTACTCTCCCTTCTTCTGCGGTCCAAGTTCCCGAGGGCGGCGAGGGGGGATCACCGGGGTCGAGATAGGACGACTCCGATTTTTCCGAACAGAGTCAATTGCACGGTCCCTGGCACTTTCCAGGGGGAGGGTTACAATGGCGGTAGGGCGATTTGTCGCCGTCAAAAAGGAGGGGTTCCCCTTGAACATGGATCAAGCAAAGCAAATCTCCATCTTTCTTCTACGCGTCGTCGCCGGTCTGCTCTTCCTCCAGGCCGGGGGGATGAAACTTTTCGATTGGTTCGGCGGTATCCCGGCCGAGTTTGGTGGTCACCCGGCGATGTTTTCGCAGACGTGGATAGGCGGCGTGCTCGAGTTTTACGGGGGCGCGGCGATCCTGGCGGGACTATTCACCCGGCCGATTGCCTTCATTCTTTCCGGAGAGATGGCGGTGGCCTATTTTCAGTTCCATCAGCCCAACGGCGCCTGGCCTATCCAGAACCACGGCGAGCCCGCTGTGCTTCTCTGTTTCATCTTCCTGTTCTTCGTGGCCAACGGCGCCGGAAGGTGGAGCCTCGACGGTCTCCTCCGCAAAAGGAAACAAATTCGGTAAAGACGGGGGTGAGGGTGGATATTTGAAGGGGGTTGTGGGGGCGGACCAAGTCAACTAGTTGAAAGACAAGAAGAAAAATGGTCGGGGCGAGAGGATTTGAACCTCCGCCCCCCCTGCTCCCGAAGGTGGAAGTTTTTCTGCCAAGCTTCCAACCCGGCAACTTCCAGTTGACAACTTGGAAGCCTGACAACTTGGAAGCCAGACCCCAATGATCGTGGCATTGATCTTCAAAATGGGGGGCGTTCCCCCGAAGAAGCATCTGACTGATTCCCCCTATCCAGTGCCAATAAAAATACTGTCTGGAAAGTATTTATCTCTTGTTCGAGGGCCCCTGAATCTATAATACTGCCCAGGGAGTATTATAGTTGACGAGGGCTTATTTGTGATATATATACTGCTTAGCTGATATTTTTATGGGGGATGGAATGCCTAAAACAGTCAAGCCAATGCCAACGCCTGTGCAGAGCGGTCCCCTCGATGCCGAGATCCTGGGGAGGTTCATCCGTGCCCGCCGGACCCAAGCAGGGTTGGGTATGCACGAAGCGGCGGCGTTTTGCGGGGTCGCAGTCGATACCCTGACCAAGATCGAGACGGCCAGGGGAGACGTCAAGCTCTCCAGCATCCTGACCGTCTGCCGTATGCTCGGCATCCATCTCAACGTCGAGCCCTGGGAGGAGTAATGGCGGAGACCCTGTCCGTGTTCCTGAACCGCGAACCACTCGGTTGGGTGACACTTGAGGGAAAGGACGATCGCTACGGCCTGGAGTATGGCCGGTCATGGCGCGAAGGCCCAGGGTATGCCATATCGCCGCATCTAAAGCCGGGGGAGTGCGAATCCGAGAAGGTGAAGCGCTTTCTCGCCAACCTCCTCCCGGAAGGGAAGTGGCTGGAAGAACTTTCGGTCGACAACCAGATTTCGAAGAGCAATGTCTTTGGCCTGATTGCATTGCTGGGTGCGGAGACGACCGGAGCGCTGAGCTTTCAATATGACGGCGCCGATCAGGAGCCTCGGCCAACAGAGTTCCGGGAGGTCGGCACAGAGGAATTGACAGAGCGGATTGCGCAGCGCCAAAGGATCTCCATCGCCAAATGGGATGGCAAGCCGCGCCTTTCGGTCACCGGCGTTCAAGACAAGCTGCCGATCATGATCAGGCCCGATGGCGCGATGGGATTCGGCGAAGGAGAGCTGGCATCGACCCATATTCTGAAGTTCGGCAGGCGACCGGATATGCACATGATGATCAACGAGTTCATCTGCATGAAACTGGCGGAGCTGGTCAAGTTGCCGGTCGCCAAGGTCTCCTTGCAGCGCTTTGGGGAGCCGGTTCTGGTTGTCGAGCGGTTCGATCGACGCTGGCTCGGGAATAAAGTAGACAGGTTGCATCTGATCGATGGCTGTCAGATGCTCGACCTGCCGCCAACCTGCAAATATGAGCGTCCCTTCGGCAAGTCAGGCGAAGGTGCTCGAATAAGGACCGGGGCCAGCCTGCCGAAGCTCTTTGCCGCAAGTCGGAACTGCCGCATTCCTGCCCTGGCCATCAGAGATCTGCTGAACTGGACTCTGTTTCAGATTTTGATCGGTAACAGCGATGCGCACGGAAAAAACATCTCGTTCTTCGTCGGCAAGGCGGGGATCGACGTAGCGCCGAGCTACGATCTGTTGAAAATTGACATCTATGGGGACGAGTTCGAGCGGGATTTGGCCATGGCTGTCGGAGACGAGTTTGTTGCCGAGAAGGTCATGCCGTATGACCTGGCGGAATTCTGCGACGCAAGCAATCTGCCGCTGCGCCAGGTGGCGACCAGTCTGAAAAATCTCTGTACGGCGGTCATGGGCCGGGTGGGGAGTCTGCCGTTGGATGATGTTCGGAATGGAGAGGAAATGGAATTTGCCCAGGTTCTGATCGAAAAGGTCAAGGGGAATGCCGAGCGGCTCCTGGCGATTGCCGGAGAGCTTCCGTATGTCAGGCTTTAAGCTGATGCCGTAAAAGAACCAATAAAGGGGATTGTGGGGTCGGACCAAGTCAAGTCTTGCAATACCATGAAAGCGGCAAAGAAAGCCCCGACCTCAAGACGTTTTTTCTCCTATCCAAAAAGGCTGTCGACGGTTTTTGTTTCGTTGCGGGCCTCATCGGATGTGGCGGTGACAACTCCGATCACCGACTCGTACCCAGCAGGCGTCGAGAAACCGTAGGCGCACGCCTTGTAGCGGCCGGGGGGGACATCCAGGCAAACCGTGCCTTCGACCTTTTTCTTGTCCCAGGGTTCATCGAAGAAATAAGCGAAGTCCGCCATGCCCAGGGCACCGGAGCTCACATCGATGACCACGGTCGGTGTCGACGTTCTGAGCTTCCTGTATTCCTTCGCCGTCAACACGGGCTCGGCAGCATCGATCAGGCGCAGCTCGGCTTTGAACAGGCCGTCCCCGCCCGTTGCAAAGGTCAAACGCTCCCCGCGGTTTACCCATTCCACCCTCCCACGCTTCCGGGAAAATCGGGGTCGGGTCTTGCCATGCCATAAAGGTGATGAAGAGAGACCTGGTCCCAAGACGTGTACTGTCCGGCAGGGCTTGGGACCCAGTGAGCTCAGGGCAACATCTGAGCCGGATAGAGATCCGGGAACAGATAGGTTGAGATGTGAGTGGGAAAATTGACCCTCACCGGGCCCTTGGGCATGCTGGAAATCAACAACCCTTCATCTAGAAGTTGGGCCAAAACATCGCGACCCGACCGACCCAGGCCGGAAGCGTTTGCGGCATCACCTCTGGTCATTTCGCCGCGCAAGAGCACCTCTTGGAGAACCTTGCCCGCCTCAAGTTTGATGCCCGAGTGTTTGGAGGTGGGCGCTGGAATGATCTTTTCGGCCCTCAGCCGGACATACCCCGTGATCCTGTTCAGCATGGCATCCAGGCCCAGCAGTTGATGCATATAGTCGATCTGGTCAAGGCAGGTTTCCAGAAAAAACTTGCAGAAATTTACCAGCCCTCGGTTGGAAAGGTTTCCCCGGCCGTCGGTGTCGCCCTGCCGTTGGGCATCCGCCCGGCTCAGCGCCTCCATATAATGATCCCTGTTGCGGGCCAGGCCACGACTGACATTCCAAAGTCCATAACCGAGCACCGGGACCAGCTGCAGGCAGGCATCGGTGTAGAGCCGCGTAACCCTGCCGTTTCCGTCCAAGAAGGGGTGTATCCACATGAGCCGGTGGTGGGCCGCGGCGGCGGCGATGACAGGTGCGATGCCATGATGACGACCCCGTTGGTAAAATTCGGAAAACCGTTGCATGAATTGGGGAACCGCTTCATGGGATGGGCCTATGTGGGTGCCGACCTTGATGTCCCGGTGCCGCTGTTCGCCGCCAACGACCTCCATGGTCTCTTCGGTTTCAGAGTGCTTTACCTTTTTTAAGGCTTCAGGTAGTTCGTCGTAAAAGATTCGGTGAATCCGATAGATGATCTCAGGGTCCGAGGGGTCCAGATCGGGGTCTTTTTGGATCCACTCGTGAATTTGTTTTTGGCATTCGATATGCGCAAGGCTCTCAATTTGTAGATTCCTCTTTGTTGAATCCTTTGAGTAGTCATTTCGCATGGCACGTTCGATATCGACCGGATGCGTGCTGTTGCCTTCTATCTGGTTGGAATAGTAACTGTTAATCAAGCGGAGGAGACTCGTTACCCCCTCCTGGCTACGTGGGTGTAGCTGTCCTCCCATGGCAGCGGAGCGACTGACTACCTCGCGAGCGAGGTCTTCGAGCTCTCCACTGCCAGCGGGCAGTAACGGTTCCATGGCAGTTATTCTGGTGTGCATATCGTCAATATTAATGTCAATCTAATAGAATGTCAACTTGCTTAAATGTAAGGCACTTCACAAGTTAGAGGGGGTTGAAATCCTATGTTTTTGCCAATTGATTCGTCAATCTTTTTGTCATTGCAAGTCTCAGGGGTGTTGGCATTTGAGGGTTTTCAGGGTCAAAATCGGCGCCATGGAGACCCAGATATCACAACCAGGAGGCGCCTGCGGACCGTTGGGGGGCCGTAGGCGCTTTTTGTGTTCAATGTGCCGCCCATGTTCTGGAACGAAATCCTGTTGAATCTGCATCTGGGCTCCTCATGCGTCGAGTCAACTTGGCGGCAGGACGGGGAGAGGGTCGTGAAGGGCATGGAATCCCGGGTCCGGAAAAGGTGGACTTTGGATTGAGGCCCTCTCTGCCAGGATTTGGGTTTGACGTGGAGTGGGCGATTCGGCTATACAGAACATATATGACGGATTTTGTTTTGAAATCCGGAAAATATAGGCAGGGAGAGGCGGCCGGAAGCGCCGCGGGCGCACCCCGATAAGGCGAATCCCTGTCAATATCAACAATTCAAGAGACAACCAAGTCTGGAGAAACTATGGGAGATGACACTTTTCATGACCAGGAAGACCTTGATTCCAAGCTAAAGCACGCCATGTTTACCCACAATTTCGAGCAGGCAAGGTTGTTGCTCGACCAGGGTGCCGACCCGAATACGACCAACGGTTGGGGCACTCCTTTTATTTATTGGTGCGCCGAAAAGGGGAAGACCGATCTGATCGATTTTGCGCTCGAAAAGGGTGCCGATGTCCATGCGACGAACAAGACCGGCGAGACTGCGTTGCACAGAGCCGCCTTTGTCGGAAAGACAGAGATCATAGATCATCTGCTCGACAGAGGCGCCGAAATAGACAAGAAGAACAGCCACGGTGCGACACCCCTTTTTGTCGCCGCTCTCCGTGGTCAACCCGAGGCCGTGCAGAAGCTTCTAACAAGAGGTGCGGATCCATCTATTAGAAATAACAATGGCGTTTCCGCCGCAGAGGTCGCTAAAGAAAACGGTCACGACGCGATTGCCGTTTTGTTGGCGGCTGCCTGAACATAGGGGAGTAAGCCGGGGCCGGACCAAGTCAACTGCCTGAAAAAAGAAACGTAACCATTCAGCACAACCCGCCTTTTGCCCTCTGGCTGCGTTGCTGTGCTGCCCGAATGCTCACATAGCCGGTGTACCTTGCGCTTCTGCGCTGCTCCCGCCTTGCCAGAGAGCAAAATGTCGGGGCGTAGCGCAGCCTGGTAGCGCACCTGCTTCGGGAGCAGGGGGTCGGAGGTTCAAATCCTCTCGCCCCGACCAGAAATAAAGAAGAGCGACCTTCCCGAGGTCGC
>Ga0102953_1000288_pt1 | contig 36111 bp, 33 predicted proteins | sample SalPon2A_C_D2_MG_FD_78509 | JGI IMG/M metagenome (GOLD analysis project Ga0102953, IMG submission 78509) | Soil microbial communities from South San Francisco under conditions of wetland restoration - Salt Pond MetaG R2A_C_D2_MG | ecosystem: Environmental > Terrestrial > Soil > Wetlands | place... | reverse complement strand
CGGTAGCGAACAATGACGAAACCCACTCCCCAGAGAGAACTGAACATCATATTCATCCCCAGGATACCGGGGAACAGCCAGTCGATATAGCGGATCTCAGTTCCCGGCACAGCCACTCTCTCGCCATAATGGGCATTGTCCGGAATAAAACTGGCAAGGAAGATGCGCTCCACCAGATATCCCTTGGGAGAAGAGTCCAGGACCCAGTACTGCCGGGAGGGCGAATCGAGACGTACCAGAAAGTCGATCTTGTGGTGCTGAAGTTCGTCAAGCCCTTTTTCTAAGGATGGGAAACCAATGAACTTCAGGTGTTGGTTGGCCTGAAAGTCGGACGGTAGAGTGGAATCGTTAAACGAGACTGACAGACTGGTGGCAGGAAAGGCGCCCACCTTGAAGCCCGAAAAGTCACGGTTCCCGAAGACGATGCCAAAGCCGGCGATGATCAGAAATGGAAAGACAAAGTTCCATCCAAAAGCGGCCTTGTCTCTGAAAAATTCGTAATTCCTGGCCTTAAACATGGCCCAGATTCGTTTCCAGTTCATGACAGTAGCCCTTTATTCCCGGAGTTTACGGCCGGTCAGGTTAAGGAAAACATCTTCCAGGTTGGGAGAGTGAACCGACATTTCAGCCAGGTTGACCTTTAGAGCAAGCAGCTGCTCCAGCCCTGTATTGATCCGGTCGGTGGAAATCTCTAAACGGCCATTAATCTCGCGACTTGGAAAGGGAATATCACTCAGCGGAATGGAGACATTAGCACGCGGCAAAGTGATGGTTCCGCCCGAGCAGTGACGCTCCACCAGTTCCAATGGAGATCCTTCAGCGATGATTCTGCCATGGTCCATAATGGCAATCTGGTCGCAGAGGTATTCGGCCTCATCCATTGAGTGAGTGGTGAGAATAATGGTCTTCCCTTGCTCTTTAATGCCGCCAACGATTTTCCACAGGTTTTGACGGGCTTGGGGATCGAGCCCAGTGGACGGTTCATCCAGGAAGATCAGCTGCGGTTTATTGATCAGGGCCAAAGCCAGCATCAGGCGTTGGGCCTGACCGCCGGAGAGCTTATCGTTCATCCGGGGCAGTAACTCTCGCAGGTTGCACGTCTCCACCAATGCATCCAGCTGCTCCGTGTCTTGATAGAGGCTCATAAAGGTATGAAGCGTATCGCGGACGGTAAGGAAGTTCAACAGCGCGGTGTGCTGAAACTGGATGCCGATCTTCTCACGGAAGGATGCCTCCCGGGTTGGAACTCCGTTAAAGAGAATCTCGCCCGAGGTCGGTGCCATAATGTCCTCGATCACTTCCAGTGCCGTGGTCTTACCCGCTCCGTTCGGACCGAGCAGGCCAAAGCAGATTCCCGGCTGGATGGAAAAGCTGATCCCGTCCACTGCGATAACAGTCTTAAAGCGTTTAACCAGATTTTTTACTTCCAGGATCGGTGTCATAGTGTTACGAAATACTCAATTAAGAACATAAAGTACGCGTAAATATACCAGGAAAGGCAAATTTGGTCATGCATTAGAAATGCTATAAACGTATTTTTTTGGTGCTTACCACTGCGTTTTAGCCATTCAGTAAGCTATTCTTGCAATCCATGACGGCTACTCTATAATAGTACAAATGGCTGAAAAATATCTTATCACAGGTGCAGGCGGTCAAATTGGCAGTGAACTATCAATTGCCCTTGCAGCACGGTATGACAGCAGCAATGTTATCATTGCCGGGCACAGAAAACCATTGCCTCCGGAGATTGAGAATTCCGGCCATGTCATTACACTCGATGTCTGTGATCCGCAAGCCCTTGAAGCAATAGTTGAGCGATACGGCATTACAACAATCTATCACCTGGCAGGTGTTCTTTCGGTAATTGCCGAGTCCCATCCCCACAAGGCCTGGGATATCAATGTCAATGGATTAAGGAACATACTAGAGGTGTCGGCTAAACACGGCTGTGCCGTTTTCTTTCCGTCGTCAATCGGCGCCTTCGGTCCACAGACACCACCAGACAACACGCCGCAGGAAACAATCCAACGCCCCTCTACGATTTATGGCATCACCAAAGTTGCCGGAGAATTGCTCTGTGACTACTATCATAATCGCTATGGTGTCGACACACGGGGCCTTCGGTTTCCGGGGCTGATTTCCTATCTCGCCCCGCCGGGAGGTGGAACAACTGATTATGCTGTAGAGATATTTCATGATGCCGTTAATGGCAGAGAGCATAAATGCTTTTTAGCTGCAGGCACTTTTTTAGACATGATGTATATGCCGGACGCCATCAAAGCAATCATCCGGCTTATGGAAGCAGATCCATCAACACTAATCCACCGCAATGCCTATAATATTACGGCAATGAGTTTTGATCCGGAGGCAATTTGTGCTGAGATACAGAAACATATCCCTTTATTTACCATGTCGTATAACGTTGATTCCGAAAAGCAGGCCATCGCTGACTCCTGGCCTAATAAAATGGATGACAGTGCCGCACGAAGTGAATGGGGCTGGAACCCGCACTATGATCTCCCAGCCATGGTTGTCGAGATGCTAAAAAACATTACCCCATAAGGTTGATTTGATGGTTTAATGTCAGAATAATAGTTGAGCAGCAAAGGGGTACATCATGCCATTATCCAAGCTAGACCAAATCCTCAAAGAGCAGCTGGCACAGCTGGCCAGGAACCAACCCCTGAAAGGCCATGAGCTTGTTATTGCCGGTATGAAACCAGCCGATGGCAACTTTGGCCCACGGTTTTATATTGCCGGTCAAGGCCAAAAAGAGTTCTTACGGATGAACAGTAATTCCTACTTAGGACTTTCTTTACATCCACGAGTTATTCAGTCTGAAGAGGTCACAACCAAAAAATTTGGTACTGGACCGGGGGCAGTTCGCTTCATTAGCGGCACCTACCAGCATCATATTGACCTTGAAGGTAAGCTTGCCGCATTCCACCATAAGGAGAAGTCAATCCTATTCTCATCCGCCTATGCTGCGGTCATAGGTGTCCTAGTTCCTTTAATCACTCAGGACACTGCGGTTATCAGCGACGCCCTCAATCACAACTCAATAATCAATGCCATCCAACTGGCACGTCCTGCCGCAAAAGGCATCTATAAACATCAAGACTTAGGTGACCTTGAACATCAGTTACAAACCCACCACCAAACTACGAAGCGGGCCATAGTCATAACAGACGGCATCTTCAGCATGCGCGGAGACCATGCACCGTTAAAAGAAATAACCGATCTTTGTCGCCAATATGAAGCCTGTTATAGAGAGGGAATCATCTTGGCGGTGGATGATTCACATGGTGTTGGCGCCATCGGCAAGACCGGCCGCGGCACTGAAGAGTATACAGATGCCTCTGTCGATATCCTGATTGGCACATTGGGCAAGGCCATTGGGGTCAATGGAGGCTATGCCGTTGCCTCTGCGCCAATTATCGATTTCATGAGAGAAAAAGCTCCCATGTATATTTATTCAAACCCAATCACCCCTTCAGAATCTGCCGCCGCCTTAACATCACTGGAAATAATAGACAGTCCGGAAGGAATTACACTACTTACCAAGGTTCGCTCTCTGACCTCACGTTTTAGAGAAGGACTGCAGCAGGGCGGATTTGAAACAATCAGCAGTGATCATCCCATCGTACCTTTGCTGATCCGGGATACAGAGACAACCTCTGCCATGAGCACCTATCTTTTTAAGATGGGCATCCTGGCAACCGGACTCAATTTTCCAGTAGTGCCAAAAGGTGATGAGGAAATCAGGTTTCAGATTTCAGCCGATCATACTGAGCACGACATTGATTTCACCCTGGAGGTGCTGCGAAAATTCTGATATCTAGAACGTAAGAATGTTGTCAGCACATTGTTGTTCTTTCTCTTCCTTTTTTGCTGCATGCTGCCCTTTAAGGGAAGAGAGGAATTGATCAATTCACAAAGAAATGGCCCTGCATATGGAACCTGCGGACACAGAGAGAACACAGCTTAAAACACCTTTATACCAATGGCATCTGGACCACAATGGGACCATGGCAGAGTTTGGCTCCTACCTCCTTCCCCTATGGTACACAAATGGCGCCAAAGCCGAGCATTTAGCTGTTTTGTCAACTGCCGGACTCTTTGACACAAGTCATATGTCGTTTATAATCCTCCAGGGACCGGCAAGCTTCGATCTGCTGCAGAATTTTTTTAGCAGAGATCTTTCCAAATGGGGAAAGAACAAGGATACACCCCTTCCAGTCGGCAGGGCAGTGTATGGCGTATTTTTAAACAGCGAGGGCTGTCTGCTCGACGATGCGATAGTTTTCCGGGTTGCCCAAAACACCTATTTCATCTGTGTGAATGCCGGTAAAGGGCCGTTGATCACAAACCACCTGAGATCACAGCAAGGTCAATATACCCTTACCGATCTCTCAGGAGCCCTCTGCAAAATTGACCTTCAAGGGCCGCATTCCGCCAAGATCCTGGCCACGATTCTTGATGACCCAAAAGCGATATTCAGCGCCTTTCCCTTTTTTTCATGCAAAGGAACACTGGCACCGCATTTTACCACTGAGATAGCCGTAGCGACACGATCAGGAGTCCCTCTGCTCCTGTCGCGCAGCGGCTATACCGGTGAGTTTGGTTTTGAACTGTTCACCGAGGCCGATCAGGGGCAAGTTCTCTGGGAGGAAATATTCGCCGCTGGACAATCATTTGGCCTCATGCCCTGCGGTCTCGCTGCCCGTGACTCCCTGCGAACCGGTGCCGGACTTCCACTGGCCGGCCACGATATTGGCAGCTGGCCTTTTGTCAACAACCCATGGCTCTTCAGCCTGCCGCAGGACAGCTCCACTGGAAAATTCAGCAAGGATTTTGTCGGCGCCCAGGCCTTACTCCGGCCAGAAGCTTCATTCACCTATCCCTTTGCCGGATATGATCTGCGAAAAATTGATCGTGACCTGGCAACAGTGTACAACCTGACCGGAGAGAAACTGGGCCGTGTTCTTACCTGCGTCACCGACATGGCCATTGGTCGAGTAGACGGACGGCTGGTCAGCATTAACAGCCCTGGACTGCCAGAAGGGTTCGCACCAAGAGGACTTTGCTGCGGTTTTTTGCTGACATCTTCAAAACTCTCATACGGTGAAAGAGTCATAGTACAGGATGAACGCCGCAAATTCGAGGTGGAGATCGTCGAAACTATCCGGCCGGACTGTTCAGCGGTACTGCCGCTTAACCAATTTATACGTGTATGAGATAACGAAAATTCCATTTAACAAAGGAGTGACAATGAAAGAAGTCAATCTATTATACTTTCCACCCGAACTCTTCTACACCAAGACTCATGAATGGGCAAAAGATGGAGAGACAATAACCATAGGCATTACAGATTATGCCCAGAATCTGCTTGGCGACATCGTCTATGTCGAACTTCCTGAAGTGGGTTCCACCCTCACCAGGGGGGAGGAATTGGGAACGGTGGAATCAGTGAAAGCGGTCTCTGAAATTTATGCGCCGGTCAGCGGAGAAGTCGTGCAGATCAATGAGGCCCTGGCTGATAATCCTGCCCTGGTTAACCAGAAGTGCTACACTGACGGCTGGTTTCTAAAAGTAAAAGCCGCAGATTCTGAAGAACTTAAGACCCTTTTGGATAAAGCGGCTTATTTTACGACATTAACTGGAGAATAACCATGCGTTATCTGCCCCAGACCGAAAAAGATGTCGTTGAAATGCTTAAGGTGATCGGGGTATCTTCCATTGAAAAGCTCTTTGGATCGATCCCTCCGTCCTGCAGAACAAAAAACAAACTTGACCTGCCGCCGCCGCTTTCCGAATGGGACCTTAATCGCTACATGGACGGCTTAGCCGCAGAAATGGCGACAGGTTCCGAGTATACAATTTTTCTCGGGGCCGGCAGTTATCAGCACCATATCCCGGCCTCTGTTTCATATCTTCTTGGCCGCAGCGAATTTTGCACCTCCTATACACCATATCAACCGGAAGTAAGCCAGGGAACACTGCAGGCAATTTATGAATTTCAAAGTCTCTGCTGCCGTATTTTAGGGATGGATGTCGCCACAGCCTCACATTATGACGGAGCAACGGCGCTGGCCGAAGCAATTTTAGTGGCTATCAAAAAGACCAAGCGGAACAAAATTGCGATATCGACCCTTGTCCATCCCTTGCACCGTAAGGTGATTGACACCTACCTGCGGCCCGTTGATTGTGAACTGATAGAGCTTAAGGCAAGGGAAGACGGCACCACTGATTTTAGCGATGTTCCAAATGATCTGGCTGCCCTTGTTGTCCAATCTCCGAATTTTTTCGGGTGTATAGAAAATCTGGAAAAAGGTGCCCAAAGCAGGCCCGACAAAGCGCTTTTCATTGTTTCTTTTACCGAACCCCTGGCCTATGGCTTAATCAAAAACCCAGGCTCCCAGGGAGCAGACATTGTTGCAGGAGAGGGCCAGAGCTTAGGGATCCCAAGCTCTTTTGGGGGACCCGGTCTTGGCATCCTTACCAGCAGTAATGAACTCATGCGATCTTTGCCGGGAAGACTTGTCGGCCAAACGACCGACACTCAAGGCAAACGCGGTTTTGTTCTCACCCTTGCTACCCGCGAACAGCACATACGCCGGGAGAAAGCCACATCAAACATCTGTTCAAATAACAGCCTTTGTGCGGTTAATGCCGCAATGTACCTGGCCTCACTGGGGGGCAGCGGATTCAGACAACTGGCCCAATTAAACCGCAACAAGTCCGAATATCTCAAAGAACAGCTGCGCAATAAAGGCTTCAACATCCCCTTTTCAGCCCCGACTTTTAATGAATTCGTGGTAGATTTCGGGACGGATTTTGACTCGCGATACCAGATATTGCTTTCTCAAAAAATTATCGCCGGCCTACCGCTGAAAAGGTTCTATCAGAACATGAGCAGTTATTACCTTTTATGCGCCACAGAGGCAGTGAGCAAAAATGACATTGATCTTTTGGTGCAGGAGGTGTCGTCATGACTAAACTTCCAGGTACGCAAGGCCTGATATTGGAAGAACCTCTTCTTTGGGAAAAAGGAGACAAGGGCCGTATTGGCTTTTCTCTGCCTGAAAATGATGTTGGCCACTTCCCTTTGGATAGTGATTTATGCGGTGAAACGCCAGACCTTCCCGATTTGAGTGAATTAGAAGTCATTCGTCATTATACCCGTTTGTCCCAATGGAATTTTGGCGTAGACAGCGGCATGTATCCCCTGGGATCATGCACCATGAAGTACAACCCAAAAACCAATGAGCGGCAGGCTTCGCTAAAGGGGTTTCAGGCGGCCCATCCCCTTCTTCCTGATCCACTCTGCCAGGGAGGACTCCGACTCATCCATGAACTTGAGCGCCTGTTAACCGAGATCACCGGGATGGACGCCGTCAGTCTGCAGCCTGCAGCAGGTGCCCATGGAGAGTTGGCCGGCATGCTGATCATGCACGCCTATCACCGCAAAAAAGGGACAAAACCGACGAAAATCATCATCCCGGACACGGCACACGGAACCAACCCCGCCAGTGCGGCTCTCTGCGGCTTTAAGCCGGTCACAGTATCGTCCAACACGGAAGGCATCCTCGACACCAATGACGTTGCTGCGCTTATGGACGAAGACACTGCGGGAATTATGATTACCAATCCAAATACACTGGGATTGTTTGAAAAAAATCTTCCTGATATTGCCAAAATTGTCCATGACAGAGGCGGGCTAGTCTACTGCGACGGAGCCAACCTGAATGCCTTGCTCGGTGTGGTCAAACTTGGTGAAATTGGTGTGGACATCCTCCACCTGAATCTCCACAAAACCTTTTCAACTCCCCATGGCGGCGGAGGACCGGGGTCAGGTCCAATTGCGGTTCTCAAGCACCTCGAACCTTTTTTACCAATCCCGCGGGTTGTTAACAATGAATCGTACTCATTACAGGAAAATTTCCCAGACAGTATTGGCCGGCTTTTGACTTTTAACGGTCATTTTGGAATTCTTGTACGGGCCTACAGTTATATCTTGAGTCTAGGGAGCGAGCTACCCAGGGTTACTGAATATGCGGTGCTGAATGCCAACTACCTTAAAGAACGCTTGCGAAAGATCCTGCACCTGGCCTATGACCAGCCATGTCTTCACGAATGTGTTTTTTCGGACAAAGAGCAGCATGCGTTCGGAGTATCAAGCCTTGATATGGCCAAACGGTTGATCGATTATGGCTTTCACCCGCCAACCGTCTATTTCCCGCTGGTCGTCCCCGGTGCTATTATGATCGAGCCTACTGAAACTGAGAGTAAAGAAGATCTCGACCTGTTTATTACCGCATTTGAAATAATCGCCCGCGAGGCCAAAACAAACCCTCAGCTTCTCCATGAGGCACCACACAATACCAAGGTGAGACGCCTCGACGAAACAACGGCCGCTCGGAAACCTTGCCTTTGTGGCTGATATTAAGACATGATGATGCATACAAATTGGCTCTTATTAGACTTGCAGCAGAGCGGCTATCAATCGGTATTAGAATTACAGGAACAGATCCTGGTTGATAAAATTGCCAGGCACATCGAAAACGTCCTTATCCTGGTTGAACACGAGCCGATCTTCACTCTGGGGAACCACAGCAATACTGCCAACCTCAAAGTCAACAAACGTTTTTTGGAGGCCCGTAATGTTGAGCTCCTGCAGACAAACAGGGGCGGCGATATAACCTATCATGGCCCGGGCCAGATTGTTGCGTATCCAATTCTCTCGCTTCAAGAACTCTCACTTTCTGTCCCGTCATACGTCAACCTGCTTGAAGAGGTGATGCTTCAGACTGCCGGGCAGTTCAACGTTAATGCTTATCGTTCAATCAAGGGTAAAGGAGTCTGGTGTCAAAAGAAAAAACTGGGAAGTGTGGGCATCAGGGTAAAACGCTGGGTTAGTTATCATGGCCTTGCGCTTAATATAAATATGGACCTTACCCCTTTTTCCTGGATCAATCCCTGCGGTTTAACGGGAACAGGCGTCACTTCCCTGGCAGAAGTATCACAACAAGAGATCTCAGTCCCAAAAGCAAAATTGGCCTTGCTCACAGCATTTAAAAATGTTTTCCAGGTCTCATTGACCAAAATTCAACAACAGAACCACAATTTCAGTGACAATCCCAATGCAACAAGGACAACGAAAGCCATCCTGGCTTAAACAGCGCCTGCCAACAGCACCAGAATATGAGGTAGTCAGGAGGCTGATCAAACATGCAAAGGTTAACACCGTTTGCCAGGAGGCCCGCTGTCCAAACCAATGGGAGTGTTTTTCAAAAAAAACCGCTACATTTCTCATTTTAGGCAACATATGCACCAGAAACTGCGGTTTCTGTGCCGTTAAAAATGGCATTCCACCGGCACCTGATATAAATGAACCAAAACAGGTTGCCCTGGCAGCATTTGAACTCGGGTTGAAACATGTCGTTATAACATCTGTCACCCGAGACGACCTTCGCGATGGCGGAGCAAGGCATTTTGCCGATACAATTAGAGAAATTCGCAAACGCAGCCGCGTTACTATTGAAATTCTCATCCCCGATTTTCAGGGGAATATAGACGCTATACAACAAGTAATTTCTGCACAACCTGACGTCATTAACCATAATATCGAAACAGTACCCTGCCTGTATCCGTTAGTGCGCCCTCAAGCAAAATACCGGCGTTCATTAGAGCTCCTGTCGGCAATCAAAAAACAGGCCCCGCACATTCCTCTAAAATCTGGATTGATGCTGGGCTTAGGGGAGAGAAAAAACGAGGTTGAAGATGCACTGCATGATCTATATGAGACTGGCTGCCGCAGCCTGACTCTTGGTCAGTATTTGCAACCGTCGAAAAACCAGCTTCAGGTCAATCGATATATACCACCTGAGGAATTTGAATTCTGGAAAGATACCTCGATTACCATTGGCTTCACAAAAGTTGCCAGTGCACCATTCGTCCGCAGCTCGTACAGGGCAACCATCTAACTCTGTAGGGACATTGACAAATTTTCTTGAGAGGAGAGTGATGCTTCTTTATCCCTTATCTTTTTGAGTTTTATTTAAGATGGATTCATATTCATCGGGATAATGTTCTTTCAGGCACTCCGGACAAATACTATGACTGATGTCTGCACCGGAATACTTATGAATGTACACATCAACTTTCTCCCAATAGCCCTTATCATCACGATTTTTTTTACAATACGAGCAGAAGGGTAGAATCCCCCGCAATGTTTTGATCTCATCTAAGCTTATCTGCAGTTTTTTAATCAAGGCTTCCTTTTCTTTCTGAGCGAGCTTTTGACTTGTAATATCCCTCGCTACATGCACAGTTCCCATAGCATTTCCGTTCTGGTCAAAAATTGGAGAACAGGTAATAAGAAGTGTTTTCCCCAGGTGCTGGTCTTCAACCTCTTCGGTCACAATTTCACCCGTTGCCATGGCCATAACATGAGGACAGTCGGGCCATGCTTCCTGAGTATTATGAAACAATTGGAAACATGGTTGTCCTATCAGTTCCGCTGGACTTTTCCCAAGAAAATCAGAAAGAGCCTTATTAACTTTAACAAGCTGCATATCTTTATCGTGAACTGAGACGAAGTCGCTCATGATGTCAAAAGTTTCTCTCCACTGTTTGCTGGAATTTACTAATTGCTCCTGTACTGTTTCACGTTCAGCAATTTCATCCTGCAATTGTTGATTCGCTTCTTCATATTGTGCCGTTCTGCTTGCAACAATATCTTCAAGCTCTTCTTTATGTTTGATTAACTCAAGTTCAGATAGCTTCTGCTTTGTAATGTCATGGAGCAAAACTATGATAAATTTTTGACCAGCATCAAAAAATGGTACCATACGAATAAGCAAGTATTTGCCATGCAAAACTATTGGAGTCTCCCGGCCTATCTCAATGGAGCTATTTTTCAGCCGAGAAAAAGAATTTTGAATAAATTGCTGCTGTTCTATTGGAAACAAGTTTAAGAAAAGTGTGGCAAGCAACTCTTCTTCAGACACCTCAAATAGTTTTATGGCTGCCCTGTTTGCATAAATTATTTTTGCTGATGGGGTTAACTCAATAAATCCATCTGTTATATGATCAAGGGTAATTTCCAAATGTTTTTTGGTGGCAAGCAGTTCTCTGGTTATTTCACGCTCATAAATATCCTCACACCCCATAATCCCTTGGGCAAGTGAAGCATTTTGATTGTGTTCCAAGTACTCTAAAACGTTTGAAGTGTACGCCTGCATTTGACGAAATGGTCCTTTGGCAATACATGCATTTGCACCAAATGAAAGGAAATCGATATTTTCCTCGGCTGCTATTGCGGATACGATAACGATAAAGATGGAGTTGAATTCAGGCATTTTGCGAATAATCCGACAGAGCTTTTCACCGTTAATTTTCGGCATAATCAAATCAATCAACATGAGTGACGGATAGAATGTTTCCAAAGTCTGTAATGCCTCTAAACCATCTTCTGCCGTTTTTACCTCATAGTTTTCTTTTTCAAGCATATTCGTAAAAAGCCGCAAGATGACCGGATTGTTATCTACGATCAGAACTTTTTTTTGCATGGTCAGCCTCCTTCAGATCCTGAGATCCAAAACAACTTTGGGGTCATGCGCAAAAAAAAACGCCTCTCTTTTAAACCAAAGAGAGACGTTTACAGGTTTTTTACCTGTCGTGCCTATTAGAAGCCCCTGCTCTTTGGCAACCCCGCTACCATATTCCCATAGTGTTTGGGAAGTTAGGCCGGAAGTTTTGCGCCCCATCCTTTGGGATGGTTTGCCCTTTTCAAAGCTACAAAATGTAACTATAATAAAACTGCAATAATTATACCCACTACCCTCTGTGGATCATCGTGTTTGGGACGAAGGTAAAATAAGAAAAGATGAAGGCAGTAACAAGTTGAAATAACGCCATAATTTCCACTACATTGCATCTTTGAAATACCATATTTTTATCAGCTAATTGATAAATCAAAACTTTTTTGTGACATTTATTGTCATTTATGACAATAAATGTCTGATAATTACAAAATTAGTCTTGTAACAAACGATTACTGGCCCCAAAAAGTAATACGCATAATTGGGATACTTCAGTTTAGATATTGAATTTTTGTTGGTTATATACCCAAATATTGTCGAGTATTCTCCTCATCTTTTTCTCTAAATCGTTTTTTGTTTTCTAAATATCGCCGTAACTATTCAGGATAAAAGAACATATTTTTATAAATATACAATGGCACATTTTTCGCTTAATCTTATTGACAACGATTGTCATTCTCATTATTATATTGAATACGGTAGAAATAATTATGCGACTCTCTTTAATTCAACAATTTGAAGATTACCTTCGTGGTCAAAGCTTACGATTGACTGATCAACGTAAGCTTATTGTCAATGCCTTTTCGGCCAAAAAGGGCCATGTGAGCGCCGAAGAACTGTATCGTCATATTCAAAAAAGCACTCCTTCCATAGGTTTTGCAACAGTGTACCGGACCCTCAAACTTCTTGCCGATGCAGGATTTGCATCCGGGAAAAACTTTGGTGACGGTTTTGTCCGTTTTGAATGTACATACGGAAACAAAACAGGCCATCACGACCATCTCATTTGTACCCGATGCGGCAAAATTGTCGAATTTGCCAACAATCGCATCGAAGAGCTGCAGGAGCATGTGGCCAAAGAGCATGGCTTTTCGATCAAGAATCATACTCTTGATATTTACGGGATTTGCAAAAACTGCGCACAACCAGGTATCGATAACTAGTTACTTAAAATCCGCCATTTTTTTTGACCTTTAATTGATAATGAGAATCAACAACAAGACAAACCTGACAGGAGACTTATAGATGACTGACCTACTCATTACCATAATAATAGTGGGATTCTGCGCCATTTTCATCGGCAAAAGAGCGCTTAAAAGCTTTCAAGGCAACGGTGCTGGTTGCGGATGTGGCTGCTCTGGAGGTTGTCGACCCTCTGAGTCAGGGTCATGCGATCGACCAAACCTACAATCCAATATCACACACATACCACAGCAAAAATAAAAGGATGTTCAAATGAAGAAAATATCACTCAGAACGATGCTGAAAAAACAATCCGGTACAATTTCAGCTGTAAAAGTTGGCGGCGACCTGGGCAGAAGGATTCGTGAGATGGGCTTGGTACCGGGAACAACAGTATCGGTTATCGGGCGCGCACCACTTAACGACCCGGTATCTCTAAGAGTTATGGGTTTCAATCTGACCTTAAGAAACAGTGAAGCTGACTACATTGAAGTAGAGGTCAACTAATGAGTATGGCAATCGATGTCGCTCTTGCTGGAAATCCAAACTCAGGCAAAACTACTTTGTTCAACAAACTGACCGGAGCTCGTCAGCATGTCGGCAATTACCCGGGAGTAACAGTAGAAAAAAAAGAAGGACGATGCAGACACAACAACACAACTTTAACCATTACCGATCTGCCCGGCACTTATTCTCTGACTGCCTTTACCGAAGAGGAAGTGGTAGCCAGAGATTTTCTGATAAATACAAAGCCAAGGGTGGTTAATATTACAGACGCTTCAAACCTTGAGCGCAACCTTTACTTGACCCTGCAGTTACTGGAAATAGAAGTGCCTGTCATCATCGCTCTCAATATGATTGATGTCGCAAAACAGCGCGGTATTCAAATTGATGCCAAAGAATTGTCCAGACAACTTGGTGTTCCGGTTGTCCCGATTATCGCCCGATCCGGGCAAGGCAATGCCGAGCTTCTTGATGAAGCAATAAAAAACGCCGAAAATAAGCAGGGACCTGCCATTAGCCTCTCGTATGGAGAAGATATTGATCTTGCTTTAAATGAGATGGAAGTGGTCATCAAAGAAAATCAGGTTATGACCGGTACCTACCCGGCCCGCTGGATCGCCCTAAAATATCTGGAAAACGACCAGCAGATCATCGACAAATGCAAATCGGAAAACAGTCTATCCGATGAGCAACTTCAAAAAATTGCAGCCAGGGTCGAGAAACACCTGCAGGCAACTCTCGGCACTACCCCTGAAGCAATTATCGCAGATTATCGCTATGGCTATATCAAGAGCCTTCTTCACAACAAGATCATCACCCACCAGTATGACCCGAACAGGCTCTATGTGAGCGATAAAATTGATACCGTTATGACCAGCAGGATTGTCGGACCGATGATTATGCTGGCCATTTTATTTGGCCTTTATAAATTCACGTTTACCTTCAGCGAAGTGCCGATTGGCTGGTTTGAATCGTTTTTTTCTTTCCTTTCAGACTCAGCCAATATATTGCTTCCAGATGGCTACTTAAAGTCGTTGATCGTCTCCGGAATCATCGGTGGAGTTGGCGGTGTTCTGGGATTTGTACCGATTATAGCCTTTATGTTTTTCGGAATAGCAGTACTTGAAGATTCCGGCTATCTGGCCCGAGTTGCCTACATGATGGACAGAATCCTGCGAGTTTTTGGTCTGCATGGCAGTTCAGTAATGTCGTATATTGTTTCCGGTGGTATTGCCGGCGGTTGCGCCGTTCCCGGTGTAATGGCGGCGCGTACTCTGCGTTCCAAAAACGAGCGGCTGGCCACTATTTTGACCACACCGTTTATGAACTGCGGTGCAAAACTGCCAGTCCTTGCCCTGCTTATTGCCGCTTTTTTTGAGACCGGGCAGAGCCAGATGATGTTTGCTTTGACACTGATTGCCTGGCTCGGCGCAGTTCTGGTCGCTAAATTTTTGAGAATGACCATTGTTAAAGGTGAATCCACCCCTTTTGTCATGGAACTCCCCCCCTACCGAATGCCAACCCTCCAGGGTCTTCTGATTCACACCTGGGAAAGGACCTGGCAATACGTCAAAAAGGCTGGCACCGTCATTCTGGCTATTTCTGTTTTGATCTGGACAATGATGACCTTTCCTGAACTTCCCGCCCATCAGAAACAGACCTTCGAGAACCAGCGCCAGGAGCTGCTTGCATCGTATCCTTCTTCCGTACATAATGAAGTTGAGAAAGGCGGAGCCACCCAACAGCTCTCACCCGAAGCGCTGCAGCTTTATGGAGCACTTCGATCAATTGACAATATGGAAGCTGAAAAGGCCCTGAAAAATTCAGTCGCAGGCCGCCTTGGTACCTCCCTTGAGGTCGTCAGCAAATATGCCGGGTTTGACTGGCGCACCAATATTGCCCTGGTTGGAGGGTTTGCCGCCAAAGAGATAATCATCTCAACCCTTGGCACCGCATACTCCCTCGGCGAGGTCGATACTGAAAATACAGGCTCCCTGGCCAAGACCCTGGCTAAGGCACCGGGGTGGAACAAAGTTGTTGGCCTTGCCCTTATCCTCTTTGTCATGTTCTATGCCCCCTGTTTCGTTACTGTGGTATGTATTGCCAAAGAAACCGGTTCATGGAAATGGGGCCTTTTCTCCATGGCGTTTAATACCTTTTTTGCCTCAACGATTGCAATAACAGTCTATCAGGTCGGCACTATGCTTTATGGCATTCAGTAATCCACTAAAACAGGAAACAACAATGCACATCCATACACTTGAAAATTGGCAGCATGAACATGACTTCGCTGTCATCCATGAAAAAGGGGAAAGGCGGACATTTCAAGTTCTTTTGCTCACCGTCATTACCATGGCAGCAGAGATTATTGCCGGACAAATTTATGGCTCCATGGCGCTGCTGGCTGACGGCTGGCACATGGGAACGCATGCCGCCGCATTTTCAATTACAATTTTTGCCTACCATTACACTAAACGACATGCAACGAATCCAAAGTTCAGTTTTGGAACTGGAAAAGTCAGTGTTTTAGGTGGCTTTGCCAGTGCGGTGGCCCTGGCCGTTGTGGCATTACTTATGATTGCGGAGTCAGTTCATCGTTTGTACAACCCGCAGCAAATTAAATTTAATGAGGCCATTGCAATCGCAGCCTTGGGCCTGGTCATTAACCTCATATGTGCTGTTCTTCTTCACGATCATCATGGCCACGATCATGATGATGAGCGTGATCATCATCTCCATCATGACCATAATTTAAAGGCAGCGTACATACATGTACTGGCAGACGCCTTAACTTCATTATTGGCAATAATCGCCCTGTTTGCCGGGAAATATCTTGGATGGAACTGGATGGACCCTATCATGGGCATTGTAGGTGCTATGGTGATCACCCGCTGGTCTTACGGACTCATCAGGGAGACAAGCGCAATCCTGCTTGACCAATCTATAACCGACGAAAGAAAAGTTACAATACAAGAGGCGATAGAAGCGGTCTCCGACATCAAAGTTGCTGATATGCATATCTGGAAAGTCGGATCGGCGCATTATGCCGCAATCATCTCAATCGTTTCCCATTATGAACAGTCACCAGTCCACTTGAAAAATATGCTTAGTGGCTTTAAGGAACTATCACATGTTACGGTGGAAGTGAATCAATGCCATGGGAAATCATGTGTAGTTGATAATGGGCACCAGGCTTGATTTCTCCAAAAAATGAGTATGAATTTTTACATTACCCTGACCGAAGTCCTAAATTCACCAGTTCTTAAGTTAATGTCTGATTACTGCATATTTTGCTTGAGATAAATGGCAGACAGGGTAATAAAACAATAAAACATTCTTTATTATCAGGAGTAGGCTATGACACAGATCAAAGAAGGCATATGTGAGGAATGTGGCAAAGATTACAGTGAGATAAAGACAGTCTGCGGCCATTGTGGCTATTCCCCTTTTGGGGCATCCATAAAGGGAAATGACGATCCTTATTGGAAGTGCGGCAAGTGCGAAAGAATTGTTCAGGCAGTAAGACCACCGGAAAAATGCCCGAGCTGTGGTGAGGTTTGTGATTTCAAAAATATCACTTGCTACACACCTGACTGCGGTGGACCGGGATATATTGATCCGCAGCTTTAATTTTTATTGGGCTGTCAGATCAACTCTATATTTTTACGGCTAATTTTGATGGTCTTGCAGTTAACCTGCTCTAACAGGAAACGAAAACCCGCTCGACATCCCCGGGACACTGCGTAAGTAGTCGATTTTATATGGTAGCGTTGGAATATTGAGGCCTTTCGAAGTCTTGCGCTTATCTGCGAGTTTGTCAATTTTCATTCTCCGAGTCGTCCGCTGGCAGCGGTATTTTTACTAATTCAATCCCTTCATCGGCCAGCATCTGCTCTTCTTTGGCTGTAGCAACGCCGCAGATCTTTTTGCTTTCCTCAACACCATAGTGCATTTTCAGCGCTTTTTCGGCAAGCCTGTCGCCCACATCCTGATAATTTTCTTTCACATACCGGCTTAAGGTATTGATAAATTCTTTAACTTCCTGCGCATGGGGAAGTTGATCAGGTTCATAGGCGCTTGGGATAGACCCCATTGACAGGGAAGCCGGGTATTTACTTGCCGCAACAGGTGACAAAATCTTATGGATATCACTGGCCCCACATGCAGGGCACTCAAGCAGCCCCTCTTCTTTTTGTCTGTCATAGTCCAAGCGGTCCTGAAACCAGACTTCAAACTGATATCCACAGATACAGCTTAAATCAAAAGCTATCATCGTCTAAAACAGTCCATCTCATTGTTAGGCGTATCCATCGTCAAACCAGTTACAGTAGTCGGCATGCAGCATATCCCAGCCAAACCTGTCAGTCATCTGTATTGCCTCTTGCTGAGTAATTCTGCGGTTTTTCAGGCAGTCAACCAGCCTTTCTTCAAATGCCTCATCGACATAACGAAAGCCTGCGGGAAAGAGTTCCCTGTAAGACAACCTGTCCGGCACCAAAGGATAGCAACCGGCCCTAACCGCTTCGATAATTGAAATCCCGTAAAATTCATGGTCCGCAGTTGATACCACAAAATCTGAACGGCACAGCATATCCAGATATTCTTCCCGCGAATCGACATAACCACAATGAAGGATTCTGTCATCAAGAACATTTCGTGCCGTCTGAAAAATTTCTGGTTTTTCCTGAAATGATTGGCCCAAAACAATGAGTTGGAAGGCAACCGCCTTCTCTTTCAGCCTCATGAGGGTCGTAAAGAAGAGCTCGGGGTTCTTATCATGCTCCCAGCGGTGGTTCCAAACAATTACTGGAATCTCATTATGTTTTGATGGATTTATTCGCCTGTCAATCTCGTCCAAATCAATAACGGGATAGAGAATACGTGCCTTCTCCCTGATCAAGTCATCAAAATCAGCACAAGGCATGTCTTTACTCATGCGCAATAAATCCCGACACCCTTTACAAAAACTATCAAAATTATACCGTGAATTAAAGGCAATTTTATCTGAGGCCAGGGCTGTTGTCAGGTTTGTTAGAGAGAAATGAAGATCACGCTCGTCATGTACTTGAACAGGATAGGCAAACTGGTTTTCATGAAAGTAAGTGTATATCGGTATATGCACATGCTCTTGGGGAAGCAGACCTTTGAAAACAGCGACATCCAGAAATGGCGAACAGAGAATTGCATCAACGCCAGTCAGTGAAATGGTACCATTTGTAATAAACGAGGCAAAATGCGGGGCCGCAAGCCTCATACGATGCTTCCATCGTGTCGCTGGAAGCGTATACAGGACAAATTCATACGGCATGCGGGCCTGCAAAGCTTGGATAAATGCCTTATGCGACCCGCCATAATAGGGTTCAAATACAGCTATTTTCAATGGTTTGTTATAGACGCTATGATGTGGCTTCCTTAAAAGCCTTGGCAAAGGCTGCCGCCGAGCCCTCTATCACCGAATCCTCGACACAAAAAGCCAATCTGAAATAACCGGGCTTTCCAAAACCCGCTCCCGGGACAGCAAGAATAAGATTGTCCTGAAGAATTCCGACAAATTTCACATCATCTTCGATAGGAGATTTCGGGAACACATAGAATGCCCCTTTCGGTGGAACAAATGAATACCCGGCATCACTCAAGACCCTGCAGAACATCTCCCGCCTCGCCTCATACACGGCACAGTCAACGCTGACGTCCTGCAGTTCGGCAACAACCCGCTGCATTAAAGCCTGAGCATTAACAAAACCAAGAATTCTATTGGCAAGCGTCATGGCGCCAACCAAGGCGGATTTTTGGTCTATCTCAGGATGAACAGCGATAAACCCGATTCGTTCACCGGGGAGCGACAAATCTTTAGAAAACGATGAAACAATGATGCTGTTTTTATAATTTTTAAAAATACTTGGCACTGAGTGACCTTCAAAGACGATCTTTCGATACGGTTCATCGGAGACAAGAAATACAGTACCAAACTTCTCACTTGCCGCCTCAAGCAGATGGCCAAGTTTATGGATTTTTTCATTTGAATAAATCTGGCCCGTTGGGTTATTGGGGCTGTTGATAATTACCGCCTTGGTCTTTTCATTAATGGCTGCGGCTATCTTATTCAGGTCCAGATCAAAATCGTCATCGGTATCTACTACCTTTGAAATGCCGCCATGGTTATCAACATAAAAATTATACTCAACAAAATAGGGACTGAGCAAAATTACTTCATCTCCGGGATCAAGTATCGATTTGAGAACAACGTTCAGTGCGCCGGCCGCGCCGCAAGTCATGAGCATCTCGTCGACGCCGATGTTTACCTCCTGTTCACCGGAGATCTTAGCTGCCATTTTCTCGCGGACGTAAGGGAACCCGCCGTTGGGCATATATTTATGAACACCGGGAGTGTCAGCCGCCGCCAGTTCTCTCAAGACCTGATCAAACTTTGCCGGCGGGGGCAGGTCCGGATTTCCCAGGCTGAAGTCAAAGACATTTTCTTCTCCATGAATTGCCTTCATCTTTGCCCCTTCTTCAAACATCTTTCGTATCCATGAAGAACGCTCTGCAAATGCGATCATCTTTTTTGAGATAGCCATATTGTCTCCAATTATTTTTGATTTACTACATGTAGTGCGTTTTAAGAAATTGATAGGCCGCATTGAGTTCTTTCATCTTTTCTTCGGCCACATGCTTAAATTCCTCACCAAGGTGACCAACCTTGTCAGGATGACAAGTCATACTCAATTTCCGATAAGCTCTTTTAATCTCCTCAGGGCTGGCGCCTTCACTCAAACCAAGAACCTCAAGGCTTTGCTGAACATTGTTGGCAGCCTGCCGCTGCCGGTGCATATGGCGGCTGCGTATTGTCTGTTGATCATACACAGATATTTCCAGAAATTCAGCAATCTTCCGGGCAAGCTCAATTTCAGGATCAACAAACTTTTGCCCGGAATAAATCACCTGATAAATGAGTTCAAGTAAGATTAATCTCGGCTCGTAGGCAAATTGTGATTTAAACTGGACAAGAAGTTCTTCGATGGTGGTGTCGGACTGCTGGGCCTCCTTAATCAGTTCTTTTACCCAGTAGAGCTGATCATACGAGTAGCGAAGATGTACCCGGAAAAAATTATTAATGGTGCTGATTTCTTCTTTTGTGATGTTCCCATCAATTTTGGCAATATACACCAGAATATGGACCAGCAGATAGACAAAATCGTTGTGAGCCTGGGTTTGAGAGCGTTCATAAGTACTGATCTTCTGTTTGATATAATACGTAAAACCCCAAAATGCCGCAGCTGCCAGCAGAACCATGAAGATTCCACTTATGAGTATAAACCCAAGAAAGTCGAATAATAGCGGGGTTCCTCCAGCTAAAAGCAGAAAAAGGGCCACGAGAAGAAAGCAGCCTCCGCAACCGGGCTGTGCCTGATATCTATATTGCCTCATCAGTTAAACAATGCCTCAACAAACTCGTCGGGATCAAAATCCCGTAAATCTTCCATTTTTTCACCTACCCCAATAAATCGAATCGGAATCTGGAACTCACGGCTTATATTAACAACAATCCCGCCTTTCGCTGTGCCATCAAGCTTGGTTAAAATAAGACCGGTAATATCAACTGCCTCGTTGAATAATTTTGTCTGGGAAATTGCATTCTGGCCGGTCGTTGCGTCTAAAACAAGCATGACTTCATGAGGAGCGCCCTCACATTTTTTGCCAATAACACGCTTTATTTTGCGGAGTTCCTCCATCAGATTAACTTTTGTATGCAAACGCCCTGCGGTATCAATAATGATTACATCAAAATCACGATTCCTGGCGTATTCGAGCGCATCAAAAGCGACGGAAGAAGGGTCTGCGCCTGGCTGCTGAGCGCTGACATCGACACCAATCCTTTCACCCCAAACCTTAAGCTGATCAATGGCAGCCGCCCGGAAGGTATCAGCCGCCACCATAAGGACCTTATTGCCTGCCAGTTGAAATTTATGGGCAAGTTTACCAATAGTCGTAGTTTTTCCGACACCATTAACACCAAGAACCAGAATCACCAAAGGGCCTGTCTCAGGCATTGACAAAATGACCTTTTTATCAACCTGCAGAAGATAGGATAAAATTTCTTTTTTTAAAGTTTCCTTCAAGATCTGAGGATCAGACAATTCCTTGTGTTTTACCTGCTCTCTTGCATTATCAAGGAGTTCCTGGGTTGTACCAATCCCAATGTCAGAAGTAATTAATATTTCTTCAAGTTCATCAAGCAGTTCAGCATCAATGACCTTTTTCCCCAGAAAAACAGCATCAACCCGTTTAATAAATGATTCACGGGTTTTTGACAGACCCTTTTTCAACCGCTGAAACATTCCATCTTGTCTGGGTTTATCGGTAGCAGGCGTTTGGCTTTCCCGGTTTCGAGCAGGCTCAGTCACAACCTCATCCACCGGCAACAACGTTGACTGAGCGTCAGCATGATCATTCGACACAGATACAGCAACGTCACGCGATAGATCGGCAGCATCACCGTCAACCTGCTGCGGATCTGTCTCAACTGATTCGGCGCCTTCAATCGGTACTGATTCAACGGTTTCTCGTTTCTTTTTTTTAAACCAGCCAAGCATTACGAATTCTCCATTTAACCTGAGTATTTCTTGAACATTTCAGCAAAAGATATTCTATATACTCTGAAATTAAAATTTTTTGCACATTTTGACACCGTTTCCTTGATGTACAGTTTATACCCAGATTATAAAAGGAAGCCATTGCATCCGCTCGGAAAAGCGGTAAAGGAGCATTCCCAACGACGAAAATGCGGCGCACGAGGAGGCTGTCCGAAAATAGATTTCGTCGCGAGATCAAGCGAAAATCCCATGGTTTTGCAGCCGATCGCAGTAGATGGCTATTCTCGGACAGCCTCCTGTCTAGGCAAGTTACCAGACCGACAAAACACCTGTCATAACAAGACACCAAGAGCAATACAAGCGGAAAACACAACAAAGGTAGTTTCCAATCCGAACTCAAGCCGGACACCAGGACTCAACCGACCTTTTTGATACATGTACATAAATGCAGCTAAGTACACCACACCGATTAAGGACAATACGCCATAGGGCATTATTATTAAACCACTGAGAGAAGCGGCAACCACATATACGCAGAGAAATCCGATCAGCCAGTTTAAGAGTACCAGCGTCTTTTGGGCCCCAATGAGAACCGGCAGCGTTTCTTTTCCCACTATTCTGTCTCCCTGAACATCGAAAACATCAAAGAGTGCATTACGAACAAACACAAAAAACAGTACAAACATAAAAACTGTCAGATGCACAACCGACAGATCAGCCCCAGAGTTTAACACGGGCAGTAAGGAAACAATCATAGCCCAGGCCAGCGCCACAAAAAAGGTTTTTGAGCCTGGTATTTCCTTTAACCTGGACACCTTGATTTTTGCTGCCAGAAATACCGGAATAAACCGAATCCGGTACAACATACCTAAAACACTCATACAAAGAAAAAGTACCAACGGCAGCACACCATGCTCGGCAATCAGCACTGACGATATAAGCAGAAAACCTCCTGACACGAACAGCAATGATCTTTTGTATCTCTCGCTGAACTGTACATAACTTGGATCGTTGAAATATTTAGCCTTTTGATCTGTAAGTCTGTTGATATTATGCATGGCGAATAAATAGAAGAAAGCGATCAGCGAATCTTCCAGCGTTTGATCAATGCCCTGAAGCAAACTGCAGGCAGAGGTCAACAATGCCCCGGCCAGAGAGACATAGATATTGGATATCATTAAAAAGCGTATCGTTTTAAACAGGAGCGGCCGAATTGTTCCCTCGTTGCGTCCAGGTATAGCCTCAAGGGCCCTGACAACTCTGTTTATCATCCAGGTCGGTGTTGAAGCACCGGCAGTAATCCCAACCCGGTCATATCTTCCAAGCGCCCTGACATCAAGTTCATCTTCAGATTCTATCAGAAACACTTCTTTTCCTAACCCCAGAGCAATCTCACCAAGACGCTTGGTGTTCGCACTATTTTTCCCACCAACAACAACAAGTGCTTCCACCTCATTGCACAGCTTTCGCACTTCATGCTGCCGTACATGAGTTGAATCACAGATAGTGTTAAAAACCTTTCCCCCAGGAAACCGTGTGACAATGGCCCGGGAAATAGCCTCAAAGGTCAGATCGTCCTGAGTGGTCTGACTGACAACGATATACGGTGAATCAAGTTCCAGTGATTGAACTTCATCCTCACTGCTGATCACCAGGCAATCGTCACCGGCATATCCCATTAAACCTACAACTTCAGCATGGTTTTTATCACCGATGATGACGGTTCTTTTCCCCAGTGTCTGATGTTTCGTGATAATGGCCTGGACCTTCAACACTCGTGGACAGGTTGCGTCTTTGACCTGAAACCCGGCATCCTGTAAAGTATTTTTGGCTTCCGGCGGCACTCCATGCGCCCGGATGATGACGGTTCCGGCTCCGGAATCTTTTCCCGAAACCGTTTTCAGGACACCAACCCCTTTCTCCTGAAGAACCTGAAGTACCTGAGGATTGTGGATCAGGGGGCCAAAGGTGGTAATCTTCGCATCACCTGCATTGACCAGATCAAGGGTCAAATCAACCGCCCTTCTGACTCCCAGACAAAAACCGGCCTTTTTAGCAATAACGACTTTCATCTGTACTCACAGAGAACATCAGGTTTGCCGGCCAAAATCGTCATCAAAACGAACGATATCATCCTCTCCAAGATAACTCCCATTTTGAACTTCAATCAGTTCAAGAGGAATAACACCTGGATTCTCAAGCCGGTGTTTTTCTCCGCAGGGAATATAGGTAGACTCATTTTCCCTGACAAGAAAAACCGCTTCACCACAAGTAACCTTAGCCGTACCCTTGACCACTACCCAATGTTCTGAACGGTGATGGTGCATCTGAAGCGACAGCTTAACAGTTGGCAGGACTGTTATACGCTTGATTTTGAAGTTTTCCTGCTCCTCTAAAATGGTATAACTTCCCCATGGACGGTAAACAGTGCGATGGAGTTGATACTCATCGCGTTTGTCTTTTTTAAGCCGCTGCACAACAGCCTTTACATCCTGGGCGCGATTCATCGGAGCAACCAGAACCGCATCAGCAGTCTCAATGACAATGGTGTCCTTGAGGCCTACAGCCGTTACAAGCCCATGCTCAGAGCGAACAAGACTGTTTGTCACGTCCTCAACAATAACATCTCCACTTGTAACATTACCATCAACATCTTTGTCAGAAACCTCCCAGAGGGCTTGCCAGGAGCCAATATCACTCCACCCCAGGTCAGCACGAACAACCGACACAACCCCGGACTTCTCCATAAGTGCATAATCAATAGAATCATTCGGACACCGGGCCATACTTTCTGCATCAAATCTGAAAAACGGACCGTCTTTCTTCCCCCGCCCAACTGCAATCGACATCGCCTCGCAGATTTCTGCACTATGCAGCTCAAACTGCTCCATAAGAGTTGTCACGCCAAAGGCAAACATACCGGAATTCCAAAAATACTTTCCCGACTCAACATAACGCTTTGCCGTCTCCAAGTCGGGCTTTTCTACGAATGATTCAACAGCACTGCCCTTCCCTTTCTTGATATAGCCATACCCGGTTTCTGGTGATGTCGGTTTGACGCCGAAGGTGACAAGCCGTCCCTTTTTTGCCAAGGCATAGGCCTCCTGAACAGCAGCATTAAAAGAGTTCACATCGGCGATCAGATGGTCCGCCGGCAAAACAAGCAATATCAGCTCTTCTTCAGAACAGTTCCGGCAAAACTGGGCAGCGGCATAAACAGCCGGGGCAGTATTCCGCCCCACAGGTTCCAGCAAAATGGCAACATTACCGGCTGCCAGCTCATCAATCTGAGACTTGGCAATAAAGCGGTGCTCTTCTCCGACTACGATAATTGGCAGGTTTGCATTATCCAGCGCCAGACAGCGTGTAAAAGTTGCCTGGAGCAGGCTTTGATCACCGACTAATTTAAGGAGCTGCTTGGGATACAGTTCCCTGGATAAGGGCCAAAGTCTTGACCCGGTACCGCCGGCAAGAATAACTGGTTGAATACGTGCCATTCTAATGTCCTTTTATTATATTTAATCATAGAGAAGATATTTCTTTCGGACCTGACAAAACTCATCAAGTTGCGGCTGCCACAAGCGTTCGATTTCGTTTATCGCAACTCCCTGAACCATTTGCAGATATATCTGTTTGTCCCCCAGTATGAGGTCCAGGGGCAGACGCTCAAATTCATATTCATAAGGTGGATCTTTCAGGGCAAAATCCGGGCAGCAGTCGTGGATTGCCTTTAATAACGCCAGGGATGTTCTGTACGGTTTATAGGTTGATACATCTGTTACATGCAGCTGAAATCCAGAACAAACATTGCCGGCCCACTTGTTAGACGTAGGTTCAAAGCAAACAGGACGCAGCAGACAGCCACCAAGCAATGCTGGATCAAGGGCATTTAATACTTTGTCACAATCAAGGAAAGGCGCTCCAAACAACTCAAAAGGCAATGTCGTACCTCGCCCTTCTGAGATATTTGTTCCTTCCCAGATCACCTGCCCGGGATACACCAAGGCAGAAAAATAGGTCGGCAGGTTAGGAGAAGGATAGACCCATGGCAGACCGGTCTCAGGGTAATACATGGCTCTATGCCACCCTTGCATGGGTACGACCTGCAGATCTGCCTTTTTAACCAATTGATCGTTAATGAATAAAGACAACTCTGCAAAAGTAAACCCGTGGCGCATGGGCATAGGATACAGACCGACGAAAGACCGGCAGTCATCGGCAAGGACATTGCCCTCGACTTCAACTCCACCGACAGGGTTGGGACGATCTAAAACAATAACCTTCTTGTTACATTCTGCTGCAGTCTCAAGGCAATAGGCCAACGTCGACATAAAGGTGTATACCCTGGTCCCGACATCAGCTACATCGACCAACAGGACATCAAAATTATCATACATGTCCCGGCTGGGAGCACGGCTGTCACCATACAAACTGAAGACAGGAATCCCGGAACCATCACTCCCGTGATCAGATTCGATCATGTTATCCTGCTTTTCGGCAAAAAAACCATGCTGAGGGGAAAAGAGACATGTAAGGTTGCCCGGCATAGCCTCCTGTATCCTGTCCCTGGTATGCTGAAAGACGCTGTTAAGCGAAGCCTGGTTACAGAGCAGAGCAAGTCGTTTATCCTTCAACTCCAGTGGGAAACTAGCGAGAAACTCGTCAACACCTAAAGAAATCACATTCGACATTATTATCTGTTCAAAACCTGTCTATCCATCATTAAAAAAAATGACCGTAAGATGAGTAACCTATGGCAAGCAAAATAGAATTTCTTTCCTTACCAACATTTTATGCTCCCTATTAACTTCATATCTTACACGATAATCAAGAAAAAATCTTTCAGGACGGCATTTTTGAGGTATAATATTTACTAATAATTCTATTCACAATTAAACTCATACAACGACAAAAACCAAAATTATGAAAATTGCAATCAGCGGAAAAGGCGGAGTCGGCAAAACAACTATAATGGCGCTTCTTGCCAGACAGGCCAAAAAACATTTTAACGAAGTTCTGGTTATCGATGCAGACCCAAGCCCCCATATGGCCCAAACATTAGGAGTTGAAAATCCTGAGTCGGTAAGCGCTATTTCTGAAATGAAAGACCTCCTGGTCGAACGATCCGGCAAAGTTGAAGGTTCACCTTTTTACAATATAAACCCCAAAATCGATGACCTTCCCGATCGTTTCATGTTGGAAAAAGACGGAATTAAACTCATGGTTCTCGGAGCCATCCAAACAGGTGATAAAGGTTGCGCCTGTGCTGAAAATACAGTGCTCAAACGCCTCCTGACAAAACTGCTCCTCCAAAAAGACCAGGCTATTCTGATGGACATGGAGGCTGGAGTTGAACATCTCGGCCGCGGCACCATTGCCGGTGTTGATCATCTGCTCATTGTCGTTATCCCTTCCCTATCCAGCATCAGAACAGCACAGAAGATCAAAAAACTTGCCGATGATGTCGGCATTAAAAATATCTCTTATGTTGGCAACAACATTATTGACGACACAGATAAAACATTTATTGAAGAGCGCTTAGAAGCACCATTACTGGCATGCTTTGCAGACTCAAAAGAGATACGACGTTCCGAACGCAATGGGACCCCGGTCACCGATCTGGCAGATCTCTTCAGTCCCACCCTCGATAACCTCATTACGGCCTTGAAACCGTTATAAAAGTATGTAGCCTCTCCTCGGATTCATTGAAGTCTCGCGACAGAACATCTTGCTGTTTCTATTATAATGGCTTTTGGGAAATATCCTAATGAAGAAAAAGAGGAACGAGTTTATCTTGTTAGGAGTCGGCCTTTTATGTTTAGGGGCTCTATGTCTTATCTTCGGAGATCAACTCAACAACCCTGCAGTATTCAGGTTCGGCAAGGTCACAGCAGTAATTGGTATTGTTTTATATTTTTCCGGCAGAATAGCTGTTTGGCGGCGCAAATAAATTATTCACAGCGTTCACGAAGACCTCAGTGATGAATCTGGGAATATGTTGACTCTCTATGGCCATGATTTTAACGCCCCCATATGGAAGTGCTTCACAATGCTTAATCTTGAAGTGCCTACTTTATTAAATAGCCTGAGACATGAAAATTAGGCGAAGCCCCTTGCCTTAACTAAATATCATCAAATAAGGAGAAAACATGCCTGAAGGAATCAACCAAGAATCTGTCTATAAAATAGCTGACAAATTCATAAACATAGCAAATGAAATAACAAAAGAAGACAGTAGCGGTGCTGTTGGTGTGGGTATCAGGTACGCTGCTGCTCGATATAGTTCCTTTGAGGCAGCATTGTCAACTGATGATTTGGCCAGAGATAAGGGACAAATCATTGAAGATATTGTTAATGACTACCGACAAATGGTAAGTGTCAATATTGATGAATATATAAAGATCCAAGCAGGATCATCTCGTTAATTAGAAATATCTTTACCATAACCTAAAAATATTTCTTATCATTTGGATCTAATTAATATGACGACACTAGAAATATTCTCAGATTATCTATGACCGTTTTGTTGGTTGGCGGAGCCAGCTATCAAAGAACTTGAATCTCAAGACCAGAGCCTTAACATTCTTTGGCGGTCCTTTGAGTTGCGACCTGAGCCAATACCAACTTTAGACCCAAATGGGGACTATCTTGTAAGTGCATGGCAAAATCATGTTTACCCTCTGGCAGCCAAGATGAATATGCCGCTTAAGCGTCCAGCCATTCAGCCACGATCAAGACTTGCCCATGAAGCGGTTAAATGGGCTGGTAAACATGGTTGTTTTAATGAATATAACCTCGCTCTTTTTCGTGCTTTTTTTGAGCATGGTAAAAACATTGGTGATATTGAGATACTTAAAGAGTTAGCAGCTGATTTAAAGCTCGATGCCAATTCATTAGATACATCTCTAAAAACGAACGAATATACCGAAATAGTAATCTCTGATGAAGATGAGGCTAAGCGAATTGGGGTGCGTGCTGTTCCTGCCTTTGTTATAAATGGTAAGTTAAAAGCTGCCGGTGTTCAATCCGCTCAAAGATTACATGAGCTCTTGACTAAATAGACACCTTAGTTATCGCGGTGGGAGGAAAGGGACAAATTAAAATGTGCGAAGCAGCCTGAGCCCCATCATTCAAAATTCTGGAGACACAATGACTAAATTTAAGGACCGTATTATTCTAGCTGCTAAGTTAGATGTTAACCTGTATGAAGAGGTTGAGGCTGACACGGGAGCAATACGTCAGGCCATGGGGGTTGTTGTACTTTCCAGTATAGCCGCCGGGATAGGAAGCATCCGAACAGGTGGTGGCGGCGGGATGCTGGTGGGGATGATCGCAGCCCTTGTCGGGTGGTATATCTGGGCCTATCTCACTTACTTTATCGGCACGAAATTTCTTCCCGAGCCTCAAACCAAAGCAGATCTAGGTGAATTGCTGCGCACTACCGGCTTTTCGAGCTCTCCCGGCCTGATTCGAGTATTCGGCGTCATCCCGGGTTTGGCAGGGGTGGTTTTTTCAGTGGCTTCAATTTGGATGTTAGTGGCAATGGTGATCGCGGTCAGGCAAGCCCTTGATTATAAGAGCACATTACGAGCTGTAGGAGTTTGCGTGATCGGCTGGATCATTCAAACAGTAATCTTTGTTTTATTGTTTTCTGTTTTTGGTGGTGCCGCAGTACACTGACAAGCAACTAAGTGCAAGGAGGGGGCAGGGCTTGGCCTCGCTGTAGTTCACGGTATTGTGGAAGACCATAAAGGTCATATCCGTGTCTATAGTGAGCCGGGTCAAGGGACATCGTTTCATTTATACTTTCCAATTATTAAACAACAAGCCGAAGCATTTTCAACCCAACAAACTAAAATCAGCGTTAAGGGTGGAACTGAGAAGATTATGGTTATTGATGATGAGGAACAGATTACCAGTGTCACCGAGAAACTGTTGGCCAGACATGGTTATAAAGTAGCAACGTTCTCAAATGGAGTCCAAGCCCTGCAAGAGATAAAGAAACAACCAGACCAATACGACCTTATTGTTACTGACCTGACTATGCCCTATATGACGGGGATTGAGCTTACTAAAGAAATTCTCGCAATACCCCCCGACTCCCTATTGTCCTCAATACTGGGCTGTGTGAGAAACTCAATAAAGAAAAGGCTATGACCGCTGGGGTAAGAGAATTTTGTGAGAAGCCCATAGTCTCCCATGAGTTGTTGCAGACTATCCGGAAGTTACTGGATGTTCAATGACCTTATTCTTCAGAAAGAGATTGGTGAGGATGTGCCTTTCTGTTCTTCACACCCTGTTGAGTGAAGATATTTCGAATTGCGTTTTATCAATAGTTGCTCAGTTGCCACGGCAAGTCGGCTAGCTCATAACAATGCGCAATTGTTGATTAAAACGGGAGAACTGATCCGCTTCAACGCAGATCCAGTCTTGGAAGACTTCTATGGGGATTGAATGCTAAAGCAGGCTTTTCCGGTCATGAGAGTAGGCACTATTGTGAGTTGGCGTTGCACCGATATGGGTGAGTCCTGTGATATGGGCTGTGCGTTTTTACGGTTTAAATGTAGCTTTTGATAATTGCCAAGGTTGGGTTTTAATCTGGAATGTTTTCTAGGTAAGCGCTATTTATTTTCTATTTGTCTTATATACATAAGCATGATTTCTGGACAAGGGAAATTTGAGTTGACTCCTAAATTTAAAATTAACACCGGAGTTTTTGTAGTTCTCTGTGTTGTCTTCTGCCTCTTTTTCATTGGAAAAAGTGGTCTCTATCTACTCTCCGGCCTGAGAGCTTATGTTAACGCCGAGGCCCTATGGTCAAAAAGCCAGAAAGAAGCTGCTTACCAGCTTGCTCAGTACGTTTTCACCCAAGACGAATCAAAATACCAAGCCTTTATTGATAACTTGAAAGTTCCACTCGGTGACAAAAAGGCCCGTTTGGAGCTTCAAAAATCTAAACCTGTTGATGCCATTGCTTTTAATGGTTTTGCTGAAGGTGGCAACCACCCAGATGACATTTCCAAGATGATCTTTTTGTTTAAATATTCCCAGGGGCTTGGCTATATCAGGGAGGCAATTAAACAATGGGAAATTGCGGACTTACACATAGAGAAATTCTTAGAGGTCGGTATAGAAGCCCATGACTTTATTATCAATAGCCGCATGACCTCGGAGCATTCTGCCAGAATACTCTCATCAATTGACGCATTGCAGAAAGGTGTTACGTCTGCAGAAGTTCTCTTTTCGGATAATATGTCCGAGGCAACACGATGGATTTCAAAATTTATTTTTACAATTATGATCATCTTCACGGTTGTAGGGAGTTTTGTCTGCTTCATTATAATCCACCTTATCGCAGGTATCGGGAAGAAGCTGATCAAAAGCGAACAGCGTTACCGTCGCCTGACTGAAAACGCTCCTGACATGATCTACAGAATGTCTTTGCCCGATGGCAAATATGAGTATGTTAGTCCTGCAGCAGAAAAAATATACGGATATAACCCTCAAGAATTTTACGACACACCTGTCCTTATAAAAAATGTAATCCATCCGGACTGGCAAAATTATTTTGCTCAACAGTGGTCGCTCCTGTTGTCCGGCAATATGCCTCCATTCTATGAGTACCAGATTATTGATAAATTCGGAGAAACACGCTGGCTTCATCAGCGAAATGTTCTGATTAAATCGGACAATGGAAAACCTATTGCCATTGAAGGTATTGTGACAGATATTACCGATCGAAAAAAATCAGAAGAGGAAAAAGCAAATCTTGAATCTCAACTTCTGCAGGCACATAAAATGGAAGCAGTTGGCACCCTTGCTGGTGGAATTGCCCACGATTTCAACAATATTTTGAGTGTGATTCTTGGCTACACAGAGCTGGCAAAAGAAGATTCTCCACCGGGTTTTGCCCTTGGCAAGGACTTGGATCAAGTTCTTGATGCTGGTAATCGAGCAAAAGATTTAGTCAAACAGATATTGGCGTTTAGCCGACAGGCCAAGACGGAACGTATCCCGCTTCAACTTCAATCGCTTATTAAAGAAGCGATTAAGATGCTGCGTGCTTCTATTCCAACAACCATTGATATCCAGGACAATATAAATTCAGACTGCGGCTTTGTCTTGGCTGATCCAACCCATTTGCACCAGATCATCATGAACCTCTGTACCAATGCTAATCATGCAATGGAAGAAACTGGAGGCGTGCTGAAAATTGAATTACAGAACACTCTTATTGAAAGTACAAACAAGCAGGAAACAAATCTAGTCTCTGGGCAATATGTTCAACTGTCTATCTCTGATACAGGCCCTGGTATCGGTCCTGATATAATTGATAAAATATTTGACCCGTATTTCACGACCAAAGAAGTCGGTAAAGGCACAGGGATGGGCCTGGCAATTATTCATGGCATTATTGTCGAATATGGAGGGGCTATCACTGTTGAAAGTAAACTGGGGAAGGGAACTACTTTTCACCTCTATTTTCCGGTTGTCGAACAGGAGATGTTAGAACCTGATTCGGAGGAAGATATCCCGTCAGGCTCTGGAAGAATACTCTTCATTGACGATGAAGAAATACTAGCTCAGATGGGCAAAGACATGCTGGAAAGACTTGGCTATCATGTGACGACTAGAAGCAGTAGTCTTGATGCCCTAACCACCTTTCAGAATGCTCCTGATTCATTTAATGTTGTTATCACAGACCAGACGATGCCAGGAATGACTGGTTCAGACCTTGCGAGAAGGATGCTTCAGATACGGCCTGACATCCCTATTATTCTATGCACTGGCTACAGCACTCTGATTGATGAGCATTCAGCAAAAGTAATCGGCATAAGAAAATTTGCATTAAAACCGTTAACTAAAGCGACCATCGCCAAGTTGCTCCATGAATTATTGGGAAGGTCATGATGAACTGTTTTTTAAAGAATTTGGAAGAATATCAGATGTGAGAGTTCCAGCCAGAAGCTTATATTCTTCTTCGACATTTTCTGTAGCCTTGATATCAGCAGCATTTTCCAAATAGCTGATAACATCCTCAACACTGATGGGTTGGGTTTTCGTTTTTACCCAGCGAGGGGTTATCATAATTGGCAGTTTTTGAAGCAGATTCATGATAATTTCAAAGCTTGCACTCCCTGAACCGATAATTACACCGGCCCGAAACCATATAGTTTGCAGTTTCTCAGGAAAAGCCGATAAAATCTCACCAGTCTCTATGCGGCTGAGCAAATGGTGGCTTGCCGTTTCTTTCACACCCAAACCGCCAAGATATACAATTTTTCTAACCCTCATCTCAATTGCAGCATCTCGGAAATTTTCTGCACTTTCTCTGTCCAATCTCTTAAAATCGCCACTAGACCCCATGGAATGAATCATATAGAAAGCGACATCAATATCTTTTAAGGCTTTAGAAAGGGCAGATTTATTGAAAGTGTCTCCCTCAACAACTTCAACCTTAGAAAGAGTCCCTGAACGCAATTTATTTTTATTCCTGATCAGGAGACGAACCTGAATATCCGGTCTTTGAAGCAATCTATCTTTCAATCTTCGGCCGATGTAACCTGTTGCTCCGGTAACAAGAATTTTCATTGTCGATTCTCTGTTTCAAGCATGGTTTCGCTCTTGATTAAAAGGGTTGTGTCATACCCGAATTTCTCTATTTCTTCTGCCAGCTGTTCGTAGAGAGTATTGTCAATCCTTGGAGTACGGCTTAAAATCCAAACGTATTTCCGAGAAGGTTCTCCAATAATTGCATACTGGTAATCTTTGTCCAGTTTAAGTATCCAGTATGCACCATAAAATGGCCAGAAAAATGAAACTTTGAGTTTGGCATTTGTGTTGGTGTCAATCACCTTCGCCCGACCTTGTGCTTTTTTCGCTCTGTCGCCATATTCCCTCAGGATACATTGATTTAAAACTGAGATTGTACCATCGTCTTTAAGACTATAGTCTGCGGTAACAGAAGAACACCCTTTTTCAAATCGATGTGGGTACCGTGCAATTTCATACCATCTTCCGGTGTAACGTTTCAGGTCAACTCGATCCACCGTTTCCATGGGAGGGGTAATGTTCTTTTTCAAGCATCCCACCACAACAATAATGAGTGCAAAAGCCAGTATTGATAACAGTGTAAATTTCATTATGGTTTCTCCATGGAATGCGTCAGTAGACCGATATATGTACTCTCTCAACTGACAGCTTGAATTTTATGTATACCAAGAGAGAAAGGCCCTTCCTGCCTATTGGCAATAATGAAGCCAAATCGTTTAATGATCGAGGTGTCCAAGGGTGGATGTCCTTCAAGGATTTTACCGTGATAACTGGGATGAAAACCTTCAAAGGGTAAATAATAATCTGCTACTTCTCCCGCTCGTGACTCAAAATGATTTTGAAAAGAAACGCCATCATACGAAAGATCTGTTCTTAAGGTAAACTTATACCGTTTTCCATCACCCATTGCAGTAATAACAAGCCCTTTATACGCCGAAAGATCATATTCATCTCCATTGGATCGTATAGAAGAAAAGCCGCCACTGTTTTCAAAAGAAATTGATCCGGCAAATACCATTTGGCATCCATCCTTCCAGCGAATTCCTCCTTCTGAGACACCGCCCATTACAGCATCATTAATACTAGACCATTGTGCCATTGCCGAAGGGTTTGAGAAATCAAATAATAGGAGTTTCTCGTTTTGATTATTAGCCATGATATTCTCTGCCTCAATATGATTTGAAAATTTTTCAAGCAAAAATGAAATAAATTCATATGATTTTTTCTACTGGACCTGACTAAATATTAAACCAGGAGAAATATTATGGAAGGATTAAAATTGCTTCGTGAAGCAAAAGTTTTGTTTGCATTTGGTTGTCTGGAAAAGAGTGTTAATAGTTTCACAAAAGCAGAAAAACTAGGGTGTGATGTGACTGGTATCTGCATCAGCAGAGGGGCTGCCGAGATGGCTCTTGGCAGGTATGTTGATGCAGAAGGGGTAATTGGAGAGGGGTAATTGAGGTCGTTTTAAACCACCATCTTTTGGAAGTTTGACTTTTCAAAGCTTGGCAATCGTCATTATTTCCCCTGATCAGGGCGTCTTGACCCTTTGGAAAGATGTTGACCACTCATGGTGTCTGAATTTACCAAAGATTACATGGAAATTATCAAAATTTGCCTGCCAATCTGGTCATGGAAGAGTTTTACTTTTTGGTGCGTAGAGATTCGGCAAGAGCGCTAGGACACATCATGACGGCTAGATGTAATCGTGTTTGGTGAAGTCTTGCAGTATCATTTTACACTCCGCTCATAAGTGGTATCTGTTGCATTATAAGAAATTTGCGGAGTTGCCTAACGTGGTTCCACAATATCGGGGAGGATCTCAATATACTATACCTTTCAATTAAATTGTAAGATATGCATAAAAGATGTATGTCCTGGTTAAAAACAAAGCAGTGCCCCAATCCTATCGACGCATTTTGAGGCCCGGATAAGCCTCACAAACACTTCAGTAGGACTGGGGCACATGGGGGTTAATTAATATTTGCCGAACTCTGTATCATTTAAAGCAATTACTTCGCTTGGTTTCTGTTGATGCAATGCAGGAGAAGGTTCTTCCCAACCCGAAGGTGTCCCATATTCACTGGCAACCGGGTGCGGCAGAGCGCGGTGTGCCGTGGAGACCATCTGGCTTCCGCTTTTAACTGTAAATGTAGACATCAGGCCTTTAAGATGGGCTGCCTGGCTAGAAAGTTCTTCCGCTGCGGCAGCGCCTTCTTCAGCACTGGCAGTGTTCTGCTGGGTGACCTGATCAATTTGGCTGAGACCGCTGTTAACCTGGCCTATACCTTCAGCCTGTTCATTGGAGGCTGCGGCAATTTCACCAACCAGATCAGTTACTTTGGTAACTGCGGAAACGATTTCAGCTAATGACTCAGCAGTATGGTTGGCAATCTCGGTACCGTTATTGGTCTTTTCTACCGACCCTTCAATTAATTCGGCTGTCTCCTTGGCCGCTTTGGCGCTTCGTGCAGCTAAATTTCGCACCTCTTCAGCAACCACCGCAAAACCTTTACCATGACGTCCGGCCCGGGCTGCTTCAACGGCAGCATTTAAGGCCAGGAGATTGGTCTGGAAGGCAATCTCGTCAATGACCTTGATGATTTTGGAGATATTTTGACCTGCGTCATTGATATCGCCCATAGCCATAACCATATTCTGCATCTGTTCGT
>Ga0102953_1000287_pt1 | contig 36328 bp, 32 predicted proteins | sample SalPon2A_C_D2_MG_FD_78509 | JGI IMG/M metagenome (GOLD analysis project Ga0102953, IMG submission 78509) | Soil microbial communities from South San Francisco under conditions of wetland restoration - Salt Pond MetaG R2A_C_D2_MG | ecosystem: Environmental > Terrestrial > Soil > Wetlands | place... | reverse complement strand
GAAATACCTGTAACTGGCGAACCACCGCCATTTGGCGCCGAAATCATGATCGATCCTGCCGGCGAAATAGTTGTCGGAGAGTGGGAAAGTCAGGGTTTCCCTGAAGCCCGTCGTATTCACCCCATCACCGTATATAGCAGAATTGCCAGCCGGCTCATATTTGCTCCACAGGTTCTGGATGGTCGGATTGAGGCCAATCCCGCGCGGATCGCACGGCAACCCCCCGGAGGGTCCGCATGCTGTTGAAGTGGCAAGATCATATTGGACAGGATTGCCGTTGGCGTCCGGGAGGGTCAGGATGCCGTTCCTCAGGGTACTCGTGGGAACCATGGCCGAGTACGGTCCGGCGCGTGGATAGCGGTTGCCTTCGTAGAAAAAGTAGAAATAGGTCTTGCCACCGGCCATCCTGGGCAGCATGGGCCCGCCCACGTCGAATCCGAACCGGTTCGAATGGGAGTTGGGCTTCTTGGTGCCGAAGAAGTTGTTGTCCCAAGAGTTCGAATCCAGCTTGCCACTCTGGAAGAAGTCATAGCCGGAGCCGTGAAATGAGTTGGTCCCTGACTTGGTGGTGAGCAGGACCTGGGCGCCGCCGGAAGCACCGAAATCAGCAGTCATGTTGTTGGTGTTGATCCTGAATTCTTGAACGCTCTCGGCCGGCACGGGAATGGCGCCCCGCGGCGCGCCGGTGTATTTGTCTCCATTGCTGTTAGCGTTGATGTAGCCGCTGTCGCCCGAAAGATCGTCGGTGTTGTTGCCGCCGTCCAGCAAATAAGTGTTCTGGTCGCTCTGGGCACCCGCCACCTGGCCGGAAACGATGTTGTCTTCTGCACCGCCAAACGAGGGTGCGGCCGTAGGCTCATAATTCAGCAATGAAGCGACATCGCGGTTCAGGATGGGCATATTGAGGATGGCGGAGCCTGACAGGGTGGTTCCGAAGGTCGCATTCATGGTATGAAGATTCGCACCAGGCGTGACCGTCACTTCCACGGTCTGGGTTGTGGCCCCGACCTTCAGCGTGACGTTAATGTTGAGCTGGCCTCCCGCAATCAGGTTCTGCCCCACCACCTTCACGGTTTGAAAGCCAGCCTTGCTGACGCCGACATCGTAAGCACCGGGTTTAACAAAGGAGAAAATATACCGGCCCGAGGCGTTTGATGTAGCAGTCCGGGAAGTTTTAGTCGCCTCTTGCGTAAGAGTCACCTCAGCGCCCGGAATCAGGGCGCCGCTCTGGTCTTTAACCTGGCCGGTGACGACGCCCGTGCCCGAAACCTGAGTGATCGCTGAAATGGGGAACAGAAAGAGGATCAGCGACGCGGCCAGTGCAAGGTACAATAAACGCCGCAAAGACAATTTAGTCATAGCCTAGCCTCCTTAATTTAGACAACTCTAGAAACCTGCTCACCTGATATCGCCCCCGCCGTAACCTTTACTGTTACGGGAAGGGACAACACAACGCCACAGCAGATTCCCAAGCCCGGCTAAAAGTTTCAGACGCAATTCAGAAGACCAATAGGTCAAAGGGCCCGAAACACATATTCACTTTTCTATCCGCGTAGGTCTTAAAAAGGTATTTATGCAGTATAAAAATTATCGCGCAATTTTCATCGATACTAAACCCTGGAAGCAGCGATCAAAATCACATCCTCTTGTGACGGACTTCACCTGACGGTCAGGAAGGAATGGACTTGGGGTAGGAACAGTCTCTATGACATCAGGAGCAGGAACAGCTCAATTTCATTGAACTTCCTGATCGAAACGACTACCTGTTGACGGACTTTACACCCGGATTTGCTGTTGGTGCAACAGATTTTTTAATTTATTTCCAGTTTACAACTTGAGAGACGGTCGGCAATCATCGACGGAAGCCAACATTTCCCATTGGGAAAACCACCGCAGCTTGACCGTCCTTTTGCTCTGAACATAAAATCGCTTCAAGCGCCGGGAATAGCCATGAGACTTGAAAACTCGCTGGAATTTGATCCGAGTTCAGAGAGCGAAGTGTTTTTCGAGCAGTTCGAGCATCGGCCTGCGGTGTTTGCCCTTTTTTCGGAGCGGGGCACAACTCCCGGCTCGCGTCCCTACATTGGCCGCACGCGCAACCTGCACCGGCGGCTGAGGCGGGTACTGCGAAGAACAGAGGGCCATTCCAGGCTGTTGAACCTTCGCGCGATGACCCGCCGCATTGAATATCAATATGCCGGGTCGGGCTTTGAGATGCAGTGGCTGGTCTACCATCTGACCCGCCACTATTATCCCCGGCAGTACCGGGCGCGCTTGCGGCTCAAGGCTCCTGCGCTGCTCAAATTGAATCTCCGGAACCGGTTTCCCCGGCTCTATCCCACGCGGCGCATTTCAAAGGACGGCTGTCTCTACTACGGCCCGTTCCCTTCCCGTGCGGCCGCCGAGCGGTTTGCAGGCGAATTCCTCGACCTCTTCAAAATCCGCCGTTGTGTGGATGACCTCGATCCGGACCCGGCCCATCCCGGATGCATCTACTCGCAGATGCGCATGTGCCTGGCACCGTGCTTCAAAGGTTGCAGTGACGGCGAATACCACGAGGAGGTAGAGCGCGTGGTGGAATTCCTGGCCACCGAGGGCAACTCGCTCGAGAGGAGCATCAAAACCGAACGAAACGAAGCTTCAGAAAATCTTGATTTTGAGCGTGCCGCACAACTGCATCGCAAAATCAAAAAAATACATGACGCGCTGGCGCTGAAGCCGGAACCCGTCCGAAACGTAATGGACCTTCACGCGGTTCTTGTTTTGCCGGGCTCGCAAAACATGACTGTCTCTTTTTTTCTGATGCGCTCGGGCAAGCTGCTTGGACCCGGTTCGATGGACCTCGGGGAAAATGTCTCCTCGCCGCTTTCTCTGGACGAACGCTTTCGCCTGCTATTCGATGAGCTGCCGCGCAAGGCGGATGAGTCCCCGGGTGCAGCCTCCTGGGAGCATCTGAGCCTGTTCGCCAGGTGGTATTACAGCAGTTTCCGCCAGGGGGAACTTGTCATGCTCTCTTCCCCGGCCCAGATCCCTCATGCCAGGCTCATCCGAATTTGCCGCAAAATTGTAGCAGACCCTAACTGACCAAAGTACGCGAAGAGCGTAAGATTGTCAGCGCATGACCCTGTCAACCCCTGGAGCCTCATCTTTGTTTGACTGTTATAAAGGGTGGCCCTAGAATTGGTGGAGGGAGAAGGAAGCACTTATATGGATGGTCCCCAATCGCGGCCTCCGGATCGCCACATTCGTGGGGGGGCAGCACCGCTTTTTAAAAGCCGAAAGTTTTTCGGCCAGCTTGTCTTTGTTTTCCTTGTAGTTCTCTCGGCAGGAATCGGCGTGCTGGGAGGTCTCTTTTTTGTCTACTCGTCTGACCTTCCCCAGGTTCAGCAACTGGAAAATTACCGGCCCGATGTGATGACGGAGGTCTTTGCCGACGACGGCACTCCCATCGCGCGGTTTGCCATGGAACATCGCGTGATGGTGACTTATAACCAGATTCCACCCGTCATGCGGAATGCGGTGATCTCCATCGAGGACCGCAATTTTGAAAGCCACTGGGGCATTGATGTCTTGAGAATTATCAAAGCGGCGGCGATCGATATCCTCGAGTGGCGCAAAGCCCAGGGCGCCAGTACGTTGACGCAACAGGTCGCCAAAATGCTGTTTCTGACTCCTGAAAAGAGCTTTCGGCGGAAGATCCAGGAGGCCCTGCTGGCGATTCAGATCGAGCGCCGGTTTACCAAGCCGCAAATCTTCAGCATGTACGCCAATCAGGTTCCCATGGGTTACGGAAACTATGGGTTCGCGGCTGCATCGGAGTTCTACTTTGGAAAGCCCCTGGAAAAGATCAATCTCCCTGAAGCCGCTCTCCTTGCCGGCATGGCACGCGGCCCCATTTACTGGCCGATTCTTCACCCGCACTACGCCGTGGCGCGCCGCAACGAAGTTTTGAGGGCGATGCTGAACAATGACAAGATCAACAAAACAGCTTATCAGAAGGCCGTCAAGACTCCATTGCGCCTGCACGTCAAGGGTTGGAATGAGAACATTGCCCCCTATTTCGTGGAAGACGTCCGCCAGTTCCTGCAAAAAAAGTACGGCCTGAAGGCTGTGCAGCAGAAAGGCCTTCGCGTTTACACGACTTTGAACATCAAAATGCAGCGCGCCGCACAGAGAGCGCTCCGAGAGGGCTTGAGGGCTGACAGTAAACGGCGTGGATGGCGGGGTCCGGAGCTGAACATTCTGAAACATCCGGTCAAACTGGCGGACGGCAAGCAGGCAACACTGAAAACTTATGACAATTCTGATTGGTCCGACCCGCTGAAAGTGGACAGCGTGGTCCATGGCATTGTGATGGATGTTAATCAGCGCTACGCCGAGGTGCGGTTCGGCGACATGACGGCGCAGGTCAAACCCGCCGATTTCAGATGGACCTGGAAAAAGGACCCCCGCCGCGTGTTCAGTCCGGGCGATGTGGACGTTTTCAAGATCGATGAAATCAAGGGGAAAACCGTCCACGCGACGCTTGACCAGACGCCGATCGTCCAGGGAGCTTTGCTGGCCATTGACAATGCAACCGGCGAAATCAAGGCGATGGTGGGCGGATACAACTACAACAAGAGCCAGTTTAACCGGGCCGTGCAGGCTTACCGGCAGGTCGGGTCATCGTTCAAGGTCTATGTGTATGCACAGGCTCTGCTGGACGGCATCGGTCCTTTCGACACCATCATGGACACCCCGGTGACCTTCCCGAGCCCGGGAGGCCTTTGGGCGCCCCACAATTACGACGGCAAGTTCGAAGGCAGCATTACACTGCTGAAGGCTCTGGCAGAGTCACGGAACGTCCCGGCGGTTAAGCTTCTTGCCAAAGTCGGCATCGATAACGTCATCAAACTCTGCCGCCGGTTCGGGATTGAATCACGGCTGGTTCCCAACCTGCCCCTGGCGCTGGGCGCTTCTGATTTGACGCTGCTGGAGCATACCTCAGCCTTTTCAACATTCCCTGATGACGGCGTCCACATCGCGCCGCGTGAAATCCTGCGGGTCACCGACTATAACGGGCGCGTGATTAACGAGTTTCCTCCCCGGGTAACCGATGTGCTGCCGGCGGGAATAGCGCGTATTGAAGTCTCAATGCTGCGGGAAGTATTTAATTCCGGAACGGCCGTCCGTGACAAATGGCTGGCCCGGAAGTACGACCTGGCAGGAAAAACAGGAACCACCAACGACTTTACTGATGCCTGGTTTATCGGATTTTCTCCCTCCGTCACCGCTGGAGTCTGGGTGGGATTTGATGACCACCATCCGCTGGGCCATGGAGAAGAAGGTTCGCATGTCGCGCTCCCTATCTGGAAGAACTTCATGACGCAGGTGCTGAAAAACAAGCCGATCCAGCGGTTCCCGGGCTCACCGCTTTTGTCAACTCCTGACCAGGTGCAGCAAATTCTGGCAAGCGCGGGTTCAGGCAACAACGTTCTGGCAAGCGATTCCGATCTCCGCGCGGTTGCGGCCAGCCTGGCAGATTCAAGGCCGGTATCCACGATCCAGCAACTCCCGGTCACCACCCAGCCAAGCCCAACCCCATCAACCACCTCAGCACCACCATCAACGGCCTCGCCTCCGGCCACCATCGCCCCACAGGCCGCGCAGCAGCCACAGGCCAATTAGGCTCATCACTGCGCTCTTTTCACCAGCAAGGCTGCAAGGCCCAATGCCGTCACTTTGAAAAATGGTCGTAGCCCTCTGGCGCGAGAGGCGATTGTCTGCCGTCCTGATCAACCAGGAGGACGTCACGCGAGCGGCATATCCGGCCGATACAACGGAGCGAAATGCCGCGGTACGATCGGGGAATCTTGCTAACTTTCCTTTTGGGCGCCGTAAAGAGCAACTCGTAGTCCTCGCCTCCATTAAGAGCCAGTCCCAGGGAATGTTCAGGTGCCACACCGGAGGGTCCGGGGATGCGCCCGGCATCAACCTTTGCACCCACTCCGCTTGCCTCGCACATCCGCGTCAGATCCGTTGAAAGACCGTCACTGATGTCCATCATTGCAGACGGAATGCCGGCGGTCTGAAGCCAGCGGCCGAGATGGCAGCGCGGCTCAGGGTAAAGATGAGCTTTCAAGGCTGCAGCAGTTTCGGAATTGTCCGGCTGCTTTTTTAGGGTACGTTTGCTCTTTCGCGCCCGCAATTTCAGAATCTCAAGTCCGCGCGCCGACTGCCCCAACCTTCCGCTGACATAAATCATGTCGCCGGGACGCGCCCCGGAACGCAGCAAACCTTTCCCGCGGGCGGCTTCGCCTGCCAGCGTCACGTCAATCATGGCGATTCGCCGCGCAATCGATGTGTCGCCTCCAACCACGTCCACTTGAAAATGCCTGGCTAGATCCATCACTCCCCGATAAAACTCTTCAACCCAGGCACGGGAAATGGCGCGCGGAAGAACAACGGAAATCAGCGCAAACCGCGGAACACCACCCATAGCAGCAATGTCGCTGAGTGAGCGCGCAAGCGCGCGGTGGCCCACCGACCGGGCCGGATGCAACCGCGAAGTGAAATGGACGCCCTCAATCGAAAGGTCGGCCGTCAGGATCAAATCACGATCGCGTCCTACCCGTACGACGGCCGCATCGTCGCCAACACCTGTCCGCACCCGTTTCGATTTTTCCGGTGCCAGGCCCCGCAGCCATTTTACGAATTCACCTTCTGATTGAAACATCGCCACGGCTGTAGTATACATTCAGCTTTGATTTCCAATCCCTATGTATGAAATTTCGCGGTTTGCGTGTGCGAACCACCACCCGATGACTGCCCGGAGGATCCTTAATGATCACGCGTCGTAAATTCATTCAGTCCAACATGCTGGGGCTTGCCCTGCCACTGGCCGGCACGCAAACCTTCGCGGCGGCCCGTCCCGGGGGTGAGCCAGCACCTTCCCAGGCAGTTCCCCAAGGCGACCGTGACTTTTGGAATGACTGGCCGGAATACCTGACCACGCAAATGAACGATGCGCGTGCCCGGAGGCTCGCGCAGCTTCGAGCCCTCCGCAGCGATGCCGATGTCCGCAACCGCATTGAAAAGATACGCTCCACGGTCTGGAAGCTCGTCGGCGGCCGATTTGAAAAAACTCCTTTGAACCCACGCATTGCAGGAACTATCGACCGCGGCGCCTACCGGATCGAAAAGGTCATTTTTGAAAGCCATCCCGAAATCTACGTGACGGCCAATCTCTACGTCCCCAACGGCCGCAAGGGGCCGTTTCCGGGCGTTCTGGCGCCTCTGGGACACACCAGAAACGGAAAAGCCTACCGCAATTATGCTTATGTGTACCAGACGCTGGCGCGCAAGGGATATGTGGTGCTGGCTTTCGATCCTTTCGGCCAGGGCGAGCGCTACCAGTACCTTGACCCGCAAACGGGCAAGCCCATTTACGGTCCAACCGGAGAACACGATCAAGCAGGGCGGCCCATGCTCCTGTTCGGTTCTACCTTCGCGCAATACCGGGCCTGGGACGGCGTGAGGGGCCTCGATTATCTGCTTTCACGCCCAGAAGTCCATCCCGACAAGATCGGCGTGACCGGCCAGTCCGGCGGCGGCACCATGACGATGTATCTCTGCGCGCTGGAGCCGCGAATCAAAGTCGCAGTGGAAGTGGACGGAAACTCTGAAAATCTCGCCGGTCCGTCCTATGCCCCGCCAGGAGCAGTGGCCGACGCGGAACAGAACCTCATCTTCAGCCTGCCTGAAGGAATTGACCGCGGAGACCTGCTGCTGGCTTTTGCTCCGAAGCCGCTACTCATGATCTATACTCCGATCGACCGCGGCGCCACCTACTCACCAACATACATCCAGGGGACGAAAGAAGTTCACCATGAAGTCCAGGCCGCTTACAAATTGATGGGAGCTTCGGAGAAGGCCGGCCTTTTTGCCACCTCACTGCCGCACGATTATGACTTCTTCAGCCGGCGCGCTGCCTACGGCTGGTTCAACCGCTGGCTCGGGAAGGAAGCCTGGGGGACCGAGGAAGCGGATTTTGATGAGGCGGCTGCCGGCGAACTCGATTGCACACCGACGGGACAGGTGCTGACCTCTCTGGGCGGGCGTACGGTGGTCCAGCTGAGCGCAGACCGGCTTAAGGCAATACAACCGGCCAATCCTCTGGGGAGCACGCGCAGTGATGCCATGGCCTTCCGTAAACGCGCGCAAAACACCCTCAAGCAGTTGCTTGCCCTTCCCGCAAAAAAGACTCCTCTCGATTCAGCGACGCTATCCTCCCACACGCGAAAGGGCGTACACATCGAAGAAGTCGTTCTGCATTCGGACCCTTCCATTCGGGTAACCGCATGGTTCCTGAAGCCGCATCAAGCCAAAGGTCCCTTCCCTGCAATCCTCCATGTCTCAGAGGGAAGTAGGAATCGAGCTATAGAAGAGAACGGCGAGATGGTCGATCTTGTGCGCAAAGGATTCATAGTCTGCTCAGTCGATTTACGTGGCCTTGGCTTCTCCCTCCCGCACCTGCCCGCTGCCGGACCGGTCTTCTACCATGGAAATAACAATCAGGAAGACTATGCCTGGGCGAGTTTCACCCTGGGCAAACCGGTCCTGGGCCAGAGGGTGTGGGATTGCCTCCGCAGCCTCGATTACCTTGAATCAAGGCCGGATGTTGACCGTAAACGGATTTACGGACTTGGAGAGAACGGGGCAGCGGTTGCAATGCTGCTGGCCGCTGTACTCGATGATCGCCTGAGCTCGCTAATGCTTGATTCTACAGTAGCTATGTATCGGTCGATGGTAGAGTCCAAAACCTATTCGCTGACGCTGCCATGGTTTGCCTATGGCATCCTGAGGCATTTTGACCTGCCTGATGCCGTGGGCTCCCTGGCTCCCAGAGCTTGCTGGCTGCTGAATGCCACCAACGCGGTGGGTCAGCCGTGGCCCGAAACAAAACTCTTGGCGATTTATCGCCACGCACTGGAAGCATACAGGCAAAGTGGAGCGCGTGAAGGGCTTCAATTGTTAGTCCAATCAGACGATGAAAGAGCAAAAGTGCTTGACAAGTGGCTCAAAACCGCATAGGTTGCGCCACTTATCCGCTTGACAAGTTTTGCGCGCTCCAATAGGATGAGGTTTTTGTTTTCCTGGGCGAGCCTGGGGAGACCTGCCTTTGATCAGGGAGGTGGGAGGACGTCCAAGATTCTACGAAAGGCTAGTGGTGATTGAAGCGAATGAACAACAAGTTTTACACCCTGCTCATCACGCATGGTGCCCACGGTAGAGTCCGCAAGCTCCAACTCCCGTATTACGTAGTTCCTATGGTCCTTGCTCTGAGCATCGTCGGATTAGTAATGCTGGCCGGCCTGGCAACCAGTTACGCGCGGATGCTGATCAAAGTATCGAATTACAATACCGTCCGGAGCGAGCGCGAGGCTTTGAAGCAACAATTCCATACATTGGAAAACAAGGTCAGCCGCGCCAATGTCAAGCTGAACTCCCTTCAAACACTTGCTGCTGAAGTCGCAGTGACCTACGGATTTGGAAACGGACACCGCCAGCAGATCACTCCTGATCTCCTGAACCTGGCCAGGCAGTCCAGCGCTACAGACGCGGACCCTTCACTTTACGCCCTGAACGAAATGAAAACTGTAAGCCTCAACAGCGTCAGTGGGAGGTTCAGCCCCATCACGTTTCCGGGCATGATTGACGACCCCAATGCCATTCCTGCAATCTGGCCGGTCCACGGAAGGGTAACCGCCGGTTTCGGCGAACGGATGGATCCGTTCAGCGGCGAAGAGGCCTTTCATCCGGGCATCGACATCGCTGATCCGATCGGGACGGATGTGGTGTCCACCGGTGACGGTCTGGTGATTGAGGCCGAGCCTGACGCAGGTTACGGCCGGAGTATCCTGATCGACCATGGCGATGGCATCACGACCCGATACGCCCACCTCAGCAGAATCTTCGTAGTCGTGGGAGAACAGGTCAAGCAGGGTGAGATCATCGGCGCCATCGGGGTCAGCGGGCGAACGACGGGGCCTCACCTCCACTACGAAGTCCGAATCCACGGCATTCCGGTCAATCCGGCGCGCTTCCTTCACGGATAGATGAAGTTAAACGCGGAACACAGCACATCAAATTCATGACGGCCGGGCCATATCTTTCAAACTGCTTCTGTCCTGCTTTTTGGAAAGATGGTTCCTCTGCTCCAAAAGGGCCCAGACGGCGGCAATATCGCCTGCACCGGCACGAATCCTGTGAAAATTAGCAGGAATATTGCCATTGTCCCTGAAACAGATTGACATCAGGGCCTGTTTTCGCGCATGATAAGGTGCAAAGGGATTGTACGAATGGGCGTTGATTTACGAGTTGAACCTTCGGCCAATTCATGTCGCTTATTAGTAAGAAAAAAATCAGGTCCTCGTGAGATTATACAGTTTGTAGTAGGCGGCATTGAAATTGGTCAGCAAATCGTAGTGTTGGCGGGACCCGCGTGGCTCAAGGAGCTTGCCCGGATTCTGGGCGAGCATGGGCTGCGTCCGGAGACCCTTATTCGAAACAGCCGCGTGGTTTTTCTGACCGCTCCTGACTGTCTTTCCCGCTTTGCCAAGATGGACAACCCCTGCAAACGGCCGATCATCCGCCGTAACGGATCCATGGTGCGATGGGTTTCCGACTGGTCGTGGGCCTACCGTCCCGGGGCGGATCCCGCGACGATACTCCGCTATCAATGCCGCATTCATGACTGCATCCACTCTCTTGCAGACATGTCGATCTGCACAGTCCATTGTGAAAAGATGGAGCGCAGTTCCATGCTGGCCGTTCTGGCCCAGCACCGGCGAGCGGCTCGTGCCGCTGACCGTCCCGTTTAAGTTTCTTCTCCACGGTTTACATTCCAAAAGGTCTGAAGTGTGATCAGGAGACGCAGGTATGTCCAGGTGGCTCGAAGGCCGAATCGCGGTGGTCACCGGGGCAGCCCGGGGAATCGGACGCGCCACGGCAAATTTGTTTGCACGCGAGGGCGCTCGCGTTGTGCTGAATGACGTTGATGAAGCGGCTCTTGCAGCGGTGGTTGAAACCATTCGCCGGGCTGGCGGCTCGGCACATAACAAGGCAGGCGATGTAACTGCAGCGGGCTTCCCCGAAGAGCTTCTTGAAACCTCGTTCGAGATGTTTGGCATCCCCGACATCCTGGTGAACAACGCCGGGATCACCTGGGACGGAACACTCCACAAGATGACCGATGAGCAATGGCAATCGGTGATTGACATCCATCTCACTGCAACCTTCAGAATCCTTCGGGTGCTGGGCGCAGCCATGCGCGAAGCAGCCAAGCAGGAAATTGAAGAGCATGGCGCCGCCCGCGCCAGAAAAGTGGTCAACATCAGTTCCACGTCCGGCACTCGCGGCAACTTTGGCCAGGCCAACTACGCTGCCGCAAAAGCCGGCGTCATTGGTTTGACCAGGACGCTTGCGCGCGAGTGGGGCCCGGTGAACATTCAGGTAAACGCTGCGGCCTTCGGACTGATTGACACCCGCCTCACCGCGCCAAAGGAAGAGGGTGAAAGCGTCCAATGGCAGCAGGCGGAAGTGAAGCTGGGCATTCCCGCCAGGATGCGAGAGGCGGCCATCCACTCCATCCCCATGGGCCGCCCTGGAACTCCGGAGGAAGCGGCCGGAGTGATCTTCTTCCTGGCTTCGCCGCTTTCGAATTACGTTTCCGGCCAGGTGATTGAAGTGACGGGCGGGTTATAAAGGCTGACGACCCACCCTGTTTCCAGATGGCCATGAGACCGTTTCCCGCGTTGGCGGTCAGTGGTATCGGCCCGTATAGCTGGTGGGATTAGTCAGAACCGTTGTACACTGCGAATCCGCATAGCCACACAACCATCCTGAAAAGTTATCGATCGTCAGCACTCCCGAATCGGCATTGGGAGAAAACGGCAGGGCCAGAACATGGTAATTTCCCTGAGGCACAATCAGACGATAAGTGCCGTTAGAGCCGGTGATCCCGTCGGTCACAGCGTTCCCGGTGTTGGCGTCTACGGCAATCACGTGCGCGCCAAAAATGCCGGCGCCGCTCAGGTTGACAGTCCCTGAAATTGTTCCGGTGACCGTGCTGAAATTAGCGGAGGGATAGAGATCAGAGATGCCGATGGCATCATCTGCTGCAAGTGCTATCTGCTGTCCCGCCTGGTTTGAATCACCGAAGGGAAACATGACGGTATGGCCGATGCCGCTGTGGTCAAGCCCCAGCAGATGGCCCTCCTCGTGTGTGGCAACGGATTGCAATGCAAAGGTTCCGGAAGGCGGGCTCAGCGACGTCGAGAACTGGACGCTGGGATTGAACTCGATGTCGGCATCCGCAATGCAGTCGTCAAAGTTGCACGTCCTGGTGGCCCCGCTGGTTTTGCACGTGTACTGGAAAGTCCCGGTCGACCCCGAAGGCCGCGTCACCGTGGACACCTGGGTAAAAGCGATGGTCCCCGTTGAAAAATCGCTGCTGTTGGTATCAGAAAATCCCACCACGTTCTGGCAGTCATCATAGACAGGACTGGTGAGAGTTGACGTTCCTCCATATTGCACGTTGAGAACCGTCAAACTCTGCCCCGCAACCTTCGCGTCCATCCATGTGGTGAATCCGGCCGAAATCGGTTGCTGGATGCACCCGCCGGTGGTTCCGCTCAGGCAACCCGACACAGTGACGTTACCCGCCGGCGTGGCAGGGTTCAGCAGCCATGAAACAGGCATCGAGTTCCAGCGGGCGATCACAGGAACAGGAGAGCTTAAGGTGCCCAGGTTGTCCTGAAACGGATTGAAGCCAAACATCAGGACTGCTGAAAACATCGCCGCCACTGCGACAAGCACCACTGCGATTCCACTTTTTCCACCTGCGCGCTGCCTCTGCCTCATGGCCTTCACCTCGTCTTTATGAATATTGCCTGGCCCTTCAGGCCCTCTGCGGCCGAAGTTTCGCTGGTTGCGGAAATGTGCGCCGGGCGGCCGCGCACGGAAACGGAGTTCCAATAGATTTTCCACTTCGTTCCCTGCCGCTGCGCGTTGCCTACCACCTGGCTGCCTGTGGGTATCACCACGCTCTTGCTGGGAAACAGGTCCGACGTGGTTCGTGCAATCACGACCGCCTGCCCGGCGCCTTGAAATTCGGTTGAAACAATCACCACCGGGATGGGAGTCCCCGATGGGATGACAATGGGAGCCTCTACAGCGCCCGATACAGTCATCCGGAATTGCCCAAGCGTCGGTGACTGGCTGATGGTGGTGGAACTGCTGCCCGTGCTGAGAGAACCCAGGGGAAGAACAACATGGCGCTCCGCGCCGTTTCGCTTCCGATAGACTCGGAAGGCGCCCTGCATCATGCCAACGAGGTGATAATTGCCGCCGGCACCCGCCGCCCGCTCCAGAAAAAGCACGTAATGCGCTGCCGGTCTCAGCAATGCCGTACCCGGCACGCGGACATGAAAGTTGCCGACCGTCCCGCCCGGCTGCTGGATGATAATAGTGGAGGGTGGACGGCCTTTCAGGGCCTTCTCAAGCTGTACCGTCGTGTAGGTGTAGACGCGGGTGTTGGCGGCGTTCGTCCGGGTGGTCTGAGCTACCACCTTGCCCTGGACAATGGTGCTGGACGCCTGCGCAAGCTGGCTGAGGCTCATCCGGATCAGCGTGGTCGCCGCGGCCGGCAGAACAAACAGGAAGCCCAACAGAACGGCGGGAATAATCGTACGAATCTTCATAAGCCATCACTCACTGTGTGATATCCACGGCCCCCACAAACGAGGTGAGTTCGTTGCCCTGGTTTCTCACCACCAGATTGCGCGGCCCCAGCGTGGCCGTGGGGCTCACCACCACCTGGAAGTACACCGCCGGAAGGCCGCTCTTGGTGGTCGCAAAGTTCCCGCCCGCGTTGGAAGGCTGGACGGGAATGGCGACATCGGCACCATTGCTGCTGATGGTGTAGGTGGTGCCCGGAAGGATCCCATAACCCGTGACAAACAGGTAGACGGTCTGGCCTTGCTTAATCTCGGTTCCCGTGCTGCCGGCCGAACAACTCAATTGGGTGGCCGAGCTCTGCGTGCACTGGCCGACGGCCAGAATCGAAAGGCCCGTAAGAGTGACGGTGGCGGAGGCAGACTTCGAACTGTCGGCCTGGCTGGTGGCCGTGACTGTCACCTTATTGATGGAGTCCAGCGGCGGGACGGTGATGTTTGCACCGGAAACCGCCTGCCCAGCCGTTACCTGAATCATCTGCGGCGCGGATTCGTTTGGCACCGAGGTAGCCGCCGGAGCTGTATAGAGCCCCGAACTCGAAATGGAGCCAATCTGAGTGCTGCTACTGCTGCTGGAGTTGGATACGCTCCAGGTAACGGCGGTGTTGGTGGCGCCGGTGACCGTGGCCGTGAACTGCTGTGTAGCACCGAAACCCACGGTCTGGCTGGTAGGCGAGATGGTGACACTCACGTTCGAAGAAGAAGAAGAGGAGCTTGACGAACTGCTGCTGCTACTGCTGCCGCTACCACAACCTGTCGCAGCAAGCACCAGGAGAATCACCGCAGCGAGCTCTACCCATCTGGCGTATTTCATAAGCTCTCCGTGATCTGCGTGCACGACCGGAAGCTCAGCCATTGGATTCCGGGGGACAGCGCTGCCCCAACTCTGCACAACTGCTTCGCGTATTATATCGGACCTTCGGAGCAACAGCGTCAGGGATTCATCAAAAGGATTGGTTCCCTGCCCGTGGAGCGGGTGGTCAGCGATTGGAATTGCCGAAAATCGAGCCGGACTGGGAGGGTTGCGAAGGCTGGCTGGGGTTCAGATGGAATCCGCCGCCGGAATTCGGATTTGTACCCGGACGGCCATTCGGCGACTGCCCCGGCTGCGCTCCGACACCGGGAATCGCGCCCGGCCCCATGATGTTGGGTGCTCCGGGAGCACCCGGGATTCCCAGAAACTCCCACAGGTCATACTCGGTGCGTTTGTCGAAAACACCGATGGAGTGCTGGTGGCTGGTGCTGGCAACTCCAACGATGAAGGCACCCTTGATTTTATTGTTTCCAAAAAAGGAAGAACTGCTGTGCTGCTGGTTCTGGGCGGAATTCTGCCCCAAGCCAGAAAGGGAAAAGTTCCCCATTTTGAAGCCGCCGTTTTGCGAACCATTTTCTGCCGAGGGCTGGTTCGCTTGCGAAAAGGCGGATTTAGACTGCGACCCTCCCGTATTGCTGTTGTCTCCGAAGGGCTTGTTCTTCTTGTTGCCGGGCGGTTTGAGGATTTTTGAATCGAGGACCACGCCGTTGGCCGTGGCGTGGATGAAGCGCCACTTGCCGCTTCGGGTCATCGGATCGCGGTAAGCCTGCCGCAGGAAGCTCATATCGTTGGTGTGGAGCAGTTCCTTGACGGAACTAGGATAACGTTTAAACTTCTGATGGAAAAGCATGATGGCGCGGGCGTACTGTTCGCCGCGGAAGATGAGCTCCTTTTCCTTTTCCCGCTGGCCCTCCACATAAATGCTGGGTGCCGCCGCGGCCAGAGAAACCAGCAGCAGCGTAGCCATCATCATCACAATCAGCAGAATATATCCCGCTTCCGAGGAGTCTTTTCGCGGGCTTCTGCCTTTGAGGCTACTGAACCACCGGAATGGGCAGTTGAGATCTTTCACCAGAAGCTCCATCCTGAACTTCAACCATCATGGAAGTAATCTTAAGAATCTTGAACCGCTTCGAGATAACGTCGCCATCGTGGACAATAAACACATCATCTGAATCCACAAGGTAGGCTTCAGGTCCGACGCCGTCTTTTTCAGAGTACCCGATGGCCCGCAAAGGGATATGGGGCGCCGCGGGAGCCGAACTGGCCGTCATGGCGCCGTGAATTCCCTGTGCCGCCCGGGCCGCCTTCTGCGCAGGAGTGAGCGGCGGTGGACCAAAATCAAAAGGATCGCGGTTGAGGTCCGGAAGCGGCCTGGGCTGGTACTTTTCAATGGCCTGCGTATCGAAGAGAGAACCCAGATTGGCCGAAGAGGAAGCTTTGCCCGCCTTCGACTTTGCCTGAGCCGGTTTGGGGGACCCCATGTAAGACCTCGTTTCCGTTTGCGCCACAGTGGGCTGATTACCCATGAGTTCAGAAACGAGCCTGTAGATCAGGAACGCGCACAATCCTCCCAGCAGTACCACTCCGATTCTTTCGGCCTTTGTCCGGTTCTTCATGGTGTGAGATAAAGGACCCCGCCGACCCTCAGATTGACAGTGCTGCCCTGGCCGGACGCAAATGAGAAGTTCCTGACCAGGATAAGGTCATCCGACGTTTCCAGCGAATGAGCAAACTTCAACAGATTCGTAAAGGGCCCTTCCACGGTCACGTCCAGGCCGAGCTGATCGAGCGGTTCGCCCTTTTCTGAACTCAGTTTGTAACTGATGCTGTCCAGTTTTACACCTGACTTGTGGGTCAGCACCCGCACCAGCCGAGCGGCGTCTGAAAAGACGCGCTGCCGCGACGGAACGTGTTCCTTAAGATAATCCTGCAGCTTGTCATCAGCGGCAGGAAGGGCCTTCTGGAGCTTTTCAAGGCGCGCCACCTGAGCCTTCTGGAGCTGCAGACGCGTGGACGCCTGATGGAAGGAATTCTCAGCCCGGGCAACCTTATCGCGGAGGGGCTGCACCGCCAGGAAATACACCGCAAGGTCAATGAGCGCGACCGCCACAGCGGCAACCTCAAAAAGCCGGATAATTTTTTTTCGACGCTCTCTTCTCATACGTGCAATCAGTTACTTGATGATGGAGTTTCCGCCGTATATCTGGCCGTGCAGACCAGTGCAATTTCCTGCGGACCCCCTCCACTTCCACTGCGGAAACCCTGGCTCTTGATAATGACGTCGCTGAAGTCACTCGATCCCTCCAGGTTGTTCAGAAACGTTTCGACGGACTCTTCGTCTTTTCCCATCACGGCGAACTGGACCACCGGATTCGGCGCCGACGCCGAGGCGAGAGCCAGGCCGTTGAGCCGGGTGGAAGGAGGCAGCAGCTTGGTCACCTTGAACGTAAGATCAGTAAGCGAAAACTGCCTCCGGCTGATCACTTGATTTACAAATTCGGTCTTCTTCATCATCTTTGCGTATTCGGGGCGGTCAATCTGCCGCCGCAGGTCGGCTTCCTTCGAATTGATTGCGGCTTCCTGCGTCCGGATCTGTGCCAGCGACCGCTCGACCTGATGCGAGCGCCGTACTTCACGAATGGCCGTGAAACCAAGCCAGGCCAGCACGAGCAGTGCGACGGCGAGCATGGGGCCGGACCACGCAAACGCGTAGCGTTCACGACGGTCAGGTGCAACAGCAAGGTTGAAATAAACCTTCATAATCTAACCCGCGTTCGCCACCAGCCCGGAGACCGTGGCGCCAAATTCATTCAGAATCTGCCCTTCTTCATAGGAGAGCCTCATCCTGACGGGCAATGCAGGCGGCAACACATCTGTCACATCCCGCGAGAGCTTCTGCTCAAGCTCCATGACCCAACTTGGGGGCACGTTCGGCCGCGCACAGATGCAGACCCGGCTGATTTCAAGTCCCAGGTAGTCATGTGAGGCAGCGAGGGTCCGAACTGCCTCTTCGGTGACGGCCGCCAGGCCTTCTTCGGAAGACCTTCCGCCCATAAACTGATTTCGCCACAGCCTGATCTGCCGGCCTCTGGCGACCACCGCCGTCAGATGGGTGGGCGAAATATTCAGCAGCAATTCACCCGCCTCGGCGTCTTCTTTCAACAAAGGGAGAAGCGCCGCACTGGACGGCAGCACCAGGCTGACATCACCATTCAACCCCTCCAAAGCGGATTCGTACTCGGCCAGCACCGACTTCCGCACCGACATGACGACTGCTTCCACTCCTTCCGGTTCCTTCGGAGCAACCTCAAAACTCAGACGGGCTTCTTCCACCGCAAACGGAAGCAGGGGCCGCATTTTCCACCGGATCAGAGACTCCTGCTCCCTGGGGTCGGAGGGCAGTGTTTCAAATTCCAGGACGCTGACGCGTACAGCTCCATCTGGAAGCAGCAGGCCAAATGGGCCCTTGTCAGACCCAAGAGCCTTCGCCACCGCGCGGGTCCTTCGAGCCACTTCATCAGGCCGCAAAAGATTGGGGCGAGAAAGAAGAGGAGTAAGCGCCTCGGCATCGAGTTCTCCCAGTGCCACGCTCGCCACCCGGCGGAACGACCTGTAGAGTCGCGCGCCCAGAATATATTCCGGCTGGAACTCAAACACCATCGCGGGCAAAGAAAACTTCCGCTTCGGGGCAGCACGGAACGTCCGCGCCTTCCTTGCGGAAGAATCTCGCAGCAACTTTAACCGGCCAATCGATATACTATTCAACGAAGGTGACCTTGTTAATTTCCTTCAGTGTTGTCACGCCCTGGCGAACCTTGTCCAGGGCGGCTTCGCGCAGCGTCTTCATCCCCTCGTCGCGGGCGGCCTGGCGGATTTCCGATGACGGACGCTTATCAAGAATCAGTTCGCGAATCCGGTCGGAAAGCGCCAGCAGTTCGCCAATGGCAGTCCTGCCGCGGAAGCCCGTCTGGCTGCAGTGCTGGCAGCCGGCGCCCTCGTAGAAAACCACTCCGTGCCATTTGACGGGATCAATCCGGGATTCTTCAAACACCTGGCGGGGGACGGTCGCGGGCCGCTTGCACTGCTCGCAGATCATGCGGAGGAGCCGCTGCGCCAGAATGCAGTTGAGCGCTGAAACAAAGTTGTAGGGTTCCACGCCCATGTTCAGGAACCGGCCCAGAACATCGACGACGTTGTTGGCGTGGACCGTGGTGAACACCAGGTGGCCGGTGAGGGCTGACTGGATGGCAATCTGAGCGGTCTCATTGTCGCGGATTTCCCCCACCATGATCTTGTCAGGGTCATGGCGCAAAATCGACCGGAGGCCGCGGGCAAAAGTGAGTCCTTTCTTTTCATTGACGGGAATCTGTGTGATGCCGCGAATCTGGTATTCCACCGGGTCCTCGATGGTGATGATCTTGTCTTCATCGCTCTTGATTTCCGAGAGTGCCGCGTAGAGCGTGGTGGTTTTGCCGCTGCCCGTCGGCCCGGTGACCAGCACCATGCCGTAGGGTTCGCGGATGAAGCGTCGCAGGCGTTTCACTTCCCGGTCGGAGAATCCCAGGATGTCCAGCCGAAGCTGCCGGAACTTCTCGTGCAGCGATTCCTTGTCAAGGATACGGAGCACAGCGTCTTCGCCGTGAATCGAGGGCATGATGGAGACGCGGAAGTCAATGGGGCGTCCGCGATAGCTGACCCTGAAGCGGCCATCCTGCGGAACGCGGCGCTCGGCGATATCGAGGTCCGCCATCACCTTGATGCGGCTGATCACGTTGGCCTGGTATTCGTAGGAGAGCGGGTTCATGGCCTGCTGCAGAGCGCCGTCGATGCGGTACTTGACCACCATCGAATTGTCACGGCTTTCCAGGTGAATGTCACTGGCGCGCCGCTCCAGCCCCGCGAAAACAATTGAATCCACCAGCCGGATGACCGGGCTGACGTCCCGCTCGCCGACCAGTTGCTCGAGCGAAAGGTTTTCCTGGCCGTGACCGTTCTCCTCTTCGCGGATGACGTCCAGGCGGAATTCGACGGTGGCCTCGTCCAGCACACGCTGCGAAGGATCGGTCTTGCTGAGAAATTCCTTCACCTGACTGGGAGCCGCCACCTTCACCACCAGCTGGCGGTCCAGCCGCATCGACAGCTCGTCCAGCCGGGCCAGATTGGACGGGTCGCCCACCGCAATGGCAAGCTCTCCGTTTTTGGCCTCAAGCGGCAGGAACTGATAGTCCAGCATCACATCCAGCGGAATTGACCGCAGCACATCCGGATCAGGACGCAGATCGCGCAGATCGACAAACTCGAAGCAGTAGCGGGTAGCGGCGCGCCGGGCCGTCGCCAGCTCTTCTTCGGGATCGATTACCATTCCGGAAAGCGGATTCTCTTCCATCAATGCACCTGGGCCGCCAGCGAAAACAGCGGCAAGTAAAATGCCACCAGCACAAAAAGCACTATGATCGCGATGCCGGCAATCATGATGGGATCCACCATGGCCACCAGCGTAGAAAGATCGATATTGACGTCCTCTTCAAAAAACTCCGCAACAGACTCCAGCATGCTTGGCAGCGCGCCCGTGGTTTCTCCGACCTCAATCATGTCGAGGGCCATGGGCGGGAAAAAGCCCGTCATGCGGAGGCTTTCGCTCAGGGGACGCCCCCCCATCACTTCTATTCTAGCCTGCTCCAGCCCGCGTGCGAGCAAAGGGCTGGACACCGATCCCGCCGAACTCTGGAGCGCGGCCACAATGGGAAGCCCGCCCTGAAGCAGAGTTGAAAGAGTGCGAACAAATTCTGCCACGGAAAATTTCAGCAGCAGTTCACCCACCAGGGGGAGCCGGAACTTCAGCTTGTCCCATTGCAGGAGAACCGCCTGCGACCGGCCCAGCGACCGTATGCCAAACACCGCAAGAACAATCCCGATCAACACAAAAACACCCATTCGCTTGATTGCCAGGCCCAGGCTGATGACAAACACGGTCAGCGGAGGCATGGGCACATTCAGTTCGTTATAAAGTTCCGAAAACCTGGGGATGATGAACGTGTCAATCAGGACAATAAGCCCGGTGAGAAAGATCAGCAGGAAAGCCGGATAAACCATAGCCGAAAGGAACTTCTTTCGAAAGGAGCGCGCGGTTTTCTGGTAGTTAACGTATTGGCCGAGGACCTTGTCCAGCGTACCGCTGCGCTCGCCGGCCCGAAGCGTCGCGCAGTAAATTTTTGGAAACTTGCCAATGGATTCAAAGGCTTCGGAAAGCAGAGCTCCGCCGCGCACCCGTTCTTTCACCTCATCCACCGCCGCGCGCAGGCTCTCGCTCCGGCTCTGGCGGGCCAGCATTTCCAGCGACTTCTGCAAAGGGAGGCCCGACCTGGAAAGAGTCATGAACTGCTGATTGAAGATCTGCAGTTCATCTTCTTTGATTTTGCCTCGCCGCGGCGGCCCAACCCGCATGGAAAGGATGGATTTGGGCCTGACGGAAAAGACAAAGTATCCCTGCGACGCCAGCCGAGTACGGAGTTCGCCCTCAGAAGACGCCTCGTGCGTCTGGTTGAGGACCTGGCCGCCCCCCGTCCCAATCCTGCAGATGAATTCACCCATGACTACCAACTGCTGTACGGAGTGCCCTCCAGCGACTCCGCGTTGGAACCACTGTGGACATCCACCACGCCCGGCACGGTTTGTTCCGGGCTTAAAGGAACTTCTTCAATGTCAACCTGCCAGGTCTGGTTGGACCCGGTGAAAGGGTCGACGGGCAACCCACCGCGGAGATAGCCCGCCTGGACCAGATCATCCAGAGATTCCGGGGGCTGCTTCTTGTCCAGTGTGTACTGGTCAATCAGCTTCCGCATGGTGAACAGGTCGTCCTTCAGCACCGCTTCACGCGCCCTGACGATGGCCACGCGATAGCTTGGAGCGGCAATCGCCGCAAGGATCAGGATCAGCGTGAGAACCACCATCAGCTCCAGCAGTGTAAAGCCGCCCTTTCGGGCCCGCCCTCCACCAACAGCTCCCTGCTCCAAATTGCTCGGCCTACCAATCCGCATAAGGAATCCCATCCATGCCAATTCCCTGGCTTTTCGAATGCACGTCAAAAACATCCTGGCCACCCCAGCTTTGGGAGTCGGGGTCGTCCTGCATGGAGCGCTTCCCCCAGTCGGTGTTGCCCGTCATCGGGTCAACGGGAATTTTCCTGAGGAATTTATACTTGTCCTTGCTGCCTTTCAAGGGGACGCCTTCAACCAAAATCTTCAGCGTGGGCGGATAGCCAAATGTGTCCATCTGGGTGGGGATCATGCCCCTGTCTGCAAAATCCTTGTAGCGGTCAATGGCATTCCGCATGGTCCGGAGATCTGCTCTTAACTCCCTCTCCTTTTCCCGCTTGACAACAACGGCGGCCATGGGCAGAGCGATGGTGGTGAGCACCAGCATGATGGTCATGGCAGCAATCATCTCGATCAGGGTAAATCCCCAACCGGCAGCCAATACCTCGATTCGTTTTCTAAAGACGCGTCTCATCGCCGTTGTGGTGGCCTTCCCGAAGAAGGAGGCGCAGGGCTGGGCTTGGCGGGCGGAGCAGGACGGGCAGGGGCTGGTGAAGGGGCCGAAGTCGAAGGTCCTGTGACAGGCTGAGCAGGAGTTTGCGTCGCAGCGGATTCCACGGAGGATTCAGGCAGGCGGATAACCCGCGGAGTCAGCATGATCAGCACATCCGTTTTTTTCTTTTCGTGTTTGGTGTCGCTGAAAAAGTACTTCAGGCCGGGAATCCTGCCCAGTCCGGGCACACCGGAAACCGTGGTAGAGTTTTCGGTCTGGAGCAAGCCGCCCAGTACACTCGTTTCTCCTTCTTCCAACTGAATATTGTGCTCAATTTGCCGCTGGCCGAATGTCGGCTCATTCACGCCGGCGATGTTGACCGACGGCTGCACGGATGAAATCTCAATCTTCGCGTGGATCGCGATTTCGCCGTTCGGCAGCAGATGGGGCGTCAGGTCCAAATTGACGCCGACATCCTGAAACTGGAATTGCGTACTCGCGATCAAGCCACCGAACCCGCTTGACTGTCCGCCCGCTGCACCTCCAACTCCCAGTGAGGGCAGGAAGCTGCCGGTGGCGTAAGGAATGCGGCTCCCGATGCGAAGTGTAGCCGTATCGCCGTCGGTGACACGAATCTCCGGGTTCTGCATGATGTGCGTGGACGAGTCATTCAGGATGGCATTCGCGATGGCGCTGGGAACAACCAGGCCATAGTCATTCAACCCAATATGTCCTGCGAGAGTGGCGGCACTCAGAGGGCTGTAAACCGCAGCTCCCTGAAATCCCTGGGTGATGGAACCTGACGGGCTGATGGTTGCCGGTGAGAGTCCCAGTTCTCTGACCCGGTCTGCGTCAGCTTCCAGGACGGTAACGTCAATCATGATCTCGGCTTTGCCGTGATCAAGATCATGAATGAGGGCAACAGCTTCCCTCACTTTTTGTGGCGAGTCACGAATAATAATGGCGTTGGCGCTCGGATTGTCAATGATCCGCTGAATGCCCAGAATCTGCTTCAGCGCCGTGGTGATTGCCGTTCGGTCGGCGGGTTTCAGCGAATTGTCCAGATAGACCGTCTTCAGGACATCCGTCTGGTAATCGCGGCGGTTGGCAGGATTATCAGGGACAACCAGGATGGTGTTGGGAGTCACGACCTTCCAGAACGTGTGGGTCTGCAATGAAAGGACGTGCAGAGCATTCTTGATGGTCACATCATTCAAGTCCATTGAAACCGGCTGGGCCTGAAAGTCGGAAGTGAAAGCAACATTGAGTCCGGCAAGCTTGCAAAGTGTCTCGTAGACCCGCTTGCTGTCGGCACTGATGCGAAAGTGCGTCAAGGGCTCTTTCGGCAAGGCCTTCAACTCGGGTGCAGCAATCGGCTGCTGCCGCTCACTGGCCTTGATGGCCGCTTTCAGTCCCTTTTCACGGGCCTGCTTGGCGGCCACTTCCTTTTGCATCAAGCGGTCCAACTCCTGCTTCGCGGCCTGGTTGCTGGGGTCAATGCTGGCAGCCTTCTGAAACTCTCCCATCGCTGCCGAAACCCGCGCCTGACGCAGGAACTTTTTCCCTTGCTCCAAATGGAAAAGAGAGGCCTCCATCCGGGCGTGCGTCACCTGAAGCTGATACTCGGCGTTTGCAGGATGCGACCGGGCGGCCTTCTCATAGTTGATCAGGGCCGTATCCCAATCCTTTCTGAGTTCCGCCTTGTGCCCTTTTTGGAAGTATACGTTACCTGGGGCGCAAGCTGTAGAGACCAGCAATCCCACCAGCGCCAATACTCCCGCGACGCGCCCCATCATAAAAAGTTCCCCATAGCAACACGTTAATTTATGTAGAGTCTATTATCCGCGAAGACGTTGCCCAAAGCAAGGAAACAGATACCATTCCGGGCATTATGTGTAGCCTATCGAAGGAATTAACTAGTTAAGCAACAAAATGTGTTATGATTTCAGTCTCGGTTCAAGAATATAGCAAGGAGGCTGATATGGGAAAGATATTGCGATGCAGCGACTTAGGAACAAACTGCCCCAAAGAGATCCGGGCAGATAATGAAGAAGAACTGATGAAACTGGCTGCTGAGCATGCCGAAAATGACCACGGAATCAATGCATCCAACATTCCGCCCGCTATGCTCCAAATGGTGAAAGCCGCCATCAAAGACGAATAGGCCGGAGCTTCCCAGACTCCAGCCATGGCCAGCAAAGCCGGATTCGCCCCTTCCGCATGCGCTCCTGCAAGAGCTTCAATGCAGCCGTGGGCCTGAAGAACCCGGAGAGAACAAGGTCGTCTGCCCGCACAGGTATTTCAACCTCGCAAAAAGAAAAGCCCCTGCCGGCTGCCCGGCAGGGGCTCAATTTCCCTCAGGCTTTGAGTCGTTACTTGCTCTGGCCTTCTTCGGTCTTGTGCTTCTTTTGCTTCTTCGATTTCTTTGAAGCCTTCTTTTTCTTGCTGTGCTTCTTCTTGGCCTGCTTTTGAGCAGGAGCGGATTGCGGAGCTGCTTCAGCCGGGGCGTCCTGTGCTTCCTGAGCGAATGCCGGCATCGACAATGATACAGCAATCGCCAGCGTCGCCAGCAATGTCAAAATCTTCTTCATAATCGGAGGTTCCTCCTCAAAAAAATAGGGTCTTGCATCCACCGATTCGCACGAGTGGGGCCAAACTCATCAGCACCCGACCATGCCATCATCTCGCTGATTTATAAGGAGTTTCATCTGAAGAAAAGGACGGAGTTCCGGCAAGCACCAAGCCGCGAAGCCGACAAGCATACGGGATGGTGCATGTCTGCACCAACCAGTGCACGGCTCCCGCCTGATAATGATGGAAAACCCGGATAGACCAGGGTGGATGGCCTCCGAGAGCAGCCTCCAAGGCGGAAGCGAGCGGTCGAAAACGTGCCATCCGGGCGCGGTGGTCAGAAGGTGCGGTTTATGCCACAGCCGGGCGAGGTGTTCCCGGCAGGCACCCGACGGCAGTGGTGGCGGATTCAAGGCCCGGCGATGTGGCTTGGACGCTCAACTGCCCGGCCTGCCTTGTTGATTGCACGATGGCCACGCACAGCCCATTAAAAGCACGCCGCTGGCTGGCTTTATCTGCCTCGTGGCTCGAGGGATCGCCATTGCCTACGCCAATCAGCCTGCCGGCGCCTGTAATCTGAAAGGAAATCAGGTTTTCCGCAACGGGCACCACTCGTCCCTGGGAGTCCGCCACGCTCACAAAGACCACCGAAACGTCTTCTCCGTCCGCATTAATTTTCTGCCGGTCGGGCTGGAGCACGATTCTTGCCGGCTTGCCAGTGGTTTCTCTTTTGGCGGTCAACACCTGCCGGCCACCTTGATAACCTCGGGCTTCAATCGCGCCCGGCATGTAATTGACGGTCCAGGCGACATGCGAATTTTTCTGTACGGCCTGGGTGCCCAGGCTCTTGCCGTTCAGCAACAGTTCCACCTTGTCCAGGTTGCTGAAGCACCAGACTTTAATGGGCTTGCCTTCCTGGTCCCAGTTCCAGTGCGGAAAAAGATGGAGCACTGGCTTGTCTCCCCACCAGGCCTTGTAGTAATAAGCAAGGTCTTTGAAGAAGCCGCACGTGTCGATGAGCCCAAAGTGCGAACTGATGCACGGCCAGCCGTAGGGAGTGGGCTCGCCGCGATAATCGAACCCGGTCCAGGCAAACCCGCCCGAAAGCCATGGGCGCTGGTCGTAGATCTGCCACCACTCCTCGGCCGAAGTAGCCCAGGACGGATAATTCAAGTCGTAAGCGCTGACGTAACCTTTCTTCGGGTCGTTGAAATAGATCCCGCGCGTGGAAACGGTGCTGGCCGTTTCCGTTCCAACGCAGGGCTTGTTCGGGAACTTCTGGCGAAAACCATCAATCTCCGGAGCGTGCTTATAGTTGAACCCCATGATGTCCAGCACGGTGGTGATCCCTTCACCCCAGCCGCCATTCATCGCCTGGGTGATTGGCCGGGTGGGATCGAGCCGCCGGGCCAGTCGCTTCATGCTCCGGCACATGCGGGCCCCGCGGGCGGTGCTCTGTTCGGCTTCCTCGTTGCCGGTGGACCAGAAGACTACGCTGGGATGGTTGCGGTCGCGCCGAATCAGGCGGCTCAATTGGCTCAGACCTTCCGGAGCCGAAGAAAACATGCGCGTTTCATCCAGCACCACCATGCCCAGCCGGTCACAGGCATCCATCAGCTCGGGGGTGGGCGGATTATGGGACGTGCGTAGGCCGTTGGAGCCCATTTCCTTCAGTTTTGCGATGCGGAAATATTGCAACCGGTCCGGAAGCGCAATCCCTACGCCGGCATGGTCCTGGTGGTTGCAGGTTCCCTTGATCTTCACCGGCTTGCCGTTCAGGAAAAAACCTTTGTCCTTGTCAAAGCGGATTGTTCTGATGCCAAAGGGAGTATCGCAAGTGTCAGCCGGCTTCGCATCGATCTCAACCGTGGTCTCCAGGCGATACATATTCGGCTCCTCGATGGACCAGAGTTGCGGGTTGCCGATCTTGACCTTCTGGGTGACTTTTCGCCGCCCCCAGCCGCGAATGGAAACTGCTGGCGCACGGTGCGTGGCGGCCACATTGCCTTTGCTGTCCAGAACCTTTGAGGCCACCGTGCAGGAAGCCTCGCCACCCTGATCGTTGCTGACTTCCGTCGCGATGGTGAGCGTCGCAGAATTTCCCTTGACCTCTGAAGTCACAAACGTGCCCCACTGCGGCACATGCAAGGGATGTGTCTTTACCAGCCAGACGTGGCGATAGATTCCCGCCCCTTCATACCACCAGCCCTCGTGCTCGGTGGCATCCACACGGACCACCAGGATGTTCTTGCGGCCGTACAAAGCATGGTCTGTGATGTCATATGAAAAAGGCGCGTAACCGCTCAGGTTTCGCCCAAGAAAGTTGCCATTCAGAGCTACCATGGAGTCCCGAAAAACACCGTCAAACTCCAGGCTCAGCCGTTTGCCGAGGTCGCCGGCTGGAATTTCAAACACCCGACGGTACCATCCGATGCTGGTATCCGGATAGGTCCGGCCCAGCGGCTTGGAACCGTGGGTGGTGAGCCACTTGTCTTCATGGAAAGGCAGCGCCACGGCCCAGTCATGAGGCAGATTGATAGCCTCCCAGCCGCTGGCGTCAAAATCGGGTCGCGAAGGCTTGGAAAACATGGCCCCGGTCTTCTGATAACTGCGGCCGAGGCCATAGCCGAAATCCTTCGAGGGATCAGCCGCATTGCCGAGATGAAAACGCCATCCGAAATCGAGCAGCAATCGCTCCCGCAATGAACCCGCGGAAGAGGGCTGGCCAGGAAGGCTGGCAACGCCTGCACGGGGTCCGGCCAAAAGTTCTTCGGCACTCGGCCCCAGCGAGGCTGCCCCCGCTGAAGCTGCAATACCACTCTTCAGAAAATCACGTCTTGTCCAGTCTGGCATTTTGCGCTCCTGTAGTAACGGTGTCCGACCTCGACCGGGGAGGCCAATTCCGGGCCCGAGCGAGGGATTGGCGTGATCGGGGAACCCCAGATTATATATCCCCCGATAGCTCCGGGCAGGAAAGAATGTGAAAAAATTTGAGCTCGTTGCCAAAGCATATTCACGAATCCGGGAACTTTCTCCGAGAGCGCAGTAATACGTATCAATTACAACATCCGTAGTATAAAGAAACCGCCAATTGCCATTGACTAGGTTTGTGCGAAAGTGCACAATTAAAAGTTAAAAGCCCAGAGACTCCTGCCGATGAAAATGGGCATTCAGTTGCCGGAGAGGATTATCAGAGCTCATGGCCAACAAAAACAAGAAGCTGAAATTTGGAATTGGAATCGCGATCATCCTTGCAGCGGTGGGATGGGAAGGCGTTTCAGGCTTTCAACAATCGAAGAGCTACTATGTCACCGTCAAGGAGCTGACCAGTGGAAAGGTGACCCATCAGCACGTGCGTGTTGGTGGCATTATTGTTCCCGGTTCCATACACCGCACCGGTGAAATCCTGACGTTCAGTCTCTCGCAGGAGAAAGCCACCCTCCCGGTCACCTACGTTGGCAATGCTACCTTGCCGGATGACTTCAAGGGCGGCGCCAATGCTATTGTCGAAGGCAATTACATGGCAGACGGCACATTCCGCGCCCAGCACGTCCAGGCGAAATGCGCCTCCAAGTACAAAGCAGCGCCCCCTGCCCCGAAGGAGGCCAACGCAGCCTCCAAGGTGGCCTCATACGGTGAGTAGGCATTGAAATCAACCACAACCTTTTCCACCATGTTGAACTTCCCAGGCGAAACAGTAGTATTGGATTCGGATGAAGGGGGATCTGACCAGCTATGAACCAAGTCGGAGCTGTTGGACTTATCGCCGCGCTGGTGTTCGCCATTTACGGCGCCATCACAGGAGCCATTGCCGGGAAGTTGCGCAGCCCCCGGATGCTGAAAAGCGCGCAACGCGCCGTATTGGGCTTTTTCGTCACGGCCACGCTGGCGGTTATTTCTCTTGAGTACCTGATCTATACAAACGATTTCCACAACGCCTATGTTGCGGAGCATTCCAGCCTGGCTCTGCCGCTGCGGTACAAGTTTCCTGTCTTGTGGGCGGGCCAGGAGGGTTCACTGCTGTTCTGGACCTGGCTCCTGGCGATTTATATCGGTTTCGCCGTGCTGCTGAACCGCCGCAAGAACCGGCAGTTGATGCCCTATGTCATCTCCATCAGCATGGCCGTGGCAACGTTCTTTGCCTTGGCCGATTTTGCTGTGGCAAACCCCTTCAACACGCTTTCCATGGCCTCTGCGAGCGGGATGACGCCCTTCACGCCGGCAGATGGCAACGGCCTGAACCCTTCGTTGCAATTCCACCAGATGACGATCCATCCGCCATTGCTCTACCTTGGGTACGTAGGCTTTACCATACCCTTCGCATTTGCCATGGCGGCTCTTCTGACGCGCCAGTTGGGCGACAACTGGATTCGCGTAACGCGGCGCTGGACCATGGTGCCGTGGATGTTTCTGGGCACGGGCATTGTGCTGGGCGGCAATTGGGCTTATCACGTCCTCGGATGGGGCGGTTACTGGGCCTGGGACCCGGTGGAGAACGCATCGCTCCTGCCGTGGCTCGGAGGCACGGCCTTTCTCCATTCCGTGATGATCCAGGAAAAGCGCGGCATGTTGAAAGTGTGGAACATGTCGCTGATCATCCTCACTTTCTTCCTGTCCATTTTCGGCGATTTTCTCGTGCGAAGCGGCATCATCTCCTCCGTTCACGCGTTTGCCCAATCGGACATCGGCCCGTGGTTCACCGTGTTTCTGGCCATCGTTGCGGCATTCTCGCTGACGGTGCTTTTCCTTCGCCTGGACTTCCTGAAAAGTGACAACCGCCTGGACTCCATCGCCTCGCGCGAAAGCGGTTTCCTGTTTAACAACTGGATTCTGCTGGCCGCGGTGCTGGCAGTGTTCTGGGGAACGGTTTTCCCGGTGGTTTCCAAGGCTATCGAAAACGAGACGGTCACGGTGGGTCCGCCATTTTTTAACAAGGTGATGATCCCGATCGGGCTGCTGCTGCTGTTCCTGACCGGCGCGGGGCCCATGCTGGCGTGGAGGAAAACTTCATTCCAGAGCATCAAGCGCAACTTCACAATTCCACTGATTGTCGCAGGCATTGTAGGCATAATCCTGTTCGCTGAAGGCATCCACGGCCTCTACACCTGGATGTCGCTGTTCCTATGCGCCTTTGTCGCCACAAGCATCGTGGCGGAGTTTTACAAGGGCGCGCGGACACGGATGAAAACGAGCAAGGAGAAGTTTCCATCAGCCGTCTACAATCTGACGATGCGAAACACCCGCCGCTACGGAGGCTACATTGTCCATTTCGGCATCGTGCTGATATTTGTGGGCATTGCGGGCCAGGCTTTCCGGTTTGAAACCCAGGGACTGATGGGGCCCGGAGACCTTCTGCACGCCAAAGATTACCTTTTCCGATGCGAGAAGATCACGAGCGGCCAGAAAGAAAACTACCAGTATGTAACGGTGGATCTTGCTGTGACGAAAGACGGGCACGCCATGGGTGTGATGCGCCCGCAAAAGCGCTTCTATATCGCGAGCCGGCAACCCCTGAGCCACATCGCGCTCCGCACCAACCTGGCGCGGGACCTTTACGTCGTGATGGCGGGCACGGATCAGGATTCCGGCAAAGCGATCGTTCATGTCATCATCAATCCCCTGGTGCAGTGGGTGTGGATTGGAGGCATGATTGTGCTTTTGGGCACCATCCTGGCGCTGATTCCCAGCCGGATCGAAAGGCAAATGGCCGATATTCACAAGCATCAGGAGGCGACGGTCGAGGCGCACCATGTCACTTAGCCGGACGCTGAAAATTCTGGTGCTGAGTTTTGCTTTAGTGAATGTGGCCATGGCTGCGCCGACCTCTGCGCAGATTGACCGGATCCAGAACACCATCAGCACCAAGGTCTATTGCATGTGCGGCTGCGCAACGACCTTGAAGGACTGCCCGGATCTGCACTGCCCCGTAAAAGCGAAAATGGACCAGATCATCCGCACGGATCTGAAGCAAGGCAAGAGTGAAAAAGCAACCATTCAGGACCTGGTTGATATTTACGGCGAAAAAGTTCTTGCCGCACCTCCGGCGAGTGGATTTAACCTGACGGCGTGGATTCTTCCAGGAGTCGGCCTGCTGATCGGCCTGTTCCTCGCCATTACAATCGTTCGCCGTTGGCGCCGGCCGGCCGTGCAGTCGGCAACCTCGGCGGCAGCGCCTCCAATGGATGACAACGTCCGCGCCGCGGTTGAAGAAGAGATGAAGAAGTACGTTGATTAAGCTGCTGATTGCAGCAGAAGACGAAAAGCAGAGGCAAGAAGATGGAACTGGGAATCGCAATCGTGCTGGTGATCGGGCTGGCCGTGTTTACGGTCACGCCCTTGCTCGCTCCAGAAGGTCCCACCGAAGAAGCCCTGCCTATTGATGTGACGCCGCTCACGGATTTGAAACGCCGGCGAATGGTAGTCTATGAGAACCTTCAGGACCTTGAATTTGAACACAAGGCCGGGAAGGTCGCCGAGGAAGATTACAAATCCCTCCGCGAGAATCACCTGGCTGAAGCAGCCCAGTTGATGCTGGCCTCTCAAGAACAGGAAGAAATTACGGAACACGATTTGATGATTGAGAGGCAGGTTGCGGAGAGGCGAGCGCAGAGGAAATCTCAGAACCCGGATCCCTACGTATGCCCCGAATGCGAGTTCGAAAATCCTCTGCCAGTAAAATACTGTGGGAACTGTGGAAAGCAACTTCCTCAGCAGTCTCATAAAAAGTAGGACGGCCAGAGTTGAATGGTTGTTGCGTGATGCGGCGCCTTGCAGGGTTGGATTCTTGGATAAAGTGAAAAACAAATTTACAATCAAGGGCCTGACGGTTCTGGCAGCAATCTTTGTCCTTTTGGCAATTCCCGCCCGTTCTCTCGCAGCAAGGATCCAGGGGCAGGTATCCAATGGCACCACCCAGCGCCCTCTGGCCCACCAGCAAGTGAAGGTCATCAACCCGAGGGGCGGCATGGCCATGGTGGGTGAAGCGACCACCGATGCAAGCGGCCATTTTGTCATCAACAAACAGATTGATACCAAGGGATTCTATCTGCTGCAAACAACGTACGAAGGCGTGGACTACAATGCGCCGGTGCAATTTGATCCCGCCGGGGACGCCGCCGTCAACATTACGGCCTACGCGTCCACCAGCAAGGAGCCCGCACTTCATATCGATTCTGCCCGCGTCATCGTGCGCGCGGAGGGACCTCAGGCACACGTTCAGGAACTTTTTTCAGTTCAGAACCCATCGCAAAAAGCATACCGCAATCCTAAAGGGACCTTCTTGTTCCACATTGCGCCCAAAGGCGGCACTCCCACCGTCGCCGCTGTTGGGCTCATGAATATGCCCTTGCCCCAGAAACCTGAAAAGGGAAAGAAGCCGGGCGATTTTTACATTACCTACGCCATGAAGCCAGGCAGGAACGTGATGATGGTGGCGTATGATGAGGATTACAGCTCACAGCAACTTACTCTGGACGACAGCGTTGCCTACCCGATTGGGCGCATGCAGCTTTTTGTAATTCCTCCTAGTCTCACGGTGAAGTCGAAGCTATTTTCCGCCGCCGGTCAGGATTCAGACACCGGCGCACAAGTCTATGAGACAAGTGAATTGAAAGCAGGCGCCGGCTTCGCCGCACAACTGGCGGGTGCGCCCGCTGCGGCCGGTCAAGAGGCGAGCGCCAGCCAGCAGCAGCAAGAAACACAAGTCAAGGTTGTTCCGGATTCTATTACCTCCGTGGGCATTCCTTTTCTGCTCTGCTTTCTGCTGGTTTTGCTTTGGGCACTGGGAATTCGGGTTTCCAAGGAATGGCCCCGCTGGAAAGCCAAGCAACAAGGCAGTCCTGTTCAAAAGCAGTTTCGGGCCAAGCTGGACACGTTGATCAACTCCATTGCGGATATCGACGAGTTGTACGCCTCTGGAAAAATCGCTGAAAAAAAATACTGGAAGGATCGCCTGGAACTCAAGGCGAAGGCCGTGGCCATTCTGAAAGCCGGCCCTTCGTCGAAATCCAAGCCTTATGCCTCCCGCGGATCACATCGCTAAACCGTCGCTGCAAGTCCGTAACGTGACCAAATTTTTCGGCGACCTTGCCGCGCTGAAGGATGTCACGCTGGGCATCAGTTGCGGAGAGTCGGCGCTTCTTTACGGGCCCAACGGCGCAGGCAAGACGACCCTGATGCGAATGCTGGCATCGCTCGCGCGGCCCAGTTCCGGCGAGGTCCTCTTTGGCGGCAGGAACATCGAGCAAGACGGGGCGAGCGCCAAGTCAGCCATAGGGTTTGTTTCGCATGCGACCTTCCTCTACGGGGAACTGACAGTTCGAGAAAACTTGAAGTTCTTTGGCAGTCTTTTCGGGCTCACCCATCTTGAAAAACGAATCGATGCTGCGCTCGAAATGTTTGACATGCGCGAGCGTGAGGACGTTTTTGCGCGCGACCTTTCGCGCGGACTTCAACAACGCGCCTCCCTGGCAAGGGCCTTCCTGCACAATCCGGACTTCGTGATTCTCGATGAGCCCTTTACGGGCCTCGATCACCAGTCGGTGAAAAAGCTTTCGGACCTGTTGCAGCGGCTTCCGGAACAGGGAAAGGCCCTTCTGTTTTCAACCCACGACTTTGAGCAGGGTGCCGCAATCGCCAGCAGGCTGATCGCACTGAAAGTCGGACGCGTCCGGTATAATGGCCCCCTGCATTCAGCGCCATTTGAAAGACTGGGCATCGTACGGGCCAGCGGATAGCATCAAGATGAATAGCCTGAAAATCATCTGGAGCATCGTGATGAAGGACCTTCGCGTCGAGTGGAGAAACCGCGAAACGCTGGCCTCGATGTGTGTCTTTGGACTGCTCATCATATTTCTTTTTAACTTCGCCTTTGAAACCGCCCACGAAGAGACGCTGCGCCTGCTTCCCGCAGTGTTGTGGGTGGCCATTGCTTTTGCAGGAGTGCTGGGCTTTAACCGTGCATTCGCCTCCGAGCGGGAAAACGCCTGCATGGAAGGGATGACTCTGGCGCCCGTTGACCCCAGCATGATTTTTGTGGGCAAAATGGTGGCCAACCTGCTCTTCCTGGGCATTGCTGAAGTGGTGATGGCATTTGCAGCCGCTCTGTGGTTCAATTTTTCCTTTCTGCCGGCCCTCGGCCAGTTGATCCTGATCGCTTTTTTCGGCACGCTCGGCTATGCGGCGCTGGGGACCATTTTCGGAGCGATTGCAGCCAACACGCGCATGCGTGAGGTGATGCTTACGGTACTGCAATTTCCCATTGCTTTCTGGATTTTGATTTTCTCCATTGATGCCACCGGCAACGCCATGCGGGGCAACCCGGACGGCAACTGGCTGGGCGGAGTGGGACGTGTTGGGGGGATCAGCCTGGTGTTCACGGTTACTTCGTTCCTGCTTTTCGAATACGTTTTGGAAGAGTAGCCGGGTGGCAACCCGGACCGAAAGGAGCAGGCTGGTTTCATATTATTGACGATGACTGATAACAGAGGCTTTGAATGAACAAGAAGTTTCCAATGCGGCTGCACTTCCTCCTGACCACCGCCTGGCTCGTGGTGGCGCTCTACATGATCTTTCTGTACGCCCCGGAAGAAATGACCATGGGTGAAGTGCAGCGGATATTCTACATCCATGTGCCTGCAGCCTGGGTAGCGCTCGTGGGATTCATCATCATCTTTATCGCCAGCATTGTCTATCTGATGAAGCGCTCACAGCCTGCCGATGAACTGGCGCATGCGACGGCTGAAGTCGGCTTTATTTTCTGCACATGTGTGCTGGTGACGGGGCCGCTGTGGGCCAAGCCCGCCTGGGGCATCTGGTGGACCTGGAGCCCTCGCCTGACACTGACTTTTCTACTGTGGCTGCTCTACGTGGCTTACTTGATGTTGCGAAGCTATCTGGTGAATCCGGGGCGAGCGGCCAATCTCTGCGCCGTAGTGGGCGTCATTGGTTTTGCAGACGTCATCATCGACTATATGGCCATCCGCTGGTGGCGGACCCAGCATCCGCAGCCCGTCATCATGGGCGGCCCGAACTCCGGGCTTGACCCCCGCATGCTGGCCACTCTGCTGGTCGGCGTGGGCGCTTTCACCATTCTTTTCTTCTTTCTGGTTCGTGTCCGATTGCGGCTGGCGGTGATGCGGAGAGAACTCAGCGAGATTCGCCACGCCCTGGCGTTCAAACTTTCGGAGGATTAGTGTGTTTAACAAATATCTGTTTTGGGCCTATTCACTTGTCTGGCTGATTTTTATGCTGTACGCCTGGAACCTGAGCCGGCGGCAGACCCGTCTGGAAAAAGAGTTGGACGAAGTGAAGAGCAAGGTTACTGAATCCGCTTCTTCGGCGAGTTCAGGCCCATCCGGATCCTGACGGCCTTGCTTCCGCCCCATTCCCGACCTGATGAACGTGGGGTGAATGTCACACCCCAGGCTCCTCACGGACGGCCGTGAATGCCGTCCCGACCGATGGCAAAGCCCCATTGTTTGGAGGGTAAGACAAACAGCGGCAATGCCAGCAGGAACACACGTTCTCGCCCCCCAAAGCATCAACCGTTGTTCGCTATTGTTGCACGCTGAACTGTGCCGGCGCGGTCAACTTGAAAGACATTTCAGTTTCTGCAGGAACATCGATCTCTTTCTTCCCGGTGGCATACGCCCCCGCGGTGCCGCCCGCTGCGCCGATCGCGCTCCCAATCGCAGCACCTTTGCCACCGCCGGCGATCGCCCCGATTGCGGCACCCACTCCGGCCCCGCCGCCAATCATGGTAATGTCGCGACCTTTATGGGACTTGCCGGAAACGCTCCATGTCCTGGTTGACACGGAGGTCTGCTGCCCGCCACTCGGGGTGATGGAAGTCAACATCAGAGAGATTTCGGCAGGCCGCTTCAGCCGGCCCGAACTGACTACGTTGGTCACGCGGCCACCCACCAGGCTACCCCGGGAAGCCACAGTCACCCCTTTCACCACCAGAGGCTCTGCCAGAATGCCATCAAAGGTGCTGCCCGGAGCCGTCGAGCCCGTATTGAGCTCAGTGGAAAGCCGGACGTGAATGGAAGTACCCGCCGGCACGGTGACTGTCCGATGAGCAACAGGCGCCCTTGAGGCTTCGCGCTGTGGGATCGCGGATGGATTGAGTGATTCCGGGCCGGACGGTGCTCCCGCCTCGGCTGCTTTAGGATTGTTCTCCTGATTTCCTACAGACTGACAGCCAACCATTACCGCGAGGGTGAGCGCAACGGCGAATGCCTGAATTAATCTATTCCTGTTCAATGAGATCCTCCACCACAGGCTTGAAGCCCGCATTGATTGTCATTTAGGTGTCCCCTCCGGTTGTCGTCAACCGCCCCTGAGACTTCAGCCTCACCGCAGAAGACTAAACAATCAGCCACAAAAAAGCAAGGAATCCATCACGGGAGCGCCCGGTCATCCGCAACCTGAGACAACCATTCCGCCAGGCGACCCGCACACCGGCGCTCCAAACCCATCGACTGAAACCCGCCTCGCGTGTTAGGCTAAATGAGTTGCGAATTCCGCTTCGAATCCTGACAGGCGGTTTCATGACATATCAGACTTCGGGCTCTGTGCAACGGATGTTCGTGAACCCCGCCAGGTCCGGAAGGAAGCAACGGTAGCGAGCCGCTCT
>Ga0102953_1000284_pt1 | contig 36495 bp, 28 predicted proteins | sample SalPon2A_C_D2_MG_FD_78509 | JGI IMG/M metagenome (GOLD analysis project Ga0102953, IMG submission 78509) | Soil microbial communities from South San Francisco under conditions of wetland restoration - Salt Pond MetaG R2A_C_D2_MG | ecosystem: Environmental > Terrestrial > Soil > Wetlands | place... | reverse complement strand
TGGTAGCGCGAATGCACATCACATCCGATAATCATCTTGTTCGGCTCCTTTCCCGGTAACCCTTGGTCAGGAATAAACCAAGTCTACCGGCCCTAAGGAGCCGACGCCGTTATGCAATCACAAAACCGGACGTGCGAGCTACCAGCTCTCCGGCTACCCGTTTTGCGGAAGACTAGAATCTGACGCCGATGGAAGCAAAAGCGTAATGAAACGTTGCGAAAGTGAACACCCGTTTCACGTCAGCTCCACCATCGAGAATCCGATAGCCGGCGCCGATCCAATAGTGATTGGTGAGGTCATAGTTTGTCTTGAGCGCGACATCGACAGCGCGTCCCGGCCCTCCCGCCAGGCCGACGCCGTCGAACACGATGTGCCATCGGGGCGTGACGCTGTAGCGGACGTCGAGCGCCGCCAATGGAACGAATCCAAGATCGGTGTCGCGCGATGTGACAGCTCCCTGGGTGAGTTGGATCTTAGCATCGCGAATGAGCAGGGAAGCTCCTATCTTGAGCTGCCATTTGGGGCGGTCCACAAGTGTGTAGCGGTAGCCGATGCGGGGAGAATTAAACCGGTACACGCCCTGGGTGGGCACGCCGGGTGCGTAGTTTTCGCCTGCGAAGAGCACCGGCATGGACAGTACACCCGTCCCTTTCACTTCAAGCGGAGCATAGACCAGGCGGAGGCCATGTTTGGAATTGAAGTTGATAGTTGCGGTGATTCGATACGCTCCGAACGGGCCTTTACCGGTTAGAGACAACAGCGAGAACCGCGTACCATACGTGGCCGGTTGCTGCGGATCGTTGGGTTGACGGGCGTCGAGACGGGTCGCGAAAACCGCGTCGCCTTCACCTTCCAAAACGATCCTGTTCCACCTCGACTGGGCCTGAGCCGAAAGAGTCGGGATGGCGCTCAGGAGCAGGGCAAGGCAGAACAAGAATTTGAAGGCTATCTTCCTCTTTTTTGCAGGCAGGTCTTGACGGAATGTTACGCCATCGTCTTTGCAGGTAAGAATCTTCACGGATGCTCCCTCCATTTCCGGCAGGAAATCCGCTTCTTCCGCCAGATTAACACACGCCCCAATGTCCGTGATGGAGAATGGCACGATGCCCCGGCAGAAGCCTTACCAAGGCGAGACCACCATCACTGTTTGACCCGGAGCACGGGCAAGACGGGACCGCACGCCGGTTTACAATTCGCGGGTGGCATGGCCATCCTGGCCATGATGTTTCACGGGCGAGGCGCCCGTGGCACAAGTGCTGCCTGCGGTGATTTTCCGGCATCGCAATGGATTGGCTGTCATGAATCCAAACGGGAGCGTTCCGCTGCGCCGCCCGCTGCGGCGGCAAATAATTACGCATTTTTTCAGGAACTTTTTGCTGCCTGTCTTCGGAGTGGAGAAAGAAAGCAAGTCCATGCCTCCGATTTCGGGATAGCGTTACCCACGCTCACATTCGGCCCGTCACCTGTGTGTGTCGCAGCAACCCACAAGTTGCACCTGGCTTAACTTTGGAGACCATTACCAGGTAGCGGTGTGTAATGAATCCTGGCAAAGTATGGAGCCCCGCGCCAGGCGGGGCTCCGAGTTGCGCCGAATGTCAATTGTTTAGTGAAGGCCCGGAGGTGGAAATGGACCACCAAACAACGAGTGGACCAGTTGAATAACCCAGTCGGGCATGTGGACCAGTTCAGCAACCCACCCGGGGAATGCAAGTAGCGCCGCAATCTTGAACATTGTTGCCTCCTTGTTTTTAAATTACCCCGTTACCGTCTGGATCTTGTTACCTGCCTTTGATTATAGGCTAAAGATAGTTAAACACGGAGAAAAGCGGACCTCAACCGCAGAGGTTCAAGCTCCCCGCTCGAGAACCCGCTAGTTTGAAGCTGCACCCGCGGGCGGGAGGTCGGAGTTAAACGTGTCAGCCACGACCCTCCAACTGCCGTCGGCCTGCTTTTTCCACACGGTGAGGTACTTGCCCTGGTCCGAGACAGGCTTCCCTTTTGGGCCGGTCAGCTTCAATTGATACAGCCCCGTGGTATAACCCAGGTCGCCATCGGCGGATACCCCGACTTTGGTGGGCTGCCAGCTCAGGGAAAAACCGGGGTTGGCCATGAGATTAGACATCCAGCGCTGAATCGCTTCCTTCGAGGTCATGGCGGGAACGTTGGGAGGAAGGAAAATCGCACCGCCGGCGAAGTAGGCAACAAACCGGTCAGCGGTTTTTGCGTCGGCGGCCCTGGACCACTGGAGATCCACATTCCGAAGGGATGCCAACTCCCCTGCATGCGTTTCGGGCGGAGCCTGGGGCTGTGGCTGTTCGCAAGCTGCCAGGCAGGCCACCAATGCAATCAGAATGGAGAGAACCCACCGTTGGGAAGCGTGTCGCACAAAACACCTCCGTTAGAAAAGATTGGGGAACCTGTCCCCGTGTTGGCCCTGGCACTGTTTGATTCTGTCCCCGGATTCAAAAGAACGACCAGCCCTTGGTGGCTACGATCATACGCCAGGACGGCTTTGGTTTCAATCAAGGGCGCCGCCAGGCTATGCTATACTCGGCTCCAATGCCCGCGTCGAAAAAAGGACTGCTCCACCCCGGCGGCCGGCCCTACCGCTTTATTGTCCTTGCGTTTGCCTCCCTGATGATTTTCGGAAACTATTTTGCCTATGACAGCGTGGGCGCCATTGTCACCACGCTGATCAAGGCGTTCCACGCGGACCGCGCGGCCATCGGAACCATGTACACAATGTACAGCGTGGCCGCCGTCTTCGCGGTGCTGGCCGGTGGCTACCTGATCGACCGGGTGGGCGTGCGCATGGCCAGCATGATCTTCTCCGGCTTTGTGGTGGCCGGCGCCGCCGTGGTAGCCTGGGCGCCCACCCTGTCCCTCCTCTACGCCGGGCGCGTCATTTTCGGCATCGGCGCGGAATCCCTGATTGTCGCGCAAAGCGCCATCATCGCGCGCTGGTTCAAGGGCATGGAACTGGCCCTGGCCTTCGGCATCGCCCTCACCATCGCGCGGCTGGGCACGCTGTTTTCCTTTAATACGGAACAACTGCTGGCCAACCGGTTTGGATGGCGCAACGCGCTGTGGATTGCCGCGGGGTTGTGTGTGGCCAGCCTGGTGTGTAACTGGATCTACACTTTGATGGACCGGCACGCGGAGTCCATTCTGCATCTGCCCAAGGCGGGCGGCGGCGACAAGATCACCTGGAGCGACGTGGGCAAGTTCCGGCCCTCCTACTGGTACGCGGTGGGCATCTGCGTGGCCTTCTATTCCGCCATCTTTCCTTTTACGGCGCTCTCCACAGACTTCTTCCACGACAAATGGCGCATGCCTCTGGCCTCGGCCGCGGGACACGGTTTCCTCTCCGGCGTGTTCTACAATTTTACGCACATGTTCAGCACCGCCCAGGGCACCACGTCGATTATCATTGCGGCGTCGATGGTGCTGGCGCCCTTTGCCGGCAACCTGGTGGATCGCATCGGGCGGCGCGCCACCCTGATGGTGCTGGGCTCGCTGCTCATCGTTCCCGCGCACCTGCTGATGGGGCTCACCTCCATCTGGCCGGTCTTCCCCATGATCGTGCTGGGGGCGGCGTTCGTGCTGGTGCCCGCCTGCGTCTGGCCGTCGGTGCCGCTGATTGTGGATGAACGCCGCGTGGGAACGGCGTTTGGCATGATGACCGCCTTGCAGAACGTGGGCCTAGCAGTCTTCCCCATCGCCAACGGCGCGCTGCGCGATTCCACACACGGCTATACCGCCAGCCAGATCATGTTCGCGGCGCTCGGCTTCACCGGCCTCATCTTCTCCTTTCTGCTGCTGCGCGCCGACCGCCGCGAAGGCGGGCGGCTGGAACGGGCTTAGCAGGTTGTTTACAAACCCCCTGGTGCCACGTCATCCTGAGCCCTGCGCTCGTCATCCTAAGCACAGCGAAGGAACACAGCAGTTTATTTTCAGGCAAATGCAGGGATTCTTCGCTGCGCTCAGAATGACGTGTTGGGAGATCAGGATGACGGGTAGCCACGCCTGCCCCGCCTCAACGGCCGCGGTTGGTGCGCGGCCAGTCAATCCTCCAGCGCCCGCCGGGGTATTGCGACCAGTACAATCGCTTGGCCGGCGTGCTGCGCGCGTGGTGGTAGAGCACTGCGGCGCGCTCGTAAAAACCGCGGGTGTGCCAGGAATCGCGGTAGTGGAAAAGCTTGTAGTCGAGGTGGTGGCAAAATTCGTGGGTGAGAGTGCTGAGAAACGTTCCGTAAGACGTGACGCGCTTTTGCACGGCGGTCCTCATCCAGACGCGGATGAGCGTGGTGTCCGGATGGTAGTCGCCGAAAAGCTCATATCCCCAGCCGCCCTCGCGGCTGCGCACCGGCCGGGCCGCGAGAACGCGGAGGGGAAGCCTCTCCACTTTGTAGAAATCAGCCGCTCTGTTCAAAAACCTCTGGCACAGATTGTGGACCGGCGGAATCTCGCCTGCCATGAGCACTTCCTCGAGGGACAGGCACAGGCTCTGCAGGCGGTCGTCCGCGGGAACGTCGAGCGCACGATTCTCGTCGCTTTTGATGTAATCGGCCAGCAGGGTCTTCCGTCGCGGCTTGCTGTCAGTTAGCATCCCAACAACATTTTTGACCGCGAGGGCAGAGGCGCGCAAGTCCGGTGGAGGCCCGAACGGAAAGCCGCGAACCAGCCGCAACAAACGGGCGACAACTTCTCTGCAGCGGGAGATGCTGGCAACCGTGGTGAACGGCAAGGTGGGTGGCGCGCCCTGAATCGGCCTGCACACGGCGGCAGTTCGCCGCCTGACCGGCGATGAACATCTCAGCCACGAATTCGCCACCAACTGGCCTGAATACCAGATGGACGCGAAAACGCACGCACTGCTCAGTTACGCCAGCAAGCTGACCGAAACGCCGAGCATGGTGGACAGCGAAGATATGGAAAAGCTGCGGAGCGCCGGCTGGGACGACAAAGCCATCTGGGAGATCACCGCCCTGGCGTCCTTTTTCAACTTCAGCGGCCGGCTTGAAGCCGCATCAGGCCTGCCTCCGGACGAGATTCCCGAGGGAGCCAAATTCGCGGAGGGGCGGAGTTAATGAGAACCGCATGAAAAGGCCATCTTCATCCTTCTGAAAAGTTCACCAGGCCGCCCACCAGTTGGGCGGCACTGCAGGACCTGCGCCCTTCGCGAAAGTAAGCCCCCGGCGCCCATCAAGAAATGTGCGATGAATCCCTGCCCTGCCGGGCACTCTTTAACGCCTAGATAAACATCACAGCCCATCGTGACTAGTATCACAGCCCTTTGTGAAGCCGAGCGCTAGTTTACCTGATGGCTGGTTGTGATAACGAAGAGTCATCCGCCCCGCGGCTTCCTGCCGGGCTGAACGGGGACGATGCCGGTTTTGGGAAACCGGGTGGAAGGAATTCATACCATGGCAGAACCAAACAGCAGTGCGCTTCCAGAAAAGACTATGTGGAAACCGATGGCGACCGTTCTTCTGTGCCTGCGCATCGTTATTGGATGGCAGTTGCTTTACGAAGGACTGGCCAAACTGCTGACGCCGGACTGGACGGCAGCTCCCTATCTGCTGCTGTCGCGCGGCTTCTTCCCCGGATTCTTCCACTGGCTCGGCTCAATCCCGGGCCTGGTGGGAGTGGTGAATTTCCTGAACACGTGGGGGCTGATCCTGATTGGAGCCGGGCTGATTCTCGGCTGCATGACGCGCCTGGCCAGCGGCTTCGGCGTCGCGCTGCTGGCGCTTTACTACCTGGCGCAACCGCCCCTGATCCGAACAAATTACTGGGCCCCGGTGGAAGGCCACTACATGGTGGTGAACAAGACCCTGGTGGAACTGATGGTCCTGGTGGTCTTCCTGTTTGTGCCCGCAGGTGCGTTGTGGGGGCTTGACCGGCTGCTGCAAAGCCGGCGATTGAAGAAAGCGGCGGCTCCGGACGCCGATGCCGCGCCTGACAACGTTTCCCTGGCACGGCGCAGAACACTGGAAAACCTGATTGGCGTTCCCGTGCTGGGCGTGCTGGGAATTGCCACGCAACGGAAGTACGAATGGGAAAAGGTCCACGCCATCACCGGCGCCACCATCAAGCTGAACGATCTGAGCCTGAAAGACCTGAAAGGCGAGCTGCCCCAGGGAACGCTGGGCAAGCTGAAAATCAGCCGTCTGATTCTGGGCGGCAACCTGATCGGCGGCTATGCGCACGACCGGGATCTGGTCTACGGTTCGCAGCTTTTCAAAGCCTACAACACGGACCGCAAGGTACTCCAGACCCTGGAACTCGCCGAGCGGGCCGGAATCAACACCTTTTGCGCCGACCCGAAAGAGCTGCCGCTGTTCGCCAAGTACCGCGAATTGAACTCTTCCAAAATGCAGACGCTCGTCCAGATATGGGGAAATCCCAAACCGGCGGACATGAAGGAGACCATCGATAAGGCCATCGATTACGGAGGGAACCTGCTCTACATTCGGGGAGTTGAGGGGGACATTTTCGTCAAGAACGGGCAATTGGATGTGCTGGCAAAAGCGCTGGACTACATCAAGAGTCAGGGCGTCCCGGCGGGCATTGGGTCGCACTCCATCGAAGTGCCCATCCAATGCGAGAAGGCCGGGCTCAGCCCCGACTATTACGTCAAGACTTTTCACAGCGACCAATATTGGTCGGCAACTCCGACGAAGGACCGCGTCGAGTTCTCGGTGATTGATCCGAAGCTGGCCAACGGCGCCTGGCACAACAATATGTTCGACCTTTTCCCGGACAAAACCATCGAGGTTATGGCAACCATCCAAAAGCCCTGGATTGCCTTCAAGGTGCTGGCGGCCGGCGCGTTCCGTCCCAGGGAAGGCTTCCGGTTCGCGTTTGAGAACGGCGCCGACTTTATTAACGTTGGCATGTTTGACTTCCAGGTGGTGGAGGACGTCAACACAGCCATCGACGTGCTCTCCAGTGTGAAAAACCGCAAGCGCCCGTGGTACGCCTGAGGCGCGGAAGGCCGGTTGCGGTCGCAGGGTCCGCACCGTTGGAATCCCGCAGCGGGAAAGCGAAATAGGCCAATGGGAAATGCCATGAATTCCAGGGGACTGATAGGAACGGTGTTCGATCGGGCTCGCGACTGGGCATCCATGGTTTCCCCGGCCCGCTCCTCTCATGCTGCTGAACTTCCCAGCCGATCCTTCCGCTCCATGGGAACCCTGGCCGCCATCACGCTGGGCGGCGACTATGCCGACCGCATCGACTCGGTCGCGGAAAACATACAGGCCACCTTTGACCGGCTGGAGGCAGAGATGAGCGTCTTTCAGCCCGGCAGCGCCATCAGCGAGCTTTCCAGAATGTCGGGCGTGGAGCCGGTTGCGGTTCCTGAAGATACGTATCGCGTGCTCAGCCTGAGTCAGCACTTTGCGAGCGTGACCGCGGGCGCCTTCAACATTGCCGCCTCGCCGCTGGTGGGCCTGTGGGGATTCAACGGGGCGCAGGTTCCAATCAGCCCGCCCTCCGATGCGTCCATCAGCAACACCCTGGAACTGGTTGATATTCGCCGGCTGGCCCTCCGTGACGGAACAGCCTTTTTGCCTCTCAAGGATATGGCGATAGATGTCGGCGGAATTGCCAAGGGCTACGCCGTCGACCGCGCGTATGACTATTGCCTAGGCGGGGGCATCGAAGACTTCCTCATCGACTTCAGCGGCAACGTCCGCACGGCCGGGTGTCCTTCGCCGGGAGAGTGCTGGCAAGTTGGCGTACGTGACCCGTTTGACGCTTCCCACATGCTCGGCAAAATCGCCCTGCCCAGCGGCATGGCTGTGGCCACGTCGGGAAGCTACGAGCGATTTGTTGACGTGGCAGGCAAACGGTTCTCGCACATCATCGATCCCCGCACGGGATATCCCGTCACTGAAACCAACAGCACCACCGTTCTGTGCGCGGATGCCGTCACGGCCGACGCTCTCTCGACCGCCTTCTTTGTTGCCGGCCTGAAGGGGGCAGACAAGCTTCTGAACAAGCTACCTTCAGTGGACCTCCTCCTCGTGCCCGACCATCGTCCGATGGACCTCTTCCTGACTCCAGGGTTCGACAAAATTCTGACCACGCAGCCGGCCGCACATCGCTCACTGTTGAACTGCCAGTAAATTCACCCGGGACCACGTGGTGGCGACCTCCAACTCCGCCTTTGAGGTATGCTGAAGGAGTGGCGCAGGCATCGGTGTGGATGATGTGAAAACTCACTCGCTGCCAGCGGTCAACAGTTTGTAAAAGGAGTGGATGTGGCTGCAAAAATCGTGGCTGTGGTCGATGACATTTTCTTCCTCGCAAAAATTCAGCAGACCGCCAAGCAACTGGGCATCGCGGTTGAGTCCGTAGCGCCCGAGGCGCTGCAGGAAAAACTGGCAGAAGACGCCCCCTGCGCTATTCTGCTGGACCTGAACCATAAATCCGGGAAAGCGATTGCCGTGCTGGAAGGCGTCAGGAACAATCCCGCGACACGGCCAATTCCCGTCGTCGCCTTTCTTTCCCACGTGCAGACGGATCTGGCCCAGTCGGCGCGCACCGCAGGATGCGACCGCGTGATGGCACGGTCAGCCTTCAGCCAGCAACTACCCATGCTGCTGCAAGAACTTTCGCAGGAAAAGAGCGGCTGAGAAAGATCCTTCAGGAGCGGCTCAGCAGCCAAGCGCCATCAGAACTTGACGCCGAGTTTTTGCAAGTCCTTCTCCAACTGCGGGGCGTTTTTAAAGTGCAAGGTCCGCAGCCCCAAGTGGTCAGCGCCTTCCAGGTTGATTTCCCTGTCGTCGATAAAGACGCACTCTTCCGGTTCGTGCTGGGTCAGGTCAAGCGCCAGGCGGAACATTTCGTCTTCCGGCTTCTTCACACCCAGAAAACTGGAGGTCATGAAGAGGCTGAAATATTTTCGCAAGCCGAAATGATCAATCCGGTAAAGATTGAGTTCTCTCGACTCATTATTCAGTGTCGCCATCAGGCACCGCCCGGCCTGCGCCAGCCGGGCCACAACGTCGAGCGTACCGTCAATGGGCTTTGACTGGTCAAGCATGTGCGCCTTGAACACGTCTTTTCCAAAGTCCCGGTCGCGGTAGAAAATGGTGCGGTCCAGATATCGGTCGAGACTCAACCTGCCGGTCTCAAAGCGGCTAACCACCAGCTCGTGGCGGTCCTCAAAATCTTCCCAGTCCAGGCTGAATTTCTTCGCCGCACGTTCGCGGCTGTGGCGGTCCCAGCCGTTGGTGAGCAGAACACCACCGACGTCCCAGAACAATGCTGAAATTTCTGCCATCGAAACACCTCCCATGTGTTGGACTTATGGTTTTAAGCCTTTGGGCTCACCTGCAACCGCGCCGAAGGGACAACCCGCTTTTTGATTGGATGCACGAACCGGGGCCATCGTTCGCTATGAATGGGCGAACGTGCGGCTTCTTCCGACGGTTCGAATCCAGCGCGGGCCCTGGTCCGTGGCGCCGGCGGCTTTTCGCCCTGAATTCCAAGCCCTATTTCTTCCGCGCTTTCGTACTCCAATTTTACAGGACCTCTGTACAATATCAGGAGGACCCCGCGACCAGCCGGAAATTGCGTGCGGGGCAAGGAGCGATACTGACGTGAAACTAAACGGACTGATATTGGCACAAATTCTGGTTCTGGCAGCATTTGCAGGCGCAGCTCCGCGCGTGACAGCGGCGCCGCAATCCACTGCAACCAAAGGCTCAACCGCTCAGGCGGCTTCGTCCTCAAAGGTCGTCAGCGGTACTGACATTGAAGACCTCAAGAATCCCAAGGCGAAGGTTCGGGCCAAAGCCGCGAAGGAAATCGGCGAAAACGGTGATCCTTCCGCGGTGCCGGCGCTGATAGCGGCGCTGAATGATCCCAGCACCAATGTGCGGAAGCAGGTGGTGGTGGCGTTGGCTTCCATCCGCGTGAAGCAATCGCTCCAGGGTCTGATCCAGGCCACCAGCGACAGCGATTCAGAAGTCCGCTGGCTGGCCGTGAAGGGCATCGAAGGCTACTACACGGGCGTGACTCCCAAGACAGGCTTTATGGGCTACATGGAGCGGCAGTATCGCAGCGCCAAAAGAAAATTTCTGGGAGGACCTATCCGCATTACTCCCGGGACCGCGGTCGATCCCAAAGCCGTGTCGGCGCTCGACCGCGTGATGATGGACACCCGGCACCAGCGGGCCGCCGAGGAGGCTACCCGGGCGCTTGGCATTCTGATGGCCCGGCAGGCAGTGCCGGACCTCGTGATCACAGCCCACGGCCCTAACGTAGACCTGGCCCGCGAGGCCCTGAACTCCCTGGGGAAAATCCAGGACACCTCTGCCGGGCCCAAACTGGTGGACCTGTTGAGTTCGCCCAACAATAAGATTGAGCAGGACGCGGCCGTCACGGTTGGCATTTTGCGCACGAAATCGGCGGTGCCCAGGCTGCAGGCCATGTATGAAAACGGCCCCAACCAGGCTACCCGACAGGCTGCCTTGCAGGGGCTGTCCTACATTGGCGATCCCACCTCGGAACCAATTTTTCTGAAGGCCCTCTACGACAACCAGGCTTCCATCCGGGGCTATGCGGCGCAGGGGATGGCACGGGCGAAAGACACAAAGGCCCTCCCCGACCTGCTGCGCAGTGCGCCGGCCGAAAAAAACGCCGACGCCCGCCTGGCCATGGAGTTTGCCATCACCGCACTTGGCAGAAACGACTATCTCAGTGCCATCATTCAATCCCTGGACTCGGGCCAATCCGACGAGGCGCAGGCTTATCTGGTGGAACTGGCCCGCCGTCCGGGTTTTCTGGCGGAGCTTTATCCTTACATGAACAGCCGCGACGCCCAGGTCCAGCAGCGGCTTTGTGACGTTCTGATGTACGCCGGCGACGCCACAAGCATCCAGCCGCTGGAGCAGCTTTCACACGACCGCAATAATCAGGTGGCTGCTGCGGCCCTGCGGGCGCTCAGTGCGGTTCGCCGGCGGACCGGGTCTTGATCTTGATCCGGCATGGGAAACTGAAAAATTCAGTGACGGGTGATGTGTGACAGGTGACCGGCAAAAAGCGGCTGGTGAATCAGGCGTGCTATCTGCATACCGCATAGTGCCTGACTCTCTACTGCTTTGCCCGTCGAAATCCTCGAGTCGAGCTCTCGGAGATGCACCCCCGCCCTGCGCTGCATTCCTGGAGCCACGGAAACCTGGGGTATACTGACATTTGGTGAACGGGGAGCGGTTGCACACCCAGCTACGACGAGTTCGAATTGTTTTTCTGGCAGGATTACTTCTCCTGGTCCCGGCCTATCTGTTTCCACAGTCGTCTCCACCCAATGATCCCGTCACTCAGGAAAGCCTGAAGTTCGCCCGCATTTACGGCCTGCTGCAAGAGCATTACGCCGATCCGATTAACCCCGACCACGCGATTTTCGACGGTGGCATCCGCAGCATGCTCGACACGCTCGATCCGTTTTCCGCTTTCTTTGACCGGCAACAATTCAAAATGCTGCAGGAGCAGACCCGTGGCGAAGCGCTGGGGTTCGGTTCCATCCTGTATGTCAAGCCGGGGAAAGTGCTGGTGCTGCAGACAGCGGAGGGCTCCCCTTCCTGGAGGGCCGGGCTCGGGCCCGGCGACCAGATCGTCGCAGTCAACGGCCACGAGGTTGCGCAGCTTGATTTCCGCGCCCTGATCCAACTGCTGCAACGCTCCCGTTCTCATCCTGTCCGGCTGGAAATTCTGCACCCGGGGAAAGCTGTGCCGCAGGAGGTCCGGCTGGTTCCCAAACAAGTGAAAATGCCCACCGTGGAGAACGCTTTCTTGTTTCCGGGCCCGCAGATTGCCTACATCCACGTTTCGGGCTTCGATGCCAAGACGACGGGAGAGGTGCAGAGCGCCGTTGAAAAGCTGGGCGGATCAAAGTTGAAGGGTCTTTTGCTGGACCTGCGCAACAACCACGGCGGCGTGGTGGCAACCGCAGCCGGCGTGGCCAGCCTCTTTCTCAAGCCCGGCCTGCGAATCCTGACCATACGCGGCCGCGGCGTTCCTGAAAAGTCCTACGACACCAAACCGATGAAGGTTCGCTTCAACATGCCGATCGTGGTGTTGATCAACGGCGAAACGGCCAGTGCGGCTGAACTGTTGACCGCGGCGCTGGAAGAACATGACCGGGCCGTGGTGGCAGGTGAAGATTCCTACGGCAAGGGCGTTGTTGAGAACGTGATGCCGCTTTCTGACAACACCGGACTGGCGCTCACCGTCGCCCAGTACTTTACGCCCAGCGGGCGCTCCATCCAGCGCCGCCTGCCGGGTACCATGCTGGCCCACGCTGAGGCAGGCCTCGACAAAAGCAAGGGCTTCCGCACGGACGACGGCAGGCCGCTTTCCGCAGGCGGAGGAATCACCCCTGACGTGCGCATCGCCGCCCGCAAGCTGGATTCCTGGGCTGTTTTTCTGAACGAGCACGGCATGTTTACCGACTTCGCCTCACAATACATCACCTACCACGAAAACCTGAAAAGAACCTTCGAGCCCGACAAAGACGCGATGACGGAGTTCAGAAACTTCCTCTCCAGCCGGCGCATTCGGGTGCCGCTGATGTACTGGGTGAAAGACCAGGACTACCTCAAGCTCAGAATCAGAATGGAAGTTTTGAGCCTGATATTCGGGCTCAAGGCGGGTAACGAAGTGGAAATCAAAGGTGATCCACAAGTCCGGAAAGCGCTGGAGGTGTTTCCAAAGATTCCTGAAATCCTGAAGGGCCCCCTGCCCGAGGGCGAAAAACACATCAAGCGGGTGGCTGACCGCAGTGGACTGTGGCAGAACAATCTTCGTACGGAGCTTGCCGGAGCATTCGCTCAAACAAATGCTGACTCATGCCGTAGGGTTTGGAGCGCGGCGGCTTGCCGCCGTTCTTCAGCAGCCTCCCGCGAGCAAGCTCACGGGACGAAGGCGGGAGCAAGCTCCCGCACTCCATAAACCGCGTCCCCGTCAGTCATCAAACTTTCGAAGTACTGCACGAGACAGCGCGCGAGGTCGCACAAGGCGCCTTCGCCCGCATGCATGCGGTTGCGGTGTCAGGCAACCGCCAGAGCTTCAATCTCCACCAGCATTTCCGGATCCACCAGGCGGGTGACGCCCACAAAGCTGGTGGCGGGATGGACTTCGCCAAAACATTCCACATGCCCCTTAGCCACCTCTTCCCAGCGGTCCATATCGGTAAGATAAATCCGGGTCCTGACCACATGTTCCAATCCCAAACCCAGACGCTTCAAGGCGTTCTCTATGTTCCGCGAGGCTTGCACGGTCTGCGCATAAGCATCACCGGGGGCAAGAACTTTTCCTGAAGGGTCCGTGGCGGTCGTCCCGGAAACAAAAACCGTATCACCCACCTGCACGGCGCGTGCGTACCCGACCTTGGGTTCCCAGGGGGTGCCGGTGAATATTTTAGTGCGCTTGTTCTTCATCAATCCCTCCTTGAAGCTCCCCGATGAGCAAGCACCGGGACAGATGTGTAATGATGGGCCTGAACTGCCTCCTGCGATCGAACTATTTTCTCTTCTGTTTATCAAAATAGCGGCGGTGCGTGCGAGCAGCCGCTTCCAGGCGATGGCGACGCCTGATGAGTGCCTCACGATACTCGTGCTTCTCTTCCGGCGTCAGCGGAATTACCGGCGGCACTTTCGCAGGCCGCCCCTCCGCGTCAAGGGCAACATAAGTAACGAAGGCCGAACTGGTCTGCCGCCGCTCGCCGGTGAGCAGATCTTCAAGATAGACTTTCACCGCCACTTCAACCGAGGTCCGAAAAGCCCGCGTGACCTTGGCGCGCAAAATGATGAGCTGGCCGACGCGAATAGGGTGGAGAAAATCCAGATTATCGACAGAGACTGTCACCACCACGTTCCGGGTGTGCCGATGGGCTACAATCGCCCCCGCAATATCGATTAAATGCATGACCTTTCCGCCCAGGATGTTGCCTAATGGGTTGGCGTCGTTGGGGAGAACAACTTCCACCATTTCCACCCTAGACTCGCTGCTCGTCTTACCCTTCTGTTTCCGTTTCTGCAAGGGTCGCCTGTCTCCATGATTGCCCACCACTGCTGGAGGCGCCGCCGGGCAACTCGATGATACAACTCCGCGTGCGCCTGGAGTTGGGAATTTGCGCCCGGCTCATAAAAATGCGCCAGCGGCCGTATCCACACCGATGCTCCGGCCTCAACAGCAGCAGCCTGTTCCGGTTAACTTCCTACTGGTCTGCCTGTTTATAGTACGTCACTCGCCAGATCAATACAACCCGATTTGAAACCGGCAGAGAGCACCTGACCGCCGGGGTTTCCCAGATGCTTTTCCATGTCAGGATTCGCACGCTGGCATCCCGCCATATTCCAGAAATATTTCGACGCTGAAGATCGAAACACATGCAAAACTGAGAAGGCGCAATGGTAATGGCCAGGAGCCAAGGTCGTGATCTCATTAGAATGTTTACCTTTACCGCCCTACCAGCCAGCGGCGCTGGTTGCCCCATGTTTAGCATATAGTTACTGTCTAAATAATACTTGATAAGCGGACTCTTATATGCTACCGTCGCCTCAAGTCGAGGGGCTACCGGGGTCCTAGCCTCAAAGATAATCGGAATAGGCAAGGCAGTACGGTCATTGTTTCAGCGCCTGGGTTGAGCCAGGTGGGTTGCCGTTGCGTGCCGGGTCGTTTCAGGTTTCATCGAACGCGAATTGCCGCGTTGATACACGCTCACCAATCAGCCGAATGCCGAAACTGCCGACATGGGGCCCTGATGAGAACCGACAATCTGATTTCCAAGCCGGCCGGCGCTTCCCCGCGTAGACCCATACACTCTGAGGCAAGACACTCAAAATGGGTGGTGCTGAACGCACCAGCACGAATCGCTGTGCGTACCAGCATGCATGGTGTTGCGCTGAAACCGGCAAATGGATACCAGGTCCCTGGGATTCAAGTGGGTTAACGGCAAGTTCAGGAAGGAAACATTGGCACTTGGGTTGCCTGACTCATTAGATTCAGGGGCACAGGCATTCAAGAACATTTTGGGACCAAGCCGGACTTCCCGGCCCGTACAAAGGAGGCACGCATCATGAGCCGTACTCTTGCAAGGTTTCTTTTGGCTATGTCCTCAATTCTGGCCTTCGCATTCCTGCTGACGCCGGCAGGACCCCTTGGCGCACGGGGCCGGGGACCGAACTCACTGCAGCCAGACTCGTCTGCTGTCATCTTCACGATGGTATTGCGGCGGGACCAACCAATTTCTTATGGAAACTACCTGATTCTTCCTTCACCCAACGGCCACGCCAGCCCCTACGCAAAGGGTACAGGCGGTGGAGGTGGCACCAAAGGTGGAGGAGGTGGCGGCAAAGGTGGCGGGGGTGGCAGCACGGGCGGTGGCGGCGGCAGCACAGGTGGCGGAACAGTTGGCCCCTGCTGCGGTGGTTCATTATCGCTTTCAACCTCAGGTTCAGGTTACGCCGTTGACAATACTTCTTCCCCGTACAACCCACCGATTGAAACGCCGACAGCAACGCAGCCGGAAGCTGAGGAAGAAGTCGCCGTGGACCCCAACAATTCCGGCAATATAGTAGAAGCCATCAGCGACTTCTCAAACAACGGATACAACAACACAAAGTGGGCCCTCTCGACCGACGGCGGCACCAATTGGGGCTCCTATTTTGTTCCCACCGACCCGATTTCGGGTCAACTGGTGACGAGTGACAACGCCATATGGGACGCAAACAGTGATCCGGTCGTCGCGATGGACAAAAGCGGAAATGTCTACCTTTCTGACCTTTACATCAAACTCAACTCTTCCGGAGAGATCGTCGCCGAAGGGCTCTACGTCAGCGCGGCCCCGTTCAGCCAACTCAATGATACAGGCAATTTCGCCACTCTCAACGGCGGCGGAGGCATTAAAAGTCCCAACACCTACCCTGTCTTGACCAACCTCAACAATGGAAGCACTTTCAACATCGAGGACAAACCCTGGATCACAGTGGACAACACCAACGGGCCAAACAACGGGACAGTGTACGCATCCTGGAGCCACTTTACAGGCTGCCAGAACCAATATAATGCACTTCTCGGCGGTTATGTGCTGACCTGCAGCAGCGACTCGATCTGGTTTGCGTACTCGACGAGCAAGGGGCAAAAGTGGACTGTGCTCGGGCAAATCAGTCCCAGCACACAGGACGGCGCCGTACAAGGATCGCAGCCTGCGGTGGGGCCAGACGGCACTGTCTATGTCGCTTACGAATTCATGGGTTCCAACAACCAGCGCCAACAATATCTCGCCGTGAGTTCGGGGAGCGCTAGTAGCAACAACTTGAGTTTTTCCACTAACACGCCGTTCGCCGCCTCGCCGGTTTTCTATGAACTCGGTTTTGCCGGCTGCAACACCTGCTCGGTGACCTATCGTGTCAACAGCTTCCCGAACATCGCAGTCAGCCCAAAGGGAGCCGTTGGTGCGGGAAATGTTTATCTGGTGTATGGTGCTCAAACATCCAACACAAGCCTGGCTCAGGTCAATTTTATGGCCTGCACAGGGAGTTGCACCAGCTCGAACAATTTTTACGGCCCCGGCATCATCAGCGCAAACGCGAACCAGGAAGCTTTTTTCCCGGCGATCGCGGTGGACTCGAACGGAGTGATCCACACCAGTTGGTTTGACACCCGAAACAGTCCCACCAGCCCCACTAATCCTGATTACCTTGATGTGTACGCGTCTTACCTGAATTACAACGCCGGCGCCAATGCCTTCACGGTATCGACAAACACCAGGGTAACGCCTACAACCGACAACGCCAGCGTTCTGGCAGGCTGGGGCGACACCAGCTTCATTGGCGACTACATCGGCATCGCTGCTGCCAATGGAACGGCATACCCGGTCTGGACAAATGCCGCCGGTGCTTTGGGGTATCTCACTCAAGGGTCGCTCCAAACCAGAAATCTTCCGCTTCCAACTTCTCCGTGATGAGTTTCCCGTGCTGTCTGCCTGGGCCTCAGCGGCAGGTGGCGTCATGCGCTGATTGCAGCACGCAGGTTCGATGATTGAAGATGGCAGGTTTTGCGAGGGCTGTTGTAACAGGCAGCCCCGCAAACTTACTGGCCTCGCACGAATGCACTGAGTAAGTTCCCAACTGCGGATGTCAAAACCATCCGGCACGGAGAGAGAAAGCCCGCGAACTTCTCCGAGAACGGCTTGTTCCCCTCTGTGCGGGTTAGCGCCACGGGCATACGGGATAAAATCAAAAACCCCTGCCCGCATCAGATTCCCGCTAGAGGAAATCGATGTGGACAGGGGTTGTTACTTTTGTGATCCTTAGCTTTCCCGGCGCATGCAAGGCCGCGTCGGGCGGGTCACGAAACTTAACCCTTAGGGCTTGGGCTTGGCCGCTGAGCTGGATCCGGCGCTGCCTGAGGAAGTTGAACTCGACTGCACAGGATGCGAACTGTTGTAGAGTTTGACAATCGTTGGAGTAATGTCAACACCCTTCGCCGCATAATAGACAGGAACCTGGCTGCCGTCAATCACCAGAGCAAACCCGTGCGTCGAAGCATACTGGTCGATCACTTTCACCATCTTTTGCCCGAGCTCCCGCATCAGCGTATCGCGATCATACTGGAAAGACGATTGAGCGTCCTGCTCCAGGCGCCGCAGGACTGTCTGCTTTTCCTGGAGTTCGTGCTGCATGCGGCGCTGTTCATCTGCGCTCAACGTCGTCATCTGCTTTTGCAGTTGGTCCCGCAACTGCTGGACATCCTGCTGCCGCTGGTTGATTTCCGTTTCCCGCGGCTGGTATTTCTTCTGGAGATTCTGGATAGCCTGCTTCCCCGCCGCAGTGCTCAGAATGGCCTGCTGAATGTCCACGACGCCAACCTTGTCTCCTTTTGTCGGTGCGCTTTGCGCCCCCAGGTATATCGGACATACCATGAGGCCTATCGTAAGCATCATTACCCCAAAACGATTTCTCATTCTTCCTGACTCCTTTGCCATCGTTAAAAACTGGATTTTATCTTGCCATCGCCCCCTGAACAACTGTCAAGCTAAAAAGTTCTCGCCACTGTGAATCCGAGCCGGGTCTTCCGCTCTTCGTAATGGAAACTCTGGAAGTAGGGCAGGGCGCCAAGGTACGTAGGCGTATTGGGGAAAAGCGCCTGAACCTGGGCAGAAGCCTGGGGCGGCGTAATCACTTCATTCAGCCGCAGCCAGTTATAACCGTAGTATAGGCGGAACGGGATGTTAAAGTGCGGCACGATAACCTGCAGTTCGATCCCGGCGGAACTCCGCGGCTGGTAATTGGTCCCCTTGGCCAGCTGGAGCTGCCTCGGAGCATTAAAGAACGGGAATTGCTGCGTAATGTTGGTCAGCGAGTTTGGCTTCAAATTCAACTCACTCTTATGCCAGATGAAGTCCATACCAGCGTCAAGGAACGGCGCCACGGAGACGGGACCGATAATTGGAATCCGATACTCAAAGTTGGTCACCCACTCCGTATCACCGCCCGGGAAGATCATGGTGTTCACCGGGAACCGCGTATACGACCCGCAGCCCCCGGTGGGGTTTCCACTGGAGCTGAGTGCCGGAATGGTGTTTCCAGCCGCGTCACGATTGCAGACGGTAGCCACCGTGGGGAAGAAGGCAACCGGGCTGATCGAATAGATATCGAAGCCGCGGATGTCGTTTTCGCCGCCCATGTAAAACCGTGCGAACGGAGGCGGGACCTTGCCGCCGTAACCACTGATTGACGTCACCAGAGCATGGAAGGCCAGCGTGTTGCGTTTGTGATTGATGGGATGGTAATACTTGAATTCCACCGTCGGCGTGATGGAGTTGACATTGCCCCCCAGCACACTGCCCGCAAACTGCAACGAGGCATAAATTGATTTTCCGTAATGAGGCTCCAGATAATTCGGACCCACCGTATTGTAGTTGTAGGTGGGCATGATGGAGCTGGTGCGGATGCCGGTCAGGGAATTAGGGCCCTGTGTGATGTTCTGGAAATTCAGGGCCTTAAAATACTGCTGGGAGGCCAGGCTGAAGGTCTGCAGGCTGCTGGTTGAAAAACTGTAAGTCAGGCCCAGGCGCGCAAAATGGCGCTTCAGCGGGTAACTGAGAAAGGCTGTGAAGCCGGTGGAGTTCTGGGCAAAATTCTGAAACGAAGTAGCCCCATAAACCGAGGCCAGGGAGGTCTGGCTGACACCAGAGAAAATGCTGGTCTGCTGAAGCTGGTTGAAATTGATATCACTCTTGAAAACCGTGAACCCGGTGGTAATGGGGCGGTCGGCTACATAAGGCTCTGTGAACCCGAAAGTGTACATCTTTTCGTACTGCCCGGTCTGGACCCCTACGCTTAAGGTTTCACCCAGACCCATAAAGTTGTTGGTGGAGTAGTTGAAGCCGAAGAAATTGCCCGCAAGGCCACTGATACCTCCGGAAAATCCGATGGAATTGCGCCCCTTCTCATGGACTTTCAGATCAATATCAACCGTATGATTCTTGGCGTTCTGGGTGACCGTGTAATCATCCTTTTTGATCGGCTGGAAAAAGCCGAGCTGGTTCACGCGCAGGATACTCAGCTTCCAGTAACGCGTATTGAACATCTCCCCTTCGTTCACCAGCAGCTCGCGCCGAATCACCTTGTCCCTGGTTTTCGTGTTGCCTGAAAACTCTATCCTGTGGACCGTGAATTGGTGGCCTTCGTCAAAATCCAGGGTCAGGTTCACCACGCGCTTCTTGCGGTTCGCTTCAGGATCAGGAGTCGCAACGAAGTTGATGTAACCGAACTCGCCGTAAAGTTTGGTCAGATTATCAATCGCCTTCCGCATCTTGGAAACGTCAAAGACGTCGCCAGGCTTCATGCCCAGAATGGGTTCCAGTTGCTTCGTCTTGAACAGCTTGTTGCCCCGAATATTGAACTTGCCCAGTCTGTACTGATGGCCTTCCTCAACGGGAATGGTGATGTCCACGGCCTTTCCGTGGCCCCAGCTCCAGAAGAAGAACGGCCAGTGGTGCACCGTATTCCGCATCTTGACCACCGGCTCCCCAGGAGTCGCGTAAAAGTACCCGTGGTTCTGGTACAGTTCGCGCACTTTTTCAAGGTCGTACAGCACCTTGTCGTGGTCGTAGGTCTTGTGAAACCAGTAGAACCAGGGAGGCAAGCCCGCCGGCCGGGACAATTTCATCTGGCGCACCAGCGTCATGTTTGGAAAAACCGTATTGCCCGTGAATTTGATGTGCCCAATCTTCACCTTGGGCCCCTCGTTCACAATAAAGGTGAGTGCCACGGAATTTGGCGGAATGTTGCGTGTTCTGTGACGGACCGTTGCAAACTGCCGCCCGTGGGCCGCCAGCAATTGCTCGATCACGACTTCCGCCCGCTTGACGACGACAGGATCATACTGGGAGTCCATGCTCAGGCCGACTTTTTGTTTCTGAAAAGCCTCCAGCACGTCTGATTGCTGGACGGAGTGGAGCCCCTTGTAGGTAATGGCCCGCACCAGTTTCTTTTCGCGGACATAAAAGATCACAATCTTGCCGGTTTTCCCGTCCTGGACTTCCAGGCGGATGTCGTCAAAGTAACCGGTATTCCAGAGCGCCATAAAATCGCGTTCCAGCGCATTGACGTCGTAAACATCGCCCGCCCGCGTAAAAATCGTGGACCGGAGCCTCGAAGAAGGGATCCGCCGGTTACCGCGAAATTCAATGGCCTCCACCAGCACCTTTTTGGGCTTGGCAGCCTGCGCTTTTCCTTTGGGGGCCGACTTTTTCGGGACTGCGGGCTTGGGGGTAGTCAATTGCGGGGTGGTGAGTCCAGGTGTGGTCAGCTTCAACTGCTGTGGTTTTGACGGCGCCTGCTTCTGAGGCTGTTGTTTCTTCTGGTTTTGCTGTTGTTCGGTCTGCGTAGACGCAGGGGTCTGTTTCTGCTGGCTCTGGCTTGACGAGGCCTGTGCCCTAAGCACGGACACGCCCATCGTAAAAACCAGAACTGCGGCAGCCAACAGCGCCCAGACCGACTGATCTTGCCTTCTAACCCTGTCTGTCAAAAACCTCAAGAAACAGCCTTTCTCCCGCGCTCTGATTTTAAGAACTTAAGCATCTCCGATGCGGCGAACTCCTCTAGAGTTGGCTGGCCGCCCCCCACTCAAGACAAGCCAGCCCACAAGCCCATGTATCTTCTTGAGGATGCGTTGGATATTCAGGTTACTCGCGGATTCCCCGGCCCCCCGAAGGAGTCACCCTAGTGAGAAAGTGGCGTGGCCGCGACCAGCTTATCATTCACAGGGCGATAGTAGAGTGATTCATTTTCTACCACCACCTCCAACACTGCAGGAGGCTGGATTTCACCCTGGATCAACGCTTCCGAAAGCGGGTCCTCGATATACTTCTGCAAGGCCCGCCTCAATGGCCGGGCCCCGTATGACCGGTCCGTACAGGTCTTCTCCAAAATCCACTTCCCGGCTTCGGGGGAAAGCGTTAAAGAGATGTTCTTCTGCGCCAGGTGCTGGTTCATGGTATTCACCAGCAAATCGAGGATCTGGAGCAGGTCGTCGTCGTTCAAAGCGTTAAAGATAATGATTTCATCCAGGCGGTTCAGGAATTCCGGATTGAACAGCCGCTTGACTTCACCCATCACAAGGTCGCCAATCTTCTTTTCCGTGGCGCCTTCCGCTGCCGACTGGAACCCCAGATTGGATCGCCGTTCCAGATAACGCGCCCCGATGTTGGACGTCATAATAATGATTGTGTTCTTAAAGTCGACCGTGTTCCCCAGCCCATCCGTCAATTGCCCGTCTTCAAAAACCTGGAGGAGAATGTTGAAGACATCCGGGTGGGCCTTTTCAATCTCGTCCAGCAGAATCAGTGAATACGGCGAACGGCGCACCCGCTCCGTAAGCTGGCCGCCTTCCTCGTATCCCACATAACCCGGGGGCGAGCCGATCAGCTTGGACACGGAGTGCTTTTCCATGAATTCCGACATGTCAAAACGTATCAGCACCCGCTCGCTGTTAAACAGAATGGCCGCCAGTGAACGCGCCATTTCCGTCTTGCCAACTCCGGTGGGGCCCAGGAAAAGGAACGATCCCACCGGACGACCGGGAGGCTTTAACCCGGCACGCGAGCGCCGGATGGCCCGCGCCAGGGCTGAAATGGCCGAATTCTGGCTGACGATGCGCTTGTGCAACTCCTCCTCCAGGCGGAGGAGTTTGGCCATCTCTTCTTCTTTGATGGAACTGACAGGAATACCCGTCCAGCGGGCAACTACGTCTTCAATGTCGGCCTTGGAAACCGAACCGATGGCGGTCTCGTCAATGTTGTATTTTTCCCGCAGCAAACGAAGGTTTTCCCGTTCCTTGCGCTCTTCGTCGGAATAGAAACGCGCCTTTTCAAACTCGTGGTTGGCGATGGCGTTTTCCATCCGGTGGACTACAAACTTGATGCGCTTCTGGACATCGATCATTTCTTCCGGCAGGGTGCTCTGGCGCAGCTTGACGCGGGCGCCCGCCTCGTCAATCAGGTCGACAGCCTTGTCGGGCAGAAAACGGTCAGGGATGTAGCGGCTCGAAAGGTATACAGAATTTGTAACGGCCTCGTCCGTGTAAGTCACCGCATGGAACTTCTCATACCGTTCCTTGATGCCGAAAAGAATCTTGATGGTCTGCGCTTCGTCCGGCGGGGGAACTTTAACCGCCTGAAACCGCCTTTCCAGTGACCGGTCACGCTCAATGGACTTGCGGAACTCACCTGGCGTGGTGGCGCCTATGCACTGGATTTCGCCGCGCGAAAGGGCCGGCTTCAGGATGTTCGCCGCATCCAGCGATCCTTCGGCTGACCCGGCGCCCACCAGGGTGTGGAGTTCGTCGATAAAGATAATGGAGTTCTGCGCCTCCATCAGTTCTTTCATGATGGTTTTCAGGCGCTCTTCAAACTGGCCGCGATACTTGGTGCCGGCCACAATCAGTGAGAGGTCCAGGGCCAGAATGCGCTTGTCAGAGAGGAAGGAAGGAACGTCACCTTCCGCGATGCGCTCCGCAAGGCCTTCCACGATGGCCGTCTTGCCCACACCCGGCTCGCCGATCAGAACAGGATTGTTCTTGGTGCGCCGGCAGAGAATTTGAATGACCCTCTCGACCTCATTCTCGCGGCCGACCAGGGGATCGAGTTGATTTTCAAGCGCGGCCTGAGTGAGGTCGCGGCTGAATTCGGAAAGCAGTGACGTCTCTTTAGCGCGATTTGCAGACACCTTCTCACTCTGTGAGCGGCTCAACTCTTCCCGAAGCGTTGACAACCGCAGTCCACGTTCGTGGAGAATCTCCGCCGCGAAGGATTTGTCCTCCCGGAGAAGTCCCAGCAAAAGATGTTCGGTCCCAATGTGTTTATGGGCCAGCCGTTCGGCTTCTTCAGCGGCGTAAGCCAGCACCCGCTTGCACTCCTGGCTGAGAGGCAGCTCGACGGAAGTCGAAACCTTTTCACGGATGGGAATATGGCCTTCCACCTGCTTTCGAATGGATTCAATGGAAGCGTGAGAACGCAGGAAACGGTTGGTCAGGGCTTTATCTTCGCGCAACAGGCCGAGCAGCAGGTGCTCCGTTTCGATATAAGGGCTCCCGAACTGGCTGGCCTCATATCGGGCGAAGAAGATGACACGCCGGGCTTTTTCTGTGTATCTCTCGAACATAGCTCCTCAGTTCTTCCGTTGACCCTGCTCTACCCTTCTATTATGCCAAAAAGCAGGTTGTCAGTTAAACCGTGGAACTACCACCTCGGTCAGTTGGCCGTCTTCAAGACGCAACGTCCGAGCCGCGCGCTGCGCGAGTTCCATATTGTGCGTGGCCAGCACCGAAGTCAACCCATGAACCCGATGCAGCCGTTCGAGCAGATCCATCACATGCTCGGCGGTCCGGTGATCCAGGTTTCCCGTCGGTTCGTCTGCCAGCAGCAACGCTGGCTTGTTTACTAACGCACGTGCAAGCGCCACACGCTGCTGCTCCCCACCAGAAAGCTCGCCGGTCCGGCGACCTAAGGCTTTCTCCAGGCCCACCTCCGCCAGAAGTTCCCTGGCGCGACCCTTTGCCTTATCAAAATCACTTCCTGCGATGAGCTGCGGCAGCATCACATTTTCAAGTGCACTAAATTCAGGCAGCAAATGGTGCATTTGCCAGACAAAACCAATTCGCTGATTCCTGTATTCCGCCTGCTTTTCAAAACTAAGCTTGCCCAATGTCTGCCCACCAAAGTATATCTCACCTCTCGTCGGAGTGTCTAGCGCCGCGAGCAGGTGCAACAGCGTCGTCTTGCCCGATCCGGACCTTCCAACCAGGGCCAGCAATTCCCCCTCTTCCACCTCAAGGTTGAGGTCATCAAAAACCACCACCTCCTGCTCGCCGGCACGGAAGATCTTGGTCAGATTTTCAACACGCAACATCGGGCCTCAATTTCCGAACTCCGAGGGTAACATTAACATAAAACTCTTCTAAGGCAATCAAAGTTTGCTTCAACTTTCATTCGTAACGAAGAATTTCCGCCGAGTCCAGCCTGGCGGCTGAAAATGAAGGATAAAACGCCGAAAGAAAGCTGATGCCCAGAACCGCCAGCGTGATCCAGAATCCGTCCCAGGGCCGTGGAATGAACGGGACGTAGGACAAACCGTAAACGTCGGCCTGCAGGGGGATGAGGTGATAGGCTTCTCCCAGCCATGCACCACCGTAACCCAGAATCAGGCCCAGAGCTGTCCCCACACTGGCAATCAGGAGCCCATGAAGCGTAAAAACCGTCCAGATTTGTCTTTTCTTCGCCCCCATGGATTTCAGGACTGCAATGTCCCGGTTCTTGTCCATAACCATCATCGCCAGCGTAATAAAGATGTTAAGAGCAGCAACCAGTACGATCAAACCGATGGTCAGGATGGTAACCAGCCTTTCCAGCTTCAAAGCGCTGAACAGCGCATGGTTCTGGTCCACCCATGTGGTGGTGGCAAAGCCGGGACCGGCAACCTTGCGGATGTTCTGGGCTACAGAATCAGCCAGGTACACATCGTCAAGTTTGAATTCGATCACCGAAACCACATTCCTCAGATCAAAAAGACGCTGGGCGGCATTCAGGTTGGTAAAAACCCATTGGGCGTCGAAATCGAAGAAGCCCGAATCAAAGATGCCCACCACGCGGAAATGCCGGTATTTGGGGACATCGCCGAAGGGCGTCAGCGTTCCCTGCGGGCTGGTAATCATCACCGTGTCGCCAACCGTTGCCCCAAGTGTCTTAGCCAGTTCCTTCCCGATAATGATCGGGTCCGCGCCGGGAAATGTTTCAGAAAGCCCCTTCAGGGACCCCGCGGTAAGCCGGTGGAGCAGGTCACAGACTTTGAGCTCGCGGTCCACGTCAATGCCCTTGATGACCACGCCGCTGGATCGCTGCTGGTGCGAAATCAATGCCTGTTCGTAAATGGCCGGGGCGTCGGCTACAACGTGCGGCAGCTTTGAAAGCCGCTGGGTGAGTGCCTCATAGTGGCGGATACTGTTGTCGTTGGTAGTTCTGATCAGGTTAATATTAGAGGTCGCGCCAAGAAGCTTGCTCTGCAATTCCTGCCGGAAACCATTATTAACAGCCAGCGCAATCACCAGGGCCGCCACACCCGCCATAACACCAATCACGGAGATGGCCGTGACCACCGAAATGGCAGCCTGGCGCCGCTTCGCCTTCAGATACCGCAATGCAACAAACAGTTCAAACTTCATAAGCCAAAGATATTATCCGATGATATCGACAGGAAGGGAAATCTCAAATGCAGGAAGGCCTAGCATCCTGTGGCCCCGGGAAATGCGGCGGGGCGAAAGGCCGACTGAACAAGCAGCTCAAGACGAGGACTTTTCCGGGCGCAGCAGAGGGAAAAGAATAACGTCACGGATGGAATGCGAATTGGTCAGCAGCATGGTCAGGCGGTCGATGCCGATACCTTCCCCGCCCGTGGGAGGCATGCCGTAACTGAGCGCGCGGATGTAGTCTTCATCAATGGAATGGGCCGTCAGGTCTCCCCTTTCCCGCAACATCTGCTGATATTCAAAGCGGTCGCGCTGCTCGGCCGGATCGTTGAGCTCGCTGAAGGCGTTGGCAATTTCCATGCCCGCCACGTAAAGCTCGAACCGCTCAACAAAGTTGGGGTCGTCAGGCTTCTGCTTGGAAAGCGGCGAGACCTCAAGGGGAAACTCGGTGATAAAAGTCGGCTGGATGAGCTGATGCTCTGCCACAGCCTCAAAAAGCCCCTGAAGAGCGGTTCCCGGCGCTGTTCCTTCGGGAAGCGCAAGAGGAGCGTACTCGTCGCCCGGCTTCTCGGCAAAACCGTTGTATGCCCTGACCCACTCAAAAACCGCTTTGGGCTCGTCAAAATCTCCCGCCGTGGGCGCAGGCGCGGCCTCTTTCGGCCAGTAACGCGAGATGGCCTCCTTCATGGTCAGCCGCTGGAATTTTTCAAACGAAATGTGATGCTCGCCGTAATCAAACTCAAGCGAACCCACGACGGCCCGGGCCACGTGCTGCATCAGTCGTTCGCTCAGGTCAATCATGTCCCGGTAGTCGGCATAGGCCTGATAAAACTCCAGCATCGTAAACTCAGGATTGTGCTGGGTTGAAATGCCCTCGTTGCGAAAGTTTCGATTAACCTCGTAGACACGGTCCAGCCCGCCCACGATCAGACGTTTCAGGTAAAGTTCCGGAGCAATCCGCAGATACAGGTTCATATCCAGCGTGTTGTGATGGGTCACGAAAGGACGCGCCATGGCCCCGCCTGCCATAGGCTGCATCATGGGCGTCTCCACTTCAACGTAACCGTGCGACTCCAGAAACTCCCGCAGGGCCTTGATGAGCCTCGCCCGCCGCTCAAAAACCCGCCGGGCCTCCTCATTGACCATCAGGTCCAGGTAGCGCTGGCGGTAGCGGATTTCCACATCGGTCAGGCCATGCCACTTTTCCGGCAAAGGCAGTAGCGCCTTGGCAAGAAAATGAACATGCTCGGCGTGCACGGTCAACTCACCCGTGCGGGTGCGAAACAGATACCCTTCCACGCCAACCACGTCTCCCAGGTCCAGAAGCTTGTACAACTCGAAATCCCGCTCACCCACCGCGTCCAGCCGAACATAGACCTGCAGCCGGGCACCTTCCCCCTGGAGGTGCGCGAATCCGGCCTTGCCGTGCGGCCGAATGGTCATAACCCGCCCGGCAACCCTTACTGGAACCTTTTCGGCATCCAATTGCTCGGCCGTTCGGGCAGAATATTCGCCCAGGATCTGCGGAATGGTGTGACTGAAGTCGTATTTTCGCGGGTAGAGCTCAAAGCCCAGTGCTTCAATGGCCTTGAGCTTCTTTTCCCGCTGCAGAACCAGGTCCTGGCTCTCGTTGCCTGTTGTTGACAAGTTTGCTAACTCCTGATTTTGAAACTTTCAATCCGCGGCCGTCATATCTGGCCAGGCAGCGCCATCTGGGCCACAATTAACACAAACTAAAGGCGATACGCCTGCCGACTGGAGCCGCCTAGCCCTCCTTCACAACGCCACCGCCCTGATAAGCCACTGGAATCCGAAAGAGGCATTATAGGTATCCGTGCGAAAAGGTGTCAAGAGTAGACGCCTGCTGCGCAATGAATGGCCGCCGGAAACGACTGTTACCCAATGAATCAATAGACAGATAGATATCCTAAAGGGTGCAAAAAATTTCACAAATAGGCTACTTTGCTCTTGCAATCTCCTACCGGCTCCCCTATGATTGGAGAGCGCTTATGTTGTGGATTCTAGAAATCGGCATTCTTCTGGCGCTCGCCGTTGTGCTTCGGCGAGTTCTTCACATGGGGCACGCCACGGCCCCCGAACGGGTGTTTCCGCGCTTTCGAAGACCCGCCAACAACCCTCTATGTTCGCCGCTGCTCTCAGAAATTAACGCCCATACGGCGATTCTGGGGGTGGTGCTTAATGATGCCATCAATGAAATGGCTTCCGGAAGTCCTGAGATTGCCCGCCGCATGCTTGGCGTCTTTAACAGCGAGCGGGAACGGCTGGTTGACCTAGTCATCAATGTGCAGAACCTCTCTCTCAAGTATCTCCCGACAGTTCAGTACCCTATCGATGCAAGAATCCTTCATCCGGCATCGTTCCGTTCAGAACCCGTAATCGACATCCTGAAACGGCATGGGGTATTGGAGCAGTTTGTCTTTCGTTCCAAGCTTCGGTTCCAGTTGCAATTAAGGTTGTTGCGCCGGGCGACGGCTCTGCTCAACGAGAGCTTTGAAGAAGTCAGGCGGAGCAGCGGAACGGAAGCCGAGAACTTTCACAGCACCCTCACGCAGCTTGACCTGTACTATCACGATCTGGACCTGCTGGCGAAGGAAACGATTCTGGGATTCAGTGAAGAACTGGCGGCCCTTCCCGATGCCGTCCTTGAAGACATGGTCGCTGAAATTTCGGTCCTGGCCAGCCACAACACCGCGGCCACAGCCCCCGCCATGGCCCAGCTTTAAACCTTAGAACCCACCCGCACTCCGCTAACGTGTAGATCGCAATGCATTCTCGCCGCTTGCGATACCAGACCCACCAACAGCAACGCCATTGGTGAGTCCTTCAGATACCGAAATGGCCAAGTGGTACCGCTTCCAGCGGTTCCTATCCGTAGAAGATCTCTGCCGTCTGGATCAGCTCCGGGTCTACGAATTTCAGCTTGGTCATAGCGTCTTTGAGCGGGATGTCTTCAATCTTGTTCCCCTTCAGGCAAACCATGTATCCATATTTGCCTTCGTTGAGCAGATCGACAGCTTTCACACCGTACCGGGTGCCGAGGACGCGGTCATAGGCCGTGGGTGAGCCGCCCCGCTGGATATGGCCCAGGACGGTCACGCGGGTTTCATATCCTGTTCTCTTTTCGATCTGGTTGGCAATCACTTCTCCAACTCCGCCCAGGTGGACGTGGCCAAACTGGTCAAGCTTCTGGTCTTTGGTCACGACTTCTTCCACGCCCTCCAGCTTGAAACCTTCTGCCACCACCACAATCGAGAAAAGGCGCCCCCGCGCGTGTCGCTTTTGGATGACCGCGCAAATATCATCAATGGTCATCGGCTGTTCCGGAATCAGGATGCAATCAGCGCCTCCGGCCAGACCTCCCGTCACAGCAATCCAGCCCGTGTGGCGGCCCATCACTTCCACGACCATCACGCGCTGGTGCGATTCTGCCGTAGTGTGAAGTCGGTCAATGGCTTCGGTCACGATTGTGACCGCCGTGTCAAAACCAAAGGTCTGGTCAGTACCCTCGACGTCATTGTCAATCGTCTTGGGTACACCGACAACTTTTACTCCTTCGGCCGCGAGCTGGCGCGCAACACCCAGCGTATCCTCGCCCCCGATCGCAATCAGGCAATCGAGTTTGAACTTCTCCATGTTGGCGAGAAGTGCCTTCTTGTCTTCTTCTTTCTTCAGAGGGTTTGTCCTGGATGTTCCCAGGATGGTGCCCCCGCGGGGCAGGATGCCCGAGACCTTCATCATGTCAAGAGGCTCAACGATGCCTTTCACAAGGCCCAGCCATCCGTTCTTGATTCCGTAAACTTCGTAATTCAGCATCAAAGCGCGTCGAACCACCGCGCGAATCACCGCGTTCAATCCGGGGCAATCGCCACCCCCCGTTAGGATTCCGATTCTTCCATGACCATCTGTAGCCATCTTTACTTGTTTCTCCTATTTAAGAATATGCAGTTCGTCGGCGGTTTCGGATCACACTTGCGGAAACCCTGCGCCTCGCCGCTCAACAATAGTGACACTTGCGCTGAAACATTCGAATCTATCAGGAAAACGATAGCCCGGTCAAATGGTACGTCAGTGTTCTGGGCTAAAAGAACAAGCACCGCCTGGAATTCGCTGAAAATTGCTTAACCGGCAAAATACTCCCGCACGATGAACAATATGCCCACAACAATCAGCAGAATGTTAGCAGCAAAAAAGAGAAATGTTCGGAATCTCTTGTGGGCTCCCGCCCCCCAGGCCATCAGCCATACCGATAAGAAAGAAGCGCCGTAATAACCGATCAGGCTGCCTACAAAAAAGGGCAGAATGTGCCCGTAGCCCTGCACCCGGCCTTCAGCAATAACCGGACCTGCGATGGCCAGCCAGTACACCCAGGTGCCCGGCGCGCTGGCCTCCACCACGGTGGCGACTGCCAGGCTACCGTAACTCAGCTTCCAGGAGCGCTCCTTTTTCGCCGGGCCCTTTCGGGGATTTTCCCACAGCAGGTAAGCACCGAAACCTGCCATCGCCACACCACCGCCGTAGGATGTGTAATGAGCAACAGAGGTTGGAATGAGCTGATAAAAGAAAAAAGCGACGAGAAAAAAGAGAGCATCAACCAGCGTGGGTGGACCCACAAGGATCCAGACTGCACGCACCCAGTGTTTGAGCGTCATCTGGGTTAATGCAATCAAATGCAAAGGTGTGGGAACCAAACCGCCTACCACACCCATTCCCAATCCCAGCAGGAACAGTTGCATATCCTTCTCGCAGAATCTTACGGTGAGTCAAGACGGAAAACAGGAACCGTGTGGCCACCATAGAAGTGCGCCAAGGGCGGTCCAAACCGGACCTGCAAAGTAAATAGCCGTCCATTTCTCTGAAAGAGCAATGATGACTGTAAAGATTAAACCAGGACGAGGTCGGGATGATAGATGCTCCCTGTAACGTGCCGGGCTATGGCAATCAGCCGGCGATCCGGGTTCATGATTTTTAACAAGGAAATCGCCTGGACGCGTCCGGTTCCCCGCCCAAAGCGCTCCATCTGTGCCAGCTCAAACTTGTGTCCGTGACGGACACTCTTTTCCTCCCGGCCGCGCACAATCAGTTCCGGGCAATCCGGAAGAAGCGCCTCCAGGGGGACAATGCATTTTTCCAATTCCTGCTCCCGGACAGCTTTCTCAAGCGTCTCCAGCGTCACCGACTTTTCCAGGGTAAACTCCGCTACGGCCTTGCGGCGCAAACTATCCAGGTGGGCCCCACAACCCAGCTTTTGTCCGATGTCATGGGCAAGCGAGCGAATGTACGTCCCGCCTGAGCACTCGGCAGCGAAGGTGGCACGGGTCCCATCGAATGACAACAGTTCCAGCGCGTAAACCTCCACCTCCACCGGCGACAGATGGACCGGTTTGTTCTGGCGGGCAAGTTCGTACGCTCGCTTGCCTCCAATCCGCTTGGCAGAGTACGGTGGTGGCGTCTGCAGGAAACGCCCGGTGAATTCCTGAAGCAGCCTTTCCAGAGTTGCTGCTTCAACAGAAGCAGCAACCTCTTCGGACGTGGGCTTCCCGGTACCATCGTAAGTGTCCGTGGAAAATCCGAGCCGGATGGTCCCTTCGTAGGCCTTTCGGGACTTCAGATAGAACTGCGCAAAGCGAGTCGCCTTGTTAACAGAAAGCGGCAGCACGCCGGTGGCAAAAGGGTCCAGCGTGCCAAAGTGCCCGACTTGCCGGATTTCAAGCAGTCGTCGAACGCGCGCCACAACGTCGTGGGATGTCATGCCGGAGGGTTTGTCGATAATCAAAACCCCTGAAATATCCTGTTTCATGAGAACGTTCAAATCGCGCACAGCCGGCCTTTCGGCAAATGGCGCGCAAGGACCCATCTCCTCTGGTGGTGCCATTTCCATGTTTATGAATTCTTATTGACCTGGTCAAGCAGGGATTCAATTCTGTCCATGTCTTCGGCGCTGTGGTCCAGTTCGAAAACAAGCTCCGGGACGCGGCGCAACCTGAGCCTCAGGCTGAGTTCGTGCCGAAGATATCCGGTGGCGGACCGAAGCCCTTCGAGCGTTCCTTCCCGGGCTTCCTTTTCGCCGACCACGGAGACCCAGACGTGCGCAGACCCCAGATCCGGCCTCAGGTCCACTCGCGTGACGGTGGCAAACCCGATCCGCGGATCCTTCAGTTCCAACTCGATCATCTCGGCCACTTCCACCCGAATCTGGTCCTGCAGTCTCACCTTGCGTCTTCCGGGAACCGTCATAAAAAATCCCTGCGATGTTGCGGCTTTTCGCAGCCGGCATTAAAAAAAATCAATTTCGTGGGACGCGACATCGTCCCCCAGAATCTTTTCAGATTCACGAAGGACGTCCCTCAGCACTGAATCCAGAAGCTGCTGGCTGTCGGAAATGGTAACAACCCCCAGAGTTGCGACCTGCCACACGTCACGATGGTCCAGTTCCGCCACAGCGACGTTAAACCGGGCTCGGAGGCGGTCCCGGATCTTGCGCAGGACTGCCCGCTTCTCCTTGAGTGAGTGTGAATACGGCAGATGAATCTCGAGGGTAAGGAGGCCAATTGGCATTCTGGCCCATCACCTCGTCAGGCTATGGCGGGCTCCATCACGCGCTCGAGCGTATAGGTTTCAAGCACGTCGCCGACTTTAATGTCATTAAAATTCTCGACAGATATCCCGCATTCTGTGCCGAATTTGACCTCAGACACGTCTTCCTTAAAGCGCCGGACGGACCGCACATGGCCCTCATGGACCACAACGTTATCCCGCAACACGCGGATCCGGGATTCCCGGGTAACCTTGCCTTCCTGCACGTAGCACCCGGCAATGGTGCCCACCTTGGAAATGCGGAAGGTGTCACGAACATCAGCCCGGCCTTGCATGACCTCTTTGAAGGTGGCCGAAAGAAGTCCGGACATGGCCTTCTTGATTTCTTCCACGACCTCGTAAATCACCGTGTGAAGGCGAATGTCAACATGTTCAAGCTGGGCCAGGTCATTAGCCTTGCGCTCCGGCCTGACATTGAAGCCCACAATCACCGCGTTGGAAGCTGAGGCCAGCAGAACGTCGGTTTCAGTGATAGCTCCAACACCGGCATGGATCACCTTGGTCTTGACCCTTTCATTGCCCAGCTTGCCCAGCGTATCCGCAAGAACTTCCACTGATCCCTGAACGTCTGCCTTGATGATGAGAGCAAGCTCCTTCACTTCGCCCGCCGCCATCTTTTCGTGCAATTGCTCCAGAGTCAGTCTCGCGCTCTTCGCCAGCGCCGCTTCCCGAAGCTTGGTCTGACGGTGCGCTGCAATCTGCCGCGCCTTGGATGTATCCTCAAGGGCCTGCAGGCGGTCTCCGGCCTGCGGGACATCCTCCAGTCCCAGGATTTCAACCGGAGTACTCGGCGGGGCTTCAATGATGGGCTGTCCACGGTCATTGAACATCGCGCGTATCTTTCCGTAAATAGCACCGATGATAAACGAGTCTCCCACGCGCAAGGTCCCGTTCTGCACAATGATGGTGGCCACCGGTCCGCGTCCTCTGTCCAGCTTGGCTTCCAGAACCGTCCCGGAGGCAAGACGTTCCGGGTTGGCTTTCAGCGATTGCATATCGGCCACCAGCAGGATCATCTCAAGCAGAAGATCGAGGTTTGTCCGCTGTTTTGCGGAAACTTCCACCAGGACCGTCTCTCCGCCCCAGTCTTCGGGAGCCAGACCGCGGTCAGCCAGCTGTTTTTTCACCCTGTCCGGCATCGCGTCCGGCTTGTCTATCTTGTTGATCGCCACCAGGATGGGGACCTGCGCGGCGCGCGCATGGTTAATGGCTTCCAAGGTCTGAGGCATCACTCCGTCATCAGCTGCAACCACCAGCACGACAACGTCCGTCACCTTGGCTCCGCGGGCGCGCATCAAAGTGAAGGCTTCATGGCCCGGCGTATCCAGGAAAACAATCTTCCGGTCTTGTGTCTCGATCTCGTAAGCACCGATATGCTGTGTAATGCCGCCAGCCTCGCCGGAAGCAACTTTCGTTTCTCGGATGGCATCCAGCAGCGAGGTCTTGCCGTGATCAACGTGCCCCATTACGGTAACCACGGGGGCGCGAGGCACCAGGTCTTCCTTGCGGTCCTCATCTTCTTCTTCACGGAAAACTTCTTCTTCGAAGCTGATAACCTTGACTTCCGCACCAAAAGCCCGCGCAATCTCCGCCGCATTCTCGCTGTCGAGCGTCTGGTTGATGGTGGCAAAAATCCCTTTCTCCAGCAGCCTCTTCAGAACGTCCTTCGCACGGACTTCCAGTTTCTCAGAGAGTTCCTTGATGCTGACCCCTTCGGTGATCGTAATAGTCCGGGTAATCTGGACCTTTTCCGGCGGGGCAGGTTGGGCCGGAGCAGCGGAGCGCCGGTCCATCTTCGGCACAACAATCTTCTTGCGCCCTGAGGGTCTCGCAGTCCCTGCAGCACCGGATGCAGGGCGCGCGGTGGGATGCATGGGGCGGGGCTCGCCGGGGCGGCGGTAACTGTGAGTCCGCGTGGGCACAGCCTTCGGTAGTCCAGCAGTGGGGTAAATCGGCTGCTTTGAAGGAGGAAGCTTGGAAGGGCGTGCTGCCTTGCCGGATTTGGCCTGAGCAGCGGGCGCGGCGGACTCCCTGCCTTTCCCTGGAATCCTGGCAATAGGTGAAGACGCATATTTCGTCTTCTTCGCAGATGTTTCACCAACTTTGGCAACCGGCTGGGGAGTTCCAGGATGAACGCGCACTCCGCGACCGGGCAACACGGCGGCGGCCGGTTGGGATTTTCCCTGTTCTGGCGATGAGGGTACACTACGCGCTGGCGCTGGACGTGCCGGAGGACGGGGCGCCACCGTCTTTCTTGCTGCCGCTTTGATTTCTGCAATCGATCTTGTAAATGACTGGCGGGACACGGGAGGTTCCTGTCGCTTCGCGGACGGCTTGGGAGCAGCCGCAGCCGGCGGCTTGGTCTTCGGAGGACGGGATGCAGGCCTGGCAGGAGCAGCCTCTGCCTGCTTCGGGGCCGCAGACGCAGAAGGTTCTGCCTCGCCACGGAAGTATGCACGCACCTTATCCGCCCACTCCTGATCGAGCGAACTGGAGTGCGACTTCTTTTCGGTGATGCCGATCTCCGGGAGACAATCAAGAATCGCCCGGCTCTTCACCTCCAGTTCCCGTGCCAGCTCGTTTATTCGGATACTACCCATTTCACCTCTTTCCAAGAGTCTTTACGCCGTTGCCCCATTGGAAGTGCGCTCCTGGCGCAAATCCCGCAGCAAGTTCAGTCACAATATTAACCTTTTTCCTCAGTCGTCTCTTCAATCTTCTCTTTCTTGGCACCCTCCTCAGGCTCGGCTGCTTCCTCTTCTTCTTCTTCAACGGGTCCGGCCACGGCCTCTGCCTCCCCGGCTTTTTCCTCTTCTTTTTCATCAGCCCCGGCGGCAACGGCTTCTCCGGATTCTTGGGCCGGCTCCAGCTCAACCGCTTCTTCAGCCTGTACCGGCTCCGGAGCCTGCTCTCCAGACTCGGTGGCAACCGCCTCTCCGAGCTCCTCAACCTGTTCCGTTTCTGACGATTCTTCCACCGCTCCACCGACCTCAGCAGATTGTTCTTCAGTTTCCGAAGCGGCCTTTTCAGCTTCAGCAGCCTCTGCAGCTGCCGCCTCTGCAGCTGCAGCCTCTTCAAGGGCCGCCTGCTCTTCCTCAAGGGCGGCCTGCTCCAGCGCTTCCTGGCCTTTTTCAAAGTATTCGGTCACCACAAGCCGGATGCGCTCAATCGTCTTTTCGCCAATGCCCTGAATCTGCAGCAACTCCTCAGGAGTCATCTGCGCCAGCTCTTCAACCGTCTCAAGGTTCGCATTGCGCAGTCTTTCCAGCGTTTTCCCGCCCAACCCCTCAAGGTTTGTAATCGGCGCTCCACGCAGGGCCATGGCGGCCATCTGCGACTCGATCTCCTGCCGTTTCTCCTCTTCGCTCTTGATGTCGATCTGCCAGCCCAGCAGCTTGGCGGCCAGACGAACGTTCTGCCCCTTCTTGCCGATGGCCAGGGAGAGTTGCGAATCGTCTACGATAACTTCCAGGTGCCTCTGCTCAATATCCACGATGGATACATGATTGATTTTGGCAGGGCTGAGCGCGTTGGCAGCAAAAGTCACAGGGTCTTCGTTGTATTCGATGATATCGATCTTTTCCCCGCGCAGTTCGCGAATCACAGACTGCACGCGCATGCCCTTCATGCCCACACAGGCGCCCACGCAGTCAACGTCCGGATCTCGTGAGTACACGGCCACCTTGGTCCGCTCGCCCGCCTCCCGGGCGATGGCCTTGATCACGACCGTTCCATCGTAGATTTCCGGCACTTCCATCTCAAAGAGTTTCCGCACCAGGGTGGAATCCGCCCTCGATGCAATCACCTGCGGCCCTCGGGCAGCGCGGTCCACCAGGCTGATCACAGCCCGAACCCGGTCGCCAATCTGATAAGTCTCCAGCTTCGACTGCTCCCTCCGCGGCATTCGGGCTTCCGTCCGCCCCAGATCCAGAATGACGTCAGGGCCCTCCATGCGCTTCACCGTGCAATTGATAAGCTCGCCAATCCGCTGGCTGTATTCCGCGTAAACAGTGTCCCGCTCCGCCTCGCGAACCTTCTGAAAGATCACCTGCTTTGCCGTCTGCGCCGCAATGCGACCGAGCACGTCCGTGTTCTTGGGAATCCTCACTTCGG
>Ga0102953_1000283_pt1 | contig 36568 bp, 29 predicted proteins | sample SalPon2A_C_D2_MG_FD_78509 | JGI IMG/M metagenome (GOLD analysis project Ga0102953, IMG submission 78509) | Soil microbial communities from South San Francisco under conditions of wetland restoration - Salt Pond MetaG R2A_C_D2_MG | ecosystem: Environmental > Terrestrial > Soil > Wetlands | place... | reverse complement strand
TCCTCGAATTTCGTCTATATTTATTTGAACTATCAGTGTGCATCCGTGTGCATCCGTGTGCATCCGTGGCCAACTGCTTTTTTCAGGTTCAATAAGCGCCGTCCTTTTTCAGAACGGCAGGGATGGTGCGTAGAAGAATGATGAAATCGAGCCACAGGGACCAGTTGCGAACATAAAATGTATCGAGCATCACCCTCTGCTGGTACCCGACATCGTTGCGGCCGCTGACCTGCCACAGCCCCGAGAGGCCCGGACACACGGAATGGTAGTAGCGAAGGTGTTCGCCGTACTTCTCGACCTCGGCTTCGACGATCGGCCTCGGCCCGACCAAACTCATCTCCCCCTTGAGAACGTTGAAGATCTGGGGCAACTCGTCGAGGCTCGTCTTGCGCAGAAACCGCCCGACGGGCGTGATCCGCGGGTCGTCCTTAAGCTTGTGCTCGGCCTCCCACTCGGCGCGGGCCTCGGGATTTTCTGCCAGGTGGCGATCCAGATGCTCCTCGGCGTCGGCCACCATGGTGCGGAACTTGAAACACCAGAAGGGCCGCCCCCCCTCCCCCACCCGGAGCTGCCGAAAAAGGATCGGGCCGGGCGAGGAAACCTTCACCGCCACAGCCAGGGCAACCACCAGGGGGAGCCAGAAGGGAAGCGTCACAAGGATGATCAGAATCTCAAAAAGGTTCTTGAGGACCCGGTTGGATCTCTTCATCAGGTTGTTCTGAAAGGAGAGGAGGAAGTAGCGCTCCAGCTTGTCGACCTCGACATTGAGCTTGTCGGCGTCGAAGAGCTCCGGCAGCACCGATACCTTGGGGACCAGCGCCTCGGCCCTTTTGAGGAGTTCGAACTGCCTCAAGCGTGACTCTTGCGGGATGGCGATGATGATTTCGTCGGCACGCTGCGCCCTGACAATCTCCTCCATCTCTTCCACCGGCCCGCACCGCCTCTTCCCCCAGGCGGAACCCTCATCCTCCTCGCAGAGAAATCCCACCGGCTCGCACCCCAATTCGGTAAAGAGCTCCAACTGCCTGGCCAACTGATCCGCCTCCGGGCTATGACCGATAAAGAGAACCCGACGCACCCAGAAGGAGCTTTTCCGTAAGGCGCGCTTCACCCGCAGGCGCAGCCAGACCAGAACGCCGGGGGCTGTCAGCCAGGCCATAACGAGGGCCGGACGGGAGACTTCCTCTCCCCGTTTCAGAATGGTCATTGCGGCGAGAAAAAGGACCATGGCGACGGAAACCCCACGGAGGATGTAGCGGAGCTCCTCCCAGGCGGTGCGGCGGCGGGTGTAGAGCCCCTCGTAGGCGAAGACGCCGATGGCTATGGCGAATAGCCAGAGGTATTCCGGACGCAAGGACACGTCGGAGCGGAAAACACCCGGCGAAAGGAAAGGTAGGAGGAACTGGCGCAGGGTCAGACCGACGGCCAGGCCGGCAAGGATGCCGGCTAGGTCGGCGGCGGCGAGGGAGAGAAATGTCAGGGTTTGTTTTCTAAGCATATGCCGTATTTCAGCCAGATTTGCCTATCGCCAGTATCCGCTGTTCATAGAAAATTGCTGTCTTATCGAACGGGGTAGCCATTTAAATTCCCTCCCAAGTCTATAGCCGGCATACTTCAGAAAATTTCGCGCCAAAGCCGAAGGGAGAAGAGACTTGTTATTTTTGAGAAGGTAACGGATTTCAGATCTCACAAATTGGAGGCCCTCCCCTTCCGCCTTGCCGAATTGCTCTAAAAGCCAAGACTCCTGGGTATGGAATACGCCGATATCAAAGCTTCTTCGAAATTCATCCCGAAATCCGTAAGGATGTGAATGATACACTTGGGCGTCAGCGGCATAGGCTACCTTCCAACCTTGTTTAAGCATTTTTGCTGTCACCAACATATCTTCACCAAATATAGCGTTTTCTTGGAACCCACCGACGGCTTCCAGTGCGGTCCGCCGATAGGCGGCAAAGGAGTTCGAACAAAAGGCTGCTCGAATTCCCAAATCACTACTATCTTTTAACTCCCTCACCCTGCTTTCACTGGGGTAGTTATAATGTCGAGAATGGGCCTCTATCGGCCCAGCCTTTTGCCTGGGTAATTGTCTCCCGTAAACAATTCCGACTTTTGGATCTTCAAACTTGGACAGCAACTTATCGAAGGCCGTTGCATGGGCTGGAATTGAATCTTGCGTAAGAAAAATTATTATTTTTGCTGTTGGAAATTTATCAACCCCTAATTGACGAGTGCCTCCATGGTTAAAGTCAGCTCTTTGAATTTGAATCAATGAAAAACCAATTTCTTCTAAATTTTCTCCGAACCCATCATCTGACGAGGAATCTATAATTAGGATATTTCTGGGAAGGTAAGTTTGTTGTTGAATATTTCCCTGAAGCACGTTCCAAGTCTTCTGAGGGTTCAAGGTTGGGACGATTAGTGCGATTGAATCTGTTGAAATTATTCCAGCCATGATATGTTCACAATATTTTTGGATCTAATAAGATCAAAGAGAAATGGAGGAAGCTCAAATAGCACTTTATGCATATTAAAGAAATACAACCTTCTGTGAAGCCTAAATATTTCCTTCCTCATTGCAATTTTATTTGAAAGGCTCATTCCATTTAGCATTGATTCGTTCTTTATACGATAAAAAAAGCCAATATCGCTTATCTTCTCAACAGTTCTCCCAAGTTCGAGAAGAGAGAGCCAAAATTCCCAATCTTCAAAACCCTTTTTCATGCAGGGATTATAACCACCAACATATTCCCAGTCCTCTTTTCTAAAAACACCCGAACAGAAGATACAATTAGTTAAAAGCATGCGGCCAATTCTATATTTCGGAAGGTGCCACTCTCCAATTACATCACCAAAAGTTTCAGAGGAACAATATACAATTCCAACATGTTTATTGTGTTCAAGTATATCTACAGCATTTCCCAGAAAACCATTTCCAATTTTATCATCAGCGTCTAGAGGCAAAATATATTCACCTTTGGCTACCCTAATTCCATTATTCCTAGCTAAAGCTAAGCCTTGGTTTGAAGTAGTTACCTTAATAAGTCTTGGGTCTTTCAGACTATTTAATTTGTTTATCGTTCTAATATCAGTTGAACCGTCATCTATTATTATAATTTCATAGTCTTTGAATTCTTGCTTAAAAACAGATTCAATGGTCTCATCAATATATTCACCTTGGTTATAACAAGGCACTACAACACTGAGTTTAGCCATTTATTTGATCCAAATATCTGAATTTTGAATCCAGATCTTTTTGCCCACAGACTGGATTCTTCAATTAACTCAAAATAACAAAATTTTATCGCCTCTAATTTTTTAATTCCATATTTTTCAATACTGGAAGTATCATCATTTAGTCTGGTAAGAATTTCATAAAATGGGGCACAGTAGGAGGGCGCTATAATTGGGTCACATTGCTAAACAATGGCTTTTGTTTTTTGAATGATCTTATATATAGCAGCACAACTCTTTCTGGAAAAAAATGAGAGAATCATTAGTAATAAAAATCTTGGGTGCCAATATTGAAACCTCCAAGACCCTAAAAGGCAATTCCTACCTTGAGCTGGGTCACCATTTTTTATCAAATAATTGGCAATGTATCGCGCATGGTGAGCCTGTACATGTGGTGGTTGTTTACATATCATTTCTCGATATTTAAAATACATAGCACAATGTCCAGATATTTGTTTTGCAGAGTCTGTAGAGATGCGGTCAGACAGGCTACAATGATACCTAGTTATAACTTTATCCACCCTGGCAAAGGAACTCCCCGCCTGAGCCAGGCGAATCCAAAGATCCCAATCCTGACAACTCGCCAGAGATTCATCAAACCCACCCACATTTTTCAGATTCTCACCCCTAACCAGAACAACCGAAGTAGTCCCAATTACATTCCCCGAAAAAAGATCAGAAAGAGGGCTAAGCAACTTAGCTGGAATATAATTTCCATCAACATCTCCCTCTTTATTGATAAAGCAAAACCCTCCATATACTAGGTCAGTTCCAGTCTTTTTGGCTATTTCAACTTGCAGAAAAATTTTCTCATGACACCACTCGTCATCGTCATCCAAAAACGCAATAAACTCACCTTCCACCAGATCTATGCCAGCATTTCGTGCCTTGCAAGCGCCACCGTTACGCCGTAGAGGCAGATATTTAATCACATACTCGGCCTGGGTTGTCGTGGCAATAATTTTTTCTGTTTTTTTCTGGAATTCAGTCCCAAAACCATTGTCGTCAACAACAATAAGTTCGAGTGGTCGATATGTTTGCTGAAAAACACTTTCGATCGCTTTTTTAAGGTGGGTAGGCCTTTGATAAGTTGGTATAATAACGGTGACTAAAGGAGGGGTTTCCTTGCTCTTATCCATAAGTATCCTTCTTGGCCAATTTCATAAGATAAACTTTCGTTGAAGAAAGGCTCATATTGGTGGTCCGAGGGCCCCTTCCTAGTTATTCGGCAAGACTCAATTTCAAAGTAATCCATCAAATGTATCTTGATAATATTCTAGTTGAGCTGCTGAGGCTCGCAAGGCGAAGGAGGCTCTTCTAAATTAAAGCTACCTATAAACAGCCCTCCAGGTCTTATTACTCTCACTATTTCGGCACATATTGTAGGAAAATCATCAACATGGTCTATCGCACCAAGAGTAAACATAATATCTATAAAATCTGACGGCAAGGGGATTAACTTTTCATTATATTTCAAATATACTATTTGATGATGCGGTCGCAAAAAATGCTTACGCCGCTTGCGCGATGAAGCGGCCGGTTCGGCAGCTGCCAGGGCTGCAGGGCTCGGAGAGTTCCCGCAGGTAGTCCCGAAGGTGCTTATATTGCTCTTTTACAACTCCAACAAGCCCTTTTTGGGGGCAGGTTCGACCCCCCTTTTCCGTTTTCGGACATCTGAGGCGATTTCTGAAGGCCGTTGCGCGCAGGATATTCAATCCTGCCGCTTTCAGGACCGCTGCCAGTCGGACTTGATGCATCCCCCTGACCCGCAGATTCTTGATGCTGGTTATTCGGTCAAGGTCGGGCATGGTGGCCTCTGCCCCAACACGGAATCGGTAGACCTCACGGAAGGCTTCCGTCTTCTCCCTGGCCCGTCGCCTGGCCAGCCGCAACGACTTAGCGTCGTAGATGATTGTGGCACTTTTCTTCACCCGCTTCACCGGGCAGTCGGATTGCCGGGGGCAGCTGTCGCAGGTCGCCTTGTCGAAGTGGACGATCTTGCCGCCCTTCTTGCCGGTCTTGACGCGTTGTGGCGTTTGCCCCTGCGGGCAGCCGATCATTTCCTCGGCATCAGAGAAGGTGAAATCGGCCAGGCTGATCCCCTCCGGTGCGCTCCCCATGGCCAGCGCGATGACCTCAACCCTCAGCTCTTTGGCCTTCTCCACGTTGTCGTCGCTGCCGTAGAGGGAGTCGGCCAGAAGCTCGGTCGGCGCCAGATCCCGCTTGGCCACATCCTCGATGGCCGGAAGCAGGGCATTGACGTCGCTCTCGTGGGCCGCCTCGACCTTGACGTGGGTGATCAGATTCGGCTGACTCTTCTCCGGTGAATACGTCTTCATCACCTGCACCTGGTATCCCTTCCCCTTGTGCCCGCAATATCCTGACACGGGGGGGCTGTCTTTACCGTTCCTTTGCGACCTCATCCATTTCTGAAAACACCAGCTTCCACATCTCCTCGGTCAGGTTTTTAAGCCCAACAGATTTTTCATTCAGTTGCTGTTTGAGTTCTCCCGCTGATTCGGGATCGAGCAAGAGATCCATTTTCTTGTGCAGTTCCTCGTCAGAGTCCAGCACAGATACAACACCCTCTTTGAAGCCATAGTCTTCAAAAAGGCGAATGTACTTATGGCTCCAGCCAGTTGCCAGGGAAGGCACGCCTTGCGACAGGGCGCTAACCAGACCATGAAAACGGCTGCCAATGGTGGCGTCGCAGGCTCCTATAATGCCCTTTATGTGCAAGGGGTCTGTTTGTTTAACAATGGGGATACCACCAACTGCTTCGGAAATTTTTTCTGCCAGCATCCGATCATTGGCGCCTTCGTGAATAAGCGCAAAAGGCCTGGCTCGTTTATTAACCAGGTATTGAGCGCAACGGATCATAAAAGGCAGGTAGGCTTCACTTTCTTCCTGGCCAGTTTTATCCACCATGCGGTAGTTGGGTACCAGTGCGATGCGCTTGTCGCTGGGATCATAACCAGCGGGAAGGATTCCGCTCACAAGATTGGTGAAGTCGGGGAACAGCTTGATTTTATCCTGCTCACCGACCAGCGCGGTCAGATGCTTATAAGAATCAGTCTCACGAGCGAAAATCAAATCAGCATTTGCGGACCACTTTTTTACACAGGGCTTAATTTCGGGATTTTGAAAGGGACCAAATGCTTGTGGCAGTAAAATGACTCTTGTGTCCCTTTTCTTCCAGCGCCCGGTTGAACGCGCCAATTCCTTACTGTTTTGCACGCCCCACTGGTCGCTATAAGTGAAGCCTGCTGCATCCAGCACGACATCCACATCTTTATCCAGCACCAGCCCATACATCTCCCGAAGTTTCTTTGGCATCCAACCGGCGAAATCACCCCATTGGATTCCATAACGCCAGAACCATGCTTTCGGATAAAAACCTGATTTTACCAGCTTATTGAATGGTTGACTGCCACCAGAAGGAGAAGGGGCCATCACCAGGGTGGCTTCAGGGTAGCGCTCCTTCACCTTCTGCAATACGGCATAAAGCATCAACTCAGCACCCTTGTTAACAAACCCGGCCTTACGTATCTCTACAATCACGTTTCATTCCCCAAACCAACACGTCGCGCAAGCCCCTTGATTTTAAAAAAGGGAGAAAAAGCCACCTTACGTACATATCTAAGTAAAAGCCAATTATTTGCGGATCGGATTATTTCCTGCTTGCTCTTGAACTCATCCAATTTCAGCCCGAGCATTAATGATTGCCGATACGGCTTTAACTTTACTGATGGATTCAGCGGTGTTGGATAGTGCGGCCGAGTTCTTCCCATACCATCCCAGGCATCCATGTAGCCTGCCCATTCTAGCCGCTTTTTCTCTATTCCTTGTCCTTTGATCGCTGCGTCTACCGGTGTCTTACGCAGTACAATCGAACCGGCCTCTTTGGCTGAATCAATAAGCTTGTGACCCTTTTCCGTACGCCCCAATACCAATGTCTCGCCATGCATGCGATCTACATCCTGAATCCCATGAGGATCCCCCAAAACTACATCCGCAAACACATTTAATTTGTCAAAACATAACCGGCAACGCGCCGGAGTAAAGAAATCCTTTATTGCCATGCGCAGACTGGCCTTCAAAACGATTTGATCTTCCCCTGCAGTCTTGACAACGGGGTTTCCGGGGTAGGATGGTCGCTGTTTGTCCCTATAGACAAGTGACTTAATGGGTTTACGTGTCGCGCACGACCCCATGTAATCAATAGCGGCAGATGTCATGATGCGGTCACAGACCAACCCGATTTTAAATACTTCAAGTGATGACAGGCCGGGCAATGTATCGATGAGATTATGAAGACCGTGAATATGGCACGGCAAACCGCTCAGTGCAATCGGGCCATCGAATCCCTGCCCTCTCAGCGCCTTTAAAATGGGGATCGGAGTATATTTTGATTTCTGCGCCATTAACAGTTCGTCCGCGCTCCTAACCAGCACGACATCGCCGCGGGGCGGCGTCGATTCCCGCATAACGGCGACAATGGCAGCAGTAATTTTTCCAACATCAAAGAGATGTGCGAGAATCGCCGTTGTCACACCGCCACTCTGGCTGTTGACGTAGATTTTTTCATCGACAGCACGCCCGACTTCACAGGATAGGATATTGCCAACAAACGGATCGATCGGGATTTGCGCTTGAAGGGTTTCCCCTAAGTGAACACCCGGGCAAACCTTATGACAAAGTCCGCAGCTGACACAGGCACTATTATCTATTTCCGGGAAAAGATAACCACCAGAGGTCTCAGTGTAGCGTATCGCACCCTGACTACAGCTTGCATAGCATGCGCCGCAACTGTTGCAGAGATATTCATCTGCGACTGTTGAGACATTTGACCTCTTTGGGTTACTCATGTCATCTTTCCAATGAGGTAGTTCAACGGGTACCTGATTGGAGCCCCCATCGCTTTCGTCATCATCCAGAATACTGGCCGGCTTTTCTTATAAAAGAACAAAGAGAAATAGGACGCCATTGCATAGGACAATAACGTGGCGATTGCCGCTCCATATCCGGCATAGTGGGGCATGAGGATATAATTCAGAACCACGTTGGCAAGGGCCCCGAACCCTTGCGTAATTAAAGAAAAAACCAGTGCATCCTCAATAAGAATCCATTTACTGAATGCAGCTCGCATGAAAATGAACAGAGCCGCCCAGATGTGAATCGCCAAAATTGGAGCCGATGCAGTGTATTTTTCTCCAAAAAACAGATCTATGAGAGGTGATGCCATAAACGTCATGAATATAGCCACGGCCAAAGCGATAACGAAGAGCAATTCAAAAACCTGCTGCAGGCGCTCGCGATATCGCAGAGGATCGGTATCCCTGAGGGAAATAAGTCTTGGGAACAGCGATGCGACAATGGCAGTCGGCACAAAATACCATGCCTCGGACAGGGAAGCGGCAACGGCATATACCCCGACTTCTTTGGCTCCGGAGAACCACCTCAGCATGACCTGATCAATTTTCAGGTAGACAGTGGCAAACAGAGCCCCCAGGAGAATGACCCAGCCTTGACTCAGGAGTTCCTTGGCCCTTTCGAGGCTGAAGCGCCACGACATCAACGGTAGATTTGCTTTTGCATAAAAGAAAGCGAGAAAGAAAATCCCTGCAAGGACAGCCTGCACAAGAGGGGCAAAAGCGAATAAGAGCAGGTTTGCCCCGAGGACCACCAGAAGCACCTTTATGCCTGCGGTGAGCAAAAGTGATGTTAAGTTGGAAATTGCCGTATACTTCGACTGAACTTGGGATTGGAACCAAAAGTCTATGACAGTAAAAGGGCGAAACAGAAGCGACGTGCCAACGATCACAAGCGCCCAGAACTCCAATCCTTGCTGTTCTTCGAAAAGCAGAGCGTAAGCAATCAGCAGTATGAAGCCCAAAGCAAAACCAAAAAACTTCAGCCCCATGCTTGTGCCCAGGGTTTCCGGCCTCGCTTCAGGTTTTTTCACAATCTCTCTGACAACAAGGCCACCCAGCCCCATGTGTCCGGCTGTTGCGAACAGGGCCGTCAGGGACAGGGCGTAGGCAAGAATGCCATACTGCTCCGGTCCCAGGTATCTAGCAACCAGCACCGTCACCAGAAAACCAACACCCATGGTGATGATTTTCTCTCCCATTAGCCATGAGGTGTTGTGGATATAGATTTTGAAGCGATTGTAAAACTTGCTTACTGCTGCCATTCAACTAATGCTTTCAAAAATCACAGAGAGTGTGGGAACCGAAGAAACCAAAGAAAACCCAAGGGCTCACGTAACCCAAGGGGCATACCAGCGGGGTCGCCCATTAAAAGGCTGTCCGTCAAGGGCAAAAACATTCCCCGAGCATGAGGTTGTGGTTTTCAAGCTTTGCTGGGTTCAGTCACCGACTTCCTTACCATTGACGATATTTCTCTCTGCTTCGATGTCAGCCTTCGCTGCGCCAGTCACCCATCAGGATCAAGGCGGTTGTGGAGGTAATGGAAGTTCAACAGCCCTTTCCGCTTTTAGCGGACTAGAAAACCTTCGGTTCCAGGCCGTGTCCAAATGGTTGTTTCAGGACTCATGGTTGTTAGCCAACCCCTTGGTGGTTCACGGCGTGGGCAGTAAAGACGGCGATAACCAGTATATATGCTGGGCGGAGCGGCTGCCAATCATCTTATGGGAATCATCTTATGGGGACAGGCACCTTTTAATGAAAACATCCTTCCCCCATCTATCTCAAAGGGGACAGGCGCCTTCGGAGCCAGCCCCCCTGATCGCTAAAACAATTCCGGATGCCTCGCTCGCAACCAGGCCAGGGCCTCGTCCAGAAACTCCCGCACAAACCCGATCAATTCCTCTGCTTCATCCTGGCTGACAACACCGATCCGGTCATACTCAGCCTTGTTCCTTTTCAACCGGCAGGCATTCAGATATGTATGCGAAGCCACCGGTGCTCAGCCCAGCTTTTCAAAGTCATCGGCTTGGCCCTTGATCAGGATCTTGGGTGAGGAAACCAGTTCGGAGACAAAATGCTTTCCCTCTTTTTTCCGCTGCACTAATTCCTCGACCTTCATTACGTGGGGATTGATTTCCCGCCCCACCCTTTCGGCGACACCGGCGAAAACCCCGGACAGCCTCCTCAACCCTATCGTGCCGAGGATCATCAGATCGACATCGCTGCCGGCGGTTTCCTCCCCGCGGGCCATCGATCCGAAGATGAAGGCAAACTCCACATCACTGCATTCCACCAGCGCCTCCCGCAACAGACCGACCACTCCCACCGTCTTTGTCACCAGCCCAAGGACATCGGGGTAAACGGGGTGGTCCAGGTTGGCCCGATAATACAGGCGGTTGCCGTCTCGGCGGCGCAGCACCAGACCCAGGCGGGAGAGCTTCGACACCTCTGTCTGAATGGTGCCGATGGCCGATCCCGAGCGCCTCTCCAGCTCCCGCATATGAAGCTCATCTTCTCTGCCATCGAAGAGAAGCCGGAAGATTTCCGCCCGCACGCGGGATGAGAGCAGTTCAGCGAGGAGATTCATAATGCATGCTCATACCATACGTTTGTATGGTTTTACGATGCAATTTTCAGTATTTGCCAGGGCTCTCCGATCCCAGGTTTGAAATGTCAGCACCCTGCCCCTCTACTCTCCATTGCCGGCTGAAACGAACTTGCTGGTGCTAAAAACCCGCCCGAAATCCATAAGGACCCACTCCCCACCATAAGGGTCCTCGGGGAGTTTTTGAAGGTATCCCTTGGCAACCAACTCCTCAACATTTTCAGGCAGCCTCCCATGCTCCTTCTTGAACCTCGCCACAAGCTCCTCAAGAGAGGCAGCCCTCTCCAGGGCAAGGAGTCGTTTCTCCAACCGCGCCTTCAACTGCCGATCATGGGTCTGGGCGAGGATCCCTTTGAGAAACACCGTGGCCTCCTTCGACTTGCCCCCATAGTACCCGATGCGTGATGCTAATTCAGGAAGAAAGGAAAGGCTGTCCGGCAACCGCCCTGCCTCAAGGAGGTATTCTGCTCCTTTATTGTTGTCCCCGAGAAAATAAAAGTAATTAAAGCCGAGATAAAAAGGCATCTGCCAGTCCCAGGTGCGGTACTTGCGCCCCTTCTCCAGCAAGCGGTTGGCCTCCTCGACCTTTCCCGACTCCCAGGTCAAAAGCCCTTCCCCGAGGATGTAGGGGTCGAGAAAATAGGGATCGAGGTCGGTCACCGCGTCGAGACTTCCGATGATGAAGCGCCAGTCCTTGTCACTCAGGGGTTGATCGGCCATGACTCGCTCCCCGAAGAAGGTGATCGTCCTGAGCAGGAGAAAATCGGAGAGCACCCCCTTGTGATCGAGAGCGAGAATCCGGCTGAACTTCGAGGGAATCACATAGCCGGCCTCTGCGCTCCGCCGCGCCTCTGCACGCTGCTCCCACACCCCCGCCGCAACAAAAAGGTACAAGGGCACAAATAGCGCGGCAAGAAGAACGAGCAGAAGCCTACCCCGCATCAGTTGAACTCCCGGTTTCGAAAGACCAGAGAGGCCAGAACCAGAAGCAGGGCGATGTAAACGAAAGCGTAGGCCAGGGAAAAACCCAGACGCTCCGGCGCGATAGCCAGTCCGTGGGCAGCTTCGAGCTTGAAATCGAAAGACGAAAAATTCGGGAAGACATAGGAGACAGCTTCGATGAAACGCTGCAATCCGGCAGAGATCTCTTCTCCCCGGAAACTGGAGCGCATGTAGAAGATGACCTCCTCGATGGTCTCCCCGACGATATAGGAGCAGGTGGTGAAGATCAGGATCACGAAGGAGCTGGTGGCGATGGTGCTGAAAAAGACCGCGATGGCGCTCAGCACTGCGAGTTTGACGAAGATGAAGAGGCTGGCTTCGAAGAAAACCGGCCAAGCGAACTGTCCGAAATAATCCGCATAGAGGGCGCGCAGCCCGAAAATAGTCGCTGTCGAGAAACCGAGCAGAACCAGCAAGGAGACAAGGACGAAAAAGATGATCCCGAGGTATTTCCCGCAGAGGTACTCCACCCGAGATATCGGCTTGGAGAGGACCAGATGGATGGTCTTCTTCTCGATGTCCTTGGCCATCAGGTTAAGCCCGACGAAGAGGACCAGCAGCAGCCCGGAAAAAGAAAGAGCGCTGAGGTTCATGTCGACGCTCACCTTGCCGATGTCGCGCATGAAGAAACCGGCCACGGCGACGTTCAGGCCGAGTATGAAGAGGGAGAAGAAGAGAACCCCCATGACGGAACGGTTTCGGATCCCCTCCTTGAAGGTGATGCGCGCCAGGGCGAATACCCGACTCATGCGGTCCCCTCCTTGACCGTCTGGAGAAAAAGCTCTTCCAGGGAGATCCGCTCGGAGCGGGTTCCTCGCACATCGATGCCGTTCTCCCGCAGCCACTGGCTCACGCCCGGCAGGTCGCTCGGCGCGAGGGACAGAAGGAATCCCTCCGGGCCGGATTGGAGATCGGCCGGAAGGCTGGCCAGCTCCTTCTTCCGGTCCTCAGAAACCGATCCAACGAGCAGGTGAACAGGTCGGTCTGGATTCTCCTGAAAATCCCCCTTGCCAAACTCCCGGACCAGGCGCCCCCCTACGATCACCCCGATGCGGTCGCAGAGCCTCTCCACGTCGCTCAGGATGTGGGAGCAGAAGAAGATGGTCTTCCCCTGCCCCTTCAGGTCCATGACGATGTCGAAGACCTGCTTGCGCCCGATGGGGTCGAGGCCCGACATCGGCTCGTCCAGGATCACGATCGAGGGATCGTGGAGGAGGGCGAAGCAAATCCCGGCTCGCTGGAGCATCCCCTTGGAGAAGGTCCTCAAGGGGCGCCCTGCGGCGCCCGTCATGGCCGTCTGCTCCAGGAGGAGATCGGCCCTCCGGGCGATGTCGGTGGAAGACATCCCGGAGGCCTTGCCGCAGAAATCCAGAAGCTCCCGCAGAGTCAGGTGGTCGTAGAGGTAGGGGTTTTCCGGCAGATAGCCGGCCTCCCGATGGATGGCACCCCCCTTGAGGGGAGCCCCACGGAAGAGGATGGTCCCCGTGTCCGGCCGGGTGAGCCCCAGAAGGAGCCTGATGGTGCTGCTCTTGCCGGCGCCGTTGGGCCCTACGAGGCCGAAAACCTCCCCTTTTTTCACCTCGAAGCTGAGATTCTGAACCGCCCGAACCTTCTTCTTGAAGAGGCCTGGGGTATAGGTCTTGCTGACCTTCTCCAGTGAAAGCTCAATCATTGGGGAGCTCCGGTGGCGTTATTTTCTTGAATTCAAGCGCTTCCTCATCGGGATAAAAGCTCTCGACCGACCGCCCCGTTTCCCGGGAAGCCTTCAGGATATTGAGGTGGTGCACCAAATTCCAGGCGGCTTTGTCAATCGGCTGCAAATCGATGGCCTTTTCGGCGGCAATCCGTGCGTCCTCCTCCCGCCCAACCTTATCGTAGAGCAGGCCCAGCCCGTACCATTGCCAGTGTGTCCCTTGAAGCTGGACGGACACCTCGGCCAGAGGCAACAAGCGCTTGGCAAGAGCCTCGTCGTCGCCAAAGAAGGCCTGGTTGATGTACGAGGGCAGGAGCCGGTACATAACCCGGCTTTGACTGTAGGGATTATAAAGGAGTCTTTCGAATTCGGCCAGGTTTTCCTGCCACGGATCTTCCTTCCGCATCTTGGCGTAAAAGGAGCCCAACTTCGTCTCGAGGTTTGCAAAATGCGCCAGAGCGAGCCAGCCCCCCAGAAGCAGGATCCCAAAGGCCCACATGGCCCCCCGGGGCAGAACGACCCTCCGCAGAGGGTACTGAACGAGGAGAATGGCCAAGAAGACCCAAAAGAGGGCGAGCAAACCCGGGAACCGCAGGGGCCAGGAAAACATCGACTGCAGCAGAAAGGGAAGCAGAAAGAGGTGGCTGTAAAGGAAGAGGGGTTCCGGAGCTTCCCTGGCCTGCAGGATCTTCTTCCAGATGCACCATGCAAAGAGGGCGGTGAGGCCTGCGGCAATGGCAAAAGCGATAATCCCCCCTTCGCAGAGGATCTGGAGCCATTCGTTGTGCGCCCAGCGGGTGTAGCCCATCGCCTCATATTCCACGAATCCGAGGAGGTCATGGGCATGGGGCATGTAGTTTGCCAGAAATAGTTTGTAATGATCGAGCCCCACTCCGAGAAGGGGGTGGTCAAGAAAGATCAGCACCGCCGAGGTCAGGAAAACCCAGCGGCCGTCGTCGCTCTCCAATCGGTTTCCAACACCTCGCACCATGGCCTCTTCCCCGAAAAGGGGCACGTGGGTCAGTATCCAGTAGGTGGCAAAGGATGCGCCAAGGCACGCCATGAGGAGCAGAAACTCCCGCCGCTCGCTGCTGGCCCGGCAACACCGGCCCTTGAGAACCAGGTAGACAAGGAGGGAAAGGGTCACTCCCAGGGCGACGAGGCCGTTTCGTGACTGGGTCAGGAAAAAGGAGAGACCGACGAGATAGACGGGAACAAACCGCAGGGCTTTCCACAGGCCGTGTGAGAAGTTGAGCTCGGTGTGGATATAGCGGTAGAAAAAACCGAGAAGACAGAGAGCCATCAACAGGGCGAAAAGATTGGGCTGGCCGTAGACGCCAGTTATCCGCGCCCCCCAGGACGGGGGGATCAGGTAAGGGATAAACACATGGTGCGAATCTCGAAAAAGCAGAAAACCCGTGCACTGATACAGACCGATGGCACCGGCCGCCCCCCCTGCAAAAAGGAGAGCATCAAGAAATTTGGAAATAAAATCGGGGGATTCTCGAAAAAGCCTGATAACGGCAAGGAGATATAGTATCCCTACCACAAGGACGGCAACCGGCAGCAGGGCAGTGGTAGGGGAGCGAGATAGCAACCCGGATCCCAGCAGCAACAGGACAAGAAGAGTCGCCCAGATCAGGACGCGGGGAAGATAGAGGCGTCGCCCCCGCAGCAAGAATAGAGGCACGACGACCAGAACCAGACCGGCAAAAACGATTTGCTTCCCGGCAGGTGAACTCCAGTCCCAGAAGGGGATGGTTCCAAACTGCAGGAGCACTGCCGGCAGAATGGCCATCCAGGCCGCAACCCTTGTTGTTGGCTTACCGTTCAATAGCAAAACACGTGAAAAAAAGGCCCCTCACTAAAGAGAGGGGCCTCGACTTACATCAATTCGACAGCTTTACTTGCCGACTTCCTGCCAATTGGTCCAAGTCGTTCCAGAAGCGGCTGGAGAAGGAAGGTTACCGGAAGTGGTGAAGTCAGATTTGGATACGAATAGCTTGGAAGCTTCCGAGTTGGTACCGTACGCCTTGGTCCCCTTGGAGTTCCAAGTGCCGAGACCGAAGTAGGTACCACCGTCGGTCGTCGTAGTGTCGGCCTGATAATTGTACCAGACGCCCGAGGAAAACTTGAGGTCGTCGGAAGAGATGCCGGCGCCGCCGCCGTTGCTATCGGTAATCGCGGCACCGGTCACATCGCTGCCATCGTTCCAACTGCCGTTGGTACCATCCGCCAGGACCGGGGTGGCAAAAATCGCCACTAGAGCAATCACCAGAAGACCTTTAACCATTTTCTTAGTCATATTCATATCCTCCGTCTAAACTGGGTTAGATTTGCAACCAACTTCTTAGTTGGGGTAGTGGTAGTTCTCGGCATAGTAGGCCTCGACGATAAGGCGCGAGTTACGCAGGTCGGTCTGGGCCGCCGAGTTGAAGGCCTTCTCGCGGTACGAGGCAAACTGCGGGATGGCGATGGCTGCCAGGATACCGATGATCGCCACGACGATCAGCAGCTCGATCAGGGTAAAACCCTTCTCGTTCTTACGGAACTTTTTCAGCATGATTTTCTCCTCCTTCGAGTTGAGTTTAGGCGACAATCGCCTTTAAGTGTAAAAAACAGGATTCGTTGCCATACACCTATCTAGAACAGCAACGGCCGTGCCAACATGTCATTCGCTCATCCCAACCTTAAAAAACACCCAATTTCAAACCTTTCCGCCGAGCGGCGGCGGCGGCAAGGAGTCCTGAAAAATTCAGGCGGCGCATAACGTCAATGACGAGTGACAAATTCCGTCACTCATCGTCCGGGTCGATGTCAAACTTGGCCAACCGATAGCGCATGGAACGGAAGGTAATCCCCAGCAGTTCGGCGGCCTTTTTCCGCACCCCCCCTGCCCTGTCGAGAGCTTTCAGTAAAATATCCTTCTCGATACTACCCAAACAGGCATCGAGGTCAAGTCCCGTCTCGGGAATCTCTATCTCGCCGCCGGCGTTCGGCGCCCCCCGGCTGAGCAGGGACTCCGGCAGGCAATCCTCGGAGATTTCTCCGGAACGGCCGAGGATGACGCAGCGCTCGATGGCATTTTCCAGTTCGCGGATATTGCCCGGCCAGCGATAGTCGAGAAGCCGACGCATGGTACTATCCGGAACCTTTATTTCCGACTCCCCGGCCATTCTGCGGCGGAAGTGCTCCACCAGCGGGGGGATATCCTCCCGCCGCTCCCGCAGGGGAGGCAGGGCCAGGCGGATGACGTTGAGGCGATAGAAGAGATCCTCGCGGAAATATCCCCGGGATACCTCCCGCTCGAGATCCTTGTTGGTGGCGGCAATCAGGCGGACATCGACGGTAAGGTCCCGGGTGCCGCCCACCCGCCGGAACTGCCGGTCCTGGAGGACCCGCAGCAGCTTGACCTGCATCATCGACGGCAGCTCGCCGACCTCGTCGAGGAAGAGAGTGCCGCCGTTGGCCACCTCGAACAGCCCGGCCTTCTGTTGCACGGCGCCGGTAAAGGCGCCTTTTTCGTGGCCGAAGAGCTCGCTTTCCAGCAGGTTCTCGGGTATTGCCCCACAGTTGATCGGAACAAACGGCTGCGCCTTGCGACCGCTGTTGTAATGGATGGCCCGGGCCGCGAGCTCCTTGCCGGTGCCGGATTCGCCGGTGATGAGGATGTTGGCGGCGCTGGCGGCGACCTTCTCGATCAGGTCGTAGACCGCCTGCATTTCCTTGCTCTTGCCGATCAGGCCGCTGAAGGAGGAGCGCTGTGCGGGCCTCTTTTTCTTCGACCGGCTTTTTTGACGCAGTTCTCTGCGCTCCAGGGCATTCTTGATGATCAACCGGATCTCTTCGTTACGAAAAGGCTTGGTGATGTAGTCGTAAGCACCCTTTTTCATTGCTTCGACCGCCTCCTGCGTCGAAGAGAAGGCGGTGATCATGATGACGTCCGCCTGGGGGCTACGTTCCTTGATGTGGGCGAGGAGCTTGAAACCGTCCATTCGCGGCATCTTGATGTCGCTGACAACGAGGTCGTAGCTCTTCTCCCTGAGCTTATCGACCGCCTGGGCGCCATCGGAAACGGCATCGACACGGTATCCCTCGCGGTGCAGCATGATGGAGAGAATCTCCCGCATGCTTTCCTCGTCGTCGACCACCAATATTCGATAACCAGCAGAATTTTCGGTCATTTATTCGCCAATCCCGGTTTCAATGCAATGCATATCGTGCCAAGGTTGATGCTTTCGCAAGAAAGCAAGAAGTGGGTGGTTAAGCAAAAAACGCCACATGCAAGGCGCGCAATTGTCGAGGAATGAGGCGTACTTACGTACGCCGCAGTGACGAGAGCAATTGTAGCAACGCAGCAGTTGGTGAGTTTTTGCGACGCCATCAAGGTTAATATGGTTCGGGCAAAAATGCCAGAGAGAAACGTTCCCGATGTCGTAACTGTTCAGCATGCCCGATGTCATCCCTTATTCCTTTAGTTCCCCTCCCCTCTCCGTATTGTCCAACAGCCTGATCGTAAACCGCGCACCTCCGAGATCTCCGTCGCCGACCTCGATCACCCCGCCATGACCCTCGACGATGGAGTAGACCGTTGCCAGGCCGAGTCCCGTGCCATGGTCCTTGGTGGTGAAGAACGGATCGAATATTTTGTCCCGCATGCCGGCGGGAATCCCCGGCCCCGAATCCTCGACAAATATGGCTGGTCCGTCCTTTTCGATACCGAGGCGCAACGAACCTTCCCCCTCGATTGCCTCTGCCGCATTGATGAGGAGATTCCACAAGGCCTGATGGAATTGCTGCCGGTCGAGTTTGATCCTGATTCCGGGCGAATACGCCCGCAGGATATTGACGCTGGAAAAACGTTGATCGCCTGTAGCCAGCTCGCTCAACTCATCGAGCAGGCGGGAAATATCCACTTCGGCACGTTGGGGCGGAGCCGGACGGGCGTAAAGGAGAAAGTCCGTCAAAAGGGAGCTCAGCCGGTCGGCTTCCTTCACCACGATGCCCATGAGGCGGCGGTCGTCCTCCCCGATGTCGCTCTCCTCCATGAGAAGCTGGACCGACCCGCTGATCGAGGCCAGGGGATTGCGAATTTCGTGGGCCATCCCGGACGCCAGACGGCCGACCGCCGCCAGGCGATCGGCCCGTTTCAATTGTTCTTCCAGCTGCTTGAGCTTGGTCAGGTCCTGGAAGGTGATGAGCAGTCCGACAACCTTATCCCCCTGGTCCTTGACCATCGAGGAGGCATACCCGAGGGTCCGGAATGATCCACTTCGTCCCCCGACATTCACCTCTCCCCTTCGGATCAGCTTGAAATCGCCGTCGTAAACCGCCAGTTCAGGAAAAAGATCTCGCACGTCCCGGTCGTAAACTTCGCGCAGAGTATACCCCGTGATCGATTCGGCCGCGGAGTTGAAGGAGCGGATGCGTCCCGAGCTGTTGATGATCATAAGTCCGCTGGGGATATTGGCCAGGATCGTACGGTTGAGTCTTTCCAGCTCCCCGTAGTCGATCTCTCTCCTTTTAAGAGCCTGCTCGCTCCTGCGCAGCCTGTCGGCCAGTGTCCCGCTCAGGAGGCCGGTCAGGAAAAAAGCGATGACGTTGACGAAAACGGCATAGAAGACATCCCGCGCGTCGATCTGCTGGGGGAAGGAGAGTTCCCTGAGGAGGGGGAGAAACCCGTAATATTGCAGGTCGAGCAGGCTGCCGTAGAGAATGGCCGCGGCCGAAGCGACGAAGAGCAATTCCTTGCGCGACAAAAAGACGCTGCCGCAGATGACGATGAGAAGGTATAGGGATGAAAAGAGGCTCTCGATGCCGCCGGTAATGTAGATCAGGCCGGTGCAGAAGAGTAGATCCCAGACGATCTGGGCCTGGATAAAAAGCCGCAGGCGCCGGACCCGGGACAATACCGCCGAGGAGACCAGGGCCTGGAGATAGGAAGATCCGACCAGGAGGTAGAGAAAAGGCAGCGCCGGATGGGGGCGGCTAATGCCCCCCCGCAGCTGGTAGACAATCGTCCCCCCGAGAAAAAGGGAGATAACAAGAATGCGCAGGAAGAGATACCAGACGACCTGACGACGCGATAATTCGCTTCTCCTGCCTCTCGCCCGTTCCTGTCCCATGACCTGCCGGGCTAGCCCGCGACCGTACCCGCCAGCTTGAATATCGGCAGGTACATGGCGATGACCAGGCCACCGACGGTGGTTCCGAGAAAGAGCATGAGGAGCGGCTCCATCATGGCGGTGAGGTTGGCCACCGCGTCATCGACTTCGTCGTCATAGAAATCGGCTATCTTGTTCAGCATGGTGTCGACGGCCCCTGACTGCTCGCCGACCGCGATCATCTGGCAGACCATCGGCGGGAAAACACCCGACTGTTCGAGCGGCTCCGCAATCGTCTTGCCCTCGCTGATGCTCTGCTTGACCTTGTAGATGGCCTTCTCCACCGTTTTGTTCCCAGCCGTCTTGGCGACGATTTCGAGGCCGTCGAGGATAGGGACGCCGCTGGAGACCATCGTCCCCAAAGTCCGGGTGAACTTGGCCACCGCGACCTTGCGGATCAGGATGCCGAAAATCGGCACCTTGAGGAGCCAGGCGTCGATCTTTTCCCGCCCGGTCCTGGTCCGGTAAATCTTCTTGACGGCGAATATGGCAAGGACGATGGCACCGATGATCACCAGGATGTAGTCCTGGATGAATCGGCTCATGTTGATGACGATCTGCGTGGGGGCCGGCAGGGCGCCGCCGAAATCGGCGAACATCTTCTCGAAGGCCGGTATGACGAAAATCATGATGACGGAAATGACGACAATGGCGATCCCGACAATGGTGGCGGGATAGGTCATGGCGCTTTTGACCTGTTTCTTGAGTTTCAAGGCCTTTTCGATGTAGGCGGCCAGGCGATTGAGGATGGTATCGAGAATACCTCCGACTTCGCCGGCCGCCACCAGGTTGACGTAGAGCTCGTCAAAGGCCCTGGGGTGTTTCTTCAGGGCGTCGGCAAAGGTCGAACCCGACTCGACGCTCTCCTTGACATCCAGCAATATTTTTTTGAAAGTCTTGTTTTCCTGCTGCTTCGAGAGGATATCGAGGCATTGGACCAGGGGCAAGCCGGCATCGATCATGGTCGAAAACTGCCGGGTGAAAACAACCAGGTCCTTGGTCGTCACCTTCGGCTGGAAGCCGGGGATCTTGATCTCTATGTCGAGACCCTTGCCCCGCTCCTTGACCTTGGTGGCCATGATCCCCTGGCGTTTGAGCGCGGCCGTGACCAACCCCGCGTTGGGGGCTTCCATGTCGCCCTTCTGGGTCTTGCCTCTGCGGGTTGTACCTTCCCATGAAAACTTGGGCATCGTTTACCTCACCTTTTAAAGCGGCGATTGGTTAATTGTGATTGGCGATCGGCACTCCTCACCCCTCACCCCTCGCTTGCACCTTGTTGTCACTAAACCCCCTGCCGTCGCAGGACCGAGGCCGGATTGGCGATCATGTTTTTCAGCTCGTCGATATCCGAGGATCGGGTCAGGGCGGCCTCCATGGTAATCAGGCCCTTGTGCTGCAGCAGGAACAGGGACTGGTTCATGGTCTGCATGCCGTACTTTTCCTGGCCCATCTGCATCTGGGAATAGATTTGATGTACCTTGTCATCCCGGATCAGGGCTCGAATCGCCTGGTTGGGAATCATGACCTCGAGCGCCAGCGCCCTTCCCTTGCCGTTCGCCTTGGAAACCAGGCTCTGGGAAAGAACCCCTTCCAGGACAAAAGAAAGCTGGGTGCGCACCTGCTGCTGCTGATGGGTGGGAAAGACGTCGACCATGCGGTTGACGGTCTGCACGGCCGAATTGGTATGGAGGGTGGCGAAACAGAGGTGACCGGTCTCGGCGATGGTCAGGGCCGCCTCGATCGTCTCCAGGTCGCGCAACTCCCCCAGCAGGACCACATCGGGGTCCTGGCGCAGGATATACTTGATCGCCTTCTTGAAGGAGTGGGTATCGGAGCCGACTTCTCGCTGGTTTACCAGGCATTTCTTGTGCGGATGGAGAAACTCGATCGGATCCTCGATGGTGACGATATGCTCGCGGCGTTCGTTGTTGATGGCATCGATCATGGCGGCCAGGGTGGTCGTCTTGCCGCTGCCGGTGGGGCCGGTGACCAGCACCAGGCCGTTCGGTTTTTTGGAAATATTCCGAACCACCCGGGGAAGCCCCAGTTCCTCGAAGGTCAGGATACGAAAGGGAATCAGGCGAAAGACCCCGGCCGGAGCGCCGCGCTGCATGAAAACGTTGCCGCGGAAACGGGCCAGCCCCTTGACCCCGAAGGAGAGGTCGAGCTCGTTTTCCTCCTCGAACTTGCGTTTCTGGGCGTCGGTCAGGATGCTGTAACAGATCTTCTTGGTGTCGGTCGGACTGAGCGGGGGCAGTCGCAACGGGGTCATCTGCCCGTCGATACGCAACTGGGGCGCCGTTCCGGTGGTGATGTGCAGGTCGGAGGCTCCCTGTTCGACCATCGCCTTCAACAACTGGTGAATCTCTGCCATGCGATAAAATTCCTCAAAGACAAGTTTTTAGTTTTGAGTTTTGGGTTTCAATGACCAGACCCCGAATCCGAAAAAGTCTGCGGTCGTTGGAGAAAAAGGGCGTCGCGGTTAACTTAAAATTAAAATCTCAAAACTCAAAATTGCTTTTTAGTCGTCCGCGACAGTGGAGCGCAGAACCTCCTCGAAGGTGGTGACGCCTTCCTTGAGCTTGGTCAGGGCGGACTGACGCATGGTCTTGACCCCCAGGCGCATCGATTCGCGCTTGATTTCCGCCGTGTTGGCGCCGGCCAGCACCATCTCCCGGATCTCCTCGAACATCGGCATCACCTGGTAGATGCCGACCCGGCCCTTGTAACCGGTGTCGTTGCAGACGGAACACCCCCGGCCCTTATAGCAGACGAACTCGTCGACCTCTTCCGGAGAGACCCCGGCCTCGATGAGCGCCTGTTTGGGCACCTCCTCCGGCTCCTTGCACTCGCCGCAGACCCGGCGCCCGAGCCTCTGGGCGGTAATCAGGTTGACCGCCGAGGAGACCAGAAAGGGCTCGATCCCCATGTTCAGCAATCGATTGATGGTGCTCGGCGCATCGTTGGTGTGCAGGGTGGAGAGAACCAGATGGCCGGTGAGGGCTGCCTTGACGCCGATTTCGGCGGTCTCGAAATCGCGGATCTCCCCGATCATGATGATATCGGGATCCTGGCGCAGAAAGGCGCGCAGCGCAGAGGCGAAATTGAGGCCGATCTCCTCATGCATCTGCACCTGGTTGATGCCGGCGAAGTTGAATTCGACCGGGTCCTCGGCGGTGGAGATGTTTTCGGTCGTCTTGTTGAGCTCGGACAGGGCCGAATAAAGCGAAACCGTCTTGCCCGAACCGGTCGGTCCGGTGACCAGGACCATGCCGAAGGGCTTGGCGATCTCCCGCTGGAACCACTGGAGTGCCTGCTCCTCGTAGCCGAGCATGGTCATGTCGAGCTGCAGATTGGATTTATCGAGAAGGCGGGCGCAGATCTTCTCTCCGAAAAGAGTGGGCAGGCAATTGACCCGGTAATCCATGTCCTGACCCTTGCCGAGCTTGATCTTGATCCGCCCGTCCTGGGGCAGGCGCCGCTCGGCGATGTCCATCTCGGCCATGATCTTGATGCGGGAAGTAATGGCGTTTTTGAGCTTCATCGGCGGCCTCATCACTTCGTAAAGAACGCCGTCGATTCGGTAACGGACCCGGAAAGACTTTTCGTACGGTTCGATATGAATGTCGGAGGCTTTTTTCTTGATGGCATCGGTCAGAATCAGGTTGACCAGCTTGACGACCGGTGCATCCTCGCTGGCCTTTTCGAGTTCGCCGACGTCGACATCCTCGCCGTCCTCGATGATTTCAAGATCGATATCCTCGAGGTCCTCCATGACCTCGGCGAGGGAGGCACTCTGGTCGTAATAATTGTCGATCGCGGTCTTGATGGAAGCTTCCGCCGCCACCACTACCTCGACATTGTAGCCGGTCATGAACTTGATGTCGTCGATGGCGAAGATGTTCGACGGATCGCTCATGGCGACGATCAGGGTGGAACCGGCCCGGTTGATGGGGACGATCTGGTACTTCTGCGCCACCTCGGAGGGAACCAGCTGAATAACCGCGGGGTCGATCTCAAAGTCGGAAAGGTTGATGGAGGGTACGCCATACTGCTTGGAGAGAAACGCCGCCAGCTCTTCTTCCTGGATGAAACCCAGCTTGACGAGGCTTGCTCCGAGCCGCCCCCCTTGTACTTTCTGTTCTTCGAGGGCGTTGGCAAGCTGTTTTTCGTCGATCAGGTTGTTGCGAAGCAGCAGCTCCCCAAGGCGGTTTTTTGTCATATAGACACATTTCTCCTGAAAAAATCGGCAGTTTTACCGATCCTATATAAAGAGAACCCGAGGTGTCAAGCCAAGGGCTTTATCTCTCGATGCATTCTGCCAAAATTCGGCGTTTCATCACGCCGGATGGCGGCCGGATACCGGTCCAGAGATAAAAAGCCTCCTCCCCCTGGGCAGCCAACATGCCCAAACCGTCAGCGGTCCGATAGCCGCGCGAACGCGCCGTGGCAAGAAGCGGCGTCGTTTCGGGGGCATAAACCATGTCGTATATCGCGGCCCCGGCGGCAAGGGAATCCCAGGGGAACTCGTCGAAAGCCTCTCCCTTCAGGCCGACGGCCGAGGTATTGATCACCAGATCGAGTTGCCCGAGGGGGATGGAGAGCTCCCCGGCATCGAGCCCGAAGGCTGCAAGGGCTGTGCCCGCGCCCTTTTCGGAGAACTCATCGACCAGGTCGGATGCCCGCGAGCGGGTGCGGTTGGCGATCCCCACCCAGGCCGCTCCGGCCCGGATCAGGGACGCCAGGGCGGCCCGGCAGGCGCCTCCGGCGCCAAGCAGGAGAATCCGGCGCCCGGCAGGGACAACGTCGAGGTCCGCCTCCAGGGAGCGCAGAAGCCCTATGCCGTCGGTGTTGTAGCCGACCAGGTGCCCGTTTCGATTGACGATGGTGTTCACCGCCCCGATCCCGCGCGCCTCGGGATCGATCTCATCGAGATGGGCGAGGACGCTCTCCTTGTGCGGGATAGTGACGTTGACGCCCCGTATTTCAAGGGCGCGAAGAGCGGTCACGGCCTGGGGAAGGTTTTCCGGACGGACGTGGAAGGGTACGTAGACGGCATCGATTCCGGCACGGGCAAGGGCCTCGTTCTGCATCGCCGGCGAGAGTGAATGGGCGACCGGATCGCCGAATATGCCCAGGATGCCGGTCGTTCCGCTGAGCTTGTTCATCTTTTTTTCTCCGCTTCGCCACAATCGAGGTATTCCCGGTATTCGATGATCCGCGCCCCGGCCAGAATCCGGCGGGCCCGTTCGATGTCGGCGGCGATGGCCCTGGCCAGTTCCGCCGTTCCGGGGAAGGTCATCTCGTCGCGCAGGCGCTCGACGAAATAGAGCCGCAGCGTCTGGCCGTAGATCTGCTCCCGGAACCCGAGAATGTGTACCTCTACCGACAGACTGCCGCCCCCGAAAGTGGGATTGCTGCCGATATTGGCCACTCCGTTGAATACCTCGTTCCCGCCACGCTTGACCTTGACCGCATAGACCCCGGAGCGCGGCAGCAGTTCCTTGTCGGTCCGCAGGTTGGCGGTGGGAAAGCCGAGGCCGTTCCCGCGTTTCGCTCCGTGGACCACCTCCCCCTCCAGGGTGAAGTGGCGGCCGAGAAGGCCCACCACCCCGGCCACGTCGCCGGCCGAAACCAGTTCCCGGATCCGGGTGGAGCTGTAGACCTTCCCCCCCGCCTTGAGCGGATCGAGGACTTCCACGGCGAACCCCAGCTCCTGCCCCATCCGGGCAAGAAACCGGGCATCGCCTTCGCGATTGCGGCCGAAGGCATAGTCGTAGCCGACAACCAGGTGGCAAAGTCCGACCCGGTCGACCAGTACGTCCTCGACGAACCGCCGGGCCGGCATTTGCGCCATTTCACTGGTGAAGGGAGCGCTGATCAGCACATCGATGCAGGACGCCTCGATCAGGCGCTCCTTTTCCGCATAAGTATTGATCAGCCGCAGGGGATGCTCCGGCGCCAGGAGTCTCAGGGGGTGGGGGACAAAAGTGAAGACCGTTGCCGAGCCATCCAGTTCCCGTGCCTTCCGCACCACCCGCCGGAAAATTTCCCGATGTCCGAGGTGAACGCCATCGAAGTTGCCGATAGTGACCACGGCATTGGTCAAGGGTGTCGTCAGTTCGTTCAGATCGCGAATGATTCTCATAATTCGAGGCTAAAGGTTAAAGGCCAAAGGTAAAAGGTTAAAGACTTACATACGAAGACTCGCGATTCGAGAGGATTCAAGGCTCTGGATTATGAGGTTTCACCTTTTTCCTTTTACCTTTTCCCTTTTGCCCGGGTTCATCTCCCGCCAGCTCGAAATCGATTTCCCGCCGTTCCTGGCTCACCCCGGCGACACGGACCCGCACCTCGTCGCCGACCTGAAAGATGCGCCGCCGATTCTGTCCGACCAGACGATGCAGGTCCTCTTCGTAATGATAAAAGTCGTCCCCCAGGCTGGATACATGCACCAACCCTTCGACGAAAAAATCCTTGAGTTCGACGAAAAACCCGAAAGGCTGCACGCCGGCGACGATGCCATCGAATTCATGACCTACCCGTTCGGCCATGAACTGGCATTTCTTCAGGTCGACGATCTCGCGCTCGGCCTCCATGGCACGACGCTCGCGATTGGAGGTGTGCTCCCCGACTTCCGGCAAGGAGCGCTGCAGATGTCTTTTGCGACCCTCTGACAGCCCGCCCTTCGCGAGCACCTGGCGCAGAGCGCGATGCACCACCAGGTCGGGATAACGGCGGATCGGCGAGGTGAAATGACAGTAACAATCGGCGGCCAGACCGAAATGGCCGGCGTTTTCGGCGGCGTAGCGGGCCTGTTTCATGCTCCGCAGCAACACGTGATTGATCACCCGCTCCTCGGGATGGCCCTCCACCTCGGCCAGTAGCCGCTGCAGATGGCGGGGATCGACCCCCTTCTCACCGATCGTCAGCCCATAGTTGAAGTGGGCGATGAATTCCTGGAAGGCCTGGAACTTTTCCAGGTCGGGCTCCTCGTGAATCCGGTAGAGCAGCGGCGTACCCTTTTCGGTCAGGAAGGTGGCCACCGCCTCGTTGGCGGCGAGCATGAATTCCTCGATGAGGCGGTGGGCGATGGTCCGCTCCGCCCGGACGATATCGTCCGGGCGGCCGCGAAGATCGAGGACGATCTCGGCCTCGGGCAGGTCGAAATCGAGACTGCCCCGTCGGCGCCGCACCTCCATCAGCCGCCGGGCGAGATCCTCCATGATCTCGAGGCGGGGCGCGAGGTCGGGATAACGGGCGATGACCTCCGGACTCCGGTGAACAAGAACGTCGCGTACCTCGCCGTAGGTCAGGCGGGCGTGGCTTTTGATCAGTGCCGGATAGAAGCGGCTTTCGACCCGGCGGCCCTCCCGATCGAAGAGCATCTCGGCCGTCATCGCAAGACGATCCCGATCCGGATTCAGGGAACAGATACCGTTGCTCAACGGTTCGGGCAGCATGGGAAGACAGCGTCCCGGAAAATAGACGCTGGTTCCGCGCTCGTAAGCCTCCCGGTCAAGCGGCGAATTTTCCCTGACGTAGTGCGCGACGTCGGCGATCGCCACCCAGAGACGGATGAAGCCGCCCTCCTCCCGGCGGACCGCCACCGCGTCGTCGAAATCGCGGGCGGTTTCGCCATCGATGGTCACCAGGGGCAGGGAGCGCAGGTCCTCGCGTCCCGCGTGTTCCTCGGCGGTCACCCGGTCGGGGATATCCGCCCCCGCCTCAAGCTCGGCGGGAAATTCGCTGGGAAGCCCGTATTTCTGGGCAATGGCGAGAATTTCCACCTCGGGATCGTCGGCATCGCCGAGAACCCGGACGACAGTCCCTTCCGGATTGCGGTTGCGGGAGGGGTAGACATCGATGCGGGCGACGACGATCTGGCCCGGCCGCGCGTCCATGGCGGCACTTTCGGGAATGAACAGGTCATGGGTGAGGCGCGGGTCTGCCGGAACGACGTAACCGAAGGGCCGGCCCCCTTCAAAGCGCCCCACGATCGATCGGTGGGCCCGCTCGACGATCCTCACCACGCGCCCTTCGGGCCGTCCGCCCCCGCGGCGCTCGATGCGCACCGCCACCCGGTCCCCGTTCATCACCTCGCGCATGAAACGGGCGGGAACGAAAACATCCGCTCCCTTCCCTTCGCTCCGGGTGACGAAGCCGTAGCCATCCCGGTGGGCCGAAACGGTTCCCACCACCAGGTTGACTTGGCGGGGAAGGGAGTAGCGCCCTCCTTTGAGCTGTATCAGGCTGCCTTCCCGGACCAGGGATTTGAGCAGGCGCACCGCCGCCTGGCGCTCGGAACGGGTGAGATCGAAGTGGGAAAGAATTTCCCGGGCCGAAAGGGGATGGCGGGCGCGCTTTTCCAGAAAGGTCAACAGATCAGATGGAGAGAGTTCCATCGCGCGTTATTTCCCCCCTGCAATGCGAGAGTTGAACAGCTTGAATATACTCGAAGCAAATACCTTTTTCCGCCGGTCTTGTGCGGGAACTTCACCCCTCCGCGGTCGAGGGGGCAACCCCCCGGGCCCAGAGATGCTTGCCGAACTTCCAGTACCCCTTGACATTGTTGAGACGGGCATCGACAGCCGCCTCGATCGGATTAACCTGACCGTTGAGCAGGGGTTGAAGGTGCTTGGCGAGCACCGCCCCGCCGCCGCCGGTGACCACCATGGTGTCGATGTCCCAATCGTCGACCCAGAGGCGATCGACCTCGTTGGCCACCGCCGTGGCCAGTTGGCCGAAGACCTGCTCGGTGATCCCCTTCAGATCGTACTCCTTGCCCCGAATCTTGATTGAACCGCGCTCCACCGCTTCGTAGAGGCGGTAGAGCTCGATATTGATTCCGCTCTTCTCCCGCAGCTTGCCGGCGATGACGCTGAAGGCCCGGGCGATGCCGGAATCGGTGGTGCGGCTGCCTCTTTCCGAGTAGCGCATCTTGTCCGAAACGGTGTAATCGGAGGTGCGGAAACCGACGTCGATAATGCCGATCTTCTCCTTGACCAGGCGCTTGTCGCGAAGCTCTCCAATATCATTGAGCATCAGGTTGAAGAGGGAGCCGAAGGGCTGCGGCACGACCCGCACCTTGTTGACGTTGACGGTCTTCTCCTGGCGCTTTCCTTCCCCGTCGGTCACGACGACGCGATGCTCGCCCTGGAGGATTTTCGCCAGTTCGTCCTTGTGCTGCCGATAATGGCCGATAGGCAGACCGGTCACCAGGTTGACCGGGATGAAGCCCCCCACCAATCTCGCGGCGGCGGCCAGGGCCAGTACCTTGGCGAAGGAGCTGATGAACTGGCCCTGGTCGAGGGTGAAAAAACGCACATTGCTCTGCCGCTCGGCCAACTCTCCGAGAAAATAGGATTTGCCGTCGACCTCGATCTGCAGGTGGTCTTCCGCCTCGCCTCCCATGAGAAGCTTTTCGCGAAACTGCAGATCGGTCTCCTCGCCGAGCACCGATTTAAAAATCAGCGAATCCTTGCCGTTGGACGCTTTGGTGAATCCGAATCCGATATCGATACCGAGTATTTCCACGGTTGCCTCCGCAAAGGTTCCAGGTTCCGGGATTCAGGCTCCAGGAGTTTCTGAAAACCCGAGACCTGATTTTTGCATTATTCCGACACTTTTTCCTCTTCGGCGATCCGGTTGATCACCAGGCCGGTGAGGAGCTTGGGATAGAAGTAAGTTGATTTCTGGGGCATTTTCTCGCCGGCGTTGGCGACGTCACGGACCTCGCTCATGCGCGTCGCGTTCATCAGGAAGGCCAGTTGGAACTCGCCGCACTGAACCAGTTCGAAGGGGTCGTCGAAGTTCTTGACGTACTTCAGGTTGGCCTGCCGTTCCTGGGCCTCGGGGCCGATGCCGAGGAGCTCCTCGAAAACAAGCCGGTGCAGAATCGACACATCGAGGGTGCGCAGGGCCTTGGGGGTCTTCTCGTCGAAGAACCGGTCCATTACCCCCTCGTCCTTGAGGGTAAGGTAGTAGACCGTTTCGTCCCCGCCGAACAGGGCGAGGCAACGTCCCTCTTCGCCCTTCTCCGCGAGTACGCGGCGGGCTTCCTCGCGAGCCGCCGGATCGGCAGGGTCGATTTGCCGCTGCTCCACCTCGAAAAATTCGTCCAGGGCCTCGATGAAGGGTTCCAGGTGGAAATCGTTCAGGTTGAAGACCAGACGATGGGTCGGAAAGATAAGCATCCCCTGGTCTTCCATGTTGGCAAAATACATCAGAACATAGTTGAAGAGTTCCTTGCCGGTGTAGTCGGGGTGCTTCTCCCGCATGAAATTCCGATAGTTGAGCGCCGTCTCGTAGCGGTGATGCCCGTCCGCGATAAACAGGGGCTTGCTCTCGAGCAGGCTCTGGGCCTTCTGGATGATGGCCGAATCGGTGACCCGCCAGAGCCGGTGCCGCACCCCGTCGTCGTCGGCCACCGCCAGCTCGGGCGTGCGCTCCTTTTCCTTGCGGGCCAGCGCCTCGAGAACGCAGCACGGATCGGAATAGAGGGAAAAGATGGGGCTGAAGTTGGCGCCGCAGGCCTTGGTCAGCCGCAGCCGGTCGGTCTTGGGCCCGGAGAGGGTCTTCTCGTGGGGCTTGACCACCCCCGAGGAGAAGTCCTCGATCCGGGTCAACGCCATGAAGCCCTGGCGAACCACGGTGCCGCCGTCCTCCAGGGGATATTCCTGATCGTAGAGGTAGAGCGAGGGCTCGGTATCGCGGGTGAGGACGCCCTCCTCCTGCCATTGCCGGAAATCGGCGGCGGCCCGACTGTAGCGATTATCCGAATCGTTATCCTCGGCGCGGGTCTTGCCCAGGATGAGCCGCACGACGTTGTGGGGATTGCGCTCGTAAAGGGTCTCCTGGAGGGCGGGCGAGATCACATCGTAGGGCGGCGCCATGACGCTGCCGGGCTCGCCGATCCGCGCGGTATCGTAGCGCAGACCGCGAAAGGGTACGATTTTGGCCATAAATAAAAACTCCCTCAATTTGCTGAATTCAGGGTAAACACTATACGCAAAGCGACGGAGGGGTTGCAAGGGAAAAAGGGGCGGGGACGGCTGAGGAGCGGGGTTCTGGGGGGGGGGCCGCGGAGGAAAGTCGTCCTTCATCAGGTTCCGACAGGAGCATTCACCCCCGGTCCCCCGGACATCACCAGAGAAACCTGAACAACGCAAATCAAGGCGCTACGCGCCATGCCTGGCGTACCAAAGGAAAAGGGCCGGAAAAAATCTCCGGCCCCGGTATTCACAAACGCTTCGGACTCTCTTCAATCCCAGGCGGTATCCGCAGCATTTCTCTTGGAAATGGCAATGCGGCCAGTTGTTGTTGAGGTCACCCCGCTTTTGAATTTCCGGCTACCGCTATTATCCAGAACACAGACATAATGGCTGTCCGCTGTACCGCTACTGCCACTGGTTCCGTTCGGGTTGAACTGAATGGCATTATCGCTGGCGGAGGTACCGTCTCCGGAGATATTATCGCAATCTTCGCCTGTGGCCATCTTCACCTCGGCCGGAAAAGTTCCGTAATCAAATACGGTGGTACCGCCCTGACTCAGCCAATAGTGGCGGGTGTCGATGTCGAACTCCACATCGCATTCCTGGTTGGTTGAAATCGCCCGGGACCTGGCCTCCCTGAGCGCCGAAGCCACCCCCCGGGCTGCGTCCCGGTAGCGCGCCTCCCGGGCCCAGTCCAGAAATGTCGGGGTGGAGATGGCTGCAAGGACCCCCATAATGGAGATGACGATGATGATTTCGAGAAGAGTAAACCCCCTGGGAGAGCTGTTCAAAATTTCTCCTGCTCCTGAATCGAAATGGTCACAACATATTCCTGTACGTCCTTCATCCCCTCTTCGTCACGGGCGACAATGCAAACCGGATGTTCACCGGCCTGTGCCTCGCCGATTTCCCACCTCACCACCCCGGCGTTGGGATCTATGCTCATCCCATCGGGAGCGATTTCCAGGGCATAAGTAAGCTGGTCGCCGTCCGGATCCTCCGCTCGGGCATCATAGAAGTAGGTGCTGGCCCGAAACTGTTGAGGAGGGGTGGTAACAAAACGCGGCGGTGCATTTGGAATGATGAGCTCCTTGCCACTGAAGGGAGCGCCTTCTTCTTTCCCATCAGTCGGGACGACCTGAAGACCGATGCGGTCTCCTCTCCGGAACTGCTCGCCCCCCAGAACCGGGCCATCGGCCCCCTCCAACTTTTCTCCGTTGATAAACCACCGGTAACGAAAACTCACCGGGTCACCGTCGTCGTCCGCCCCCTCAGGTATCACTTCAATATCGACGCCGCGATGAATATAGGGCGTCTTCAAGGGAAGAGAGCCGACCTCTGGCGGGCTGTTGACAAGCACCACGGAAGCCGAGGCCTCTTCACCCCCGGAGTTGACGACGACCCGGACCTCATCCCCCCTCCTGGCGTTGAACGGCGCAAGTCTGTCGTTCCCCTGTCCGTCGATCGTCTCGCCATTTCTCTCCCAGCGGAAGGTCGACGCCCCGCCACCGCCCCGCACAAGCGCCTGCAGCCCATCATTCACTTTCGGCGCCGGCGGCAGCAGGTCCACGCTGAATGCAGCCGTCCCCGGTTCGCCACCCCCGGACGCGGGAGATGAAACGACCCTTGTCGTTTCGCCAGTCGCTGGCTTTTCGGCAGTCTTGTTGGCGGAGAGCTCCTCCTTTTCACCACACCCGGCAAGGCCAAGGGAGACAGCCAATGCACCGATAACTATCAGCCTCACTCTCGTCATCTACCCTGTCCCCTTACAATTGCATCCAGTAAATAGGAAAGATTGTGCCGCCCACCACCGGATCCTTGCTGCAAATGCCTCCTCCGCACCCGATCAGGATTTCGGCATCACCGCCGGGTGGCATGATCATTACCAACCCCGAGGGAATGCCGACGCCGAGATCGACGGAACGGTCGGAGCGCCGGAGCACCTTGCCCTCGTCGCTGAGCGCCCTTTGGTTGTTGGATGTCGCATTTTCAGCGTCCAGGTCGTTGCCTTCGTTGAAATTGAGCACGGACTCCCCGGTCTTGTAGTTCACCGCGTAAAGACGCGAGATTCCCAGGTTGCCCGGGTCACAGGAGTTTTCCGGGGCGGCGGTATTGGGGGCGTAGCTCGTGTAGTAGGCGGTCTTGTTGAACGCCAGGGCCGCAGCCAGGACTTTCTCGCCGGTATGTTCGTCGAGGTCGATGTACCAGCCGAAATTGGAATCGCTGTTGAGCCGCTCCAGAATGCACTTGATGGAGGTGTCCGAGGCGGAACAGGTTTCGGGGTCGGCGGTCGGGCTGGCCGCCTGCAGCAGGTTCTCGGTCACGTCCTCAAGGTTATCCTCCGTGATGTACTGGTTGGTCCGCTGATCCCGGTCATAGATGGCGTACATTCGGTCTTCCACGTTGTAGTTCAGGGGATGGGCCCGGTCGCCGCTGCCGATAAATAGGGCGATGTACGACTTGCCAGTGCTGTCCTTCTCGAAGGTGACCGACGGCCGGTAGAAGAACTTTCTTCCCTGGGAGCCGGTTCCGGAGTCGTCCGGGTCGGTTCCCAGCGCGTTGGCCTCGAAAATCCGTTTGCCGAACCATTCCTTGTTGGTCTCGTTGATGATGGGGTTGGCGTAGGGAGGAAGCGGGTTGGTTGTGCTGTGAGAGCTGATGCGCCAGAGCTGGCCTCCGGTATCGCCGACGTACAGGCGATCGGTATAGCCGTCATAATCGGTGTCCAGCACCGTCACGTCCGAAGGGATGGGGTACTTCATCCGCTTGCGGTTGAAGAGGTTGTTGCCGGTTGTCGAATAGGAGAACTCCCAGACCTGGGAGCCGCTGTCGCCGAAGGAGGGAACGCCGGAGGAATTGAGAGTTGCCACCTCGATGGCATAGACCCCACGCCCTTTCGGATTGTTGGTCACCGGGTCGTCATCGTCCTTCCGGGAGCGAACCGTGGTGCCGGTGCTGTCGTTGGCGCCGGAATCGCTGGTCGGCGTCACCACGTCAGCGTTGGTGTACCCCTGAGTCGCACCGAAACGGCCGTCCTCGTTGGAATGATCGTAGCCGGCGCCGACAAAAGCGACAACCTTGTCCTCTATGGTTCCACTGACATCCACTTTCACCTTGCCGAGCATCGGCGTGCTCCAGGTTTCACCGAGTTCCTCAAAGCCGGTCGCGCTGCCGTCGACCTGCCACATCCACAGGGGAGCCTCGGGGTTGGTCACGTCGAGGGAGTAGTAAGCTCCCCCGCCGCGCCGCAACCCGAACAGGAGGACCACCTTGTCATTCGACCCGTTGTCGGCTCCGAGAAGATCGGTATCTCCCGTCTCCGGCCCGGTGCCGATATTGCCGTCGTTGTCCTTATCGTAGATGTAGGCCGTGGGAGTGCCGTCGACGAAACAGGTATGGTTCGCCTCGGTCAGCAGCTTGAGGTCGCCGAGCACGTCGGGAGGGATGAAGGCCCAGAGCTCCTCGCCGTCACAATCGCGAAAGGCATGGAGCATCCCATCGTTGGCCCCGACATAGACAATGGCCTTGTTGGTCGTGCAGCTCTCCTCATTGGTCTTGTTGAAAGTGTAGGTATTGTAATTCACCACCAGGGGCTTGGAATGCAGGATGTCGCCAAGAACCCAGTCCCTGTTCTCCTCGTTGTCGGGAACCCCGTTGCTGTCCTGGTCGGCGCTTGTGCCCAAAGAATTAAGGCCGTGAACGAACTTGATGATGTCGTCGGCCTCCGTCGCGTCGGCGGCCCCCAATTCTGCATCGAGGCCGTTATTGGAGGGGACGAACTGGTTGTCGCTGTCGTTTGCAAGGTCGGCGGTTCCCAGGTGGGTGTAGATGTTGCGGTGATTGGACTGATTCCACATCCGCGGCAACAGTTTCGCCCCGGCGCCGCCGGCCTCGACCTGGGCGCCATCTGCAGCATTGCTCCAGAAGGACTTGGCGGTATACGAACCGTAAATAGAGGCATCCTTGAAGCTGCCATCGGAGGAGTTGGTAGCTACGTTGTCATCGACATCGAGGATCTGGTTCTGGCCATCGATGGCATATTTCTTCAGGTTGCCGCTCCAGCTTTGATTGGAAAGCGGCTTGAAGAAGCCGAGATATACCCGTGACCCGCTGTAAGTACGGTTTTCCGGACTTGTCGGCACCACCGGCGCAACGAAGGCGCTGTTCACCTCGGAGACAATGTTGGTCAACAGTTCGGTCATCGCCTTGGCCAGGGAGTTGGCGTCGTAGGTGTTGTAGAACTTGCCGCCGCCGTTGAGCGCCGCCGTATGAACCAGATCGTCCTCGCCCTGGAAAGCCAGCACCATGTGGGTGGTAATGCCGTAGACGTCGTTGAGATACTGGGCCACGTCATCGAGATAATGGGAACCTTCGCCATAGACGGCCGCGCTGTGAGTCGCCTCTCCCGGCCAATCGTCATGGTCAGCGTCGCCGATCTGCCAGATGGTCGAAGCGCTGCCTCCGTCGCCGTTGGACAGGCCGTTGGTGATGAAGATGATGTTATTGTAACAGGCCTTGGCCAGATCGGTGGGAACCCGCGTTCCCGTCGAGAGGGTGATCGGGGTGTAATTGGCCCCGAAGTAATAACCGGCGTCCCATAGCGCCTCGGCCTGCGGCCGAGCCGTAGCGCTGTCCAGCACCGGCTCGCTGGTGGCGTCGCCACTGCCGGGGAGGCGGGCGAGGAAGGGATTGAAATCGGAATCGGCCGTCAGGTCGGCCATTTCATCGATGACCTTGCCACCGTGGTTGTTTCCGCCATAGGTCATGGCGGCGAAATTAACGGCGTAACGCGCCCCGCCGAGGACGGTCTCCAGCGCCTCGTAAACGATCTCGCGCTGACTCTTGCCGACAAAGCCCGCCGAAACGCTGTAGGATGTATCGCTTGTCCAGTTGTCGGTCGCGGAACGGGTATCGTGCGAATCGAGAAGGGTCCAGTACGACTGCCAGTCGCTATCTAGGGCCCCCGGCTCGTTAGTGGAAGCGGAAAGGTGAGAAACGGTCAGCAAAAACTTGCGATCCGGGTCGGTAGCCGTGTTTCCGGAATTCCCCTTGCGGGTGATCAGGTCATGAGTGACGATGATGTCGCCGGAGGATCCCGGGGTCGCATTCACGTAATTCAGGTAGTTGCCCAAGGCGTAGGTTGCACCTTTCGGGCCGGTGGCGCAAGCACCGCCGTTCAGGTTGGGGTAGTCCACGATCCCGGAGCCGGAATAGGTTCCGCTGGACAGAAGGGTATCCTTGACGATGGACACTCCGCAGGTGAGGTTGGAAAGGCTGCGATCGCTGTTGGCGACTTCCACCCTGCTGAATTGCCCCTGATTGTCGCCGACGTAGATGCTCCAGGGATCGTACCCAGGGGCGGTGTCGTAATCCTCGGCGTTGTCGTAGGCGACACCGGAGGCAATGTGTTCCGTCGCCAGGCTGTTGTCGATGATGACGAGAACGTTGGGCTGGACCCCGGTCGTCCCCTGGGCGGAGTAGATGGCCGTATCGCCGGTGTACTGGTCGGCAGCTTCCGCCGGAGAAGTTCCTCCGAAACCGCCGAGAAACACAGCGACAGCGGCTAGAACCATAACCTGCAGATATCGTCTCATGAAAAGCTCCCGTCCTTTACAGGTTATTTGGGCACGATACGCGCGACCTGCGCTTCGACACTGGCTTCAGAACTGTTCGGTCCCTGACAGGTCGCGTTGACGACATAGAAGCGCGACTGGAAATAGGTCGGGTCCGAGCCACTTCCGGGCGGAAGCGGGCCGCTGCCGATATAGACGACCTGATTGGTGGCGCCACTTTTCAAGCCGCTCTGGCCGGCCCCGCTGGTGCCGGCGGCGATATTGGTGGCATGGTCGTCTTCCGTGGTACCCGCATCGGTGCCATCGGTCAGCGTGACGCTGCCCGTCCCAATGGTGCTGTAGATATATTGGCTGGTCATGGCGTATTCAACGGCC
>Ga0102953_1000282_pt1 | contig 36764 bp, 47 predicted proteins | sample SalPon2A_C_D2_MG_FD_78509 | JGI IMG/M metagenome (GOLD analysis project Ga0102953, IMG submission 78509) | Soil microbial communities from South San Francisco under conditions of wetland restoration - Salt Pond MetaG R2A_C_D2_MG | ecosystem: Environmental > Terrestrial > Soil > Wetlands | place... | reverse complement strand
TATATGTCAAGAATTTCAGGCCCTCTGCTTGACCGGATTGATATTCACATCGAAGTTCCTGCGGTTAAATACAAAGAACTTTCCGCTGATACAAAAAGTGAAAAATCATCATTTATAAGAGAGAGAGTAATTAATGCCAGGAAAATTCAAATTGAAAGATTTAAGGAAGTAAAACATATTTTTAATAATGGTGATATGGGTTCAAAAGAAGTAAGGCAATACTGCAAATTGGATTCTGCAGGATCAGAATTATTAAAGATGGCAATGACAAAACTAGGACTTTCTGCAAGAGCTTATGACAGGATTTTAAAAGTAAGCCGGACAATTGCGGATCTTGAAAAATCTGATAATATACTTTCTCAGCATATTAGTGAAGCAATACAGTATAGAAGTTTAGACAGGGAGTTATGGAAGCATTGAAAGCAATAAAACCTCCGAGGTCTTCAAGACCCCGGAGGTTTAGAAATATTGAACAGGAAATTATTGAATTATTGAATAACAAAAACCTCTGAGGTTTAAGAAGACCTCTGAGGTTTTAAACAATTATAATTTAAAGTTTAAATATGAATAGAGAACGTAACTTCTTTAAGAATACATACCATCATTTATATAACAGAGGTGCAAACAAAGGACCAATTTTTTTTGAAAAAGAAAATTTTTATTACTTTTTAAGAAGGCTGAAATATTACAAAACTAAATATCATATTGAAATTTTGTCGTATTGCCTGATGCCAAATCATTTCCATCTATTTGTACATCAACTGACTGATGAATTTACTATTTCAATGTTGATTTCTTCCTTGTTAAATTCTTATACAAAATCAGTTAATAAAAAATATTTGAGGTCAGGTACCTTATTTGAGAGCAAAACCAAAAGTAAACAGATTATAGATGATCATTATTTTAAATGGATAATAAAATATATAATTGAGAATCCTGTAAAAGCCGGGTTGGTTGATGAAATAATTGATTGGGAATATTCAAATGCAAAAGATTTACTCGGATATAGGAATGGAAATATAACTGACAGGAAAAAGATCAAAATGTATTTCCAAAATGAAGTCCAGATGAAAAATTTCCTTAATGATAAAACTATAAAAGTTAATTATGAATTTTGATTGCGTAAGGGGGAAAACCGCCGAGGTTTTTTAAAATAAAAATAGTGAATTCAATACAAAATGTAGCTGATGGATTCAAATCCTTCCCGATAAAAAATATATTATTTTACCTAACATTCTAATATTAAATAGTCATTCAAAAAATCATTATCTTTTAACATTAAATCTTTTAAGCGGAGGATAAGATGTATAAAAGATACCTGCCCTTATTCTTTTCGATCATAATTTTTTCATTTAGTAACCTGATAAATGCTCAACAAAAAGTAACCTACATAAAAGCAGGTAAATTTTTTGACGGGAAATCAAATGAATTAGAATCGAATGTTGTAATAAAAATAAATGGTAGCAAAATTGAATCTGTTGGTAAAAACATTTCAATAGCTTCTGATGCAAATGTAATTGACCTGAGTAATGAAACGGTAATGCCCGGTCTTATTGATTGCCATACACATGTACTTCTGCATCCGGGAGATTATGACGGGCAAATTCTGAGAGAATCTTATGAGTACCGTGCAATTTATGGAGTTGTAAATGCTGAAAAAACTTTACTGGGCGGAGTTACAACTGTTCGGGACGTGGGAAATGAAGGAGCCGGTTTTGCAGACCTTGCATTGAGAGATGCAATTAATAATGGTTTGGTTCCGGGTCCGAGAATGCTGGTTGCAAATCAACCAATTACTCCAACAGGAGGTTATGATCTTGTTGGTTATTCACCCTATTTCCAAACTCCGCAGATTTCTTATCACGCAGATGGTCCTTTAGGTATGAGAAAAGAAGTAAGAAAACTCGTTAAGTATGGAGTTGATCTTATTAAAATTTATATGGAATCTTATGAGAAAAAACAAAACAGCCAGGATTCACTTACAGGAGGAATTAATTATACACAGGAAGAGGTTAATGCTTTAGTTGATGAAGCGCATCGTAACGGAATTAAAGTGGCAGCTCATACCTACTCAGATAAAGCTGCAAGAATGGCGATTGAAGCAGGAGTAAATTCAATCGAGCACGGTTTATATATAAGTGAAGACACATTTAAACTGATGGCAGAAAAAAATATTTATTACGTTCCCACACTTTTGGTTTATGAACAATGGAGAGATTCAAAAATATTTGGACAGATATCTCCACAAAATAAAGTCAAACTGACTAACACTGTTGAAAAGCATACAGCTTCTTATGAACATGCTTTAAAAACAAAAGTAAAAATAGCATTCGGAACAGATACTTTTGAATACCCGGGAACAAATTCCGAAGAGCTTACTTTAATGGTAAAGTACGGGATGAATCCTTTAAGCGCATTGAAATCTGCAACGTCTGTTGCTGCTGATTTACTCGGAATTGAATCTGAAACGGGAACAATTGAAAAAGGGAAAGCCGCGGATATCATCGCTTTTTCAGGTGATCCGTTAAAGGATATTTCTGTTGTGGAAAAAGTAAGTTTTGTTATGAAGGAGGGGAAAGTATATCTAAATAACTGAAAGAAAATCTGGTGCTTTGCAAATACCTCTTTTTTGCAGTTAAAAAGAGGTATTACTTTATAAGTCCTGTCTAAATATAAATTTTTTGTTAATTATCTAATTATTTAGTTCTAAAAGGGGAGAAATAATTGACCTTCCGAAATTTCAATTTTTCCGGTTAAAAAATTACAACAAGAATCGGGCAAATCTCAATTATAGACAGCAAAATATTTGCATTTAATTTGAAATACAAATATATTTGATGCTCGTTTCTAAAAACGGGCGGACGCCGGAGTTGGAGAGCCGGGGCGGACTGTAAATCCGTTGGCTGACGCCTTTGGGGGTTCGAATCCCTCGCCGCCCACAGCTATTTTTGATTTTGTTGAATATATTAAAATAAAATATAAACTACATTTTTTTCTCTGTTAGTAAAATCAGAATCTAAATGTTCATTAAAATTTTTGGCTGTAACTTTACCGAAATTAGTTGCTAACAAATGTTCTATAAAAATTGAGAGCGTTAACAAAATTAGTTAACGAATTATTGCGGGAGTAACCCTGCCCGGCGAAGTTTTAACGAAGACGGGATTAGTTGGCTAGAGTCATCCCGCTCAAAGCGGGATTGGTCGCGGGTTAGAAAAGTTCTAAAAGAAATTGAGAGCGTTAACAAAATTAGTTGACGAATTATTGCGGGAGTAACTCAGTTGGCTAGAGTCACAGCCTTCCAAGCTGTTGGTCGCGGGTTCGAGTCCCGTCTCCCGCTCGAGATGAGTTTTAAGGTTTATATCTTAAAAAGTCGGATGGTTGAAAAATTTTACATTGGTTCAACGAAGAATTTGAAGAAACGTGTGGAATTTCATAATAGCTCAAAAGCTAGATGGACAAAAAGATTTCAGCCATGGTTCGTTTTACATTTTGAAGAATTTGATAGCCGAAGTAAGGCTGTAAAAAGAGAAAGATATTTAAAATCCTTTAAAAATATAAAAGGGTTTTTAGAATCTTTAGGGAGGCTTTAGTCAGGATAGGCTAGAGTCATCCCGCTCAAAGCGGGATTGGTCGTCCCGACGAGTCGGGATCTCCCGCTCAGGAAATTAAATTTGAAAATTTGACCGTTTGCTCTAGCAATAAGAAATTGCTGACGTAGCTCAGTTGGTAGAGCACATCCTTGGTAAGGATGAGGTCACCGGTTCAATCCCGGTCGTCAGCTCAACTAAAATATAAAAGATGCTTTATGAGAGATATTATAACTTTAGAATGTACTGAGTGTAAAAGAAGAAATTACACTACTACTAAAAATAAAAGACTTCATGCGGGAAGAGTTGAGTATAAAAAATACTGCCGCTGGGATAAAAAACATACAGTCCATAAAGAAACAAAATAATTGTTACGTCAGTAGCTCAATTGGCTAGAGCAGCGGTCTCCAAAACCGCAGGTTGGGGGTTCGAGTCCTCCCTGACGTGCTGACAAAAAAAGAGTTTAATATGAAAGAAAAAATTATTGCTTTTTTCGATGATGTGGTTAAGGAAATGAAGAAAGTAACCTGGCCGACCAAGGAAGAATTAAAAGAATCAACTAAAATTGTGATTATATCCTGTTTAATCTTAGCGGCATTTACATATTTTATTGATATGGCTATTACCCAGATTTTCAAAGGTATATTTTAAGTTAAGGTATTTATGGAATTTAAATGGTATGTAGTAAGAACATTTTCCGGGCACGAGAATAAAGTAAAAACTTTATTGGATACTGAAATTGGTGAGAATGAATCGCTACAGTCAAAAATAAAAGAGGTTTTGGTACCTTTGGAAAAAGTGTTTGAGGTAAAAGATGGAAAGAAAAAAAGTAAGACTAAAAATTTCTTTCCGGGTTATATTTTGATTAATGCAGAACTTGATAACCAGGTTAAAGAATTTATTCTCAACACTCCTTCTGTAATGGGATTCCTCGGTACCCGAAATAATCCGAATCCATTACAGCCGGAAGAAGTAAAAAGAATAATTGGAAGAATTACACAGGACGAATCTACCGAAAGGATGGAAACTATTTTCAGAAACGGTGATGTTGTCAAAATTATTGATGGACCGTTTAATAATTTTAGTGGAACTGTTCAGGAAGTAAGTGAAGAAAAAATGAAGATAAAGGTTATGGTTTCGATTTTTGGAAGAAAAACTCCGGTAGAAATCGATTTCGTACAAGCAGAATTGGAAAAATAAAGACTTATAAATTTTTATTCGTATAGGAAATAATTATGGCTAAAAAAATATCAGGATATATCAAACTCCAAATTCCTGCGGGAAAAGCAAATCCTTCACCGCCGGTTGGTCCCGCTTTAGGACAGAAAGGCGTTAATATTATGGAGTTTTGTAAACAGTTTAACGCAAAAACTCAGGATAAAGATGGATTGATAATTCCTGTTGTTATAACAGTTTTTACTGATAAATCATTTACTTTTATTACCAAAACTCCTCCGGCGGCAGTTCTCTTAAAAAAAGTAGCAAAACTTGAAAAAGGGTCAGCTGAGCCACATAGAGTTAAGGTTGCGAAAGTTTCGAATTCTCAGGTAAAAGAAATTGCGCAAATGAAAATGCCGGACTTAAATGCATTCGATATTGAACATGCTGCAAGCATGGTTGCCGGAACCGCAAGAAGTATGGGCATTACGGTAGAAGATTAAACGTAAAGAAATTTTAAAATTGAAATTCAGACGGTGTAATAATGCAAAAGACAAAAAAAAATAAAGAGACTCTGGAAAAAGTTGATACAACAAAAGAGTATTCTATAATTGATGCAATAAATACTCTTAAAGAAAATTCAAAATCAAAATTTGTTGAATCTCTTGATTGCGCAATAAGATTAGGTGTTGATCCAAAACATGCAGATCAGATGGTAAGAGGTACGGTTGCTTTGCCACACGGAACCGGAAAACAGGTGAAAGTACTTGTTATTGCAAAAGGCGACAAAGCAAATGATGCTAAAGAAGCCGGTGCTGATTATGCAGGCTTTGAAGAATACCTTGAGAAAATAAAAGGCGGTTGGACAGATGTCGATGTCGTTATTGCTGCTCCGGACACAATGTCGGAATTAGGTAAGCTTGGTAAAATTCTTGGACCAAAAGGATTGATGCCAAATCCCAAAAGTGGAACAGTAACACCTGATGTTGCAAAAGCTGTTAAGGAAGTTAAAGCCGGAAAAATTGAATTCCGTGTAGAAAAAGCCGGAATTGTGCATACATCATTAGGAAAATTAAATTTTGAAGCTGAAAAGCTTGCAGAAAATGTAGAAGCATTCTTAAATACAATTATCAAACTAAAACCTGCTTCAGCTAAAGGTCAGTATGTAAGGAGCCTTTTCCTGTCAACAACAATGGGACCTGGTTTGAAAATTACTAAGGATGTTGTCGCTCATTAAGAAATTACGCACTAATAAATGCTTCTAACCCATCCCAAATTAATGGGACCGATACGGTTAATTAAAAATCTGGTATAGGAGAGTTATGAATAAGAACGAAAAAGCTGAAAAAGTTGCTGAAGTTAAGGAGTTGGTAGAAGACTCCTCTGCAATATTTCTGACTGATTTCAGCGGAATTGATGTTGCTGATATTACTGGTATCAGGAACGAATTCAGGAAAGAAGGAGTACGATATAAAGTAATTAAAAACACTTTATTCAATCGTGCAATCTCCGAGTCTGGAAAATATCCAAAGCTTAGCGAGCACCTTGTTGGAATGACAGGTTATGCTTTTGCTTCCGATAACCCGGTAGCACCTGCAAAAATCATCAACAAGTATTACGAAGACAAAAAGAAGCTTGCTCTAAAAGCTTGTTATATAGATGATCAGTTTTATGAAGGAAATAGGTTAGCAGAACTTGCTGCTTTACCTTCAAAGAAAGAGATCATTGCAAGTATTTTAGGTTCCATCAATGCACCTGCTTCTGGCATTGTTGGAGCAATTAACGCTGTTATGAGAGACTTGGTAAGTGTTATTGATGAAGTCGCCAAGACTAAAGCAGCATAACAAAAAGAATTTTTTGAATTAAAAATCAGTAGGAGAAAGTAAAATGTCAGAGAAGATTTCTGAAATTGTAGAAAAAATAAAAGCATTATCATTAGTAGAAGCGTCTGAATTAAAGACTGCTTTGGAAGATGAATTTGGTGTTACAGCAGCAGCTCCAGTTATGATGGGTGGTGCCCCTGCAGCTGGTGCGGCTCCAGCGGAAGAAAAAACTGAATTCGATGTTGTGCTTCTGGGTGCCGGCGATAAAAAAATTAACGTTATTAAAGTTGTAAGAGCTCACACTGGCTTAGGCTTAAAAGAAGCTAAAGACCTTGTTGACGGTGCTCCTAAAACTGTTAAAGAAGCTGTATCAAAAGACGAAGCTGAAAAGCTCAAAAAAGAGTTTGAAGATGCTGGCGCTACGGTAGAACTAAAGTAATTTAATCTTAGTCGATACAATATATTTTTCTGAAAAGTGATAAGTCGGATTATTCCGTCTTATCTCTTTTTTATACTTTGGATTACGTTGTTTAAGGCTGGACAATAAAGAATACGAATTTTAATTGAATTGGAGGTTTACAATTGGATAATAATAGAATTTCCTTTGGCAAAATTCCCTCTGTAATCGACGTTCCTGATTTACTTGGCATACAGACTGCATCATTTGAAGAGTTTGTACAATTTCAATCTCTTGCTGCCAAGAGAGAACACAAGGGACTTCAACAGGTTTTTGCTTCTAATTTTCCGATTTTTGATAATAAAGAAAATTACAGGCTCGATTTTCTCGAGTATTTTATAGAAAAGCCGCGCTTTTCAGTAACTGAGTGCCTGGAGAGAGGTTTAACTTATGCAGCACCATTAAAAGGAAAACTACGTCTGTCAACAAAGGACCCTGAAACGGAAGAATTTGTTAATAGTGTTGAACAGGAAGTTTATCTCGGCAATCTACCATTTATGACCGAAAAAGGTACCTTTGTAATTAATGGTGCTGAAAGGGTGGTTGTATCTCAGCTTCACCGTTCACCCGGTGTTGCTTTTTCTCAAACAGTTCATCCAAACGGAACCCCGATTTATTCAGCCAGAATTATTCCTTTGAGAGGTTCGTGGGTAGAATTTGCTACCGATATAAACTATGTAATGTATGTTTATATAGATAGAAGAAAAAAATTCCCTGCAACTACACTTCTTCGTGCATTAGATTATGCAACCGACGAAGAAATTTTAAATCTGTTTAATCTTATTGAAGAAGTAAAAGTTAAAAAAGTTGATATAGAAGATTATATCGGCAGAACAATTGCAAGCGATGTTTTCGATATGTCTACAGGTGAGATTTTTCTGACCAAGGATAGTGTTCTTTCCGAAGAAGATATTGACAGATTAAGTGAGGCTGAAGTAGATAGTCTAAAATTTATCAGTTCAGAAACTTCAGCTGATATGGATCTCATTGTTAATACTTTGAGAAAAGACACATCACATTCAAAAGAAGAAGCACTGTTTGCAATTTACCGCCAGTTAAGATCAGGCGAAGCTCCTGATGTTGAAACTGCGCACGGATTAATTGAAAAATTATTCTTTAATGATAAAAGATACGATCTTGGTGACGTTGGTCGTCACAGAATGAACGATAAATTAAAATTAGATATTGATGAGAATATAACCATTCTTACTGTTGAAGATATTATTTCTATTATGAAATATATTATCAAATTAAGAAATGGTAATGAAAGCGTTGATGATATTGATCACTTAGGAAACAGAAGAGTTAAAACTGTAGGCGAACAATTAGGTCAGCAGTTTAACATAGGTATGGCCCGTATGGCTAGAACCATAAAAGAAAGAATGAACATGCGTGATACCGAAAACTTTACACCACAGGATCTTGTAAATGCAAGAACTATTAGTAGTGTAATAAATGCGTTTTTCGGGACTAATCAGTTGTCTCAATTTATGGATCAGACAAATCCTCTTGCTGAAATGACACATAAAAGAAGAATGTCTGCTTTAGGACCCGGCGGTCTTACTAGAGAAAGAGCAGGATTTGAAGTTCGTGATGTTCACTATACTCATTACGGTCGTTTATGCCCGATTGAAACTCCTGAAGGTCCGAACATTGGTTTGATCTCCTCATTAACAATTTATGCAAGAGTGAACAGGTACGGATTCCTTGAAACACCATATAGAAAAGTTTCTAAAGGAAAAGTTACAGCCGATGTTGAATACCTGACTGCTGAACAGGAAGATCATTTTACAATTGCTCAAGCTAATGCACCTATTGAAAATAATGGAAAGTTTGTAAACGAAAGAGTAAAATCCAGGAACAAGGGTGAGTTCCCAATTATTGTTCCGGAAAATATTCAATATATGGACGTTGCTCCTGCACAGCTTGTAAGTGCAGCAGCTGCATTAATTCCATTCCTCGAACATGATGATGCTAATAGAGCTTTGATGGGTTCAAACATGCAGCGCCAGGCTGTTCCATTATTAAGACCGGAAGCTCCAATCGTTGGTACCGGAATGGAGAAAAAACTTGCCACAGATTCCAGAGCAATTATTGTTGCTGAGGATAGTGGTGTTATCGATTTTGTGGATTCAAATAAAATTACTGTTAAATACGATATTAACCCGAACAGTATTGAAGCCCTGACTAATTTTAATGATACCAAATTAGTTACATATCATTTAACAAAGTTTGCCGGAACTAACCAGGAAACCTGCGTTAACCAGAGACCTGTTGTAAGCGAAGGTCAGAAAGTTGAAAAAGGTGATGTACTTGCCGATGGCTGTTCAACAGATCAGGGAGAACTCGCGCTCGGAAGAAATGTACTTGTTGCTTTTATGCCATGGCGAGGTTACAACTTTGAAGATGCTATTATAATTAGTGAAAAAGTTGTAAGTGAAGATGTTTATACTTCAATTCATATTGAAGAGTTTGAACTACAGGTAAGGGAAACTAAACGCGGTGAAGAAGAATTAACTAAGGAAATTCCAAACGTTAGTGAAGAAGCCGTTAAAAATTTAGATGAATATGGAATTATAAGAGAAGGTGCGGAAGTAAAAGAAGGTGATATTCTTATTGGTAAAATTACTCCAAAAGGAGAAACCGATCCGACACCTGAAGAAAAATTATTGAGAGCTATTTTCGGAGATAAAGCAGGCGATGTTAAAGATGCATCATTAAAAGCGCCTCCGGGATTGAAAGGAACAGTAATAAAAACAAGATTGTTCAGCAGGAAAAGAAGAGATAATGAAGCGAAAAAACATGAAAAGAAATTACTGGATGATCTTGAACACGAGCATAAATTAAAAGTGGGTAACCTTTATCAGAAATTAATTGAAAAGGTTACAAAGCTTACTGAAGGAGAAAATACAACAGGTGTTCGAGACCTTGATGGTAGTGTTGTATTGAGAAGTGGAACCGCAATCAAAGATGTAACATTCTCATCAATGGAAGATGTTACAAAACTTGATTATACACTTGATTGGTTCGAAGCAAAAAGAGTAAATAATCATATCAAAACTGTTTACACAAACTATTTTGATATGCTCGCTGAAATAGAAGAAGATTTCAAAAGAGAAAAAGTAAAAATAACCAGTGGAGATGAACTTCCTCCAGGGATTGTTCAACTTGCAAAAGTTTATGTTGCTAAAAAACGTAAACTTTCAGTTGGAGATAAAATGGCCGGAAGACACGGTAATAAAGGTGTTGTCGCTAAAATAGTTCCGCAGGAAGATATGCCGTTTTTACCGGATGGAACACCGGTTGATATTATTCTGAATCCGCTTGGTGTACCTTCACGTATGAACCTTGGGCAGTTATATGAAACGGCACTAGGCTGGGCAGGTAAATTGCTGGGTGCAAAATTCTCAACTCCAATATTTGATGGTGCAAAAGTTGAAGACGTTGATCAATGGCTGGAGAAAGCCGGCCTTGAACTTGGAAGCAAAACAACGCTGATTGATGGAAGAAGCGGAGAAAAATTCCACCAGAAAGTAACTTGTGGATACATTTATATGCTTAAACTGAGCCATCTTGTTGATGATAAAATTCACGCCCGTTCAATTGGACCATACTCACTTATTACCCAGCAACCATTGGGCGGTAAAGCTCAGTTCGGTGGACAGAGGTTTGGTGAAATGGAAGTGTGGGCGCTTGAAGGTTACGGTGCTTCTCACATCCTTCAGGAAATCCTTACTGTTAAGAGTGATGATGTTGCTGGTAGAGCAAAAGTATATGAAGCAATTGTTAAAGGTGAAAACTTGCAGGAACCAAATATTCCTGAATCGTTCAACGTTTTAGTTAAAGAGCTCCAGGGCTTAGGTCTGGATATCAAAATTAATTAAACGATTGAACTTGTCCGCTTGAGGCGGGCTATCCGTTAATTAACGGATAACTTTTCACTAGAAATTAGGAGATAAAAAATATGCCTTATAGAATTCAAGAAAATGCGATGCGTGATATTAACAATATCACAATTAGTTTAGCTAGTCCTGATGATATATTGTCGAGATCTTATGGTGAAGTTACAAAACCGGAAACGATAAATTACAGATCATTCCGTCCTGAAAAAGATGGACTTTTCTGTGAAAAAATATTTGGACCGACCCGCGACTGGGAATGTTTCTGCGGTAAGTACAAAAGAATTCGTTATAAAGGTATCATTTGCGATAGATGCGGTGTTGAAGTAACACAAAAAAGTGTTAGAAGAGAAAGGATGGGACACATTGCTCTTGCAGTTCCTGTTGTTCATATCTGGTTCTTCAGAGCGCAACCGTCAAAAATTGGTAATATAATTGGGGTTAGTCTTAAAGAATTGGAAAAGGTTATTTACTACGAATCATATGTTGTAATTAATCCTGGACCAACTGGTTTAAGCAGACTTGATTTGATTTCTGAGGACCAGTATTTCGAAGTAATAAACTCTTTGCCTGCGGGCAACGAAAAACTTGATGATACAGATTCTAATAAATTTGTTGCTAAAATTGGCGGCGATGCGATAAAAAATATTTTAAAAAACACAGATGTTGAAAAACTTTCTAAAGAGTTAAGAGATCAGTTAAAAATTGAAACTTCTCAACAGAAGAAAGCAGACCTTCTAAAAAGATTAAGAATTCTCGAATCATTTAAAGAGACTGAAAATAAAGTTCCAAACAAACCTGAATGGATGGTGCTGGGATATATTCCAATAATACCACCTGAATTAAGACCATTAGTTCCTCTTGAGGGTGGTAGGTTTGCAACAAGTGATTTGAACGATCTATATAGAAGAGTAATAATTCGTAATAACCGCTTAAAGAGATTAATCGACATAAAGGCGCCGGAAGTTATTCTAAGAAATGAAAAGAGAATGCTTCAGGAATCAGTTGATGCGCTTTTTGATAACTCAAGAAGAGGCAGTGCTGTAAGAAGTGATAATAACAGACCACTGAAATCTTTGAGTGATATGCTCAAAGGGAAACAGGGCCGTTTTCGTCAGAACTTACTAGGAAAGAGAGTAGACTATTCAGGTCGTTCTGTAATTGTTGTTGGTCCGGAATTAAAACTTCATCAGTGCGGATTGCCAAAAGATATGGCTGTGGAACTTTTCAAACCTTTTATTATCAGAAAACTGATTGAAAGAGGGCACAACAAAACTGTTAAGAGTGCTAGAAAAGTTGTTGATAGAAAAGATCCTATTATTTGGGATATTCTTGCCAGGATTATAGATGGTCACCCGATTTTGTTAAACCGTGCTCCTACGCTTCACAGATTGGGTATCCAGGCATTTCAGCCAACTCTGATTGACGGAAGAGCAATTCAGCTTCATCCAATGGTCTGTACTGCATTCAACGCTGATTTTGACGGTGACCAGATGGCTGTTCACGTTCCTCTATCATATGAAGCTCAGCTTGAAGCAAGTTTATTGATGTTGAGTAGTCACAATATTCTTTCACCACAAAATGGAAGTCCTATTGTTGTTCCTACTCAGGATATAGTATTAGGGTGTTATTACCTTACAAAATACAGAGAAGGTGGGCTGGGTGAAGGAATGTCATTTAGTTCAATGGATGAAGCAATCATTGCTTATAATTCAAAAATTATTGGACTGCATTCTAAAATTAAAGTTAGAATAGATGGTCAAATGGTTGAAACCACAACCGGTAGAGTTATCTTTAACCAGATAGTTCCAAAGGAAATGGGATATTTCAATCAATTACTTATTAAGAAAACATTTGGCGGATTTATTGGCCAGATGTTTATGAAATTAGGAAACAAAGTAACTGCTAAATTTCTTGATGATCTTAAAGATCTTGGATTCAGGTATTCAACCGCAGGAGGCTTATCTGTAAGCTATGCAGATATGATTATTCCTGAAGAAAAAGGAAATCTTATTTCTAAGGCAGATAAAAAGGTTGAATCAATTCTAAGTGAGCACGAGCAGGGTGTAATTACCGATGCTGAACGTTATAATAAGATTATTGACGTCTGGACTCATACGACTAACGATGTAGCACGTGCTTTAATGGAAAAAATCAGAATACATAATAATGGTTTCAATTCTCTTCATATGATGGTTGATTCAGGTGCCAGAGGTTCACAGGAACAGGTAAGGCAGCTTGCAGGTATGCGTGGATTGATGATGAAACCACAAAAAAGTTTATTAGGGCAGGCTGGGGAAATTATTGAAAACCCGATTGTAGCAAATTTTAAAGAAGGATTATCAGTCCTTGAATACTTTATTTCTACACACGGAGCTAGAAAGGGTCTTGCTGATACGGCACTTAAAACTGCTGATGCAGGTTATCTAACAAGGAGACTTGTTGATGTTTCCCAGGATGTTATTATAAGAGAACTGGATTGCGGAACTATTCTAGGAATAGAAATTACAGCTTTGAAGGATGTTGAACAGGAAAGAGAACCTCTTGCAGAAAGAATAATAGGTAGAACAGCTCAAGAAGATGTATTCGATCCCAAAACTGATGAGTTGATTGTAGCCGCAGGTAATACAATTACTGAAGATATTGCCGAGCAAATAGAAGATTCAAGTATTGAATCAGTTTATATTAGAACAGTTCTTACATGCGAGTCTAAGCGTGGAGTTTGTGCAAAATGCTATGGCAGAAATCTTACTAATGGAAAATTAGTGGAAGATGGCGAAGCAGTTGGTATTATTGCAGCACAGTCAATCGGCGAACCTGGCACACAGCTTACATTAAGAACCTTTCACCTTGGTGGTACTTCGTCTCGCATAGCTTCACAGTCATTGGTTGAATCTAATGTTGAAGGCTACGTTAAGTTTGATAGGGTAGCATCTGTAGAAAAATCTGATTTCCTAGGTACTGTAAAAGTTGTAACAGGAAGAAGAGGTGTACTTGGAATTTATGATGATAACAACAGGCAGATTAAAAAATATGATTTGCCATACGGTGCAGAAATTGTTGTTGAAGACGGTGCAAAAGTTAAAAAACGTACTCCACTTTACAATCACGATCCTTATAATGCTGTAATCCTTTCTGATATTAATGGAATAGTTAAATTTATTGATATGGTTGATGGATCAACTATTCAGCAGGTAACAGATGAACAAACCGGCCACGTACAGAAAGTTGTTATTGATTCAAAAGATAAAACGCTCACTCCAAGTATTGCAATAGAAAATGACAACGGAGAAAGAAAAGTATTTAATATACCTACAAGGGCTTATTTATCTGTAGATGAAGGTGAAACAGTTACTGCCGGAACTATTCTTGCAAAAATATCAAAATCAGCTACAAAGAGTAGAGATATTACAGGCGGTCTTCCCCGGGTAACGGAGCTATTTGAAGCAAGAAGCCCTCAAGAATCAGCTATTGTTTGTGAAATAGAAGGTTACGTCAAATTCGGCGCTAGGAAAAAAGGATCGCGTGAAATCCTTGTAACTGCTCCAGATAAATCTGATGAAAAGAAATATAATATTCCGTTAGGTAAACACATTCTTGTTCAGGAAGGTGACGAAATTCCTGCCGGTGAAAAAATAACAGATGGGCCGATAAACCCGCATGATATATTGAAAATTAAAGGAACTAGTGCTGTACAGGAATATCTTGTAAATGAAATACAGGATGTTTACCGTTTACAGGGCGTAAAAATAAATGATAAACATATTGAAGTAATTGTAAGACAAATGCTTCAAAAAATAAAAATCGTCTCACCCGGCGATACAAGGTTCCTTGAAGAAGATATAGTTGACAGAATTGAGTTCATTCAGGAAAATCAAAAAATGCAGTCTCTTGTGTTTATTGAAGACAAGGGTGATTCCAAATATAAAGACGGCCAACTTCTTCCAAAGAATAAGGTTAGAGAAATAAATGCAGATCTGAAGAAAAAAGATAAAAAGCCTATTGTTGCTCGTGATGCTGAACCTGCAACATTTGAACATATACTTCTTGGTATAACTCAAGCTGCTTTATCAACTGAAAGCTTTATTTCTGCAGCTTCTTTTCAAGAAACAACAAAAGTCCTAGCAAATGCCGCTACTGAAGCTAAAATAGATCGTTTGTTAGGCTTGAAAGAAAATGTAGTAATGGGTCACTTAATACCTGCTGGTACTGGACTTAAAAAATACAAAGATATCATTCTTCCAGCAGAAGAAATAGTTGAAGAGACTGCTACTTCTGAAGAGGTGAATGAAGAAAAAGTACAAGCGTAATTAGCTCAATTTCAAAATCCGGTTCCCTTAACGAGAACCGGATTTTTTTGCCCAAAATCGAACGAAAATAAGCAAAATAATTCAATGACTTCTTGACTAACTTTTTAAATAATCCTATATTAGAAGTCTGAAATTTTTTAGGATTTGACATGTTTAGGAGAATTACGTGCCCACAATAAATCAGTTAGTAAGAAAAGGTCGTGTTAGAATTCTTGCAAAGAAAAAAGCACCGGCCCTAGAAAATTGTCCACAGAAAAGAGGTGTGTGTACAAGAGTATATACTACTACACCAAAAAAACCAAACTCTGCATTAAGAAAAGTTGCCAGAGTTAGACTTACTAACAGTATGGAAGTTACTGCTTACATACCGGGCGAAGGACATAATTTACAGGAACACTCAATTGTACTTATAAGAGGTGGTAGGGTGAAAGATCTTCCTGGTGTTCGTTACCATATTATCAGAGGTACGCTTGATACAAGTGGTGTTGAAGAAAGGAAAAAAGGGAGATCAAAATATGGAGCGAAAAAACCAAAGGCAGCAAAGTAAACTATGAGAAAAAAAAGAGCAGGTAAAAGTTTATTAAAACCAGACCCAAAATTCAATGATGTAATGGTATCCAAGTTCATCAATGCAATTATGTATGATGGAAAAAAATCAAAAGCAAGATACGTGGTTTATAGGGCTTTTGAAATAATTGAAGAAAAAACTAAAAAACCGGGACTCGATATTTTTAAAAGAGCAATGAGTAACACTCAGCCTCTAATTGAGGTAAGGAGCAGAAGAGTTGGTGGAGCTACTTATCAGGTTCCGACAGAGGTGAGATCGGAAAGAAGATCTGCTCTGGCAATGAGATGGTTAAAAATTTATTCCAGGCAGAGAAATGAAAAATCAATGGCTGGTAAACTTGCGGCTGAATTAATTGCAGCTTCAAATAATGAAGGATCCACAGTAAAGAAAAAAGAAGACGTTCACAAAATGGCAGAAGCAAATAAAGCATTTGCGCATTTTAAATGGTAAGTATTTTTAGAAACGATAAAGAGAAAAAGATATAAGTAATGGCAAATAAGATTAAAATAGAGAAAGTAAGAAACATTGGGATTATGGCGCATATTGATGCCGGTAAAACAACTACTACAGAACGTATTTTGTTTTATACAGGTAAATTGCACAGACTTGGTGAAGTTCATGACGGCGCTGCAACTATGGATTGGATGGAACAGGAAAAAGAACGCGGTATAACTATTACAAGCGCTGCTACAACTTGTTTCTGGAATGATCATCAGATCAATATTATTGATACTCCCGGACACGTTGATTTTACCGTTGAAGTTGAAAGATCTTTAAGAGTATTAGATGGAGCCGTTGCACTATTTTGTGCGGTTGGTGGTGTTGAGCCTCAATCAGAAACTGTCTGGAGACAAGCTGATAAGTATAAGGTCCCGAGAATAGCTTTTATTAATAAGATGGATAGAACGGGTGCTGATTTTTATCATGCTGTTGAAATGATGAAAGAAAGACTTGGCGCTAATGCTATCCCGATCAACCTTCCAATTGGCGAAGGTGATATGTTCACTGGTGTTATAGATCTTATTACTTTTAAAGCAAGAATGTTTCACGATGAAACTTTCGGTGCTACCTTTGATGATATTGATATTCCTGATGACTTGATGGAAGTAGCAAAAAAATACAGAACAGAAATGCTTGAAGCAGTTTCTGAAGTTGATGATAGTTTACTGGAAAAATATCTTGAAGGACATGAAATAACTGAGGAAGAAGTTAAAACTGTTTTAAGACAGGCAACTATTGAATTGAAAATTGTTCCTGTTCTTTGCGGATCAGCATTCAAGAACAAAGGTGTTCAGAGATTACTTGATTCCGTTGTTGATTTCCTTCCGGCTCCTATTGACTTTAAAGAAATCGAAGCTCATCACGTAGGAATAAACGATTTAATAAAAAGAAAAATTGACGAGAAAGAAAAATTTACTGCACTGGCTTTCAAAATTATGACTGACCCGTTTGTTGGTAAACTTACATTTTTTAGAGTTTATACAGGGTCCTTAAAAGCTGGGTCATATATTTTTAATTCTGTTAGTGGAAAAAAAGAAAGAATCAGCCGACTTCTTCAAATGCATGCAAATCATAGAGAAGAAGTAGGAGAGGTAAAAGCAGGAGATATAGCCGCTGCGGTTGGATTGAAATTTACAAAAACAGGCGACACCTTGTGTACTGAAGACGACGCCGTAATGATGGAAAAAATTGTTTTCCCTGAACCGGTAATACAGATTGCTATTGAACCAAAAACAAAAGCTGATCAGGATAAATTATCTGAATCACTTGTAAAACTATCTGATGAAGATCCTACATTTAGGATTAAAGTTGATGAAGAAACAGGTCAGACACTTATCAGTGGAATGGGCGAACTTCACTTGGAAATTCTTGTAGATAGAATGAAAAGAGAATTTAAGGTAGAGGCAAATGTTGGTAAACCTCAGGTTGCATACAGAGAAACTATCACTCAGACAGTTCAGTCTGAAGGTAAATTTGTTAAGCAATCAGGTGGTCGCGGTAAATTTGGTCACGTCTGGATTGAGCTTGGTCCTAACGAACCTGGTAAAGGATTTGAATTTGAAAATGCTATTGTTGGCGGTGTAGTACCAAAAGAATATATACCTGCTGTATCTGCCGGAATTAGTGATGCATTAAAAAATGGAGTAGTTGCAGGATTTCCGGTTGTTGATGTTAAAGCGAAACTTTATGATGGATCATATCATGATGTGGATTCAGATGAAATTTCTTTTAAAGTAGCAGGTTCTATGGCTTTTAAAGCCGGAGCTAAAAAAGCAAAACCAGTACTTCTCGAACCAATTATGGACGTTGAAGTAGTAACTCCGGAAGAATATCTTGGCGACGTTATGGGTGATTTGAACTCAAGACGTGGAAAGATTGAAGGATTTTCAGCAAGGAAAGATGCACAGGTTATCAAAGCAATTGTGCCGCTTTCTGAAATGTTTGGTTATGCTACTGTGTTGAGATCAATGACACAAGGAAGAGCAATTTATACCATGCAGTTTTTACATTATTCTGAAGTTCCAAAATCAATTGCTGAAGAAATTTCTGAAAAATCCGGTAGTAAATCAGCTACAACCGCATAAAGAGTATTATTAATAAATAAATTTTAAAGGAGATAAGTAAGATGGCAAAAGCAAAATTTGATAGGAGTAAGCCTCACGTTAACGTAGGTACAATTGGTCACGTTGATCATGGTAAAACTACTTTAACAGCTGCCATCACAATGGCTCTCTCATCTAAGGGTTTATCTGAAAAAAGAACTTTTGATAGTATTGATAATGCCCCTGAAGAAAGAGAAAGAGGTATTACTATCGCAACAGCGCACGTTGAATATTCAACAGAAAACAGACATTATGCTCATGTAGATTGTCCGGGTCACGCCGATTATGTTAAAAACATGATCACCGGTGCTGCTCAAATGGATGGTGCTATATTAGTTGTTGCAGCCACAGATGGACCTATGCCACAAACAAGAGAGCACATTCTCCTTGCCCGCCAGGTTGGTGTACCAAGAATGGTAGTTTTTATGAATAAAGTTGATATGGTAGATGATCCTGAATTGCTTGAACTTGTAGAAGTGGAATTAAGAGATCTTTTAACAGAATACGAATTCCCTGGTGAAGAAATTCCTATAATTCAAGGTTCAGCATTAAAAGCTCTTGAAGCAACAACTTCAGATGCACCCGCTGATGATCCTAGATTACAGTGCATATGGGATCTGATGAAAGCAGTTGACGAATATATTCCAGTTCCAGAAAGAGATACAGACAAACCATTCCTGATGCCAGTTGAGGACGTATTCTCAATTACAGGTCGTGGAACAGTTGCTACTGGTAGAGTTGAAAGAGGACAGGTTAAGATTCAGGAAGAAGTTGAACTTATTGGACTTGGTCTTCACAAGAAAACTGTTGTTACTGGTATTGAAATGTTTAGAAAAGAACTCGATTCAGCTATGGCTGGTGACAACGCAGGTATCTTGCTAAGAGGTATTGAAAAAACTGAAATCGAAAGAGGAATGGTACTTGCAAAAACAGGTTCTATTACACCTCACAAAAAATTTGAAGGCGAAGTTTATATCCTTTCAAAAGATGAAGGTGGACGTCACACTCCATTCTTTAATGGGTACAGACCTCAGTTCTATTTCAGAACAACTGACGTAACTGGTGTAGCAACACTGCCATCAGGAACAGAAATGGTTATGCCTGGTGATAATGTAAAACTTAGTGTTGAGCTTATTGCTGAAATTGCTATGGAAGAAGGTTTACGTTTCGCTATCCGTGAAGGCGGTAGAACTGTAGGCGCAGGCGTAGTAACCAAGATTATTGAATAATATTGAAAGTATAGATCGATAAGGGAGCTATTCGGCTCCCTTTTCGTGTCTAATTATATAAAAGGAGTATCTTAAAAGTGGCTGGTCAAAAGATTAGAATAAAATTGAAATCGTACGATCATATTTTGATTGATAAGTCTACTGAAAAAATAATTAAGACAGTAAGAAGCACAGGAGCAGTAGTTTCCGGTCCAATTCCGCTTCCTACAAAGAGAACTTTATATACAGTTTTAAGGTCTCCGCACGTTGATAAAAAATCACGTGAGCAATTTGAAACAAGAGCTCACAAGAGAATTATAGATATACATAATTCTAATAATAAAACCGTCGATTCTCTAAGTAAATTAGATATTCCGGCGGGTGTTGATATTGAGATTAAGCTTTAATGAATTTGGGAGCGAAGATGTCTGGCATCATCGGAAAAAAAATAGGAATGTCTAGCGTGTTTGACGCACAGGGAGATTTAGTCCCGGTAACCGTTATTCAGGCTGGCCCATGCAAAGTTGTTTCGATCAGAACTAAAGAAAAAGATGGCTACAACGCATTGCAATTAGGTTTTGGTGAAAAGAAAGAAAAAAATATAAACAAACCTATGAAAGGTCAGTTTGCCAAGTCCAAGATTCAGCCAACGGCTATGCTTAAAGAATTTGGATTTCCTGAAAACGCTGAATTTAAGATCGGCGATGAAGTTAAAGTAGATTTGTTTAAAGAAGGCGAAAAAATAAAAGTTCGCAGCAAGTCTATTGGAAAGGGGTTCCAGGGCGTAATGAAAAGACATGGTTTTGGTGGAGTCGGTGGTACAACTCATGGTCAGAGCGATCGTTTGAGAGCTCCGGGTTCTATTGGTTCCAGTTCTTATCCTTCAAGAGTTTTTAAGGGAATGAGAATGGGCGGAAGAACCGGTCACAAAAATGTGACTATTTCTAATTTGAAAGTAATCAAAATTATTCCGGATCAGAATTTAATTCTAGTAAAAGGTGCTGTACCGGGCTCAGCAAATTCATACGTTGAATTGATTAAGCACTAAGTTTATTAAATAGAAGTAATTTGGTAAGATAATGAAATTAGATATTTATAAAATTGACGGCAAAACAACCGGAAAGAAAATTGAGCTTTCCGATGGTATTTTTGGTGTTGAACCTAATGACCATGCTATTTATTTGTCGGTTAAATCTTATCTCGCTAACCAGAGACAGGGTACCAGTAAAGCAAAAGAAAGAAGCGAAGTAAGAGGCGGAGGTAAAAAACCCTGGAAACAGAAAGGTCGTGGCGGTGCACGTGCCGGTACAACAAGATCCCCTTTGTGGGTTGGAGGCGGAACTATTTTCGGACCACGCCCGAGAGATTATAGAGAAGATTTACCAAAGAAAATTAAAAGACTGGCTAGGAAATCAGCTTTAAGCTATAAAGTTAAAGATGAACAATTACTGGTTGTTGAAGATTTCAATTTTGAAACTCCAAAAACTAAAGAATTCAAAAGCTTTCTTGATGCTCTGAATTTATCAGGTAAAAAAGTTTTGGTATTAACTAATGGAAAACTGGAGACAGTCTATAAGTCAGGAAGAAATATTCCTAAAGTTAAAATATTGGAAGCTGCGAAAGCATCTACTTATGATATTCTGAATAATCAGGTGCTTGTTCTTCAGAAAGGTGCTGTTGATGTTATAGGTAAAACATTTGAAACTAAGTCAGAGGCGGTGAACTAAGATGCACGATATATTAATAAAACCTTTGATTACTGAAAAAATGACTAACCTGTCTGCTGATCATGGGCAGTATGGGTTTTTAGTTAATCCTAAATCAAATAAGGTTGAAATTGCAAAAGCGATTGAAAAGAAATTTGATGTGCATGTTACAAACGTTAGAACTATTAGTCACGAAGGAAAAACTAAAACACAATTTAGAAAGAGTGGAAGATTTTCAGGCAAGACTCCTAAATATAAAAAGGCAATTATTACCCTTAAAGAGGGTGAAACTATAGAATTTTTCGAACAAGTTTAGATTTTGAAAACAGGATTTAGCAATGGCTATTAAAAAAATAAGACCGATGACACCCGGAACAAGATTTATGTCGAAATCATCTTTTGATGAAATCACCAAATCAACTCCGGAAAAATCTCTTACCACGTCTTTGAAAAAATCAGGTGGAAGAAATAATCATGGTCGTATTACTTTAAGATTTATTGGTGGTGGGCATAAAAGAAGATATCGGATAATTGATTTTAGGCGTAACAAAATAAATGTCCCAGCAAAAGTTCATTCTATTGAATATGATCCGAACAGAACTTGCAGGATTGCTCTTCTTCATTATGCTGACGGAGAAAAAAGATATATTCTTGCACCAAACGGTTTAAAAATAGGTGATACAGTAGTATCTGGAAGTGGAAGTGAAATTATTCCAGGCAATGCACTGCCGCTAAAAGAAATGCCATTAGGAAGTTTTGTTCATAATGTTGAGCTTAAACCAGGCAAGGGAGGCCAACTTGGCAGAAGTGCAGGAACTGCTTTGCAGGTATTAGCTAAAGAAGGTGAATTTGCACAATTAAAAATGCCTTCAGGTGAAGTTAGGTCAATTCGCCTTGAATGTATGGCAACTTATGGAACCGTTGGAAATTCAGAACAGGAAAACATTAGTTGGGGTAAAGCTGGTAGAATGCGTTGGAAAGGTAAAAGACCTCATGTGAGAGGAGTTGCCATGAATCCTGTTGATCATCCGATGGGTGGGGGTGAAGGTAAAACTTCCGGCGGAGGACATCCTGTTTCTCCCTGGGGACAAAAGGCAAAGGGATTGAAAACCAGAAAGCATAAAAAAGAATCCAACAAATTTATTATAAAAAGACGTAACAAGAAGTAGAGAGTAATTATGCCAAGATCAGTAAAAAAAGGCCCATTTGTAGATTATAAATTAGCAGCTAAAATTGATAAGCTGAATGAATCTAATCAGAAAAAGATTATTAAAACTTGGTCACGTTCATCTACAATTATCCCTGATTTTGTCGGTCATACAATAGCAGTTCACAACGGAAATAAAATGATTCCAGTTTATATAACTGAAAATATGGTTGGTCATAAACTCGGAGAATTTGCTCCTACTAGAATTTTTAGAGGACACCCTGGAACAAAAGCTGAAAAAGCTACTAAAGCAGGGTAATTAATAATTAAGGATTTTGATTAAATGGAAGCTAGAGCAATACATAGATTTATTCCTTCTTCACCAAGAAAAATGAGATTGGTGATCGATTTGATAAGAGGAATACCAGTAGAAAAAGCCATTGAAATTTTACACTTTCAACCAAAGCATGCATCAAAAGATGCAGAAAAAGCTTTGAGATCGGCTATTGCTAATTTGATGAATAAGGATGATAACACAAGGGTTGATCCAGCTGATTTATTTGTAAAAGAAGCTTTCGTAAATCAGGGCCCTACTTTGAAAAGAATATCGCCAGCGCCAATGGGTCGTGCATATAAAATTAGAAAAAGATCTTGCCACTTAACAATAGTGGTTGCAACTAAGGCATAATTATCAGGAGGTTATTGATTGGGACAGAAAACACATCCGGTTGGTTTTAGAGTTGGTGTAATAAGAGGCTGGGACTCTAATTGGTATGAAAATAAAAGTTACGCCGGAAAAATTAAGGAAGATTCTAAATTAAGAGATTATGTTAGAAACAGACTTAAAAAGGCTGGTATATCAAGAATTATAATTGACAGAACTTCAAAAAATATAATTCTTACTATTCATACATCAAGGCCGGGAGTAGTAATCGGTAAAAGCGGTAAAGAAATTACACAGCTTGAACAGGAATTGAGACAGGTTACCGATAAAGATGTTAAGGTTCAGATTTCTGAAATTAAAAGACCTGAACTTGATGCTTATTTAGTTGCAGAAAACGTTGCCAATCAGCTGGCAGGAAGAGTTTCTTTCAGAAGAGCAATGAAGATGGCAATTACAGCAGGAATGAGAATGGGTGCTGAAGGTATAAGAATTATGTGTTCAGGGCGTTTAGGCGGTGCTGAAATGGCAAGAACTGAACAGTACAAACAAGGCAGAATTCCATTGCACACAATTCGTGCAGATATAGATTATGCAAACGGCAGAGCAGAAACAATTTATGGTTCAATAGGAATTAAAGTTTGGATCTGTCGTGGTGAGATTTTAGGAAAAAGAGTTACAGAATAAAATTCCGGGAGATTTTTAGTCATGTTAATGCCAAAGAGAGTTAAATTCAGAAAGTCCCAGCGCGGAAGAATGGCTGGTAAAGCAAAGAGAGGAAGCGCTGTATCTTTTGGCGATTTTGGTTTGAAAGCATTAGAACCACACTGGATTACAAGTAGGCAGATTGAAGCTTGTCGTGTTTCTTTATCTAGAAAAATGAAAAGAGACGGAAAAGTTTGGATTAGAATATTTCCGGATAAACCTGTTTCTAAAAAGCCTCTTGAAACAAGAATGGGTAAAGGAAAAGGCGCACCGGAATTTTGGGTTTGCGTTGTAAAACCGGGAAGAGTTTTATTTGAAGTATCGGGTGTATCAAAAGAAATTGCTCACGATGCATTGATGAGCTGTTCTCATAAATTACCGATAAAGACAAAGGTTGTTTCAAGACCTGATTATGAATAAGTCTATTAGGATAAATTAAAATGAAGATTCACGAAATAAGAGAAATGAAAACTGAAGAGTTGATTAAGACTATTAAAGAAGAAGAAAAAAATATGATAGATCTTCGTTTTTCTAATCAGTTGAAACAGCTAACTAATACTTCAAAACTCAGGATTGCTAAAAAAGATATTGCAAGAATGAAGACAATTTTGACAGAAAGGCAATTGGCAGAAAAAAAGACTGCTGATAGGGAAACTAAAGAAGGAGCTAAAGCTTAATTATGGCTGAACGTGCATTAAGAAAAACCAGGATTGGAGTTGTTGTTAGCGACAAAATGGAAAAAACAATTACTGTTGCTATTGAACGCAGAGTTTCGCACCCGATCTATAAAAAATATTTTAAGAAAACTACAAAGTTAACAGCTCACGATGAAAAGAATGAATGCCATGTAGGTGATAAAGTAAAAATTATGGAATCACGTCCATTGAGTAAAATGAAAAGATGGCGTCTGGTTCAAGTTGTAGAAAAGGCCAAGTAGTATAGGAGCAGTTTAAAAATGATTCAAGAAGAAACAAATTTGGTAGTCGCTGATAACTCGGGTGCAAAAAAAGTAAGATGCATAAGAGTTCTTGGTGGTAGCGGAAGGCAATATGCCAGTCTGGGTGATCTGGTAGTTGTTTCTGTTAAAGCTGCTATTCCTAATGGAACGGTTAAAAAAGGTGAAGTATCGCGGGCTGTTATTGTAAGAACCAAAAAGGAAGTAAGAAGAAAAGATGGCTCGTACATCAGGTTCGATGAAAACGCAGCAGTTTTAATAAATCCTCAAAATGAACCAAGAGGCACACGTATTTTTGGACCTGTTGCAAGGGAATTACGTGATAAACAGTTTATGAAAATAGTTTCTTTGGCACCAGAAGTATTATAAGGTTTAGTAAAAAATGAAAATTCGCAAAAATGATAACGTAATGGTAATTGCCGGTAATGATACCGGTAAAACAGGGAAAGTGTTGAAAGTATTCACTAAGGAATCACGAATAATTATTGAAGGGATTAATCTTAGAAAACGGCACACTAAACCGAACCAGAAGAGTCCGCAGGGAGGAATTATTGAAAAAGAAGCACCAATACACTTTTCAAATGTTATGCTTCTCGATCCAAAAACTAATGAACCAACAAGAATTGGTGCTCAGATAATTCTTGACGAAAAAACAGGGAAAAAGAAAAGAGCGCGTGTTAGCAAAGCTACCGGCGAGATGATATAAATTAATATTTTATTCAAGGTTTGATCTAAAATGGCAGATAAGAAAACAAAGAAAGAGGGAGCTGAAAAGAAAACAAAAGCAGCAGCCACTCCGCAAAAAGAAGTTAAAGTTAAAGTAAGACTTTTTGAAGATTATAAAAAAGAGGTAGTACCCTCTTTAATGAAAAAATTTAGTTATAAAAGTGTTATGCAAGCTCCAAGACTGGAAAAAATTGTTGTCAATATGGGGCTCGGAGACGCTGTAGCTGATCCTAAAATTCTTGAGGAAGCGGTCAAAGAACTTGAGACCATCACTGGTCAAAAAGCAAGTGTCAGAAAAGCTAAAAAAGCTATTTCAAACTTTAAGTTAAGAGAAGGTTTAAAAATTGGCGCTATGGTTACATTGAGACGTGAAAAAATGTATGAGTTTATGGACAGGTTTATTAATATAGCTTTACCCAGAGTGAGAGATTTTAGAGGGTTATCTGATAAATCATTTGATGGAAGAGGAAATTATACTATTGGAGTTAAAGAACAGATAATTTTCCCTGAAATTAATGTTGAGAAAATTACAAAAGTAATGGGTATGGATGTTACATTTGTAACGACAGCAAAAACTGATAGTGAGGCTTTTGAACTTCTTCAGTCATTTGGAATGCCCTTTGTTAAAAAAGAAATTAAAACTGCCTAAATAGGAGAAGTAATGGCTCGTTTATGTTTAATTGCAAGACAGGATAAAAGAAAGAAGCTTGTCGCTAAATATGCAAAATTGAGAAAAGAATTAAAAGAGAAAGGTGATTACGAAGCTTTACAAAAATTACCTAAAAACTCTTCACCGGTAAGACTGCACAACAGGTGCATGTTTACAGGAAGAGCACGAAGTTATTATAGAAAATTTGGAATTTCTCGTTTAGTATTAAGAGAAATGGCCTTAAAAGGCGAAATTCCTGGATTAAAAAAGTCAAGTTGGTAGGAGAAGAAATTATATGCCGGTTACAGATCCGATTTCAGATTTATTAACAAGAATCAGAAACGCAGCAAAAGCTAAGAAGGTCAGTGTTAATATCCCTTCTTCTAATATGAAGAAGAGCCTTGTGGAAATTCTGAAGCAACAGAAATTTATTGATGATTTCGAACTTATTGAAGATAATAAGCAGAATATTTTAAGAGTTAAATTGAAATATACTAGCGGAACTTCTGCAATAAGAGGGCTAAAAAAAATCAGCACTCCGGGACTTAGAGTGTACAAGGGTGCAGATTCATTACCAAGAGTTTTAAATGGATTAGGTATTGCTATAATATCTACTTCTAAAGGTTTGATGACAGAAAAAGAAGCCAGAAAACAATCATTAGGCGGCGAAATCGTTTGTCATATCTGGTAATTCATCCCGCTTTTGGCTGGGATTAAATTTGAATGGAGATAAAAAGTGTCAAGAATTGGTAAAAAACCAGTATTAATACCTAAAGGCGTAACTGTTACTCTTAAGGGAAATAATCTAAAAGTTAAAGGTCCTAAAGGAGAATTGGAAAGTAGCTTTCATAATTCTATTAAAATAGAAATGAAAGAAAGCGAGATAATAGTAACACGTCCAAATGATCTTAAAGAAAATAAAGCATTACACGGATTAACACGTGCATTAATTCAGAATATGGTTCAGGGTGTAACAACCGGGTATACCAAGACTCTTGATATTGTTGGTGTTGGTTACAGGGCCGAACTAAAAGGGAAAAATCTTTTATTAAATATTGGGTATTCACATCCAATATATTTTATTCCTCCTGACGGAATTGAATTACAGACACCGGCTCCGACACAGATTGTTATTTCAGGAATTGACAGGCAGCTTGTTGGAATGGTAGCATCTAAAATCAGATCTATCAGGAAACCTGAACCTTACAAAGGTAAGGGAATTAAATATTCAGATGAACAAATACAGAGAAAAGCTGGTAAAACTGCGGGCAAGTAATTTTTAGTGGAGATTAATTAGAAAATGATAAATAGAAAGAAAAATTCAAGAATACGTGCAAAAATAAAGATCAGGAAGACAATTTCGGGAACCCCTGAAAGGCCACGTCTTACTGTTTATCGTAGTTTATCGAATGTTTATGCACAGTTAGTAGACGACACAACAGGGAATACGCTGGTTTCAGCTTCTTCGGTTTCAAAAGAATTGGCTGACGAAATTAAAAATGCTAAAAGCAAGGTTGCAAAAAGTAAAATTGTAGGCAGCCTGCTTGCTAAAAAAGCTTTAGAACAAAAAATCTCCTCAGTAGTTTTTGACAGAAACGGTTATCGCTATCACGGAAGAGTTCAGGCTGTTGCTGAAGGTGCCCGTGAAGGGGGATTGAAATTTTAGTTATGAAAATAACTGATATTTGCCGGATCGTCTAATGGTAGGACTACGCCCTTTGGAGGCGTCTGTAGAGGTTCGAATCCTCTTCCGGCAGCAGATTTTTGCCGGTAACTAAGTAAGAAATTTTGAAATATTTATAAATTTTAGGTGAGAGAAAAAATTGAAAGTCATTAAGTCAACCGAAGTTGAAGGTCTTAAAGAAAAAGTAGTACAAATTAACAGAGTTGCAAAAGTTGTTAAAGGCGGTCGTCGTTTTAGCTTTAACTCAATTGTAGTTGTGGGTAATGGGGATGGAATTGTTGGTGTTGGCCTTGGAAAAGCAAATGAAGTTACCGATGCAATTTCAAAGGGTATTGATGATGCTAAAAAGAGCTTGGTAGAGGTTTCAATTATTAAAGGTACAATTTCACACGAAATAACAGGTAAGTTTGGAGCCGGTAGAGTTCTGCTAAAGCCAGCTTCTCCCGGTACAGGTTTAATTGCAGGAGGTGGAGTGCGTGCAGTGCTTGAGGCAGCAGGTGTGCAGGATATTCTTACAAAATCTCTCGGATCGAGTAATCCACACAACCAGGTTAAAGCTACACTTAATGGTCTTTTAAATTTAACCGATGCAAGAAAGATGGCTAAGAAAAGAGGAATGACAATCAATGAATTATTTGCTTCTTAATTGAGGAAGAAATGGGAAAAATTAAAATAATACAAACAAGAAGTATAATTGATAGACCTAAGGACCAGAAATTAACTATAGAAGCTTTAGGATTAGGAAGACCAAACTGGGAAAAGATACATAATGATACTCCTCAAATCAGAGGTATGATAAGAAAAGTGAATCACCTGGTGAGAGTTGAAGATATTAAAGAGTAGTAAATAAGGGTTTAAAATGGATATTCTAAGTAATTTAAAATACACCAAAGGCTCAAGAAAAAATCGTAAAAGAGTTGCTCGTGGTGCAGGTTCTGGACACGGCGGAACTGCAACAAGAGGTAGTAACGGTCAGCTATCAAGATCCGGTGCAAAACATAAATCGTGGTTTGAAGGCGGTCAGATGCCGTTACAAAGGAGAATTCCAAAATTTGGCTTTAGAAATATTTTTAAAGTTGAATATCAGGTAGTAAATGTTAACTCTCTTCAAAAATCTATGGAAAACAAAAAGCTTACTGATGGTATAATTAACGCTGAAACTTTAAAAGCTGCTGGATTAGTTTCGAGCCTAAAAAAGCCGGTTAAGGTGTTAGGCTTTGGTGAAGTAAAAGCAAAATTTCAGCTGGAGGTTAATGCTTTTAGCAAGTCTGCAAAAGAAAAAATTGAGGCTGCAGGCGGTTCAATTAAAAAGATTTAATCTGGTAATAAATGTCTACAATTACTGATACTTTCAGAAACATTTTTAAGATTCATGAGCTTCGCCAAAGGATATTATATACTTTGGCACTTCTTGTAGTTGTTCGTCTAGGAGCACATATTACTCTACCTGGTATTGATTCTGCTTTACTGGCTGAGAGTACCAGAAACTCAAATGCTAATGATCTATTTGGGTTATACGATTTATTTGTTGGTGGTGCATTTAAGAATGCAGCAATATTTGCTTTGGGAATAATGCCCTATATTTCTGCATCTATTATTATTCAGTTATTAGGTGCAGTTGTTCCGTATTTTCAAAAGCTGCAGCAGGAAGGTGAAGAAGGACAAAAAAAGATTACCCAGTTAACCAGGTATGGAACTGTTCTTATTTCTGCATTGCAGGCATGGGGTGTTACTATCAGACTCTTAAATATTAATGTTCAGGGAGTTCCAATAATTCCTGCTGGAGTTCAGGGATTTGGCTGGACGATGTCTACTGTTATTCTGTTAACTTCAGGCACAGTCTTTATGATGTGGTTGGGTGAGCAGATTACTGATAAAGGGATTGGTAATGGAATTTCTTTAATTATATTTATTGGGATTATTGACAGATTCCCTTTTGCGATTCTTGATGAATATCAACTTATCTCATCAGGAAGTCATAGCATTGTTATTGAACTTGTTATTCTTGCTTTTATGGTCTTTATTATTGCCGGAGTTGTATTAGTTACACAGGGAACTAGAAGAATCCCTGTTCAATATGCTAAAAGAGTTGTGGGACGAAAAGTCTATGGAGGAGTTACACAATATATTCCTCTTAGGGTCAATACAGCTGGCGTGATGCCGATTATATTTGCGCAGTCAATAATGTTTATTCCTAATACTGTATTATCGTTCTTTCCAAATAATGAATTTTTACAGAGTCTAGTTCCGTATTTCAGTTTTACGTCACCGGTTTACTCAGTTATTTATGCAATAATGATTATTTTCTTCACTTATTTCTATACTGCTATTGCATTCAATCCGAAAGATGTTGCTGATAATATGAAAAAACAGGGCGGATTTATTCCGGGAGTAAGACCTGGAAAACAAACATCAGAATTTATTGATAATATTCTGACGAAAATTACTTTGCCGGGATCGTTCTTCCTGGCGATTGTTGCTATACTTCCTGCATTTATTGCAGGTTATGGAGTTTCACAACAGTTTGCACAGTTTTTTGGCGGAACAAGTTTATTGATTATTGTAGGCGTTGCACTTGATACTTTACAACAAATTGAATCTCACCTGGTGATGAGACATTACGATGGTTTTATGAAATCAGGTAAGATGAAAGCACGAAGATAATTATTTGTGATTTTAATAAAGACAAAAAAAGAAATTGATTATATTATAGAAAGTTGCCGGATAGTTGCAGAAACTTTACAATTAATGAAAAGCAATGTTAAACCAGGTGTCACAACAAAAGAACTTGATCAAATTGCTGAAGACTATATTTTAAGTAATGATGGAAGAGCTGCTTTTAAAGGATATTCTCAGGGTGGTTCTTCAATAGATTATCCGGGATCCATCTGTGCTTCCATTGATGATGAAGTTGTGCATGGAATTCCTGGTTCGAGAGTTCTTAATAATGGTGAAATTATATCGCTTGATGTTGGTGTTGAAAAGAAAGGTTACTTCGGTGATGCTGCTTTAACTGTAGCAGTAGGTGATATTTCTCCTGAAAAGAAAAAATTGATGGATGTAACTGAAAAATCTCTTTACCTTGGCATTGAACAGGCTATTGCTGGAAACAGAGTACATGATATTTCAGCAGCTGTTCAGATATATGTAGAATCAAATGGTTTTTCTATCGTAAGAGATCTTTGCGGACATGGAGTTGGAAAATTTTTGCATGAAGATCCTGCAGTACCAAATTTTGGTGAGAAAGGAACTGGTGCAAAATTAAGAAAAGGTATGACGATTGCAATAGAACCGATGGTAAACTCAGGTAGATACGAAGTAAAAACTGCGCCTGATGGCTGGACAATTTTAACAAGAGATAATTCTCCATCGGCACATTTTGAACATACTATTTTAATTAATGATAATAAACCAGAAATTTTAACGGTTCAATAATGGCTAAACAAGGACCAATTAAAGTTGACGGTGTTGTTTTGGAAACATTGCCGAATGCTCACTTTAAAGTAAAACTTGATAATGGGCACGAAATATTAGCGCATATTTCCGGCAAAATGAGGATGCATTTTATTAAAATCCTCGTTGGAGATAAGGTATCAATTGAATTATCTCCCTATGATATAACAAAAGGTAGGATAACCTACAGATATAAATAGCGGAGCGGAAATGAAAGTTAGAGCATCAGTAAAAAAGATTTGTGATAACTGTAAAGTAATTAAGAGAAAAGGCGTTGTTAGAGTTATTTGTAAAAACAAAAAACACAAACAACGTCAAGGTTAATTTTTTAAAAGTTAAGGAGAAAACAATTGGCTCGTATAGCTGGTGTAGATTTACCTAAAAACAAAAAAGTAATATTTGGCTTGCAATACATTTTCGGAATTGGTCCGACCGTTGCGAGTAATGTAATTGAAAAAGCCAAAATAAATCCTGAAAAAAAAATAAGTGATTTGACCGAAGGGGAAGTTGCAGAAATAAGAGCCGTGCTACAATCTGATTTTAAGGTTGAGGGAGCTCTTCGTTCTGAAGTTCAACAGAATATTAAGAGATTGATGGATATTGGCTCTTATAGAGGTATCAGGCACAGAAGAGGATTACCGGCAAGAGGACAAAGAACAAGAACAAATTCACGTACGCGTAAAGGCAAAAGAAAAACGGTTGCTGGCAAGAAAAAAGCACCAACTAAGAAATAAAGTTTGATTACTTGGAGGATTAGAATTGGCTAAAGTTATTAAAAAGGCTAAGAAAAAAGCACATGTAGATGCTAACGGAGTTGCACATATTAAAGCAACTTTCAATAATGTTATTGTGACTATAACAGACATATACGGAAATACAATTGCGTGGTCTTCAGCTGGGAAAAATGGTTTTAAAGGATCTAGAAAAAACACACCTTTTGCAGCTCAGGTTTCTGCTGAAGCCGCTGCTAAAGAAGCTTATGATCTAGGTTTAAGAAGAATTGATGTTTTTGTAAAAGGTCCAGGCTCCGGGAGAGAAGCAGCTATAAGAGCATTAAATACAGCTGGTTTGGACGTTTCATCTATTAAAGATGTTACACCAATTCCGCATAACGGTTGCAGACCGCCTAAGAAAAGAAGAGTTTAATTTTTTATTGGAGAGTGAATTAAATGGCAAGATACACAGATTCAGTTTGTAAACTGTGCAGAAGAGAAAAACAAAAATTATTTTTAAAGGGTCAGAAGTGCTTCACTGAAAAATGCCCTATTGAATCTAGAAATTATCCTCCTGGAGAACATGGAAATTCAAGAAGAGCAAAAATTTCTGAATATGGAGTTCAGTTGAGAGAAAAACAAAAGATTAAAAGATCCTATGGTTTGCTTGAAACTCAATTTAGAAATTATTTTGAACATGCAAATAAGCAAAAAGGAATTACTGGGGAAAACCTGATCAAACTTCTTGAGTGCAGGTTAGATAATGTCGTTTACAGACTTGGATTTGCCTCTTCAAGAAAGCAGGGAAGACAATTGATTCGTCACAGACACTTAATGGTGAACGATAAAATTGTTGATATACCTTCTTATATATTAAAAGCAGGTGATATTGTTAAAATAAGAGATAGAAGTAAAAAGCTTGATGCTATTCATGGCTCTCTTAAGAGAATTAAAGATTCAACATATCCCTGGTTACAAACTGATAAAGCTTCGCTATCAGGAACTTTTTTACAGGTTCCTGAAAGAGCAGATGTTCCTCTAAATGCCAATGAACAATTGGTGGTTGAGCTTTATTCTAAGTAAAAATCATTTTTTAAGACTAAAATTTTTTAGAGGATATATTTATGAGTGGTTCAAATTTAAAGATGCCGGAAGCAGTTGTTTTAGACGAGACTAGTTATACAAATGATTATGGGAAATTTTCTCTTCAACCTTTGGAAAGAGGTTTTGGAGTTACTTTAGGTAATGCATTAAGAAGAGTTCTTATATCTTCCTTAACAGGAGCCGCAATAACTTCTGTTAAGTTTAGTGGTGTATTGCACGAGTTCACAACAATCGAAGGTGTTGTAGAAGATGTTTCAGAAATTATACTTAATCTGAAACAAGTGAGAATGAAATTATTAAGCAAAAAACCTAACCCAATTATTATATCATTTAATGGAGCTTCTGAATTAACTGCATCAGAAATTCAAAAAAATAGTAATGAAATTGAAATACTAAATCCTGATTTACACATTGCTACATTAAATAAATCAGCAAAATTTGATCTGGAAATTAGAGTCGGTAAAGGTAAAGGATTTGTTCCTGCTGCTGAAAATATAACACCAGATCAAACCATTGGTGTTATTCCAATTGATTCAATCTTTACACCAATTAAGAATGTAAAATATGATGTTGAGAATGTCCGTATCGGCGATAAAAATGATTTCGAAAAACTTATGCTCCAAATTTTTACTGATGGATCAATTACTCCTGACGATGCATTAACACAGGCTGCAAAAATTTTAAGAGATCATGTTCAGTTATTTATCAATTTTGATATTGATCAGGAAGAAGAACAGGCTGTAAGCCAAAAAGACAGTGAAAAAGATAGAATAAAGAAAATTTTACTTACAAATGTTGACGATCTTGAATTAAGTGTACGATCTCATAATTGTTTGAAAGCTGCAAGTATTAAAAATCTTGCTGAATTAGTTAGAAGAGATGAGTCTGAAATGTTAAGGTTTAGAAATTTCGGAAGAAAATCTTTAGCCGAACTTATGGAGATTGTAGAAAACTTAGGGCTCGAATTTGGAATGGATGTTGACTCATATTTGAAAGAAGAAGCAGAATCCAATTAATTTATTTTGATTTAAAGGTTATTTCATGCGACACAGAGTTAAAGGTAGAAAATTAAAAAGAACTGCAAGCCACCGAGCTGCTTTAAAAAATTCACTTGCAACATCCTTGCTGAAACATAAAAGAATAAAAACAACTCTTGCAAAAGCAAAAGAGACTAGGGGTTTTGTTGAGAATATTATTACGAAAGCAAAGAAAAATGATCTGAATGCAAGACGACAGGTAATGCGATATATTAACGATAAGGAAGTTGTTAAAGAACTGTTTAATGATATTGTCCCAAAAATTGGTGACAGGCCGGGTGGTTATACTAGGGTAGTTAAACTAGGTAATAGGATTGGTGATGCAGCATCAATGGCGGTAATTGAACTTGTTGATTACAATGAAGTAATTAATAAACAAGCCGAGGAAGTAAAAGAGAAAAGAGAATCTAAAAAAGATACAAAGGACATTAAAACGGAAGCTCCGGAAGTTGAAGAAGCAAAGGTTGTAGAAGAAACGACAGCTAAAGAAGAGAAAAAAGTCACAAAATCCAAGAAAGCGCCAAAGGTAAAAAAGAAAGCTGAGGAAAAGAAAGAAAGCAAGACTAAGAAGGAAGATAAAGGGAAGAAAGAAACCAAAGCAAAAAAAGAAAAGACAGATACTAAAAAGAAAAAAGACAAGAAATAAAATAATATTATTTTCTACAATTTACAGGAGTAACCGAAAAATCGGTTGCTCTTTTTTTTTCTATGTTTGAAAATCCGCAATTTGTAAAATCTGTGTTTCGGTTGGATGACATTATTAAGTCACCTATACCTGAAGTTATTCTATGTGGGAGATCAAATGTTGGAAAATCTTCGCTGATCAATTCTCTTTTTAATAGGAAAAATCTTGCAAAAACAAGTTCAACCCCGGGCAAAACACGCTCAATTAATTATTATTTAATTGGAGATAAGTTTTATCTTGTTGATCTTCCCGGTTTTGGTTATGCAAAAATAAGTAAAAAGGAAAGAGAATATTGGGCCAAATTAGTTGAAGGATTTATAAATAGGTCCCAAAATATTCAATTCGCATTTCACTTAATTGATAGTAGGCATAAAGCTACTGAACTTGATATCAAGCTTAATAATATGCTCAATTATTACCGACTGCCATATGGAGTTATCTTAAGTAAGATCGATAAATTAAAGCAATCTGAGTTATCAGAAATAAAAAAGAAGGTTATTAAGTCATTTCCTGAACTAATTTTTGGGCAAAACCTGTTTTTTTATTCTTCCATTAAGAAAACTGGTAAAAAAGAGTTGCTTAGTCATTTTTCGAAACTTTTTTATTTATAACATTTGATCTAAAATCGTTGTAGTTTGCTATTAATTATAGTGGAAATTATATTTATTTTTAACTTTTAATATTCTGGAAACTGGATAAACTGATGGACCAAAGACAAAGAAAAAGAGTTTTGATCTTTTTGATTGTTCCCTTACTGGCTTCTATCTTATTTATCAGTGATGATTTTATTATTAGAATAATAACTATTCTCTTACTCATAGTCTATGTTGCTTTCATAATATTCCTCAGAGACTCTTTAAAATTTAACAGAAGCGGTTACATCCCTGATCTGGCTGAAGATGATATTGTATCTGATGATGATTATTCCTCTTCCCCATTGTATACTGATCCCGACGAATCATTTCAAATTATTTCAAAAAACAAAAAAATAGAAGTAATAACTCAGGCAGATTATACTCCTGAATTCAGAGCTCCTAAAACTACATTGAAACCTCCTGATCTTAAGGAAAGATTTAACGAAATTGCTAATGAAAAAATCCCCGATGAACTGGGACACGATGGACAGTTTTCATTTGTACTTGATAAAATCCTTACTGTAATGAAGGAGGCTTATGCAGCTCATACAGCTGTATTTTTCTGGTTCAATAAGTCAAAAGAAAAATTATCTATAGAACGATTTATTTCTAATTCTAATGGAATTTCTAGAAGAAAAATTGATGTTGAAGATGATATTCTAAGCAAAATTGTCGAAAAAGGAGAGCCGGAATTATTAAGTGATATTCCTGCAACAGCCGAAGCGGATGTTATTAGATATTATGACTCTCCTCAGGGAATAAGAAGTTTTGTGGGAGTCCCTTTATTTTATGACAAAGCTTTAATTGCTATTATTGCCGTGGATGCAAAGGTTGAAGATGCGTTCGGTATTGAAACTATATATGCACTGGGAAGATTTGTAAGAGTTATTACAATGATAATTTCGATATTTGAAGAAAAACATTCTGATACTATTTCACAACAAAGATTGAATGGATTATTGAATCTTATAGATCCGGAAAAAAAGATTGATAGCGAAGAAGAGCTAGTAGATGCTTTACATAATACTTTAGGATATCTACTTAACTGGGATGCCAGTGCCTTTGTTTATTACAAGCCTGTTGACAAAAAATTCCAGGTTTTAAAAATATTCAATAAAACTTCGTTAAAATATATAGGCGAAGGTCTTGAAGTGGATATTTCCGGGACTCTGGCTGGTAAAGCAATTGCAACCGGAACACCGATTAAAATTGATGATACCTCAGCAGGCGAATATAAGAGATATTCAAAAAGTGAGGACGTGAGCTTTGATGGTTCTTTTCTTGCAATTCC
>Ga0102953_1000280_pt1 | contig 36937 bp, 32 predicted proteins | sample SalPon2A_C_D2_MG_FD_78509 | JGI IMG/M metagenome (GOLD analysis project Ga0102953, IMG submission 78509) | Soil microbial communities from South San Francisco under conditions of wetland restoration - Salt Pond MetaG R2A_C_D2_MG | ecosystem: Environmental > Terrestrial > Soil > Wetlands | place... | reverse complement strand
TACTACCTGTACGTGCCCTACCGGGATCAGAGCGCTATCCCGGTCTTCGATACTTATCTGCCGCCGCTCGACATGGAGCGGCTCTTTTCCGACAACCGCTTCTCCGGCCTCGATCGGCTGGGGGACGCCAATCAGCTCTCACTGGGCCTGACCACACGTTTCCTCGACAATGAAACCGGGCGGCAGCTCTTCACGGCCGGGATCGGCCAGGCTTTCTACTTCCGTAACCGCGACGTCACCCTCCCCGGCGACTCACCGCAAACCCAGGCACGCTCCGATTACGTGGGCCAGATCACCACCAATCTGGGGCATCATTTGTTAACCCGGGTAGTCGGCGACTATAATCCCTATACGCATGATTTCGATCAGGGCTACGTCTCGCTGCAGTACCAGCCCGGCCCCTTCCAGGTCTTCAACGTGGGCTACCTCTACCGGCGCGGCGAGCTCAATCAGAGCGATGTTTCCTTCGCCTGGCCCGTGGCCCGCCACTGGAGCATCGTGGGCCGATGGAACTATTCGATTCAGGACCATCAAACCCTTGAGAACATGCTGGGCCTACAATATGACAGCTGCTGCTGGCGATTTCGCATCGTCGAGCGTCGTTTCGTGACCCTGAACGGTCAGGGTAATTCCGCCCTCTACCTTGAATTGCAGCTCAAGGGACTGGGCAGCCTCGGTAACCGATTGAGCGACTTCCTTCATGACGATATTTACGGCTATGGCCAGAACCCCAATTAAACTTCTCCTCGCGCTGGCCTTATGTGCCGGCTCTGCCGCGGCCTTCGCCGCGGTACAGTCACCGGCAGGGGTGAGCGTGGTTAATGCGGCATCGGCCGCACCCAGCGCAACCGCCAATCTGCCCGGTACGCCGCTAGACCAGGTGGTGGCCATTGCCAACGACGAGCCCATCCTGCAGAGCGCCCTGGACGCGGAACTGTCCCAGGTTCGCAACCAGCTTCAGGCCCAGGGCACCCAGTTGCCGTCGCCGGCTGAATTGCGCCACCAGGTGCTGGAGCATCTCATTACCCAGAACCTGGAACTCCAGGCGGCCAAAAACCAGGGCATCCAGGTCACCGACGACGACGTCAACAGGGCGCTATCGACGATCGCATCGCGCAACAACATCACCCTTGCGCAGTTGCCGCAGGCGCTCGCCAGAGAAGGCCAGAGCTACAGCGCGTTCCGCAACAACATCCACGACGAACTGATCACCCGGCAGCTGGAACAACAGCAGGTGGCCGCCAACATCAGCATCACCCCGACCGAGATCGATAATTACCTCAAGGCCCAGTCGGGCCAACTCAATAGCAAAATGCAGTACCACCTGGCGCAGATTCTGATTCCCTTCCCGTCGAACCCGACGCCAGAACAGGCACAGCAGACCCTCAAGAAGGCCCGGGAGGTAGAGGCGCGAATCAAGAACGGCGCCGACTTCTCCGCTACTGCGGTCGCCCAGTCCGCTGGCCCGCAGGCCTTGAAGGGCGGCGACCTCGGCTGGATGTCGGGCGCCGAACTGCCGACCCTGTTCGCCGACGCCGTGCCCAAACTCAAACCGGGCGAGCTGTCAGCCCCGATTCCGGGTCCCGGCGGATATCACATCGTCAAACTCATCGACAAGCATGCGCCCAAGAACGAGTCGATCACCACCGAGTATCACCTCAAACACATCCTGATCAAACCGAACCCGGTGCGCAACGAAGATCAGTCCAAAGCACTGGCCGAGAAATTGCGCAAGGAAATCAACAGCGGCAAGATTACCTTCGACGCCGCCGCCAAGGAGTATTCGGACGACCCCAACTCGGCCGGTAACGGGGGCGACCTGGACTGGGAATCACTGGATGCTTTGCCCCACAACTTCGCCGATGTCGTGCCCGATCTCAAACTCGATACCGTCAGCCAGCCGGTACGGACCCGCTTCGGCTGGCACTTGATCGAGGTGGTCGGCACGCGCAAGGCCGACCAGAGCGAAGACAAGCAGCGCCACCAGGCCTACCAGGTTCTGTTCCAGCGCAAGCTGCAGGAGCAAATGGCGCAATTCAAGCGCAGCCTGCGCGACCAGGCCTATATACGCATTCTCGACCCGGCCGATGCCGGCAGCGGGAGCGACAGCTCGAGCCAGTGACAGCAACCCCGGCACCGGCAAGACGTGTCGCGCTTTCGGTCGGCGAACCCGCCGGAATCGGTCCCGACCTGACGGTGCTCGCCGCTCAGCGCGCACGCGACTTCGAGCTGGTTGCCTATGCCGATCCCGAAATGCTGCGCAGCCGTGCGGAAGAACTGGGGCTGCCGCTGACGTTGGAAACCTGGCGGCCCGGCGCACCCCCCACGCCTTCCACCGCGGGAACACTTCGCGTCGTACCCGTTCCCCTGGCCAACCCGGCCATTGCAGGCCGACTCGATCCGGGCAATGCCCGCGGTGTGCTCGATGCCCTCGATGCCGCCACGGACGCCTGCCTGGACGGCACGACCGCGGCGCTGGTCACCGCTCCCCTGCACAAGGGCATCATCAACGAGGCCGGGATTGCCTTCACCGGCCACACCGAATGGCTCGCGCAGCGCACCGGCGCACCGCTACCGGTCATGCTGCTGGCGGCAAGCGATCTGCGTGTGGCGCTGGTGACCACCCACCTCCCGTTGCGCGACGTGGCGGATGCGATCACCGGCGAACGGCTCGAACAGACCCTGCGCATACTCGTCCAGGGCCTGGAACGCGACTTCGGCCTGCCCCGCCCGCGCGTGCTCGTCCTCGGGCTCAATCCGCATGCCGGGGAAGGCGGGCACCTCGGCACCGAAGAACGAACCGTCATCGGCCCCGTGCTCGAGCGGCTGCGGGCCGCAGGCTATCGGCTCGAAGGACCCTTGCCCGCCGATACCGCCTTTGTACCCGCCCATCTCGCGCAGGCCGAGGCGGTACTAGCCATGTACCACGACCAGGGACTGCCCGTGCTCAAGCACGCCGGCTTCGGTCATGCGGTCAACGTCACGCTGGGCCTGCCCATCGTGCGTACCTCGGTCGACCACGGCACCGCCCTTGACCGCGCCGGCAGCGGGCAGATCGATTCGGGCAGCCTGGAAGCCGCCCTCACGCTGGCCGCCGACATTGCCGCCCGGCGGGCCTGCGACCAACCCGTCAATGATGATTGAGGCCGGATTCTTACCACAGAGATCACAGAGAACAGGGAGAGAGGGAGGTAAAAATGAAAAAACATGCGCCGCAAAAAAATAGCAACGATTCCCGAATTCTCTGTTTGCGTTTGCATTTCGCATGACTCTCCGTCACCTCTGTGCGCTCTGTGGTTAATAAAGTCATGACCAGTCCCTGCCGCGGGAATTGATTGACCATGTACGCCAACAAGCGGCTCGGCCAGCATTTCCTGCACGATCCGACGGTCATCGGCCGCATCCTCGACGCACTCAATCCGCGTCCCGGAGAACATATTGTCGAAATCGGGCCCGGACGGGGCGCACTCACTGCCGGCCTCGCCGCCAGCGGTGCCCGGCTCACCGTGATCGAACTCGATCGCAGCCTGGCGGCCGACCTCGCCGCCCACCCCGAACTCGCCGGCGCGGACGTGCGCCAGTTGGATGCGCTCAAGGTGGACTATGCCGCTCTTGCCGACGACGGCCCCATCCGCATCGTCGGCAACCTGCCCTACAACATTTCCTCGCCGCTGCTGTTCCGGTTTCTCGAAGCCGCCCCGCATATCCGCGACCTCATCCTGATGCTGCAACGCGAGGTGGTCGAGCGCATGGCCGCCAGCCCCGGTACCCGCACTTACGGACGCCTGACCGTCATGCTCGCCGCCCGCTGCCGGGTCGAGAAGCTCTTTGCCGTCGGGGCCGGCGCATTCAACCCGCCCCCCAAGGTCGAATCGGCCGTGGTGCGCCTGGTGCCCCATGCCGAACCCTCGTTCGATCCCGGCGACTGGATCGTTTTCGCGAACCTCGTGCGTGCCGGTTTCGGCGCACGCCGCAAAACGCTGCGCAACGCCCTGCGCGCCCTGGCCGACACCACCGCCATCGAAGCCGCCGGCCTCGACCCCGGCGCCCGGCCCGACACGCTCTCACCCGCCGACTACGGGCGTCTCTCCCTCCTGCTCCATAACGGGCGTGCGCCCCCGACAGGGTAGGCGTAAATTGCCGGTGAGGCGCGGCGTGTGATTTTTTTCCGCCGATTCGCGAATCATGGGGTGAACGGAAAGGAACAACCGCGGCCATGACGGGCAGGCAACACCAACAACGCTTCACGGCACTGCTCCAGGAGCACCGCAAGATCGTCTTCAAGGTGGCGGCGATCTATGCCCGTACGCCCGAGGACCGGGCCGACCTGGAGCAGGAGATCCGTACCCAACTGTGGCGTGCGTTCGCCCGTTACGACGAGCGACGCGGAAAATTCTCCACCTGGCTGTACCGCATCGCGCTGAACGTGGCGATTTCCCAGTCCAGGACCCGATATCGGGACGGCTCCGGACGCGTCGAGCCGCTGGAACAGCACCATCTGGATAGCATCGGCGGCGGCACGGTGATCGACGAACCCGATGCCCGTATCCGGATGCTGTATGCCGTCATCGCGTCGCTCGATCCCCTTAACCGCGCATTAATCCTGCTTTACCTGGAGGATCGCAGCTACGCGGAAATAGCCGACGTGCTCGGCATCAGCGAAACCAACGTGGCCACCAAGATCAGCCGCGTCAAGCAAACCCTGCGCGGGAGACTGGCACGTTCAACCCATTCACGGACGGAGCACAAGCATGGAACTCGATGACATGAAACTCGCCTGGCAGGATATCGACCGCCGCCTCGACGAGCAGCGCCTTTTCAACCGGCAACTGTTCCGGGAAAGCCGCCTGGGCCGGATGCGACGCGGTCTGCTGCCCCTGTTCGCGGGACAGTCGCTCCAGGTGCTGCTCGGCATTTTGATCTCGGGCTGGGCGGCCGCCTTCTGGATTCCGAGGATACACATTCCCCACCTGCTCGCCTGCGGTCTACTCGTCCAGGCATACGGCCTGATGCTGATCGTGATGGGGACAAGGGTTCTGTATCTGACGCAGCGCATTGACCTCTCGGCACCCGTCCTCGCCATCCAGCACCGGCTGGCCGAGCTGCGTGCCTGGCGCGTGCGGGTCGAGGCGCCCGTCAATGCCGCGGTGGGCTGCTTCGTCTGGATCCCGGTGCTGGGCATGAGCCTCGCCTGGTACGGGATCGATATCTGGAAGCCGGACACGGTCCCGTTGGTGCTGCTCAACGGCTTCGTCGGGCTGGTCCTGGTGGCGCTAACGGTGTATGTCCTGCGCCGGCTCGGCATGGGTGGTCGGCTAGCCGACCACGTCGCGGGCAACAGCGTGCGCAAGGCAGAAGCCGCCCTGGGCGAGATAACCCGCTTCGAGCAGGAGTGAATGCAGCATCGCGGCGGATGCGCTAAACTTCCGCTCCCCGATGCGGTCCGGCGGCCGTGGCGGGTTCTGCATGACTCCCCGCTCCGGATACGTCGAAATGCGCAAGAATCCCGACAAGCCCTCGCTGTTCGCCAACCGTGATTTCAAATTGCTGTTCGGCGGCAGCACGCTCTCCGCGCTCGGCGACCAGTTCACCCTGGTGGCCTTGCCATGGCTGGTGCTGAAGCTCACAGGCGATGCGGCGGCGCTGGGACTGGTGCTGGCGGCGATGGCGCTGCCGAGAGCACTGTTCATGCTGATTGGCGGCGCGGTGGTCGACCGCATGTCGCCGCGCCGCGTGCTGCTCGGCTCGCGCACCGTCAACGCCATACTGATCGCGTTACTCGCCGCCCTCGTGCTCACCGGCCTGATCCAGATGTGGATGGTGTACCTGCTGGCGCTCGGGATCGGCCTGTCCACCGCCTTCGCCTACCCGGCGGGTTCCGCGATCCTGCCGCAGCTCGTCGAACCGGTCCGACTGCAACCGGCCAACGCCCTGTTCATGGGGATGCGCCAGTTGAGCATGTTCGTGGGCCCGGCGCTCGCGGGCATGGTGATCGCCCTCGGCTCGCACAAGATCGGCACGCATACGATCGCCGACGCATCCGGCATGGGATTGGCATTCACCATCGACGCCGTGAGCTTCTTCTTTTCACTCGCTTCACTCGCCTTGATCCGCATTCACAGCGACCGCCATCCGCCGATACCGGAAGGCGGGGTGTTTTCCGCGGTGGCCAGCGGCGTGCGCGCCATCTGGTCGGACGTCTCCTTGCGCGCGTTCATCATTTACGTCGCCGTGGTCTCGGTTTTCGTGGGCGGCCCGGTGCAAGTGGGCCTGCCGGTACTCGCGGACACGCGACTGGATTGGGGTGCGGCCTCGCTCGGCGTATTGATGACGGCCAACGGCGGGGGCATCCTGCTGGGCAGCGTGCTGTCCGGCGTCGGCGTGCGACTCGCCCGCGGTCACATCGGCCTCATGGTGCTGATCATCGACACCTGCGTGGGCCTCGCCATCCTGGGACTTACGGTAGTGCACTCCACGCTGACGGGCGCGGCCCTGCTCGCTGCCGTCGGCCTGCTTGCCGGCATCGTGCAGATCGCGGTGATGACATGGATCCAGCGCCGCGTCGCGCAGGAGATGATGGGCCGCACCATGAGTGTGCTGCTGTTCGTGTTCATGGGCCTCGGTCCGCTCTCGGCGGCGGCGGCCGGCGGCCTGCTCAAGGTCATCTCCCTGACCACCCTGTTCGGCGGCGCCGGCATCATCCTGTGCGCATTCGCCCTGCTATGCCTGGCGAGTCCCCAGATGCGCGCCATCGGGCGGGACGCAGGCGCTGCCCGGCAAGCCGGCTAGATTCCGAACCACCAGGCGGCGGCGAAGGGCGCCGCCAGCAGCACCACACCGATCGCGATCAACGCGGCGAGGTTGGTCACGAACCACGGGAAAATGGCGAGCACCGCGCCGCACACCAACGGCACGGGCCGTTCCGCCCGCTTGCCGTACATGAAATAACCGACGCCGATGGCGCCGAACAACATCCCGGCAACCAGGACCGTTACGCTGAAATGCATCGGGTAATCGCTCCGCCACTCGATGCCGGCAATATACTCCGTGTACGGCCTCGCTACCGGGCGGATACGAAGCCGGCCCGTAACAGCCACGTGAGCGCGCATTCACTTGAATGACTTGCAAATCGTCATAAATGGCGATATATTAAGAAATATTCCATTAATTCGGCAAATTCGGCGATATGGAAATAAACAAATCCCTCGATGACCAGGCCGTTCTCGACACCCTGGGCGAACGCCTGGCCAGGCGGCGGCTCGACCTGCAGTTGACGCAGGCCGCAGCGGCCGAGAAGGCCGGGGTCTCCAAGCGTACGGTGGAGCGGATGGAAGCCGGGGCCAGCGTGCAACTCTCGAGCCTGATCCGCGTGCTGCGGGTGCTGGACCTCATGGACGGGCTGGAGCAACTGGCGCCGCCGACCGGCCCCCGGCCCATGGATCTGCTGCAACTGAAGGGCAAGGCCCGCCAGCGCGCTCCTGCCTCGGGCGGTGACGAAAAACCGGCCGAATCGGACTGGACCTGGGGCAGCGAGTGAGTACGCTCGCCGAAGTCCGGCTCTGGGGGCGCACCATCGGCGCGGTGTCGCTGGAGGATGGCGCCGGGGTGGCGGCCTTCGAATACGCACCCGAGTTCGTCGGCAGCGGCATCGAGGTCTCGCCGCTGGTGATGCCGCTCGCGCATCGCGTCTACGCCTTTCCGCAACTCGCACGAGAGAGTTTCTACGGCCTGCCGGGTCTGCTCGCGGATTCGCTGCCGGACCGCTTCGGCAACGCCTTGATCGACGCCTGGCTGGCCACCCGGGGCCGCACGCCCGATTCCTTCAACGCCGTGGAACGCCTGTGCTACACGGGCACTCGGGGGATGGGCGCATTGGAATTCGCGCCCGCCACCGGCCCACGCGCCCGCCAGGCCGCCAGGGTCCGGATCGATCATCTCGTCGAGCTGGCGTCCGAGGTGCTGACACAGCGCAGCACATTCGCGGCGTCGTTCGACGAGACCGACAGCAGGCACGCCCTACGCGACATCCTGCGGGTCGGCACCTCGGCCGGCGGCGCCCGGGCCAAGGCCGTCATCGCCTGGAACCCGCAGACCAACGAGGTGCGCTCGGGCCAGGTCCGCGCCGGCGAAGGCTTCGAGTACTGGGTGCTCAAGTTCGACGGCGTGCGCGGCAACCGCGACAAGGAACTGGAAGACCCGCAGGGCTACGGCGTGATCGAATACGCCTATTCGAGAATGGCCCGCGATGCCGGCATCCGCATGAGTCCCTGCCGCCTGTTCGAGGAGCACGGCCGGCGGCACTTCATGACGAAGCGTTTCGACCGGCTGGACGGCGGCGGGAAACTGCACATGCAGTCCCTGGGGGCGCTGGCGCATTACGATTTCAACCTGGCCGGCGCCTACGGTTACGAGCAGGCCCTGCTCGTGATACGCCAACTCGGCCTGGCGATGAGCGATGTCGAGCAACAATTCCGTCGCATGGTGTTCAACATCGTCGCCCGCAACCAGGACGACCACGTCAAGAACATCGCCTTCCTCATGGACAGGGCAGGCACCTGGTCGCTCGCACCCGCCTTCGACGTGACCTATAGCTACAACCCGGCGGGACGCTGGACGTCCACCCACCAGATGACGCTGAACGGCAAGCGCGACCAATTCACGATGGACGACTTCAAGGCCTGCGCCCGCAACGCTTCCATGAAGCGGGGCCGTGCCGAGGCGATCGTGAAGGAAGTCCAGGACACCGTATCGCATTGGCGCGACTACGCCGACGGCGTCGGCGTCGATCACGGCGACCGCGATCGCATCCAGCCCGCCCTGCGCCTGGCCCCGTTCTGATTCCCGCCGCCGCAAACCGGGCATTGACAATATTAAGTTTGTAATGCAAACTTATTTGCAACTTAACGTGTTGGAAATGATGAATCTTCTCGACAAGACCTGCGGGGCGCCCGGACCCGCCGACGAACTGGAAGCACTGACCCGTGCCTACGCCCGCTATTCCCGAAGCGCGGGCGGGCTCGGCTCCGTAGTCGGGGGTACGCTCTGTCTGGCCTCCTACTTCATTGGCGCCCTGCTGCCGCTCAATCCGGCCGTGCGTGCCGTGCTCATCGTCCTGCCCTTCGCCTGGCTGGGAGCCAAGCTCTGGCTCACGCGTCACTATTACCAGCGCTTCGGCCGCGTCGAGGAGCAGGAGACACGCTACGAACGCCTGACATACTGGTTCTGCGTAGCGGTTTCGGTGCTCGTGGCACTCGGCATTACCGTCGTCAGCCTGATCGGCGTATCCCGGCATCCGGGTCAGGCACCCGCGGGGCTGGCCGGCTATCTGGCGTTGATCTGGCTGCTCCCGCTCGCGGCCTGGCGCTGGATGCGCAGTGCCATGGACTTCATCATCGGCGTGTTCCTGATCTGCCAAGCGGCGCTGGCCTGCGTCGGGCAGTCCTACCCGATGATCGGCCTGACGCACGGCGCCGAGGCAGCGAAGCTGTCGCTCATCGCGGTAATGTTCCCGCTGGTGGGCCTCGTCATGATCGCCGCGGGCATCGCCGAACACCACCGCTTCCAGTCGATCCGCGCCCGCCTGGAAGCGCTGCAGCAAGGCTCGGGCACGAACGCGTGAGCCGGAAAATCGATCCGCGGGATCTGCTGGCCATCGACCGCCTGGTACACGAGCCCGCCCGCCTGCTGATCCTGACCCTGCTCGCCGGCGCCAAGCGCGTGGAATTCACGTTCCTGGAAAAAATGAGCGGCTTGAGCAAGGGCAATCTCTCCAGCCACATGAGCAAACTGGAAGCCGCCGGCCTGATCACGGTGCACAAGCGCTTCCGCGGCAAACGCCCGCTCACCGAGTTGAGCATCACCCGCGCCGGGCGCAAGGCGCTCGACGATTACCGCAACCAGTTGGCGGCCGTCATGCAGGCGCTACCGCCGTCCATGTCCTCAGCAAAAAAGGATTGATCCAATGAAACACCTCCTCACAACGCTTCGGCCGGCGCTGTTGCTCGGCGCTCTGCTGACCGCCGGGGCCGCCGCGGCGGGACCGGCACCGTTGCCTGCAAGCGTCGCGGCAGCGGCCCGCTCGCGCGTAGCGGCGGGCGAATACCCCGCGCTGGTGATCGCCGTGGTCAACAACGGCAAGAGCCATGTCTACACGTTCGGCAAGCTCGCCGGCGGCAAGGCGCCCGATGCGGACACGGTGTTCGAGATCGGCTCCGTGACCAAGACCTTCACCGCGACGCTGCTCGCCGAGGCGGTCCGGTCCGGGCGCGACACGCTCGACGAGCCGGTCGCGAAACTGCTGCCCGACTTCAGCATCCCGTCCCGCAACGGCAAGCACATCACGCTCGGCAACCTGGCCGAACAGCACTCGGGCCTGCCGCGCCTGCCGACCAACCTGCAGCCGTCCGATCCGAACAACCCCTACGCCGACTACGATGCGGCGAAACTGAAATCATTTTTGGCCGGCTACACCCTGCCGCGCGATCCCGGCAGCAAATACGAATACTCCAACCTCGGCGTCGGACTGCTCGGCTACGCCCTGGCGCAGCAAAGCCACACGAGCTACGGGAAACTGGTGGCCGAAAAAATCCTGAAACCGCTCGGCATGACGCTCAGCGGCGTACCGATCAGCCCCGCGATGCACAAGCACCTCGCCACCGGCCACGACGGACAGGGCAACCCCACAGAGAACTGGGACCTCGACGTGCTGGCCGGTGCCGGCGCCATCAAGAGCACGGGCCACGACATGCTGCGCTACCTCGAAGCCAACATGGGCGTGGCGAAGACCCCGCTCGACGCCGCGATGAAATTCGCGCACAAGCCGCGCATCCCGGTCGGCGGAAACGAGAAGATCGGTCTCGTGTGGATGACTCGCCACGACAAGGCCGGCGACGTCGTCTGGCACAACGGCATGACCGGCGGCTATGCCAGCTTCCTGGGGTTCACCACGGACGGCAGGCACGGAGTCGTGGTGCTCACCAATGCCCAGCAGTCGGTGGACGACCTGGGCTTCGCCACCCTTCTTCCCGACGCAAAGCTCGCCTCGACCGAAACCGCGATCCACCTCTCGAAACAGGCACTGGACGAGTACACCGGCAGCTACCGCCTCGCCCCGCATTTCATCCTCACCGTCTTCCGCCAGAGCGGCCAGTTGCTGGCGCAGGCGACCGGACAGGGCGACCTGCCGATCTATCCCAGCGCCAAAAACGAGTTCTTCGCGAAGATGGCCGATATCCGGATTACCTTCGAGCGGGACGCCCACGGCAAGATCGACGCGCTCGTTCTGCACCAGAACGGCGACCATCGCGCACCGCGGATCAGCGGCGCCGAAGCGGCCCAGGCCGCATCGGGCAAGTCGACCGTAAAGCTTCCGGTATCCACGCTGAAGGAATACGTCGGCCATTACCAACTCGCACCCGGTCGTGAATTCGACATCACGCTCAAGAACGGCCAGCTCTACGCCCAACTGACCGGCCAGAGTGCCTTCCCGATCTACGCCAGCAAGAAGGACGAATTCTTCTACACCGTCGTCGATGCACAAATCAGCTTCCAGCGCGGCAAGGACGGCAAGGTGACCGGCCTCGTGCTCCACCAGGGCGGGCGGGACCTGCCGGCCCCACGCGGGAAGGACTGATACCGGGGGCGGATTCCCGGAACTGGGACTGGCCCTGCGCGAAGAGGAACGGCGCACCTGGCGCGGACTCATCCGCGTGCTCGCACACGAAGCCAGCAACTCGCTGGGACCGATTCAATCAGCCGCCGACACCTTGCGACGACGGCTGGGAAAGACGGAAGCCGAACCGGCACCGCGCCAGGAACTGGAGAGCGGCCTGGGTCTGATCGAACGCCGTGCCCGATATCTCTCCGAATTTATCCGCCGCTATGCCGACCTGGCCCGGTTGCCGCCGCCGCACCTGCAACCGCTCGATCTGGGCGATCTGATGCACCAGGTGGTCTCGCTCGAAACGCGCCTCAAAATAGCCGTGACCGGCCCCGATCATCTGCGCCTCGAAGCGGATCCCTCCCAATTGGAGCAGGCGCTGATCAATCTGATCAAAAACGCCGTCGATGCCGCGCTCGAAACCGGCGGCGCGGTGGACATACACTGGCGTACCCACGAGGAACGCGTCGAGGTGGACATCCTCGACGAAGGCGCCGGGCTTCCGCAGAGCGAGAACCTGTTCGTGCCCTTCTTCACCACCAAGCCCGGCGGCAGCGGCATCGGACTGGTACTAGCGCGCCAGATCATCGAGGCCCATGGCGGCCAATTGACCCTGGCCGACCGCGAGGACGCCCACGGCGCAATCGTGAAACTACGGCTTCCGCTGCCGCGACCGAAGCAAACGGCGGGGAGCGCCGCCTAGTAGCTGGTTCTGGAACGGCGCAAGGCGATGAACGGAAGCACCAAGGCGAGCACGAGGCAGCCGCCGAAGGCATAAAGCATGAGCGGGTACAGCGTGTAGCCGGGGAGCAGCAGCTTCACGTCACCAAAGACAGAAGCCAGCGCAAAGGACGCGGAATAAATCGCGATTGCCACGGCAATCCCCGAGGCCGCGCGCCTGACAGGCTGGCGGGCGTCCACGGCGGGTTCGCCACGGGCGGGCAGCCAGAGCGAAAGGCCGATCATGAGCCCGGCCGACACCACGAGCGCGACCAGGTCCGCTACGGGTCCCCATCCGGCGATCATCAGGCCCGCGCCAACCGCAAGGCCAACGACGATTGACCAGAATGCGCCGCCGGCGTGTGCGCGTCGCCAGGTGAGCCCGAGGATGAGGGGCGCCAACAGCGCGATGTTCACGGCGCTGTTGACGACCAGCAGGTGCAGGATGCTTTTCACGCCCAGGGCCCCGATGATCCCGACCAGGCCGAGGGCGACTTGGACGCCGAAACTCAGGTACACGGCGCGCCGGCCCGTGAAGCGGTGCCCCAGGTAGCGATCGATCACGTCGAACTGCACGATCGAGGCAATGTTGTTGATCGCCGCATCGCCGGTCGAGAACACCAGCGCGAGGCCGCCGAGCAGGAAAAGCACCGCCGCCCAGGTGGGGAACAGATGCACCACGAGTCGGGTTGCGGCCTGGTCGGGCGCAATGGCGGGCATGAGACGCAAGGCAATCATGCCCATGACGCCGGAGCCAATGGCAAACGGTATCCACAAGGCCGGGAAGGCGCACATGGCGCGCGTGGCGCTGCGGTCGTCGCGGGCGGAAAACATGCGCTGCCAGAGTATGGGGTTGGCGATCGCGAGCGCGGCCAGCGTCAGGAAGAAGTCGAGCATGTGCACCGGACCCCAGGCAAGCACGTTGCGCTGTCCGGCGCCGAGGTGACGCACGAAGTTCGAAAGATTCACGTCATGGGCGGCCAGCGCAAGACTCACCGCCACGGCGAGCCCCGCGATCATCAACTGGTAGACGTGCGCACGCGCCGTGCCCTCGTAGCCGCCGAGCGCCGTGTAGAGAATCAGCACGCCACCGCCGAGGAGGATCGAAGCCGTCGTGCCGATGTCGAGCAGCGAATCGAGCACGATGCCGATGGCGACGACAACGGAGACGACGCCGATCACGCTTGCGAGCAGTACCGTCACCAGCGCCGCCAGGCGCGTGCGATCATCATAGCGTGCGCCGTAATACTCGACCAGCGTCACGCCGCGCGGCATGGAAGCACGCATGCGGGAAATCAGGTTGACCGGCCATACGAAGAACAGGATCGGCAGCGCCACGCCCAGCGCATACCAGATCGGTCCGGAAAAGCCGTACTTGAAACCGCTCTCGGCCGCCGCAAGCAGCGTGTAGTTGCTCGCATACACGGCAACGAGCGTGGCGATCAGCGCGCCCGTGCCGAAATTGCGATGCCCGACATAGGCGACTTCCTCCGCTTCCGTGCCGGCGCGGTTCTTCAGGAAATTACGCAGGTTCCAGCCGAGCAGGCCGAGAAAATACACGCCGACGACAACGACCACTTCCACGCGCACCCGTCAAAACCCCTCCGCGGTATCGGCTGTCCGATTATGCCTGATGCGTCCTGTTGTCCAGGCAATCCCGGGCATCCGATCGCCAGGGAGGGTTGGTTTATATTGACATATCGGAATTTAACGATATAATGACGCCATGGATGAGATAACCATCTTCAAGGCGCTGGCGAACGAGTCGCGGCTCAATATCCTGCACTGGATGAAGGATCCGGACACCCATTTCGGCCCGGCCCCGAACGGCGAATGCCGCGAACGCCGCGTATGCGTGGGGGAGATCCAGAAGAAACTCGACCTCTCCCAGTCCACCGCCTCGCAGTATCTGTCACAACTGCAGCAGGCCGGCCTGATCAAGGCCAAGCGTTGCGGCCAGTGGACGTTCTACGTGCGCGACGAAGAGACGCTGCGCAAGGTGGGCGAATTCCTGCAAAAAGACCTGTGAGCCGCTGAAAGATTCGCGGCCCGATTCCGACTCGTAAAAGGAGGTGCGGCATGCAAACCCGTCAACTCGGACAAAAAGGTCCCACGGTCTCGGCCATCGGACTGGGCTGCATGGGAATGAGCGAATTCTACGGCTCGCATGATGACACGGCCTCGATCGAGGTGATACACCATGCGCTCGATGCCAGGATCAATTTCGTCGACACCGCCGACATGTACGGCACAGGCCATAACGAGGAACTGGTCGGCCGTGCCATAAAGGACCGACGTAATGAAGTGGTGCTCGCCACCAAGTTCGGCAACGTGCGCGGCCCGAACGGTGAATTCCAGGGCGTGAACGGCAAGCCCGAGTATGTGCGCAAGGCCTGCGACGCCAGCCTGAATCGCCTCGGCGTGGACACCATCGATCTCTATTACCAGCACCGCGTGGATCCGGAGACGCCGATAGAGGAAACCGTCGGCGCCATGGCCGAACTCGTCGAGGCCGGCAAGGTGCGCTATCTCGGCCTGTCCGAAGCCGCATCCGACACCCTCCGCCGGGCACACGCCGTGCATCCGATCACCGCGCTGCAGACCGAGTACTCGCTGTGGAGCCGGGGGGTCGAGGATGGCATCCTTGACACCTGCCGGGAGCTGGGCATCGGCTTCGTGCCCTACAGCCCGCTCGGCCGCGGCTTCCTGACCGGCGCATTCCAAAGTCCCGAAGACTTTGAGGCTGGCGATTACCGCCGCAACAGTCCACGCTTCCAGGGCGAGAATTTCGAACGCAACCTGGAACTGGTCAAGGCGGTCGAGCGCATCGCGGCGGAGAAGGGCTGCACGCCCGCGCAACTGGCCCTGGCCTGGGTACTGGCACAGGGAGAGGACCTGGTGCCGATCCCGGGCACCAAGCACATCCGCTACCTGGATGACAACATCGGCGCCCTGGACGTGCACCTGAGCGAGGACGAATTGAAGGAAATAGACGCCGTCTTCCCCCGCGATGCCGCTGCCGGCACGCGTTATCCCGAAGCCATGATGCGCCGCGTCAATCTCTGAAGCGTGGCGCAGGCAAACCCGCGTACTGCCATGGCCCGAAATATCGGAATTCGTAAATATTTAAATATTTTATTGCTTCAATGAAGGAACCCACGATGGACAAGCAACAACCCCTGTTCACCCCCGTCAGGCTCGGCCCCTATAACCTGCCCAACCGCATCGTCATGGCGCCGATGACCCGCAGCCGCGCGGACAACCCCGAGCACGCGCCGACCGACCTGCACGCCGCGTATTACGCCCAGCGCGCCGGCGCCGGACTGATCGTCACCGAGGCGAGCCAGGTCTCGCCGCAGGGCGTGGGTTACATCAACACGCCCGGCATCCATTCGGCGGCCCAGGTCCGCGGCTGGCGCAAGGTGACCGACGCCGTCCACGAGCGCGGCGGCCGCATCTTCATCCAGCTCTGGCACGTCGGGCGCATCTCGCATCCCGATTTCCACGGCGGCGAGCTGCCGGTGGCACCTTCGGCCCTCAATCCGAACGTCCAGGCCTTCACGCCCTCGGGCTTCAAGGACACGGTGACACCGCGCGCCCTGACCACACAAGAGGTGCGCGGCGTCGTGCTGGACTTCGTCCGCGGGGCGGAAAACGCCATGCACGCAGGCTTCGACGGTGTCGAACTGCATGGCGCGAACGGCTATCTGATAGAGCAGTTCCTGCGCGACTCGAGCAACCGTCGCGACGACGCCTATGGCGGCAGCATCGCCAACCGCGCGCGCTTCCTGTTCGACATCGTGGACGGCGTGGGCAATGCGATCGGCCACGAACGGGTCGGCGTGCGCCTGTCGCCCGGCAACGTCGCCAACATCGGCGCCGACACCGACATGGCCGCGCTCTACGATTTCGTGATCGGCGTGCTCGACAACCATCCGCTGGCCTACCTGCACCTGGTCGAGCCTGGCGCCGGCACCCAAGGCGGCACCAATGCGATCGCGGACATCACACAGCGCTACCACACGATATTCCACGGCATGCTGATCACCAACAACGGTTACGACCGCAAAAGCGGCAACGCCGTAATCGACGCCGGCGACGCCGACCTGGTGGCCTTCGGACGGTCCTTCATCGCCAACCCGGATCTGCCGGAACGATTCCGGGTGGACGCCCCGCTCGCCCAGGGCGACCCGGCCACTTTCTACGGAGGCGGTGCCGGCGGCTACGTGGACTATCCGGCACTGGAATCCGAAGCCGCCTGAAGCGCAAACCCTTTTCTTTCAATTACCCATTCACTTCAACGCAAGGAGATCTCATGAAACTGTATTACATGCCCGGAGCCTGTTCGCTTGCCGACCACATCACGCTGGAATGGATCGGCGAGCCCTACGAGACGCACAAGCTCAGCCACGACGACCTGAAGAAGGACGATTACCTGCGCATCAATCCCGCCGGGAAGGTGCCGGCCCTGGAGAAGGACGGCTGGGTACTGACCCAGAACGCGGCGATCCTCCACTACCTGGCCGACACCCATCCGGAAGCCGGCCTCACCGGCGACGGCACGCCCGAGGGTCGCGCCGAGGTGAACCGCTGGCTGGGCTTCGTCAACGCCGACGTGCATCCCGCCTTCGGCCCGCTATTCGGCGCCGCCGGCTACCTGGGCGAGGAGACCTTCATAGAAAAAGCGAAGGCGCAGGCCAAAAAACTCATCCGGGAAAACCTCGAGCTGGTCGACCAGCAGCTCGAGGGCCGGGACTGGTTGGTCGGCACGCGCTCGATCGCCGACCCCTACCTGTTCGTCATCCTGCGCTGGGCCAAGGGCATGAAGATCGACCTCTCGGGACTGGACAACATGGAACGTTTCTTCCAGCACATGCACGCCGACGCGGCCGTGCAGAAAGTGCTGAAGGATGAAGGACTCGCCTGAGCCCATCATCCCCATTCCGCAGCGCCCGCCTTTTCCCGGCGGGCGTTGTGGATATAGCCGAGTCCGCTCAGTACGGATTGATCGCGGTAACGAACCAGGTGCTGGACGGCGCCCAGATGCCGTCGGACCGCCGGAAGGTCGCCAGCACGTCGTGCAGTGCCGCCTTCACCTCGGGCTCGAGCCTTTCGCCGGCCTCCCCGGCCAGGCGGATCAGTTCGCCCGCGGGGCCGAGCGCCATGGCAAACGCCACCGCCTCGTCGATATCGCGCCCGATGCAGATATCGCAGTCGTAGCGTTCGAACGCGATCCGCTCGAATCCCGCGGCGCGCAACATGGCGCTCGCAACATCGGCATCCGCCATCGAGAACGGCCCGGGCCCGCAATGCACCTGGTCGGTGTCCTCGTGCGAGACCGGGGGTACGATCCCTTTCACTCGCTGTTCGGCTTCGTACAGCCACGGGTTGTCCTCGCGCCGGCGCCAGACAATCTGGGTAAAGCGCCCGCCCGGCTTCAACGTCTTGCGCACGTTGCGCATGGCCGCGCCCGGCATGTCGAAGAACATGGTGCCGAAGCGCGCGAACGCATGGTCGTACGGGCCCTGGAGGTCGTCGCTCTGCGCATCGGCCACGAGGAATCGCGCGTTGCTCACATTTTCCTCGCGCGCCGACTTCTCCGCGGAACGCACGAACTGATCCGCGCAATCCACGCCGATCGCCTCGCCCTGCGGGGCGACGAGCCCGGCTATGCACAACGTGCTGTCGCCGAACCCGCAGCCGACATCCAGAATGCGTTCGCCGACCCTGTAGCCGCAGCGCTGCAGCGCCGCTTCGCTGTGTTGCGACAGTCCGTCCACCAGGAGGTGCCTGAAACGGCAGAACTTCTCGTACAGCACCGTGTTCCAAGCCTCTATGGCCACACTGTTCCCGTCTTCCCCGATTGCTTCCTCCGGTCCGTTCAAGCCCCGCCTCTTTCCCGGAACTGCACACAGGGACAATTATCGGCTTCGGGGCGGCGTCCCGCAATGATCCAGGCGCCACCCGCCATGCCCGGGACACCGTGCGCCCATATCGACGGCCGCTGTCCCGCAGCATGTCAGAATGACGCCGGAACACGCCCTTCCGACGACCCGCGCGGGGAAACCGTATGACGCATGACCACCGCGGCACGCTGCGCAGCCTCCTGCCCTTCCTGTGGGAATTCCGGGGACGGGCGCTGGTCGCCATCGTGTTTCTCGTTCTCGCCAAGCTGGCGACCGTGGCGATCCCCATGGCGCTCAAGCACATCGTCAATGCGCTCAATGTGCAAAACGGCGTGCTGGTGTTGCCGTTCGCGCTGTTGATCGCCTACGGGGCCCTGCGCTTCGCATCCACCCTGTTCGGCGAGCTGCGCGACCTGGTATTCGAGTTCGCAGCCCTGCGCGCGGTACGTCGCGTCGCGCTGCGCGTGTTTCGCCACCTGCACGACCTCGACCTCGCCTTCCACCTGGAGCGCCAGACGGGCGGCCTGTCGCGCGACATAGAGCGCGGCACGCGCGGCATCAATTTCGTGCTGAGCTTCATGCTCTTCAACATCCTGCCGACCTTGCTCGAGATCGGACTGGTCACCGGTATCCTGCTGTGGAACTTCTCGGCCTGGTTCGCCGTGATCATCCTGGTGGCCGTGGTGCTGTTCATCGGTTTCTCCATTTTCGTCACCGAATGGCGCATGCGCCACGTGCGGCGCATGAACGAGCTGGACTCGAAAGCCAACGCGCGCGCGATCGACAGCCTGATCAACTACGAGACGGTGAAGTATTTCACCAACGAGGAATACGAGGCCGGCCGCTACGACACGCAAATGGCAAAATGGGAAAAGGAAGCGCTGCGCACCCAGTATTCACTGTCCACGCTCAATGCCGGCCAGGCGCTGATTGTCGCCCTCGGCATCACCGCCATGATGCTGCTCGCCGGCTATCAGGTCGTGCACAAGGAGATGTCCATCGGTGACTTTGTCATGGTCAACGCCTACATGGTGCAGCTGTTTCTGCCGCTCAACTTTCTCGGTTTCGTCTACCGCCAGATGAAGCAGGCCTTCGTGGACATGGAACGCATGTTCTCGCTGCTCGATCGCCGCACGCAGATCGCCGATGCGCCCGACGCCGAGGCGCTGAAAACCACGGGCGGGGAAATCCGATTCGAGCACGTGCGCTTCGGCTACGGTCCGGAGCGCGAGATCCTGCACGACGTGGACTTCACGGTGCCCGCAGGACGCAAGGTCGCCGTGGTCGGCCCGAGCGGCGCGGGCAAGTCCACGCTCGCACGCCTGCTGTTCCGCTTCTACGACGTGGACGCCGGGAGCATCCTGGTCGACGGCACCGACATCCGCGCCGTCACCCGCGACAGCCTGCGCCGCCGGCTCGGCATCGTCCCCCAGGACACGGTGCTGTTCAACGACACGCTCTACTACAACATCGCCTACGGCGATCCCGATGCTGCACGCGAAGACGTCGAGCGGGCCGCGAAGATGGCCAATCTCAAGCTGTTCGTCGAGTCGTTGCCCGCCGGCTACGACACGCTGGTCGGAGAACGCGGCCTGAAGCTTTCGGGCGGCGAGAAACAGCGCGTCGCCATCGCCCGCGCGATCCTCAAGAACCCGCCGATCCTCGTCTTCGACGAAGCGACCTCGAGCCTGGACTCGCAGGCGGAACAGGCGATCCTCGCCTCGATGCGCACGCTGGCCCGGGCCCGCACCAGCCTGGTGATCGCCCACCGCCTCTCGACCGTGATCGATGCCGACGAGATCATCGTGCTGGACGCCGGGCGCATCGCCGAACGGGGCACTCACGCCGAACTGCTCCGCGCGCACGGCCTCTATGCCCGGCTCTGGGAACTGCAGCAGGCCGAGGACCGCAAACACCGGACAAAGGATGCCGGGGAGCCCGCCCCGGCCCATTGAGCGGATATCATTCACTCATGACCGCCGAGATCCCGGACAGGCCCCTCAAGGGTCGCGGCGCCGCCGCCTCGCCCGAAGGCCGTTTCGAATCGCTCACGCATACGCGCGAGGACGACGGCTGGTTTCCGCCGGAGGAGGCAGGCAAGCCGCGCACCACGCTCTACGTCGATCATGCGCGGCGCGTGATCAGCAAAAACGACTCGCCCGACGTCGGCTTCTCGCGCTCCATCAATCCCTACAAAGGCTGCGAGCACGGGTGTTCCTACTGTTTCGCCCGCCCGACGCACAGTTACCTCGGCCTGTCGCCGGGCCTGGATTTCGAGAGCAGGATTTTCCACAAGCCCGATGCGCCGGCCCAGCTCGCACGCGAACTCTCCGCACGGAATTACACGCCCATGCCGATAGCGCTCGGCATCAACACCGATGCCTACCAGCCGGTGGAACGCGGGACGCGACTCACGCGGCGCATCCTCGAAGTCCTCGCCGCACACAAGCACCCCGTCACCATCGTCACCAAGTCCGCACTGGTCGAGCGTGATCTCGACCTTTTGGCACCGATGGCCGCCGAAGGGATCGCCAGCGTCGCCTTCTCGATCACGAGCCTCGATCACGAACTGTCGCGTCGCCTGGAGCCCCGCGCCACCGCGCCGCGCCGCCGCGTCGAGGCCGTACGGCGGGTGAGCGCGGCGGGGGTCCCCGTCAGCGTGCTGTTCGCGCCGGTGATCCCGGCCCTCAACGACATGGAAATGGAACGGGTACTGCAGGCCGCGCGCGAGGCCGGCGCCCGGCACGCCGGCTACGTGGTGCTGCGCCTGCCGCACGAGCTGGCCGACCTGTTCCCGGCCTGGCTCGAGGCGCACTACCCCGAGCGCAGGTCAAAGATCCTCTCGATCCTCACGGAGCTGCACGGCGGCAAGCTATACGATTCGCGCTTCGGTACGCGGATGCGCGGGCAGGGCCAGTGGTCGGCGATGATCGCGCAACGCTTCGCCCTCGCCTCCAGGCGGTTCGGTTACTCACGCAAATGGGCGCCGTTGCGCACGGATCTTTTTCGCGTCCCCGGCCGGGCCGAGCAACGCGAACTGCGTTTCTGACCCGAGGTTCACAACGCGCCGCAGGGCCCGGGCTACTCGACTTTGAACGTGACCGGTCCCAGGCCGAAGGCACCCGTGCCGTCGGCGAGACCGACTTGCACGCGCAGGCGATGGCTGCCGGGGGCAAGTTGCCAGTCGAAGTCGGGGGCATGGGTGCGCCCGAGCAGGCGGCCATCGAGATACCAGGTGATGCGTGCCGCCGCCGGCAAGCCGGCGAGTCGGAACACGTAGACCTGTTCGTCACGGTCGATGCGGGGATCGATCGCCAGGGTCTCGCCCGTGAGCGGACGGGCGATCCGCGCGCGCGGGGCTGCCGACCGTCGCGCGACCACCACCGTATCCGGCACGTGCCAGTCGTGGCGCTCGACGCAGGGGCCCGGGCCGATGCGTTCGCACACGGCTACACGGCGCAGTCGCGGGCTGCGCCACAGGCCGGCGTAGGGTTGGTATTTGCGCAACCGGGCGAAGATGGAGCGCAGTACCAACGCCGGCCCCGCCGATCCGGTGATGCGGTCCATGTCGCCGCCCTTCAGCCGCCCCATCCACACGCCCACCGTGTAGCGGTCGTCGAAACCCATCGTCCAGGCGTCGTGATAATTGCTGGACGTGCCGGTCTTCACTGCCGTGGCCTGCGGCAGATCGAGCACACTGGCATCGCCGAACTCGGCGCTGCGCGCATCCGGATCGGACAGGATGGAGGCGATGAGCGAGGTGACGTCCGGACGCAATTCGTCCCGCGCCCGGGGCACGGGTGCATCGGCCAGCACGTGCAGCGGCAGGAAGCGCCCGTGGCGCGCCAGCGCGGAATAAGCCTGCGTCAGTTGGAGCAGCGGCACCGGGCCGTCGCCGATCGCGAGCGCCGGCCCGTAGTGTTGGGCATTGCGGTCGAGCGCGCTCATGCCGAGCCGGTGCAGCAGATCGAGGAACGGAGCAACGCCTGCGGCCCTAGCGGTCTCCACGGCGGGAATGTTGAGCGAATTGCCCAGCGCATAGCGCAGGCTGGCGCGTCCGTAGTAATGACCGCTGTAGTTGCGGTAGTCGTGCACGCCGCCACCGAGGCGCGTCGCGAGCGGCCCGTCGCGCAGCACGGTATCGGGCTGCCAGCCCAGGCGCTCCATCGCCAGCGCATAAAGAAAGGGCTTCAACGTGGAGCCGGGCTGGCGCGGCACGAGCACCGGATCGAGATCGGCGGCGCCACGGGCCGGTGCCACCGCCCAGGCGAGGATGGCCCCGGTGCGGTTGTCCACCACCAGCGCGGCGGCGTTTTCCACGCCGCGGTCGCTCAGGGCCTTCAGCCGCGTACGCAGCAACCGCTGCACCATCCGCTCGAGTCCCGCGTCGAGCGTAGTCCTGACCGGCCCTTGCGGCGGCAACCCCAGCGCACGCAGGCGCGAGCGCGCGTAGGCCACGAAGGGGCCGGCGGCCACCGGCAGGGCTTCCCGGCCCGGCGTGATCGCCGAGCGGCGCACGGCCCGTAATTCGGTGTTGCCGATCACGTCGTGTGCCCGCATGCGCGCCGCCAGGTCGTCCACCGCACGACGCAACGCCCGTGGGTGGCGCGCCGGGTCGTAGTGGACGGGCGAACGCACGAGCACGGCCAGCGCCAGTTGCTCCGCGGGCGCCAGCGCCGACACGTCGCGACCGAAATAGTATCGCGCCGCCTGCACCACACCGCGTCGGCGTCCGCCGTAGGGCACCTGGTTGAGGTAGAACTCGAGTACGCGGCCGTGTCCGAAACGATCGATCAGGCGTCCCGCCTCGATGCCGGCCAGCCAGTGGCTCCAGTACGTGCGCGGGCGCGGGGTGAGGATACGCGCCGCCTGCTCGCCGATCGTGCTTGCACCGCGCACCACGTGACCCGCCTCGAGGTTCTGCCAGATTGCAGTGAAACGCGCCCGCCAGTCCACGCCGCCATGCCGCCAGTAACGCCGGTCCTCCGAAGTGACGAACGCCTCGCGCACCAGGGTCGGAATGGCGGAGAGCGGCCGTTCGGCATAGCGGTTGAAGCGTCCGTCGCGGCTGCGCGTCAACGGCGTGCCGTCGCTTGCGAGCAGTTGCGGCACGGCGGCCGCGCCCTTCGGCGGCAACGTCCTGGGCAGCGGCGCCAGGTCGCGCCACGTCAGTAACCCGGGCACGGTCCCCGCCAACAGCAGGACACCCAACACCCCGCCGAGTACCCGGTACCGCCGCTGCCGTTTCACCGCTCGTCGTGGCCTACTGCGTGGCGGCGGGCGGGGCGACGGTGATGTGCGTCGCCACGCCACGTCCGAACACGTCGGGCTGGTAGATCTCCTTTATGTGCGGCGCGGGGGCCAGGAACCGCCCGGGGGCGATGACCTGCGCGGCATAGATCAGGTGGTAGTGCCCCGCCGGCAGGTCGTCGGCATAGAAACGCACGGCGTCGAGCGCGATCTCGCGGTGGTAGAACCCGCCGGTGACGATCGCGTAGTTCGGCCAGGCGCCATAGTCGAACCACAGCACGGTGCCGCCCTCGTTATGCGTGGGCGCGGTGGCGTCGGCGGTCTCGAGCTGGTGGTTGACTGCCTCGAAGGCCCCCGGCAACGGATCGGAGAGCACCACGTAATGCCGTTCCGCCGGTACGTCCACGGTGAGATCGACGCGCACGATGGCGCCGCGCGCGAGTGCCGTGCCCGGCGCGAGGCGCACCCAGTCTGCGCCCTGCTGCACGTAATACTGGCGCTCGACGGTGAAGCCCGCGTCGGCGGCGCCGATGGACTGCGGCGGCACCTGGTAGGCGAGGCGCACGCCGTAGTAGAGCCGGCCCGTGCCTGCGTGTGCAACCGTGACATTCGCTGCACCCGCCGGGGCCGCGGCGCTGAGGCTCTGCGGAGCATTGTGCCGCGAAGCGAACTGTGCATGGCCCACGTCGCGGCCGCCCGCGCTCACCCGGCCCGCCAGGTCGTGCACCGGCTGTTCGTAGGCGGCCGCATAATGCACCGCCGCGGTGGTGCAGAACACGTTCTCCTGCGAGTTGGGCCAGCCGCCGCCGGTGGCGCGTCTCGCGTCGATCCAGCGCAGCAGCTTGTTCGGCAGGTCGCCGATGGCAGCGGTGTCCGGGCCATTGCGTGCCGCGACCAGGGCATCGAGCACGGCACAGTTGGCGCGCAGCGGCGTGGCGAGCAAGGACGCATAGGCGTCGGCCCAGGTTTCCTGGAACGCGATCGAGCCGCCGGTTTCCTCGGCGTGGGCGAGGATCGTCTGCGTGATGCGCCGGGCGCTCGCCTCGTCGTGCGTCGCGAGCGCAGCCTGCAAGAGCAGCGACTTGCCGAACAGGTTCAACTGCTGCAGCTTCGGCATCAGTCCGGCCACCCGACCCTGCTTGAGCTTGCCCTGCAGAGCAAGCGCCGCCATGGCGGCGGCCTGGAGGATCGGCGCGTTGTGTTCGTAGTCGTCCGGCCTGGCTGCGAGGATCGTGTTTTCCAGATAATCGTCGAGGTTCTCGCGCACGTCAGCCGGCACGCTATGGCCCGCCGCCTGCAACCAGTCGAAGGCAAGCGCCGTGTACGTGGAGAGATAAGGACTGACGAACGCGTTGCGCGGGATCCAGAAGGCCATGCCGCCATCGGGCGCCTGGAAATCCGCGGCGTGCGCAATGTTCGTTTCGATTTCGGCGGCTGCACGCGGCCACTGCACCGAGGCCGGCAGCGCATCCCTGATGGAAAGATAATCGGAGGCCATCACGCTGCGGCTGAGGCGCATCTCCCAGGTCTCGAGCGGGTCGTCGCGCATATGCGTGAACGCGCCGTCGAGATTGGCAAGCGCGGTGGGCGCGAGCGTCACGTCCAGTTTCGCGGTCCCCGGCAACGCATCGGCGGGGAGCTTCACCGGCACTGTTGCTTCGGCTTGCGTGAGGCTGCCATAGCTCGCCGCTACCTCCTCGGCGCCCGCCGTCTTCACCGGCACGGTCTTTTCCAGCGCGTCACCCAGGTTGCCGGAACGGGCCGTGGCCAGGAACTTGAGCACGCCGGAAGTCGACGGCGCCAGATCAAACCATGCAATCTTGTGCGTAAAGGATGCCAGGTCGAGCGTCGTATCCGCATGGGCGCCTTTCACGCCCGCGCCATCGGCCTTGATATCGACCTTGACGTCGTGCGTCGCCTGCGTGCGGTTGGTCACGCTGAAACCGGCGGAGAAGCGGTCACCCGCGTGCACCTGGTTGGGCAGCGCCGGGCCGAGCTGCAGCGGCAGGTTGGCGCGCACCGTCGCCGCACCCACGCCCATCGCCTGGCCGGGCGTGAGCGCCATCACCACGATGCGCCAGCCGGTGAGATTGTCGGGCAGTTTGAAGTTGAAGCGCGCCGTGCCTTTCGCGTCGGTCTCCAGCGCCGGCTGCCAGTCCGCCGTGTACTTGAAGATGGAACGCACCGACAGGCTGCCGGCACCGCCGCCCCCGCCGGGTGTCACACCTTTTTTGCCGGGCGGCGGCGCAGCCATCAATGCCATTACCTTGGCCTTCTTGGTCGTGCCCAGCTTGCTGATCAGACTGTAGTTGAGGATATCCGGCCCGTCGGGCGGCGCGTAGAACGCCTTGCGCGGGTCGTAGTAACCGGCGCCGCCCTGCAGGAGATCCAGCACCGCCTCGTCCACCACCGCCGCGACCAGGCGCGTGTGCGCGGCGGGTTTGCCGTCCGCATCTTTAACTGCGACGTCGACATCCACCGTCTGGCGCGGCTTGTACTCGGTGCGCGCCGGCTTGACCTTCACGTCGAGCGAGCTGCCCGCGCCCGCCACCGGCAGCGCCACGTAACCGAGCGCGAGCGTCGGCTTGCCGAGATCGGCCTTCTTGCCCGGTTTGGCGACGCGCGGCGAGAAGATGGCGACCGACAGATAGGCGCCCGGGAAGAAGTCGGGCTGGATGGGAATATCCAGCACCGGCGTCGAGCCCTGCAGCGTCACCACCTGCTTCCACAGGATGCCGTAGCGCTCAACCGTCACCAACGCACGGGTGCCGGGATACGGGTTCTGCACCAGCACTCGCGCTGTATCGCCCGGCTTGTAACTTGTCTTGTCAGGGACCAGGGTAACGCTGGCGCCCGGCTTCCACAGCACCGTGCCCGGCCCCACCGCCCAGGTCGTGAGCGCACTCTGCTGCGTGCGGCCCTGCGTATCGGTCACCGTGCCGACGATGCGGTAGGTGCCCGCGTGCCGCGGCGTCAGTTCGCACATGCCGGGCGCGGTCGCCGAGATCGCCGTGCAGTGGTCTTCCTCGAGCCACTTCGTTTGGTGCTGCGTCTCGAAGCCGCCGCTGCCGTTCGCCACGTTCGCGACGGTGATCGTCTGGCGCTCCAGCACCAGCTTGACGGGGCTGCCCGCCTGCGGCGTGCCGCGCGCGTCGGTGGCGAGGTAATGCACTTTCACGGCTTTGCCGGCATGCAGCAGCCAGCCGTCGTACTTGAGTCCGACGAAGCGGTCGCGCGCGGCATAGAGCGCGGAAGCCCGGTCGGCCACCCAGGTGCCGCGCTCGGATTCCACCGCGCCCTGCACCCGCAGACGGCCGTAAATGATGGGCGTGTCGTCCGGCAGCGTTGTCTCGACGTCGGCGTTGCCGCTGCCGTCGAGCGTGGTCTTGTCCTGGTAGAGCGTGACGCTGTCGGGCGCATTCTCCGGGTTGGCGTCGAAACTGAAGCCCGCCGCCGCCGGCGTGTCCGGCACGAACGACTCGGCTTGCACGCGCACGTCAAAACGCACGGCCGCCTGCGTGTAGGGCCCGCCGGCGTGCAACCGGGCTTGGGCCTCGGCCTTGACCGCCGAACCCGGGCCGAAGAGCGATCCGGCCAGCAGCGTGTGCACCTTGAAGCTCGCGGGCACGAACTCGGTCACCAGGAAACGCCCGGCCTCGTGGGCCTGCATGCGCCCGTCCACCGGCCAGGCGATGTCGATCCGGTACCAGCCGGTCGCGGCCGTGTCGGGAATCGTCAGGTCTCCGTGCAGGCCGCCGAAGGGCGAGAGCGCAACGTGCTCGCGCTTGGCCACGGTCTTGCCCGTGGGGTCGGTAATGGTGAGCGTATAGGCAAGCTTCGGCGCGTCGGTCAGCGTGGTGTTGCCCTCGCCGCGCACGTACCCCGCGTAATGCACGGTGGCGCCGGGCCGGTACACGCCCTGCGCGGTCAGCGCCCAGGCGCGCACGTGGCCGTTGGCCGACGCGGTGTCGCTGTAGAGGCTGTAGTCGCTGGCGTCGCCGATGCTTCGCAGATAGGACCAGTCGAGCGGCAGCAATGCCATCGCGCCCTGCTTGGTTGCGCCGAGATACCAGCTTTTTTTCTTGCTGTTCCAGCGCTCGGTCCAGTCGCGGCCGAAGATCACCGTGCCGGGGAGTACAGCCAGCCCGTTGGGGCCCGTCCGCGCTGTGATCGAGGCCGGCTCGATGCCATTCAGGTCCTTCGGCCACGCGCGATAGAGCCGCACGTCCACGCCGGCGACCGGTGCACCGGAGGACAGCGAGGTGATCCACACCAGGCTGCCGAAGTGGCCGAGCTTGGCGAACGCCTGCCAGGGGGAGACTTGCCCGAACACGTGCGTTTCGCCGTCGTCCCAGCGGCTGGTGTGCGGTTGCCAGCGCAGCATGCCCGTGACGACGCCGGAACCGCCGCCGAGCAGGCCGCGGATGCCGAGCGGTACCGTGAAGTGCCGGTCCGCCGGGGGGGTGCCGTGGAACGGCGCCAGCAACGACACCGTGCTCGCTGACGTCGCGCCCGCCGGTGCGGAAGCGCCCAGGGCGGCGGACTCAAGCAGGCGGTAATCCAGGTCCAGCTTTGACAGGTTGGCGAATCGTACGGGCAGGATCGTGTCCTGCGTCTGCTCGAGCAGGCCGCCGGCGTCACTGGTATCGATGGACGGTGGCAGGTGCCCGGTCGCGACCGACATCGACGTGGCGGCGGACAGGGCGCGGCCGAAGCGGTCTGTCACCCCGGCGGGCACGGACACGGTGTAGGCCTGCATGGGCGCGAGCTCGAACGGCAGTTGCGAAGCATAGTCGTGGCCCCCGCCTCCGCTGTCGGACAGGCTGCCCAGCCACCACCGCGGGTAGTCACCCCAGGCCTCGGCGAGCTTGTCCGCCGGCACGGGCGCGGGATCCCAGTGCACCGCGGCCAGCGTCGACGCCGGCACGGGTGCGCTGAACGCCAGTTGGACCGACCCCGGGCGGCAGCGTGCCGACACCGTAGCGCCGGGGCTCAGATGCAGGTCATCGGAATCCGCCGTCGCGCACGCCACGCCACGGAATCGAAATGGGCCGAAAGTGGTGAACCCCGCGTTTCCGCGCAGTCCGCCGGTGCCGGGCAGGCTGCCCAGCGGCGTGGTGAGCCCCGGCTTGAGCGTGAGCGAATAGGCCGCGCCGGGCGCCAGCGGATGGGCCGGCACCACCAGCCAGGTCTTGCGCGCGGCGTAGGCCGGCTTGCCCGCGTCGGCGGGCTTGACCGGCTGCGGGTCCTCGATCCACGCGACCGCGCCCGGAACACCCGGGACCGGCAGCAGCAGGGGCCCGTCACGCTCCTTGTTGAAAGGCTCGGCACGGGCCGGTGCGCCGCCCGTGTCGGCTTGCGGCATGAACACCACGCTGCGGGCCACCGCCGCGGCCGTCACGGGCAGGTTGAAATTCATCAAATACACGGGGGTGACGGGCGAGCGCCATTGCCGGAAGTTGAACCAGGTCGCCGCCGGCAATTGGGTCGTGAACGTCTGCGTGACGGGCTGCGCGAGTTCGGCCCCGTCCAGGGCCTTGAAGTCCGTACCGACGCGGATGCGGTAGCGCGTGGCGGGGCGGAATCGTTGCTGGCCCGGCAGGCGGCAGGCGAGCTCGTCGGTATCCAGCCAGCGCCAGGTGCACTTGAGGGCCGGTTCGATCCGGATGGGCACGTCCTGCCGCGCGCGGGCCATGTCGCCCAGCGGCACCATCGCCCGGTCGAACTTGAACACGATTTCCTGCCCCGGCGGCACGTCGGGGCCGGCAGGCGTCACTCGCAGCACGTGCAGCGGTCCGGCTGCCCGGGCGGAGAAGGCCGCGCCCAGTGCCGCCAGCAGCACCACGATCAAACCCAACAAACGAAAACCGGAAACACCGCGCATGCCGCTCTCCAACTCCTCCTCTTACCCGAAGTATAGAACGTGCACGGAAACTTGCCGGAAGCGGCGTTTCCGGCAAGGCACGGGCTATGCCCGTCAGGAGGTCGTGTCTGCGGTGGCAGCGTCCTCTTTGAACGTGGTGGACACATGCACGCCCGAACGCAGTGTCTGCAGCACGACGCACGAGCGTTCCGTCGCCTGCAGCAGTTGTTCGACAGCATACTCGGAGGTGCCCGCGGCGACCCGCAGATGAACGTTGCAGCGCATGGACTGGAAACCGACCGACACTTCGCGGGCCACGGCCAGCGTACCGCGAACGTCGACCCGGGCCCGGGTTTCGACGCGCAGTGTTTCCACGACGACCCCCATGCGATCGGCGATCATGCGCAGGGTGGAATCGAAGCACGACGCCAGCGCGGCGCACAGCAGGTCGCCCGGATTGGCCCGGTCGTGATCTCCGCCGACGGCCTCGTGGATGCCGAAATCGAACACCGTATCGCGTCGGTCGCCGCCCGGCAGGACACGCCCGTGGAAGGCATCGAGTCCGGTGGAATCCAGGGTACAGGCGCTGTCTCTGATCGTGGCTTCGCCCGGCGCCTTGCGGTAACGCATGCGCAACGGATCCTGGCGCGCGCGCACGTCCACCACCGTTTTTTCGCTCACGGCCGCCTTCCTTCGGGCCGCGGTCGTCCGCTTGCGGCAAACGGAGGGTGCGACGGCCCAGAGCCGGGAGGACTTATTCGGCGAGCAGGTCGCCCGATCCGCCCATGGCGTCCGGCAGGTCCCTCTGCTTGGGCAAGCCATCGGGTATGTGCAGAACGGTTTCCTGGTAGTGCACGTGCACGCCGGGCTGGAAATCGAAATCCTCGATCACGGCCGCGTAGACATCCACCAGACCCCATTCCGGGTGCTCGGTGAGTACGTGCCCTCCGCATTTCTTGCACCATCGGCGCACGCTGGCCGGGGACTTCGCATAGCTCCCGAGTTGATCCTCGCCACGAGTGATTTTCACCGCATCGGCCGGCCACAGGCTGAACGCATTGACCGGACCCGCCGACCAACTCCGGCAGGACTCGCAATGGCAATAGCCCATGGCTTCCGGTGAGCCGCTCAGGCTGATTTCTACGGCCCCGCAAAAACAGCGGGCGGTATGTGTCGCATCCCCGTTCATGATTGCCCCCTTGAGGCTTCTCTACACCCATCGAAGTGCCATTATGCGCCTGTTTAAACCGCATGCGGGTCTTCATTCCCGGCCTGCCGCGGGCGCGGCCACGGGCAGAGCATCGGCACTTCCTTGCGGTAACGCCGGTAATCCTCGCCGTAGGCGGATATCAGGTCACGCTCCTCAAGCTGAATGGCGAACAGCATGTAAGCCGTGGTGGCAACGGCGAACAGCAGGTGGCCGACACTCATCCGGGGTATCGCCCAGAATGCAACCACGAAGCCGAACAACAGCGGATGACGGATCAGGCGGTAATAGAGATGATCCTTGAATTCGGGCGGCGTGTAATCCCGTCCGCGAGCCTTAAGCCAGGTCTGGCGCAGGCCGAACAGATCGAAATGGTCGATCACGAAGGTGCTGGTGAGCACCATGAACCAGCCGAACGCGAACACCACGTAAAGCAGCCAGTAGGCCCAGGGCGTCTGCACGTCCCAGACCGTACCGGGCAACGGCCGCCATTGCCAGAAAATCAGGATGAGCACGAGGCTGGACAGCAGTACATAGGTGCTGCGTTCGATCGGCGCCGGCATCCATTTCGTCACCCAGCGCTTGAAACCGCGCCGCGCCATGCCGCTATGCTGCACGGCGAACAGGCCCAGCAGGCCGATATCGATCAACCACGCCAGGGCGGCCGAAGTGGCCTGGCCGCTGTCGAGAGTCCCTGGAACCAGGAAGCCCCCCACGAAGGCGACGGCGTAGAGAAAAGTCACGAAAAACACGAAATAGCACACGATGCCGTATGCGAACGCTGCTATACCCCCCATGATTGCCCTCCGTTGCGGGCCGAAACACGCTTTGACTATAGGATTCGCCAGCCCGCTCGGCAATGACTTATACTCCGGGGTTCATGCTCGAAACACCGAGGGGGGTGAGAGCATCGATGGCCGCCGACCTGCTGTCCGACGTGCTGGCCATGGTTCGTCTGAGCGGCGCCTTGATCTTCCGTATCGACGTCAAGGGGCCGTGGGGCCTTGCCGCCCGTCCCGCGCCGGAGACATTCAAGCCGGTGCTGCCGCCGGGTACCAGCCACATCATCGCCTTTCACATCATTATTGGCGGCGAATGCTGGGTGCGCCACGCTACGCGTGACTGGTTCCGCATCGCCGAGGGCCATGGCGTGGTGCTCAGCATGGGCGACGAGCACGAACTCGCCGACCAGCGCGACCGGCCCACGGCGACCCTGGCTCAGATTTTTCACGGGCGACGCTCGATCCTGGACCTGCGCAGGGAGCACTTCGTCACCGGCGAAGGCCGCGAAGTCAGCCTGCTATGCGGCTTCCTGGGTTGCGATCGACGTGCCTTCGAGCCCCTGTTCAATTCCCTGCCGCCCCTGTTCACGGTCTGTTTCAAGGGCCGCAACGATGCGCTGCTGGATTACGCGGCCCACGAAGCGCTCGAGGAACGCCCGGGCGCGGACAGCCTGCGCGTGCGCATGGCCGAATTGCTGTTCATGGAGGCGCTCAGCCTGCACATGCAGGCGCTGCCCGAAAACGCCACCGGCTGGCTGGCCGGCGTGCGTGATCCCCTGGTGGGACGGGCATTGCGCACGCTGCACATGGCGCCGGGCAGGGCCTGGACAGTGGAAACCCTGGCATGCGATATCGATTCCTCGCGCTCCTGCCTGGCCACCCGCTTCCGCAACGTGATCGGCGAACCCCCCATGCGTTATCTCACGCGCGTACGCATGCAGCGCGCGGCGCTTTATCTCTGCAATCGCATGTGCAGCATAGATCACGTGGCAAGCGAAGTCGGGTACGAATCGAGCGCCGCGTTCCAGCGCGCCTTCAAGCGACACTTCGGCACGCCCCCCGCCACCTGGCGACGCGACATCAAGCACGCTGCAGACAAAGTAGAACACGCTTCCTCATGACACCGGCCCCATTGTTCTTATAGCGTCTACTCGACCCTTTTATCGCGCGGGCACCACCAGGGTGAACGTCGTGCCGGAACCGATCGTGCTCGCAACATGCACCTGCCCGCCGTGCAATTCCATGATCGATTGCGCGAGCGACAATCCCAGGCCGCTGCCCTGCGGACCGTCGGCGCGAGCAACATCGACGCGGTAGAAACGGTCGAACAGACGCGGCAGATGCTCTTCGGCAATACCGCACCCCGTGTCGGCAACCGAAATTTCCGAGCCCTGCTCTCCCGTGTCAACGAGTTTCACGCTGACGGAACCGCCCGCCGGCGTATACCGGATTGCATTGGAGAGCAGGTTGCCGATGGCCCGCTGCAAAAGATCCGGATCGGCGTAGGCCCGGGCCGCTCCCCGGCACTCCAGAGTCAGACCCTTCTCATCGGCCAGCGGACGGTAGTATTCGATCAAGGCCTCCACCACCGGGCGCAGATCGATATTCTTGCGTGCGAGAGGTTCCCGTCGTTGTTCGGCGCGGGCCAGGAACAACAGGCTTTCCACTATCCGCCCGAGGCGCGCCTGTTCTTCGAGCATGGATTCGATGACCCGGCGGTACTCTTCGTCCGTACGCGGCTGCGCCAGGGCCACCTCGCCTTCGCCGCGTAGATTGTTGAGCGGGGTGCGCAACTCATGGGCCACGTCGGCGGAAAATCGGCGCAGCCCCTGGAACGCACGGTTCAGGCGTTCGAGCATGGCATCGAACGCACGCGCGAGTCCGGCGAGTTCTCGTGGCCAGCGTCCCGGGGCATCGATCCCGTGGCTCATTTCCTCAGCGGTGACCTTTTCTATCGCGTGCGCAATCGCCCGCAGCGGAGACAGGCCCCGCCGTGCCGCCCACGCGCCCAGCAAGGCGGCAAGGAGCGTACCGAAAAAAAGCACGATCAGCAGGGTATTGCGGTAATCCGCGAGCACGACCTCGTCCCGGGAGACATCCGCAGCGAGCTCCACGGCTACCGCTTTGCCGGTGACCGCGTCCCGGCCGAGCACGGTGGCAGCCATCAACCAGGTCCCGCCGCGTTTGACCTCTTCCCAATGCGGACTCTCGGCAAACGCGGTCCGGGACTGCACGGAGGGAAACAGGTTGGCCGGCAATCGTTTCGCCATGCCGGGCGTTTCACCGACTGCGGCGCCGTTCAAATCCAGCACCCGCACGTAATACTTGCGAAACCGGGCGTCCCCCGTCTCGGCTCCGATCCGGCTGGCCAGGGCCTCGGCGTTATAGCCGGCATCGGCAAAATTCGTACGCAACTCCTGCACCTTGGCCGCCAGGAATTCCCCGTCTTCGGACTCGAAACCGTGAATCAGGAACGCGTACAGCACGGCACCGCAGACAGCCAGCACCACGACGGTCGTCAGTGCATAAAGCGCCGTGAGGCGGAATGCAATGGAACGGGGAGTCCTCAAGTCAATTCTTCCGCTGTTCCATGACATAACCGACGCCGCGCACGGTATGGATCAGCCGCGGGGCAAAACCGGTATCGACCTTGGTACGCAACCGGCGGATGGCCACGTCGATCACATTGGTGTCGCCGTCAAAGCGCATGTCCCAGACCCTCTCGGCAATCAAGGCCCGGCCGAGCACTTCGCCCGGATGGGAAGCGAGAAAGGCCAGGAGGTCGAATTCCTTGGGACTCAGGGCCAGCTTTTCCCCCGACCGCTCGACCCGGTGACGAACCGGGTCCACGACCAGGTCCGCCACCCGATACATCACCTCGCCGGGTGCCGTGCCGCCGCGCCGGGTCAGCGCACGCACGCGCGCCATCAACTCCGAGAACGCGAACGGCTTGACCAGGTAGTCGTCGGCGCCCAGGTCCAGTCCCCGCACCCGGTCCTCGACTTCGTCGCGGGCGGTGAGAAAGATCACGGGGGTGGTTTTCCCGGCCTTGCGCAGTTCTGTAAGAACGCTCCAGCCATCACGCTCCGGCAACATGATGTCGAGGACGACCAGATCGTGCTCCCGGCCCAGCCCCGCTGCCAGGGCCTCCTCCCCGTCCCGCACCCATTCCGTCTCGTAGCCGTTCTCGGCCAGGCCCTTGCACAGGAACCGCGCGGTCTTGGCTTCGTCTTCCGCTACAAGAATCAGCATCAAATCTGGCTTGCCGGACATACGCACAGGTACGACACGGCAATTGTATGCCACGTTTCAGCACACGAGGAAAATTCCGTACCGCGGCCCCTGCCGTGCAAGCCACTGACTCCTCATTATGATGAAGTGATTGACAAAGCACGCGGGTGGCGGCAGGATTAAGACAATCGTCACGGTACGACGCTCATGTCCATTTATACCCACGTGCTCGTCGCGGTGGATCTCGCTCCCGATTCCGCCGAGCTGATCACCAAGGCGAAGGACATCACAGCCCGCAACGAAGCGCGGCTCAGCCTGGCCCACGTGGTGGAATACCTGCCAGTGGAACCCACCGGAGAAGTCCTGATGCCCCCTTCGCAGGACCTGGAGCCGGAGCTGCTCGAAGGCGCGCAGCGCCAGCTCGACAAACTGGCCGCCGCCAACGGCGTGGGCGATTGCTCCCGCCACGTGGTACTCGGCAATACCGCCCGCGACCTGGCAAGGCTGGTCACCGAACACGATGTCGATCTGCTGGTCGTGGGCGCCCACGAGCGCCACGGGCTGTCGTTGTTGGTGGGAGGCACCGAGCGCTCCCTGCTGCGTCACGCACCCTGCGACGTGCTGATTATTCGCCTGAAGAGCGTGTAAACGCCACGATACACCTGCCGCCCGGGGAAATCCGGTTGCCTATGCCTTCCCCGAATGGCGCACGTAGCGAGTGCCCAGCACATAGTCCCACAGCGGCGTGGTAACCCCGAAATTGCTGTCCGCGTGGTGGTGGTGAATATGATGGGAAGCCGCCCAGCGCATGAGCAGCGGCTGCCGGAAGCGGACATGGTGGATGGCAAAGTGGCTCAGGCCGTAGGAGATATAACCCAGCATTGCCGTGGCGGTCATGAAGCATACGAAACCGACCGGCATGACCAGGACGCCCAGCCCCGCCAGTGCCATTGATATGACCGCAGGCAGGAAGAACGGCAGCGAATCGTAGCCACGTGGGTTCTCGTGATGCATCCGATGGCCTTCCGCGAACAACGGGAGCCGCGTGTGGAACATCCAGCGATGGAAGAAATATTCGGCGAAGCTGAAACCCAACAGGCCAAGGGCGACGGCCAGCACGATTACCAATGCGCCACTGGTATTGTGCTTCCATCCTTCGAATATCAGTAACGCAGACAGAGTCATGTCCACGCAAAATTCGGCCCAGTAGTTGGTCCGGGTGGAAGACATGCGCGCTATCGCATCCGTACAGGTGCGCACGAGATTCAGGTTCATCGGTTTACGCATGGCATTACCTTACAGGAATTTTTGCGTAAAGCTAGCAAAGTCATCTAATTATCGCACGCGAACAGCCGGCTGCAAACCCCGGTAGACGCCCACGGCGCCCGCCTTTTCGCGCCCTGGGGCGCGGGTTACTGGTGTAATATCAATGCCATGAGAAAATTCAAGATACTGTTCCCCATTATCGCCCTGCTGGGTCTCGCGGCCCCCGCCTGGAGCGCCACCGCCCCGGCAGCCCCCGCCGTCAACGTGGCACGGCTCGTGCCCGCCCAACCCAGCGGCAGCCGAGCCGACCAGGTCGGGGTGGTCGTGTTTTTCGATTTCAGCCACGCTTCGCGCGAGATGCTCAAGCGGCTCGATCAGTGGGCCGCCAATGCGGGCAGCGAAGTCGTAATCGACCGCGAACCGCTGGTCACGCCCACTTCCGCTCCGCTTGCACACGCCTTCATGGCCGCGCGGACCCTGGGTATCGCGGGACCGATACTCGACGGCCTGTTCAACATACGCCCCGATCCCGCCCGGCCCGACACCACACGCCAGGCCCTGGCCAAGCTGTTTCAATCCTGGGGCATGGGATCGCTGGAATTCAACGCCGCCTGGGGCAGTACCGCGACGCACAACGGCTTCATCCGTGCCCAATCGCTCGCCGCACGTTTCGAGGTCTCCAGTGCGCCCGCCATCGTGGTTGACGGCCTGTGGCGGCTCACCCCCGCCCAGCCCGCCACGCTCGGCCCCCTCTTCGCCGCCCTCGACAAAAAGGTGGGCGAAGCGTCTCTCATCGCCTCGGAAAACCGATGAGCGAAACGCCGATCCAGGACATCTACCCCGAGGACTTTTCACACTGCTTCGGTTGCGGGCGCCTGAACGAACACGGTCACCGGATAAAAAGCCGCGTCGAAGGCGACTGCGTCGTCGCCTCTTTCGAACCCGAACCCTGGCACCTGTCGGTTCCCGGCTTTACCTACGGCGGCCTGATCGCCTCCCTGATCGACTGCCACGCCATGGCGACCGCGGCGGCCGCCACCTACCGGGCGGAAG
>Ga0102953_1000279_pt1 | contig 36939 bp, 25 predicted proteins | sample SalPon2A_C_D2_MG_FD_78509 | JGI IMG/M metagenome (GOLD analysis project Ga0102953, IMG submission 78509) | Soil microbial communities from South San Francisco under conditions of wetland restoration - Salt Pond MetaG R2A_C_D2_MG | ecosystem: Environmental > Terrestrial > Soil > Wetlands | place... | reverse complement strand
CGCTGGCCATGTTCAGAGGCTGATTGCCAAACGTCAGGCTCCCCGGCGATACGCCTGCCACCGGAGCACCGGTTGAGAAGCTGTCGAACATTGCCAACTGCATCGTCCAGTTTGCTGAGGAGGAATTGCTCTCCGTTCCACTGTAAGTGCCGGCAGAAGTCGCGGTCTGCTGCTCGATGAGGACGTTGCTGAAGTAAAGCAACGGAACATAACCGGACCCTGCCGACACTGACCCGGATGCCACAACACCTCCGCCCAGGAGGAGTTCCGGTGCGTTTGCTGAAGTGGCGGGCCCGCTGGAGAGCGCAGTACCGGTGCCTGAGGCAGCAGCCGCCAGAGGCGCCGTGCCTTTCTGCTGCGCGAATTCCATGATGTGGATATTGGCAAGTGAAACCGAGCCTGAGAAATTGACCTGCACTTTGTTGGGGGCGGGCTGTGCCTTGATATTGGTGGCGTAGTAGATGGCTTCTTTCCAGCTGTTTCCGGGGTCGGTGGTGGGGCCGGCAGCCAGGGTATAGCCGTTGCCTGCCGTGTCCGTGATGGAACTGACGGAGACATTGGAATCGTACCGTACGACCGCCACAATGGTGTTTCCGGCTGTATTAGCAAATCCAAATGAGGTATTGGTACTACTCCCGGATTTGGTATCTTTCCCGGCGCCCACCTGCACGGCTGGATTGGGGGGAGCAACGCGCTGCAGTTCCATCACCACGGCACACCACGCCTCCGAGGTACTCAAATTGGCGCCGATTGCCGTTTTGGAACCCTGGGCACCCGCCGGTGAAACGTTATCGATTAACGCTGCGCCAATATCATTCGTGCCCGCATTGGTAATCGCGCTACCGCGCAGAATCCCGGTGGGGCTGCTATAAGTGGCCTTCCCTGCGGCCGCGAACGCACCAACCACCCAGTTACCCCCGGCGACGGTTGCATTGCTGGCGTATACTCCCGTGCTTGTTCCGCTGTCGTTGGTGATGCTTCCGTACCCTCCAACTCCCGAGTAATCGGTCACAACCACGGCAGAGTTGGCGGCTCCGGTTAGTGTAACAGTCAGGGAAGTTGCCGCCACGGCCCCATGCGCCGACCAGAGCTCGACTTCGGAATTGCCATTGGCGTTCCACCTGCGCCGCGCGTAGGTATTATTGGCATTGTCGGTGACGCTCAGAACTGTGCCGGAGGAGGTGTTGCTCGCGATGGCAACAAAGACATCTTCCCCGGCAATGGTGGCGACAGGCACCGAAACGCTGGTCCCGCTGCCCGTGGCTGTCCAGGTGTTCACCGGAGTGATGGCGCCGCCACCGGTCGTGACTCCAGTCCCCGCAAGAGAAGTCGTTTGCGGGCTGCCGGCGGCGTCATCCACTACCGAGAGGATTGCAGAACGCGTTCCGGTCGCGCTGGGTGTAAAGGTGACGTTGATCGAACAACTGGCCCCTGCCGCCAGTGAAGGGCCGCAATTATTCGTCTGGGCAAAATCTCCAGGATTGGTACCCCCCATCGAAATGCCGGCTATGCTCACACTGGTTGAGCCTGAGTTACTCAGCACAACCGTCTGGGGGAGACTGGAAGTCCCGACTGTCAGATTGCCGAGGTTCAGACTGGCTGGCGAAAGTGTAACCAGGGGGGAAATTCCGGTGCCCGTCAGGGTAACCGTCTGACTGGCGTTGGGCGAACTTTCCGTCACGGTCAGGGTGGCGTTGCTGGTTCCCGTCGCCGTGGGCGTGAAGGTTACGCTGATAGTGCAATTGGCACCGGCCGCCAGCGAGGTTCCGCAGTTATTGCTCTGTGAAAAATCGCCAGCATTGGCACCCGTGATAGCGATGCTGCTGATGGTAGCCGTGGTGGTCAAAGTGTTGCTGAGCGTAGCGCTCTGGCTCGGGCTCGAGCTTCCCACCACCTGATTGCTAAAGGTGAGGCTGGCCGGCAAGAGATCTATACCCGAAGTATTTCCTGCACCTGTCAAGCTTGCCGTCTGCGGGCTGGTACCGGCGTTGTCGCTGACCGTAAGCGTTCCGTTGCGCGTTCCGCCCGCCGTGGGTGTGAAGGTAACATTAATGGAACAGGTGGATCCGGCCGCGAGAATGCTGCCGCAATTGTTGCTCTGTTCAAAGTCACCACTGGTGGTGATGTCTGAAATCAGCAGCGGGGCTGTCCCGGGATTGCTCAGAGAGACGACCTGGGAACTGCTGGTGGTGTTGATTGGCTGCGAACCAAAGGAGAGGCTGGCCGGCGAAAGCAATGCGGCAGGATCCAGCGTAATTCTGGCGGCCCAGGCGTCCCCGTACCCACCGCCGAATGACGACTGGACTGATCTGGAGGAAGCGGGCAGGTCCGTGGAATCCGTGTCACCACTGATGTAAGCATTGCCTACAGAGTCCACGCCAATGCCATAGCCCTGGTCGGAGCCGCTTCCCCCAAGGTAAGTAGAGAAAACTGGAGCGCTGCCGTCGACTTTAAACTCGGTGATGAAAGTTGTGCCCCCATTGCAGCTTGAGCTGCCGCAGGTTGACTGGACGGGGTTTGCCTGGGGAAAGTCCGTCGAATAAGTCTGACCGGTGATGTAAGCGTTTCCAGCCATCTGCGTTATAGCCTGGCCGAAGTCGAGGCCTCCACCCCCGAAATACGTTGAAAACGCCAGTCCCGACCCGGCCGGCATCATCTTGGAAACAACAGCATTACAGAGACCATTATTTCCCGGCTGAAAAACCCCGGCGGTTACCGGATAATTCGTGGAGCAGGAAAATCCTGTCATGTAGGCAGAGCCCTGGCCATCGGCGGTTACGGCGAACCCTTCATCCTCCTGGCTGCCGCCAAGATAGGTGGAGTAGCCCAGGCCAATGCCGCCGGATTGGATTTCCGTTACGAAGGCGTCGCCAAATGCGGGACAACTCGCGCAACTTGATTGAACCGGGTTAATCAAGGGGAAATTCGATGATCGTGTGACCCCAGTCACGTAAGCATCACCCTGGACATCAACAGCAATGCCATTGGCGCGATCATATCCGCTCCCGCCCAAGTAGGTGCCATAGACCAGGGCCGAGCCCGCGGCGTTAAGTTCCGTCACGAAGGCATCAGCATCGCCGCTGTTGGCGGCCTGGAGAGGACTCGTAATCGGAAAATCCGTGGAGTAGGTGAGGCCGGTAACGTATATGTTTCCCAGAGAGTCGAGCGCTATGGCTGTGCCCTCATCGAGGCCGCTGCCTCCCAGGTAAGTGGAAAATCCCAAGACCGCCCCGTTGGCGTTCAGTTTGGTCACCACCGCGTCCATCGCCCCTCCAAAAGTTCGCTGGAGGGTCCCTGAGGTGGTGGGGTAATCGGTCGAGGCGGTATGGCCAGCCACGTAGACGTTGCCCAAACCGTCAACGGCAATACCCTTGGCAACGTCCACGTTGCTTCCCCCGATAAAGGTGGAATACACAACGGTCGAACCGTCGGGGCTGAGCTTGGTAACAAAGATGTCGGAATTGGTGGAACCGCAGCTTGGGTTTCCGCCGCAGCTTGTGTCGAAAGCTCCGATGGTTACCGGGAAGTTCGTCGAGTTTGTCCACCCGGTGATATAGGAGTTTCCGGAAGCATCCACGGCGATGGCATTACTGGAGTCATAGCCACTGCCGCCAAGGTAGGTGGCATAGGCCAGCACCGGATCGATATACAGGGGACGGCTTCGATCAAACGTCCCAACCTCGAAACCCACTTCGTCCGGGCTTAGAATCGCGTATCGGCCTTGCACAACCTGCTTGCCCACTGCGCTCTGCTGAAAGAGAAAGGGCTTGCGCTGAACGAAATGTTCAGAGCCCAGCCGCAGCACAAGATTGCCCCGGGAGTCGATACGAACACAGTCAAAACCCTGAAATCCCAGCCGGATGGCCCCAGGGGAGGCACCCGGGGCCACAATGAAGTCGTACTCGAAGTTGCCGGTCGCGCCGCCAAAAAGCACGTCCACGCCCGGATACACGCCCCGGTAACGAACGTGCGCGTAGTTGGGAATACGCTCGTGCCATTGTGAGACATCACTGCCGATGAAGTAATTGCTGATGGTCGAAAGTTTTCCCACGCCGGAAATTTTCGGCGCCGGGTTGGCCCCCAACAGCTTTACTCCCACCGCCCCACGGTAATCGTCGGCTGGAAATTCTAATGTGGTGTGCGCACTCGGGGTGGTTCCTTCGTCGGCTCCAGCGTCTTTTTTCCCTCTTTTCTGGAATGACAACACTGCCCCAGACGAGGTCAGGAAAAGGGTGTAGGCGAGGTAACGAGAGATGAATTTCGCCCGGGAGTCGACCTGGCCGACGTTGGTTTCGAAAGCGACCGGAATTCGCGTCAGAGGCCGGAAAGCTGACGGCTTTTGAGCGACGGCCTTTGACCGTGGATGTCCCTTGGGGGCGTGAAGCGGAGATGTCAACCCAGAGCGGGGATGGCCGAAGGTCAAGATACACAGCAAGAGAATAGCCACCTCGCTGGCGACACCTTTATACCAGCGTGAGCTCATCCGTTACCTCCTATTGCTTCCGTCGCTCTTTTTTGCAGTTGGACAGGTTCATCTCTGAACGCTAGTTCCAGCGCAGAGGAAGAATATTCCCCAATAGTCAGTGAATTCACTTTCGGGTGAGGCCTCCGAGTTTTGCACCCAGTGGAAGTGGAAGAGTTTATAGTCCGAGTGCGCCGGTTAGTATGCGTCAACAAATTGCCCGGCGATTGAACTCGGTTGCTTAGGATGTGTTATTGTCGCGGCAATTCCTTCCGCTACCTTTAACTTGTAAGCCTCTTCATCCACGCGCAGATGAGCGTCTGGAAGCACATCATTAAGTAACCACATCAACCCCTTCTCATCTCCAGCATGTGCCAGCGGGGCCAGGCGTTCCAGGGCTTTTTGCACGAAGTCATGAGGATAAGGTGTTATCTCCCCAATAAAAATCTTAGGATGAATGGTCTTTGCGAGGTGCTCGTCAGAATGAGCAGTTTCCTCAATCAACTTTTCACCCGGTCTCATTCCAGTAAACACGATGTCAATGTCATAGCGGCATTCCATGCCTGACAGGGCAATCAAGCGCTCGGCCAGTTCAAGAATAAGCACAGGGTCTCCCATGTCTAGGACAAAGACTTCCCCACCCTTGCCGATCGTGCAAGCCTCAAGTACAAGGTGAGCGGCTTCCGGGATTGTCATGAAGTACCGTACCATCTCGGGGTGGGTCACCGTAACCGGCCCCCCCTTTCGAATCTGTTCCAGGAATATGGGAATCACTGAACCTGTGGAGCCGAGCACGTTTCCGAAGCGAACAGCAACAAAGCGCGTGAGGTATTGCCTGTTCAGGTCCTGCACTGCCAGTTCTGCCATGCGCTTTGTGGCACCCATCACGGAAGTAGGCCGGACAGCCTTGTCGGTCGAGATCAGAACGAATGCCTCCACATTGAATTCCCCCGCCATTCTTCCCAGAGCGTGCGTGGCCAGGATATTGTTCTTGACAGCTTCTGTCGGGTTGAATTCCATCAAGGGGACGTGTTTGTGAGCGGCAGCATGGATTACCACTTGGGGACGATGATCCCGGAAAATAGAAGTCATCCTCTCTCGGTCGCCAACGTCAGCCAGCAATGGAATGGAGTGAACCTGTGTCTGGGTTTCACGCATCTCGCGATCGATATTGAACAATGCAAACTCCGCGCGCTCCACGAGGAGAAGTTCAGACGGCCGATAACGAGCCACCTGGCGCACGAGTTCTGAGCCGATTGAACCTCCCGCCCCCGTAACCATCACTCGCCGCGAAGTCAGGAAGTTCGTGACGTCCTGGTCATCAAAGCGAACAGGTTCACGGGGAAGCAGGTCTTCAATTTGCAGGTCCCGAATGCCGCCTATTTCAACCTTCCCCAGAAGGATTTCGTCAAAAGTTGGGACAATCCTGGCTTTGATGGAAATGCCCTGGCATAGCTTTAGAATTTTGAAGATGTCCCGCCTGGAAGCCGCGGCGATCGTAATCACCACGTGGTCCAGCCCGAGTTCCCGGTTGAGTCGCGGGAGTTCATCTAGTGGCCCAAGCACTTTGACTCCCTGAATTACGGCACCCTGCTTGAGCGGATCATCGTCGAGAAAACCGAGTATTTCATATTCAGCTTTGGCTCGACAGAGAAGTTCACGCGCCACCATCATCCCAACCCGTCCGGCGCCTATCAGCAGAATCCTCTTCTTCCGCCGTAAGGGCTCGCGTTTTGGCTCACTGTGCCCGTTCTCATTGAGGCTGCGGCAGGCCACCCTTAAGCCCACCAAAGTCCCGAAACCGAAGACTGTATCCACAATAAGAACCGAAACAGGAGCGAGCCAGTATCCCAGCAGGAGCCCCGCCGCAAGACGAACGATGACCAGGAGTGTGAGAGACCAAAGTGCGAATACCGTAAACACGCGTGCTTCAGCGAGACTGAAGTATCGCCACACAAATCTGTGTGCTCCACCCAACCTCAATGCCAGGATCTGGGTAAAAACTATAAATGGAAGTTCGAGCACGATTCGAAATCCAATGGTAGCGTTCGGAAGTTTGAAATCGAAATGCACGAGGTAAGCAACAACAAAGGCCAGGGTCAAGCTTCCGAGATCCAGCCCCAACTTCAAAGGCCCTACGATTTTCGCCCAACGTCTTAGTTGTCTCCTGAACCTGCGTTCAACAACCACAGCTAGTTTGGAGTCTTCAATTAGCACCTGAGCTTGGCTCTCCATAAATTGTTGTCCCCCCTCCCCCTCATCAGGTTGTTTAGCCTTGCAAATGAGACCTTGGCCCTTTATTTCACCAGGCCCCCGACTGCTGCAGAGGGTCGCAGCCCACCAACCGCAGGCTGATACTTGATGACCACTCGCAGATTGATTTCTTTGAATGCCTCTGGTCATACCTGCGCTTCCATCCTGTCCGCTCGACTAATGGCAACCTTTTCGCGGGCCATGGGCAGGCCTGATCAGGTGAAACGGGCGTAAGTTTGATTGGTGATAGACAGATGACTCGAGATCTTCAGTAAGAGAAGGTCGATCCCGCCAATTTAGCCGGAATAGGGTTTTGCAATAGCCCGCCTTACTTGTGGAGACTGCCAGTCTGAGACGAAAGAGGATGTCGCTTCGAATTCACGCCATCAGACTCAAACAACTCTTTCAGCGTGGCAACAATCAGCTTCAGGTCGTCGCGAAACGTGATTCTCCTGCAGTAAGCAAGGTCAAGCATGAGCTTTCGCGGTAGAAGTGTATGGATGTAAAAACTCTCTTTGTCACTTTGTCGGGCCAGAATTGATGCCTCGTCAATATAGGCCAAAGAGGCCGGCCCGGTGATTCCTGGTTTGACTTCGAGAACCTTCAACTGATCGAGGTCGTAGCCGGCAACGTATTCAGGAACTTCTCCGCGCGGACCCACGAAGCTCATGTCGCCCTTCAGCACATTCAGTAGTTGTGGGAGTTCATCCAGTTTCAACTTGCGCAGCCACTTTCCGGGGGCGGTAACTCTGGGGTCCCCCTCTGCGGTGATCCGCAGGCCACTTTGTTCGGCCCGGTGAACCATTGTCCTGAACTTGATGATGTTGAAGGGCTTCCCTCTTTGTCCCACCCGACGTTGAAGGAAGAAAATGGAGCCGGATGAACCGATCCTAACGGCTATGGAACAAAACAGGAAAAGGGGGGAAGTTGCTGCAAGACCAAATGTTGCGGCAACGATATCGAAGATCCTTTTACCACGGCGGCCGTAGAATGTCGGCACCATTTCTGCTTGTTCACTCTTCGACTGGATGCAGCCCTCCTCCGCTCGTGTACCATGCGACGTCCTTGGTTCGGAATTAGTAACGATGTTCCGCATTACTGGTTCCCTAATTAGATAAGCCGTTTCCAAAAAGCAATTTGTCAATTCGGCGGATGAAAAGGATTTTGTGGTTGGAAAGAATCCTTTGCCGGTTCTTTCACATTGATCGTTGGTTTTCAAAGTCCCCCTCCTATCTGAAAGCTGTCCCAAAATGGAGGACCGGGAATCGTTAATGGTTTCTCCCTGGGGAACTGTCCCCCTGCGTCAGGGATCGATAAGAGCTGTTGTCTCACCCACGACGGCGGCCGGGACAGGAAAGGTTTCAGGATTTGATGGCTCGTGATGCGCCCCCGCGCCGCGGCACATCCAATTCCAAGCTGTAGCGGTGATTGTGCTAAGGTCGCGCTTAGGTTTCCACCCGAGCAGCTTTGCTGCGCGGGTGAAGTCAGCGAGAAGGATCGGGGGATCTCCATGTCTGCGGGCAGCGATCTCCACGGGAACGCGGTTACCGGTCACACGCTCCACTTCAGCAATGATTTGCAGGTTGGAAGTGCCTTGACCCGTACCCAGATTCAAGGCCTGGGATTGCCCGCCCTGGGCTAAGTACTCGAGAGCGGCGACGTGCGCGTCAGCAAGGTCCGAAACGTGAATGTAGTCGCGAATACAGGTGCCATCGGGGGTCGCATAATCGGAGCCGAACAGACGGAGTGGTTGCCCTTCTGCCACTGCCTTCAGGGCGTTTGGGATGAGATGGGTTTCCGGATCATGCAACTCACCGCATTCGCCATTTTCGTCGGCTCCGGAAGCGTTGAAGTACCGTAGCGCGATGTACCGAATGCCGTAAGCGCGGGAGTAGGATGCGAGAGCATTCTCAACCAGCAACTTTGTGTCACCATAAGGATTGACCGGTTCTTTGCGTGCGTCTTCCGTAATAGGGACAGTGTCTGGAATACCATATACCGCGCACGTGGACGAGAAGATGAATTGGCGCACGCCTGCATCCAGCACAGCGTTCAGAAGGACCAATGCCTTTTCCGCGTTGTTGTTGTAGTAGAGACGAGGATTTTTGACGGATTCACCCACGAGCGCGAAAGCGGCGAAATGCATGATGGCATCGCACCCGCGAGCGGTCCTGAGCACGGCATCCCGGTCTACGATGTCACCCCTGACCAGTTCGTAGCCCCGTACAAGACTCTCATGGCCCCGCGATAGATTGTCGAACACGACAGGGTCATGGCCCGCACGACGTAGAGCACGAACAGCATGACTGCCAATGTATCCTGCACCGCCCGTAACCAGAACTCGCATGGAACCTCCCATTAGTGGGGAATATGCGCTTCGGAGAAAACCGCCAACATCAGATTGCGTGACCTGTCTGAAACAGCGTGTTGGCTTGTCACTGATCGCCCCTGGCACGCCCGGATCCGCCAGGTGCGATAAACGTATCAATTTTGCTTCCCTCCACAACTGCAGCCTTGTGATTCTCCAGCCGGAGGGATGAAGGTGAGGGGAATGCAAAAACCTTCCGAGAGCGAAAAACGCTGACAAGAGAGATCACGGCGTCAATAACATCGTCCACGTCGACTCCAGTCATTTTTGAATAGATAGGAAGCGAGATTGCACGCTGGAATTCATGATAGGCATTGTGAAAGTCTTCTGGAAGATAACCGTAAGTATCACGATAGTACGGGTGGACGTGCAAAGGAATGAAGTGGACGCTGGTGCCGATGTTGCGTTTCTTCAATTCAGCAATGAACCGGGACCGATCAATAGTTAGCTGTTCCGGACGAAGCCTAAGTATATAAAGGTGCCAGGCATGCTGGCATTTATCATGATCGATTGGAATTTCAAGCTCAGGTATTTCACCAAACGCGTTGTTATAGCATCGGGCGATCATCTGGCGCCGGCTCCACATGTGCTGGGCCTTGGCAAGTTGTGCCAGGCCGAGAGAAGCAGCCAGATCTGTCATGTTGTACTTGAAACCCGGTGCGCTGATTTCGTAATACCAGTTTCCTTCTTCTGTATAACGCGCCCAGGCATCTCGGCTGATCCCGTGTAATGACATGATCCGGCAGCGATCCGCCAGCTTTTCATCGTCAGTGCAGATCATCCCGCCTTCCCCAGTGGAGAGTGTCTTGGTTGCATAAAAACTGAAGCACGTGGCCGTACTTAATGAACCGATCATTTTCCCGTTGTATTTTGCCGGGAATGCGTGCGCGGCATCATCGATGACCGGGAGACCATGTTGTTTTGCGATCTCGTGGATAGCCCCGAGGTCCGCAGCCAATCCAGCGATGTGGACAGGGAGGATCGCGCGGGTGTGGCAGGTAATGGCACCCTTGATACGGCTCGCGTCTATGTTGAATGTTGGCGGGTCAATATCGACAAAAACCGGCCGAGCGTCAAAGTATCGAATCACCTCTGCCGTCGCTGCAAACGTATAAGGCGTGGTGATGACTTCGTCACCGGGACGTAGCCCGATAGACTCCAAAGCCAGATGCATGGCGGCCGTGCAGGAGTTGACAGCAACTGCGTGTTTCGCACTGACTGCCGCTGCGAACTCGTTCTCAAACCGCTTCGTCTTGGGGCCGGTAGTCAGCCACCCGGAACGGATTGTGTCCATGACTTCGTTGAGTTCGGATTCATCCGTATCAGGAACGGCGAAGGGAAGATATTTCTTCCGTACAGGGAAAATGTCCATTTTCGTTGTCGCCATGGGGAACTCGCAGGCTGCTTCCGTAATAAGACGGATGCTTTGATTGTCTTGAGGCTAACGAGAAGTGCCTGTGGCAGATTTTGAGTTGTGCCACTGCATTGCCACGTGGTGGTTCCACAGGGCAGGAGCGTGTGGCGAAGCTTCTTTACCTGTTACAAGGCCGGGCTAATTTGGAAGGGGCAGCATGAAAGCAACATTGCCCTTCCCAGAACGCAGCAGCTGAGGTCCACACACCAGGCGGACATGAAATTTGGGAACGACGAGACCAGCCGTGCAAAACAGGGAATATCATGCAGATCCTTAGCCGTGATTCGCTTTGATTTCGGAATTCAACAGATCAGGCAGGCGGAGACGTTGCAACGTCGGAAAGTGCATTCGCAGCGTGCCAACCATCCAAAGACCGTCGACGCCCAGGAAAAACTTCGGATAGGCAAAGATCAGTAGCATCACACAGCACACTGACACGACGGCCGTTCCGGTCAGTACGGTGAACGGAGATTGCGACCACTGAAATATCAGCACAGAGGTAGTGTGCGCTGCCACACCTATTGAACACGCCAGAAGTATCGAAGGAATATGCGCATCGAGGAAATTTTTCCAACTCATCTGAACTATCTTTAAGCTGAGTTGTGCCATCAGAAAGAAGTTAAAGCACAGTGCCACGAGCACTCCGCATGCCACACCGGCCACACCCCAGCCCCGGCACAACCACGCACCGCCAATCACACTTCCCGCATACAATCCTTGCCGCCATGCGCGATGATAGACAAAACCGCTGGCCCTGCTCAGCGCGTCACTCATCCTGCAACTTGTTCGGAAAAGCAACGCTAACGCGAGAAACTGAAAGGGTGCAATGGCGGCAGTCCACTTGACTCCGAGAATGGTTTTCACGATCTCGGGGGCCAGTAAATAAAATATGACGCTCGATGGAAGCATGAGCAATGCGATGAGCGAAATGCCTCGCCGATACGCATGGGCCAGGCGTTGTGTATCCTGTTGGGTTCTTGACATGGCTGGGAACAGAACGCTATCGAGGATATCCCCAAAAATATCTGCTGGAACAGCCATCAGCTGAAATGCCCGACCATACAGTCCCAAAGCTACTGGGCCTAACCACCGGCCCACAACGAAGTTGTCGCCCTCAGCTGCAAGCTGGTTTGCGATTCGGCCAAGAGTGTACCCGCCGCTGAAGTAGAGCAGCTCACGGAAGGCTTGTCGTTCAGGCCGGCCTTTGAATGAAATTGGCCTAGCAAAAAGCAACAGGACCATATAGACCAATGTTTGTGCAAGATGAGCAGAAACAAGCGCCCACACGCCCCAGCCATAGAATGCAAGTGCAATACCGACACATCCGTAACCAAATGCGTAACTTACAAGGCCCAAATTTGCCAACCAATTGAATCGAAATTCTCGCTGTAAAAGGGACTCCGGTACAGTTATGATGCTCTTCAGAACAAAGGTTACCGACATTATTTTTAGGACGGGGACAAGCGCCTCAATTCGGAAGAAACTGGAGATTGCGCCGGCAAGAAACCACGAAATTGAAGTAAGGAACAGGCCCAGTAGGAACGATGAGTAAAAAGCAACTGCAGTATGTTCAGGCCGAAGCGATGGATGCTGAACAAGCCCTTTGCCTAACCCAATCTGCCCGAATATCCCAGCGAAACTAATGAAGACGAAGGCTGCGCTTATGAGCCCGAAATCTCTGGGTGAAACCAGTCGTGCTAAGACTACTAGAACCCCGATTTGTAGCACCGCGCGACCTGCTTTGCCCCATGACATCCACAACATGCCACTCAGAACAGCACCCTTCAGACTTGCTTCGTTCATTGAACCTCAAGGAAGGTAAATGCGGGTGTCGGGTTTCCCATCACAACTACGAGACAATCGCAGGTCGATTGCCCGGGCGTACCAACAGCCCGTCACACAAATTGCCCAAGTTGAAAGGCGTTCCGCCGTCCCGAATCAATTCCGGTTCTAAGGCACGGGTGACAACCGGACCCAACCTCCATTTCGTCGTGCACCTGAATTTACTGCACCGATGACAAACCGAGGCACGGCGAAACTTGAAAATTCTGCAGGAGTTGTATCAGCTCTATAAAGCAAAGTGCCAGTGCGCCCGACGGCAAGACGCGAATCGTCACCCCTTTTGGGTGGTCAATGGGTCCAGTTTGAGTACTTGCACTGAGTAGCTGAGAACGTTAATCGGGCAACTCGAACCCGGTCTTTACCTGATCGTAAACGAGGTCAGAAGGAATACCATATCCGGCAGCAGCCGCGTATCGTGGACGCGCGCGCTTTCGGCCGATTGAAATGTATTCAAGCCCTGCTCGGGTTGCCTCCTCGGAGTCGAACACATTTCTGCCATCCAATAAAATGGGCCAGGCCATTAAGGAGGCAACACGCTGGAGATCCGCCTTACGAAATTCGTCCCATTCCGTAAGGAGAAGAAGCGCGTGGGCACCTTCACACGCCTGGTAGGAGGTCGAACAATATGTAATATGGTCTGCCTGTTCAGGGAAGATCCGCTGCATGCTCCATGCCGCCTCTGGATCGTACAATTGAAGACGTGCGCCTTCCTTGAGCAGCGCTTCAATAATCCTTATGCTGGGAGCCTCTCGAGTGTCGTCCGTGTTAGGTTTAAATGCGAACCCCCAGATTCCGATTGTCTTATCTTGAATTATCCAGAGAGTCTTGCGGAGCTTTTCCAGGAACCGATCAACACGTTCCATGTTAATCCGTTCGACTTCGCGCAAAAGCGATCCATCAACACCATGTTTTTCTGCCAAATGACGGAAAGCCTTCAGGTCCTTGGGAAAGCAATAACCACCGAAGCCGATTCCCGCTGAAAGAAAATCCGGCCCGATGCGAGGGTCCAGACCCAGCCCGGACGCAACCATGGTAATATCGGCGCCGACTGCCTCGCAGATGTCGGCGACCATGTTGATATAGGAAATCTTCATGGCCAGAAATGCATTGGCGGCATGTTTGATCAGTTCGGCGGTGGCCAGACCTGTCACCACAATAGGCCGGTTCAGCGGGCGATAGATGCTTTCAAGAATTTCGCGGGCCCGGATGCTTTCTACTCCCAAAACGATACGGTCAGCATTAAAGAAGTTTTCCAGAGCTTTTCCTTCCTGCAAAAACTCCGGGTTCGAAGCGATATCAAATTCGATTGGTTGCTCCTGAGCACAAGTTCCAGAAACGCAATCTTTCCGCCTCGCAAAGTCCCTTTCTGAAAATCGATTTGCCATTGCAAATCGTGCAATTGTCCTCTTGACCCAGAGAGACGTCACCGCAGGAACAGTGCTCTTCTCAACAATCACCTTGTACCCGTTAAGTTGATGGGCGATCAGCCGGGCGACCCCTTCGATTTGGGAGAGATCAGCCTCCCCATTTTCTCGCTGCGGTGTTCCTACACAAATAAACAATACGGTTGCGGCGCGAATCGCGCTGGCAACGTCGCCGGTCACCGTGAACTTCCCGCTCGCAAGGTGCTTCGTCAGCATTTTCTGGATGCCGGGTTCGTAAAAAGGGCTGTTGCCGCTCTCCAACTGTCTAATCTTCTCAGTATCCTGATCTGTGCCGATGACATTCCAACCCAGTTCGGCAATACCCAACGCGGTTGGAAGCCCGACATGTCCTACGCCGATAACCGCGATCGCGAAATCGTGAGATGCAACCCGATTCATACCATTCAGACTGTCCATCGCTTAGTTCCCCCTCTGCTGAAATTTCAAGGCCACTGTTATTCCGGCCAAGCGTTTTTAGTTTTGGAGCAGGGCGATAAGAAATCTTTTCCCAATTGGATTGATCACAAGGTCTTTAACTTCAATTGAGGGCAATAGATTCGAGAGGGGCCAAGGTTAAGCCGGACCGATTTCTGGGAATTTACTTTGATCTCGTGCTGCGATGGTTTGCCGGGGACACATTGACGTGGTCCAGCAATGTAGCTGCGCTCACCACGAACAAATTCAAAAACAGCCAAGTTGTCTTTCTGTATTCCCAGGTTAGAGTTAAAGAACCAAGGATCCATCCAACGAAAATGCAAATCCACAACCACTTGTCCCAGAGAGGTTGACCAAATATCCGAATTCCGGCAATGATGACGGTCACAATGAATAGCAACAAGCCAACCAAACCTAGTTCGACCAGCACGGACACAAAACTGTTGTGAGCCACCTTATGTTCGGTGTTGATAGACCGAAACATATTCGCACCTACCCCGAGCATCGGATGACGCAGAAAGGATGCGAAACCTTCTCTCCAGAGTCTGTGCCGCCCATTGAGGTTACCACTTTCCATTGCCGACCTTGTTGTTTCAAGCCGTTGAATCGAGGCGGCAGGAATTCGTGGCAGCACGATTGTGGTTCCTATGATGAGAAGAAGGCCGACTAGAATCTGAGTCGAAAACCTTGACCGCATCACAAGGCCGACTAGAAAAAGGACTCCAGGGACGGCGACAACCAGCGCAGTGCGCGTCCCTGAAAGGGCGATTCCGATAAAGGCTGCAGGTATATACAAGGAATTCAATATCTTCAGCGGGACGGCAAATCGGTCAGATTGCCTGAAGGCAATAAGATAGGCGGCAATTGGCAGGGCCAAAGCAAGGATGACTCCAGTATCATCAGGGCTGGTGCCCGTAGCGTTGAACCGCCCATGATAAAAGGCATTGCCGATGAAAAAGTTCGCGAGCGTATCACCAAGAACCACGTATGCGCCCAGGACATACATCTGGAGCGCGGCGATGACTGCTTTTCGTGTAGTGTACAAGTCCCAGAATAAAAGCGCCATTATGAGCAATTGAAACCATGTCAGGATAAGGATTGTTGTTGCCCCGGGGTTCGCGCTCCAAAAAATGCTGGCAGCATTCAGCGCCACAAACGCACAAAGGGCTGCGTGAAAAACTCTGGGCTTGCGCATATGTCTTGCAAATATTAAAGCCACAAGCCACGTTGCGGCCATGGCTAACCCGATGATCCGAGATATGGAGCCCAGGGCTGGAGACTCAATGACTGTTTCCCAAGGGATGGTGAAGACAAATACCAGCGATAACCAGAATGCCAGCTTTCGCATAACTACTCCTGCGAGAGTATCCGGAATACCTGGGCAGCGATGGGGCAAATGCATTCTGCCTTGCGAGTCATGGTGGTTGCCGCGTCTCGACGTGGCCAAATCTCACCAGTTGTGTTCACAGATGCTCCCATACCAACTGCTTGATTTCGGCGAGAACCTCGGTTTTCCCTTTGTCAGCTTCAATGACATGTATGCCCTGGTGTGGCCAGTCCAGTTCCCATATTTCCTTCGAGCGCTCCCTGACGAAACTCTCCACTTCGTCGGGCTTGCGCTCAATGGCCGTTTCAGGGTTCACCCGGAGTACAAAAAGTAGGTCCGGCGACACGATCTCCTTGTAGTATTTCTCCTCAAGCTGAGTGAGAAGCTTTACAAGCCAGCTGGTGGGACGCGGCCGAAGAAAACACCCCGCCTCCGGCGAGCTTGCAAGGGTACTAACAAACCGTCTTATCGAGGGTCCATCCATCAGCTCAACCTGAGCAAGAGGAAACCGGTCGAAGATCACGATTCCACCATTCGCGGCGCACCGTCTACCCCTCATGTAGGTCCAGTACCGGTCACGAGCTCGGCACACCTCACGGATGATCCATGCGTAACCGGGAGAGACAAGTGATTTCTCATTCAGCGTGTCCCTTGTAGAAGCCTCGGCGCCATACAGACCAGTCAAATGACCAATCTTGAGCAAACCTCGAATTCCCTTTGTAAGAGGTGACCAGGCCGGTTTCCCAAGATGAACGCAATTCGTGGCGAAGTTCTCGGACAGCCAGCGATGCATGGCGTCGACAGCAGTGGATTTGCCAGCTCCATCCCCGCCCACCACTGCAATCACCATTCCGCCGCATCCAAGCCGGTACTTCGGCATTGAGAAATGCAGTCGACGGCGCGCCGCAAGGGCAACTCGTCGAGTGGCTTTCAAAACAAGATCTCTGTAAGAAGAATGTCTGGCATGCGTACGAAGTTTTTTCTCGACTTGTCGACCAACGTTTGCGCGGAGCGGAATAGTAGAGTTGGACGAAAGGCTATCGACGCATTTCCAAAACAATGTCACGCCGAAGTAAGGCAGGTGGCGGTCCAGGATCATGTCAAGCCGGGGGCGATCCACCCTTTGCAGTAGGTAAAGCAACTCATCGCGCTCGGCTGCTTTCAACCTGCCTTCACCACCGAGGATGGCAAACCAGGTGGAATGCTTTAACACCATCCGAATCACGAAAACAATGAACTCAAATTCCGGCATGGGAACCTTGAAGATTCCTTGCTGACTTGATGTTTCAAGGTAAGCCAGTTCGACAGGCAACCGATAGTTTTTTGACAAGTCGTGCCCTGCAATAAGTTGATAATGTGCATGCACATGGACACATTTATCAGCAGCCGCGTCGTATCCAAAGTAGTTCAAGACGCCGGGCATTTCCTTCTCGGACGGTGCATGGGCAAGTTTGAAGCCGAACTGCGCGACAAGAGAAGAAAACTTGAGCGAGTCAGACCTGTCAATCAGAAGATCAATATCTTTATCGCCCGAGCCAGACTGGTCAAGCGTGTTATTGCTTTTCCAGTGACAATAGTTTAATGAGGCGCTTTTGAGACCCTCGCTTAACATTGCTACCGACCCCAGGGGGCACATTGCAACAATAGTTTCTTCAGCAGCCATCTGACTCTGAATAGTCGCCATTATCGTTTTTCTCCGACCTTGAACACTCTGCGATATTTGGTCTTTCTATCTTCAATCGCGAGATACAATGACTCCGGCGCATGCGATGATGAACTTATCAGCCAGACGATGTGGTTTTTCCTGTCGTACTCCACCACCCGGTTCCAGCTTTTCCCGGCATCCCTCGTGAACATCAACAAACATTTTGAAGCTGCTGTCGAATAGGGAAGGTTCGCCCATATCTCCATTCCCTCCGATGATTTCCTCACAAGCATGTTGTCTATGGGGCTTTGCCTATATGGATCTGGAATCACTTTCTTTGTGAATGTCTCGCCATTTGTGGACTCGACAATAAAATTCGTTCCTCCCTGATAGTCCGTCCCAAAGAAAAGTTTGTAATCAGCCTCGACGATCGATGTGTAGCCGCCCATCTGGATGTGGAATCGATTTGCAGTGGTCCACTTTGTCCCATTCCAATCCCCGAAGAACTTCGCGTCGGTCATCCAAAGTCTCTTGTGATTGTCGCCATCCGCCACGAACAACTTGTTCAACAAACTGATGTACTTGACGACGTGGACATGTTTGTTCGTTCCCCGCCGGATCAGGAAGTCGGTTGTCTTCCAGTTCATCCCGTCGTCAGAACTCGAGTACAGATACGCCAGGTTCTTCCAACTTTTGTGATTCCATACATTTCCGTACTCGCCGATCACCAGTGTTCCGTCTGGCATCTCGGCCATTCCGTTGTTGTGCCTGAAGAAGCTTTGTGGTGAAGCAAACTCCATCACCCGCACGAAATCCGAGCTATCTGGTACGCGACGGTAGACTCCTCCCTTAACACATACAAAGGTCATCTGACGGCTTGAAACGAATATTGATTTGATGGATTCATGAAAGGGATGGATGAAATTGACTGCGCCATCGTGATCACTCTCGAAGACTTCATTATCATTCGGGTACCGGCATCCGACGAAACCGCCATCGGGACGCAGATAGACCAGCTTCCAGTTCTGCTCGCACAATGTTGTGTGCAGGCCCAAACTTGTGAGTATCTGCTTCACTCGGTCATCTAAGCCCGGACATTCGGAGGAACCATCAGACTCCAAGACCAATGGCTTGTAACTGGTAAAGTCCAGATAACTTTTCGCCGGAAACAAACGTAATCTGTGCAATAACTCCCATACGATAAAGGAAGAAAGCTCCCTTAGCTTGCCACTCAGGTAAACGTCGCGTGCAAACGACATCGGACGTGCCAAGCGATTTGTTTCGAAAAACGAAGAATAGCGCTTGGTTAAATCCTCTTCCAAATTAATCTCTACTGGCATTATTCGGCCCTTTCTATCTGTAGGTTGGGGGTTTCAGTGTTTTGCTAAGGCGCGGCGGGTGCTGCATGAAGCGCCTATTGCTGTTGGACTGATAGTCCCGTGTACAAGGACTCTATTTCCCTCAACATTTGGTCTGTGGAAAATTTCATAGAATCCAGACGGGCACTCGCGCCGAGACGGTTGCACAACTCGTCGTCATTCAGCAGACGCAGGATTCGGTCTGCCGTCTCCTCGGGGCGGCGTGGGGCCACAAGATATCCTGTTTCCCCCTCGCGTACAACGTCACTCACACCATCCACATCGTTAGAAACGATCGGCTTGCCGGCACACATTGCTTCCTGAAAGGCTACGGGCAGCCCTTCCCAGAGGGATGTTGAAACCAAGACCGTAAGCATTGGCAGGATTTTAGAAACGTCGCTTCTAAATCCCAACAAGATGCATTGGTCTTCCAGGTTCAGGTCCTTAATCAGCCGCTCGCATTCCGGCCGCAACGAGCCGTCACCAACCAGCAAAAAGCGCGCCTGGGGATGCTGACGCCCAACGACTGCCGCTGCCCGTATAAAGTCGAGAGGATTCTTCTGCCTGTCAAGGCGGCCGATCATACCCACCACCTTACAATCGGGGGGCAGGCCCAGTTCCCGACGCTTACCCGGGTCTTCTGCCTCCTGCCGAAATTGCTTCAAATTGATGCCGTTGTATATCAGCGTATACTTGTCCGTGGAGCCGATCCGGTGATTGAGCCCTTTTTGGATGGTTTGGGTTGAGACGGCAACCAGACGCGCGGTGAATCGCGCGCACAACCGTTCCAGTGCGAGGTAAGAATAGCGTACTGGGATTGACATCCCTTCCTGCAGTCCCCAACCGTGCACGTGGTGAACAATGGCCGGAACGCGTGCAGTCGCGGCTGCCAACCGGCCAACAATGCCGGCGACCGACGAATGCGTATGCACAATGTCGTATTTTCTGCGCCGTATTAACCTGGCCAGGTCGAAGATGGCGTTAATCAACAGACGGGGGTCCGGGCGATTAGTGAGAGTTGGGATGATCGAAATGGGTATCCGGCTGTCATACGCAAGAGAAGTGAGATCGACTTCGTGTGCGGGAACGGAACCTGCGGCAATCTCAACCTCGAACTTTGGATGGTTCCTAAAGTGGCGGGCGATATCCAGAAGAACATTTGTGTCACCGCCAACCGTAAGACGTGTGATCACCAGCAATAGACGGAGCTTTCTGGCCGCAGGTGCCTTGTGCGGAAAAGGTTGCTCTAACTTCCCTCTTGCCGATTGCAGTGGATAACATCCGTGCCCTTCCGGTGTCTGAGAAACAGGCAAGTGCAGCAGAGACTCCGTTGTCTCCCGATTACACCCGGCAAGCCCGACCTTTAAGTCATTCATCATTCCTGCTCACAGAGAGACACCACGGATCCAACTGATAGTGTATCGAGTGAAATTGACACGAGAATCACAAGGTGTTCCATATCGTCTTTTTAACGTTTCGAAGGGTTTCTTCAAGTTGATGGTTCGTATCGATCATGTGCACCGGCGTGCGCCCGAGCGGCACTTGTACTCCTGCTGAATGCCGGCGGCGGACGTAGTCCTCTGGTTCGCGTTTTCCTCTTGCGCGATTTCGGGCAATTGCGATCTCGACCGGGACTTTGAGGCAGATGACAAGATTGGGGTCCGGAATTTGCTGGTATAACTTCAGCTCCAGTGCTGCAAGCATGTTTCGAATTGGATAGCGATTGCGAGGCAATGGAGTGTAAATTAACCTCGGCCCATCCGGCGCCCCGGGCGCAACAAAGGGGTAACGGTCACACAGCACGATTGTCCCATTGGCAGCTCGTGCAAAAGCTCGCGATAGCAGCGCGCGCCGGTCATACGCCAGGAGGACCGAGCGAATCGCAAAGGTGATGGGGAAAACCCACGGTGCCCGGGTATTGGCCTGGCGTCTGATCCGACGACCTTCCACGTTGCTTGGCCGCAGAGCCGGCGCCAGCACGCGCAGCAACGGCATAACTATATTGGGAAGCAAAGTCATTTTCGCAGAACAAGGCTTGCCTGCGTGAATCCGTTCAACGGCAAAATGCTGATTCAGCCAACCGCTCACCTCGTTGATCAGAGTTGATTTCCCTGTCGCTTCAGGTCCCACAAACGCCACGAGTGCGCCGCCAGACCGTAAGCTAAGCCTTTTCGGCTTCTTGACCAAACGCCGAATCAGCAAACTCGCGAATGTTGCAAGACCTGTCCACGAAGCAATCGTTTGGGAATGCCTGGCGTACATCCGAAAGCTTGACCGGAGTCGCCGGGCGAGGACCAATCGCTTCGTCAATGGCGCGGGAGCTTTTAGAGCCGAGACGCATTGACCAAAGAGATTCGGGTCAAAGTTCGGCAGCCACTGTTTCACCAACTCCGTGGCTTGGTTAAGAGATTCCATATCCGCCAACATCGCAATCTCTCGCTTTAGCTTTCTGCGGTCCCGAGCCAGTAACGCCAACTCTACGCAGGTTGTGTGTTTCAGCATCGTACGGATCGTGAATACAACGAGTTCCGCCGCCTTTGCCGGCACGCGCAGGATGCCCTCCAGCCTTGTATTCGCGAGCAGCATATCTTCAACTGGTAAGCGGAAATTCTGGGCGAGACTTTCTCCGGTTATTAGATTGAAACATGCGTGGACGTGGACCATCATTCCCGTTTCGGTGTCCAAGCCGAAATAATGTTCAGCAGCCGGAAATGACTCGACATGTGAATTACAGGCAGGCCGAAAGCCTTGTTGTGCCACGACTGCGCGGAAGATATCAGCGTCAGGCCGATGAATAAGCAGATCGAGATCTTTCAGACCCGACAGTGCTTCCTCGAGTGATGCATTACCTTTCCAATGGCAATACCGCACCCCACTGGTGTTCAAGGCTCCAGCTAATTTATGAGCTTTAGACAGCATCTGTTGGACGTTCCGAAAAGTCGAATGATGGGTTCCCTTCCATGGTCTGATTCGGGGGAGGGTGTATCTTCTGATAACGGCACAGAACGAAACTTGAAACTTCCTCCGCAACAGACTGCTGACGCTGCTGATCCATATCAGGATTGTCAACGATAAGAATGGGAAGGACTCCGACCAGAGCACCGGCCATTTGGTCGAACAGACACGCCGCTGCTTCAGCATGCCGGGCCATGTCGGGCCTTGTGCAAGATGACAACTCTCTTGGAGGATCAGGCCGGAGCAGCGTGCGCCTGACAATGGTTTCAATCGGCGCCCTGATATATACAATCGCGTCCGGCAACGGAACGACCTTTACAAAGGCTGCAAGCTCATCCGCTGTCAGGCGCCCGGCGTTATAGATGAACATATGTGCAGCCAGGATGGGCCCTTCATCGGCCAGAATGATTTGATCGCGAGCCTTCAGAGAAATGAGTTTATGCACACCCAGCTTACGCTCGAGACTACGAATGTTGTTAATCGTTGTCATTGCAGAATTGGTGCGGCTCAAGAGCAGCTTCATGGCAAGAGCCATAAACGCCCGATGTGGAATTAGTGAATAAACAAAAAACGGAAACCCAACCAGCTCCTCTATCAAGTTCCGAACTGTCGGGTGAGTTATGCCTTGCAGCGCCACAAGACCCGTGACAAGGTCTGAGGACGTTTTCGTGGGCGCCCTGCTGGCCAGGCGGCGATTGACACTTCTGAGGACTGTCGTCTTGCCGGCTCCGGTGCTGCCAATGAACTCGACTATCATGAGGCCCACCGACTTTGTGAGATGCCTGTGTAGATAGCCTGGTATCCCGCATGCATGGCATCGAGGGTGAATCGCTGCCGAACCAGCTTTCTACATTTTTCTCCTATCCTGACTCGATCTCGCTGACTCATTCTTCGAAATCTTGCTATCTCCCTCGCAAATCCTGATTCATTGTCGGGGTCAATCAGTGGTATGAAATTGGCGTTCTCAGCTATCTCCCTGTGAGGCGAAATATCAGATAACAGGACCGGACAACCACAGGCCATCGCCTCAAGAACCGCAACGGGTAGCCCTTCGCCGCGAGAGGCCGAGATAAAAAGATCGGCCGCGAGCAGACGCTTGAATACTTCATCTCTTGGCAGGAGCCCAGTGAATGTTACCTGACGCTCGAAACCACCCGTCGTGCACATCGCGAGTAGCGTGTCGCTCAGCGGGCCTTCACCGATGCAAGTAAGATGACTGCTTCCGTCTATTGCAGCTCTAAATGCTTTCAGTACGGTGGAGGCATTCTTGACTGCAACAAAGCGGCTGATTGTAACGATGTTGAACTGTTCGTTCTTGTGCCGGCGTTCGGCACTCACTCCAGCACGTTCTATTCGAGCAACGTCGAGGCCATTCTGAACCAGACAGAGTCGCTTACCAGCGAGCCATCGGTAAAGAACCGGGAAGCTGCTGAAGCTCGATTGGCCGCAACACACAACCCGGGCGAAGCCGGCAAAGACTGGCAGAAGGAACAACCGGTTCCTCAACTTGTAATTCGGATAGCTGTCGTGCACCGTTACGATAGCGGAGACACGCAGCCTCCGGTTACGCAGAAATGTCGCAACCAGGAAAAGGAGCGCGACATGAGGTGTGTGCGCGTGAATCACATCATAGGTGTTTGCATGAAGGGCGGATTTCAAAGCCCGCATGAATCCCATGACCGTGTTATCTCCTGGGAAGACGGAAATCTCCGGCGGAGTTGTAATCGCCGGTTTGAAATATGTACAGACTGAGATTTCGCGACTCTGGGCCATAGGAAGACAATGTTCGTTGTATGCTGCGTTGGTCTCGGTAATCACCAACTCGATGTGAAGAATTCTGAGTTTTCTCTTTTCCGGGTCGGCCATGTACGACCGGTTCATTAGCGCCATTTTTCTGCCTCCGTCGATTCAGTCGCCCGTGTTTGCCACAATTTCAGCACAACCGAAAAGCAGGCGGGTGTATTGGTCGATTACCCTGTTCAGTTCGTACGGTTGCCAGCTTTCCGCGGTTGGCGCCGGGGTCCCTTCGCTCAACGCGGCTGTAATTGCTCCAGCGAGTGCAGCCGCATTGTGCATGGGAACGAGCGAGCCATATAAACCTCCGGCAAGTATTTCTCGCGGCCCGCTCGGGCAATCCGTCGCGATGACACGCGTTCCACAAGATAGAGCTTCTATCAACACGGTTGGCAGGCCTTCCCACCTCGAAGACAAAACAAAAACATCAGCGTGTGCCATATAGGAATACGGGTTCTCTACGAAACCCGGCAGGCTCACGTCTTCTTCGAGTTTCAACAGCCTGACCAGAGCTTCGAGTTCCTGCCGATCCGTTCCTTCCCCCAGGATCATCAGCCGAACAGGCCTGTTCCGCCGAACGCGGGCGAACGCGCGAATGAGTGTTGTAAAATCCTTTTGAGGCGTCAGACGGCCGACTGCCAGCACGACTGGCGGCTGGTCAAGACCAAACCATGGGTGCGACGGCCGGACCTCCCGCTTTTCCCAGAGTGTCGGCGTTACAACGGGGTTATAGATGACGTGAATTCTTGTTCGGGGCAACCCCGTGATGTGTATCAAGTCATCTGTGACACCCTGCGAATTCCCAACGATGTGGTCAGCCCACCGGTAAGCGAATTTGATGATTCTCGGTATGATTCTCTCCCGCCATTGCGGCGAGTGTTGAGAGCTGATCGAGATTGTGTTCTGATCGAGGACAACAATTCGCGTCGGCACGCGCGCCAAACGGCACGCGCACAACGCGACAACGTTCGCGTAGTCCAATGTGGAAAGCAAAGCGTCTGGACGCGTATAGCGCAGGTAGCGCATCAGCTTCGGCGCGCTGAGCAGAACCCGCGAGGCATTCAGGTCAATGACGCGGACTCGTTCGTCAACTGCTTTCTTGTAAGGCCCTTCCGCTCGAGCCACCGCCAGGTCCACTGCATAGCCTCTCTCTGCCAGACCGTGAGCGAGTGTGAGCATCGCTTTTTCAGCGCCACCCCCCGCAAAAGATGGGAGAAAAATGGCAAGCCGTTGCTTGGATTTCTTCATTGTATTCTCAGGCTCTCTGGAGTGAGGATTAGTGGAGTTGCCACCGGGGGAAACACAATTAACTAAACTGCCTTGCGGAACGGAGGACGGCTTGCCGGACTCTACTGGCCCGGCCGCCACCGCAATATCGGGCGTATGAACCGAAGCGTCGTAGTCATCCTGTAGCTTAACGAGGCGCACCGAGCGCTGGCGCTTAGTGCTTCACCGCCCGGACGTAACAAGGTGGCGAGGGATGGCTCGATGCAACCGCTGCAACCGCTGCGAAAGCCTCTTCAATTCCGGGCTCTGAAAAGTATTTCTTATTGTACATATACCCGGTGAGAGCGCACGCGTACGTGTCCGCCGCAAGCGATGAACCCAGTCGTCGGATTTCCGCGGGCATCATCGGTTTATTGCCAACCTCGCCCCCGTAGAAATTGAGGCTGAGAAGCAATGCCACACCTGCAGCCTTTGATTGCGCTACCGTCAACTTCCGCCAGGTTTCGATGTCACCCTTTCGCATATGGTATTGCGAATGACTGAAATCCAAATACTTCCAAGGGGCAAATCTCAACACATAATCGCTCCGTCCCGCGCCAACGGGCAGATAGGGCCAGATCGATTTCGCATATGCGGCGGCCGATTCGAGTTGTTCTTTGCTGATGATCTTCCCGCCCCATTTGCTCGCGACATGCGGCTCATTAATCAGTTCGGCGCCAATGACGGTGCCGTCCGCCACGTAGGGCTCTAGGTCGATGCTCCGCAACCGGTCAATATTTCGCTCCCAGAGTTTCACCGAAAACGTCCGATCGGGGTTCCGAATGGGCATTTCGGCGTAGTCCAGCCTGAGTATCAAATGCATTCGTGCGGCACGGGCGCGCTCTAACCGCCTCATCAAGGTAAAAGCTGAACCTGCGTTGACGTACGCCCCGGAGAAGGGCTCCTTGCCGAAGAGCCCGCTCGGGAGCTGCTTTGGGCCGAACGGAAGCAAATTGAAAGTCGAAATATTGCCGCCGGACCACCCCTCACCGGTAAACGTTCGGGGGTACCAGGCTATAAGGATGGCCATCATAGCGAGACCGGCAATTCCAATAATCCAGTGTCTTTGAACCATTGGTTATCCCTTTCGTCTTCGTTGGGCTGACTCCCAGGCAACGTGGAACACTCACCTCCCCATTGCCCTCACACCTATTGGGCAACCGTTGGGGGCGCGCCGACCGTTTGGAGGAGTTGATTAACGATGTCATCTGTCGAAATGTTGCTGGTGTCAAACCGAAAAACCTGAGGACGGCCACTAACCGAGATCTCAGAGAGGATCTGCTCATATGAGAAACGGCAGCGCTGGAGAAAGATCGATGCCTCTCGGAAGGGCCTTCCCTTAATGACATGATTGTTACCGCGGCAGTTGATCCGCTCTATCAGAGTTGTGTCAGGTGCATCCAGCCAGAGGACCATGTCCAGAGTGTTGCTCCATGCAGCAATGGCACCTTCTGACCAGCGAGCGAAATGTCGACCCTTAACCAGCTGGGGGCCAAATTCCTGGACCATCCCTAACATGAATATTGGGCCATGATCCAGAACTGTGATTGTCCCTTGTGCGGCTGACGACTGCATCAGTACGCGGTGCCAAGCCTTGACATAGGACATTCTTCTGAGCTCTTCCAAATTGAACCAACGACTAGTTGAATGGTAACCAAGATATCCGGGTAACAACTCGCACAAGATGCTGCCGAGGGCCCGGACTTTGTCTGACCAAAGGAGCGGAAGCCGGTCCTGGACTGGTACGTAGGATTCCCTCAGTGACTTTAATAACGTGGTCTTCCCCGCCCCTGCTGGACCCAGAACTTCCACGACACACCGTTTCGGCAAAGGATAAACAGGCTGGATTTGGGGGCGGGTCAACGAATGTTCTTGCAACACTGTGGGTGTGAGTTCGTGACAAACCATTGGATTGATACCCGACTCTTTCCGCGGATTGATCAATTGGCAACTGGTTGCCGTTTGCGAAATCTCCCGGCAAATTGATTCTGCCTGCACTCTGTCGGACTTGCTGGCAGGCTCACGCCCATCCACCAAGCCCCGTGTCCGGCAAAGCCTTTGAGATCATAGGGGCCCATTGGACCTAAATTCTTCGATAAATGGTTTCTGGAATTGGAAATTTGCGCTTGTTTAAGACCGCGGCCAGTATTTTCGCATTCGCGGACCGCAAGTCATCGGTAGCTTTTCGTGCGGCATCCCTGCGAGTCGAATTTGCTTCCAGAACCAGGACGACGCCGTCGGCGAGGCGAGCCAGACTGGCCGCGTCCGCGAACCGATTCAGAGGGGGGGCGTCAAGCAGGACAAAGTCAAAGGTTTCGCGAAGTTCCTGCATGTATGGAGTAAGGTTATCTCTTGTCAGTAAGGAAGTCGCATCCGATGTGTGGTCGCCGCTGGTCATAATCCACAGGTTGTCGACCAACGTGCTGTATTCTCTGATATGCCCCTGGTTGCGGAGCGCTTCGGCGAACCCTTTGCCATTCGTCAGCCCGAACACATCGTGGAGAAAGGGAGAGCGAAGATTGGCGTCTATCAGGCACACTCTTTCCGAGGTTTGTTCTGCAAGTTCGATGGCAGATTCCGTGCAAACCCGACTGCACCCATTGCCACTTTCAACCCCGCAGAAAACAACAATCTGGGGTTGTCCCATTCCCGTCAGAAAAACCTGGTGTGTTAGCTTGATTTGTTCTTCATGTGCGATGACTGCCAGCGCGGTTCCATTCTTTGATCCCGTATATGAGCGGGCTACTGTTTTTCCATCCGTCTGGTCTGTAATGAGGGCGTGCATATCTTTGCGGCCCAGAGGCAGATCCGTGAAGGGCTCCTGCCGAAATGGCGTACTTTTCACCGGTGCACCCGCTGCATCTTCCACAGGGCGATTGACTTGAGGATCGGGTGAAGAGGGCTGCAATTGACTTTCGTCAGGGTCGGATACAGCCAGCTTTCCTTCACCCAAGAAGAGCGAACCACGAGACTCCGGTGGCGTTCGAGAGATGTCCACACTCTCCACTGGGGTCATATGGAGGGTGGTTGCGTACGAACTCTGGCCATTCCCCGAATTTTGGATTGATTCATAATCATTACTCACAGTGTGTAGCCTCCCATTTAAGATCGTGGGTTTCTGTCAATCCGCAGCTCCGGTTAGCCTTCCGGAGTTCCGCATTAAATCGATCCAGAGATGCTCGAATGTGCCAGTGGTGAACAATATTGCGGTTTCAGCGTTGCGAGCGATCACACATGAAACATGCCCCCCCGACCCGCTCGATGTGAGAAGTCGAAAGAACATAGCAGGAGTTCCCTCCGGACGGATCATGGAACATGGAATAGAATTGCTCGAAAATCAGACCTATTCGACCCATTCAGGGATTGCAATGACCACCGGCACTTGAAGGAGATTCTCGACTTCGTCACGTGTTCGAAATGAGGGGTTCATCTGTTCCGCGCCAAAGGCCAGGCCCACGCTGGAAATACATGCAAGGGCCAGACCAATAAGAAGGACCACTGGCGTTGGGATTGTGCTTGGCAAGACAGGGACGAAGGGCTTATCTGCGATTGCCACGTTAAGAATTCTATGACGGTCGAGCTCATCTGAGATTCTGGCTTCTTCATGTTCCTTCTGATAAGTGATATAGGTGTCTGCAGCAAGCTTAACGGCCCGGCTCAGGTCATTTTCACGGATCATCAGGTCGTTAAGGTGTCTCGCCCTGGTACTAAATTGCGCAATCATGGCGGCTGAAGCCTTCTCCTGTGATTGAAGGGCTACCAGATTAATTTGGGCCTTTTCCGCTTCGCTTCTCAGCCATTCAAAAGTTGTGTTCTGGTCTGTTGTCTCTTCAACAGCCAGCCACTTCTGTGAAGACTTTACTGCCGCATTAGCGTCCGCAATTTGTTTCTCGACTTCTTGCACGGGAGGATAGTCGGGCTGGAATATTCCCAGTAACTGGGCACGCTTAAGTTTCAGAGTCAGAAGGGTGGACTGGAGCTCATCGGGGGGACGACTCTTAGTCTTTCGCACCTGCGTCATCAGGCGAGGGGCGACATGGGCCATGTGGTCCTGGAGGGCACCCAGCCGTTTTTTCGCGACTTCGATTTCCGCTTCAGTTTGCCGACGGCTGACTTCAAGCTCCGTCAACTTCGTTAAGGTTGCGTCTTTTTCTGCTTCAACTGAAGCCACATGATTATCACGCCTGAAATGGGCAAGGCTATTCTCTGCACCCTCCAATCGTCGATGGTAATGTGCGACTTCCCGCTTGAAGAACTCCACCGTCCCTGCCGGTCGACGGACGGCCAGGTGCTTCTTCAAGTAGAGGGTGGAAAGGGTCTTGAGAACTTTTGCGGAGAGCACGGGATCCGGTGACGAGTAAGAAACCGCGATCAAGGTGGACTTGGGAATCCGCTCCACCACAAGGTCACGTTCGAGTTTGAGCACAGCCTTGCCGATTCTGTCGTCCTCAGGCCCCTCGTTCAAACCTGCAAGTCTCAATAACCATTTCTTGAACAAATGCGCCCGTGAATGGTCGTCGACCGAAGATAGGCCGCATTCGGTAACAACTTGCTGCATCAGATCATGTGCCTTCAGTAATTCCACTTCTGAGTTGACATCTTCGTCTGAAATTCCAGGCAGGGTTCTCTGGATCATATCGGGATTGACGGTGACCACCGGGTCCGTCCGCTCCATGTTAACCAGGATGGTCATCCGGGACTGATACAGCGGTTGGCGCCGCAACACGAAGACAAGGGTAGCCACTAAGACCAGGAAGAACGTCCAGAAGACAAGCCGGCGATGAAGGAACAGGACCGAAGCAAAATCACGTGGCGTGATATAGGTGATTTTTGCTCGACGAGCCAATTCAATCTCTCGTGCCATTTTAGATCTCCTCGTATTTGGTGGACGTCCTACGAATTAGTAGGGCCTTAAGGGAACGTAAAGCCCTGTCGATGTATGGGGGAAGAGAGCGTTGAGAACCGCAGCAGTCCCCGATCTCGGAACGAAGAGGAGGTCACCGGGGCGTAATGCAATATCTTCCTGAAGCTTCCCCTGGTCAAGCATCTTCTTGAAATCAAACCGCTTGACTTCAATGTGATCCCCGCTCACCCGCCGAAATAGCATGACATGGGACCTTTTAGCAACCCGACTGAATCCCCCTGCGATGGCTACTGCTTGTGCCACGGTGGTCACCCCTCGAAGATCATATTTGCCGGGCTTCATGATTTGTCCGCTGGCAATAAAGTACGGGTGCTCAAAGTCTTTCAGCACAACTGTAATCGTGGGGTCCCGCATGATCTTTGTGTATTCTCTTTTTAGCGCGTCAGTTAACTCGGGCACAGTATTCCCCGCGGCATGCAGTTCGCCTAAATTGCGCAGTGAAATGTATCCATCTGGCTGAACCGTTTCGACCTGGTTGAAAGCTGGAGCCAAGGGGAAGTCGATCTCTAACTGGTCTCCCTGCTGGAGGATATAGCGCGATCCGCGCCGTTGAAGGACTGGGTTCCCCATCCGCTGCTTGATCATTTGCAGAAGAGACCTCGCCTCCGATCTTTGCTTGTGCGAAAGCTGCGCCGTCGAAGCCGCCAGGTCTTGTTCCTGTGCCGACACTAAGGATGCGCCTGCTGTCAAGACCAAGGCGACAGCAATCAGGAAGATCTTCCTGTATTGTGTCATGGTCATCGATAAACTCCTTTTACAATCGAAATCTTCAGTGGTGAGTTCCGTCCGCCGGATTGTGGTTCTGATCAGTTGGCTCTCTCTACCCAAGCGCTGTCAATTTCTGTTGCCACGGAGCGCTGGAGAAGCTTGACGGACACGATAAGCCTGCAGCTCGATTTGAGTTGGAGGACGATGCCATCAAGTCCCTGAAGCGGTCCACAATTTAGCCTCACTTTTTGTCCTGCCTGGAGGAAAGGCCACGGCTGGGTGGGAAGTCGAGCTTCTACAATGGACCGGACAGCCAAAATTTCCTCTTCACTGATAGCAGCAGGTGTCTTACCTATCCCCACGATATATAAGACTCCCGGCGTTTGGAGTATCGGAAGACGATTGTAGAGGTTGAAGCGGCAAAAGATGTAGCCGGGGAAAAGAGGAAGTTCGAGGTGCTTAATTCGGTCAGACCAGTGGCGGCGGCATCTGTAAATCGGCAAGAACGATTCATAGCCCCTGGCAAGGAGAAAGTCGTGCGCGATCTTCTCACGGTGGCCCATTACCTGTACGGCAAACCATGGCTGAGTCGGTGGACTATTCACGTGTGACAACCCCCTCCCAGATTCACAGCGGCTTCTCTGATTTGGACAAGCTACCGCCATATGAGTCCCAATCCCTGCCGCCCATATGATTCGGGATTGAACCCTCCAGTAGTCACCAAAACGCGCGACCACCAGTTCAGCGTGGATGGGATCCACCCACACCATCACCTACTTGAGTAAGAGAACCCTTCGGTAAAAGCCCCGATTTCCGCACTGCAATTACATTTCGATCATCGACATATGCTGCCGAAAATCGCCGGCGACCGCAAAGCCCGCGTCCACGTTGGATTTCACATTGCGCGTGACAGCACCATCGAAAGTCAGTCGCAGACCCGGTGTACCAGGCTCGACAGGCGGAAGAGAAATTTCAAGCGATATTGTGGTTCCCAATGGGAGAGTCAAAGAGCTCAAAACAAATAACCCTCCGATGCTGATATCCCGTGTGAAGCCCGCCTCCCGAAGTCTTTTCTTCCCCTTATCGCGCCATGCATACACCGTCCTGACCCGCAGTTGGTAACGTGTGTGCCGCCGCCGCTCTATGCAAATGGTCCACCCTTCCTCGAGAACTGAAATCGGTTTTTGCTTCCACTCCATCCGGGTTATTACCGCCAATGGCAACCTTAGAAGATTCTCTGCACAGTCACAAGAGGTGAAACGTCCACTTCGTTGGGGCACTTTTTACATAGGGTCACGAAGCAATAATTTCCTTAGGTAATTTCGGTTGCCCCAGGGATATTCGCCTTACTTCTCCTTTCGGGTAGGATCTTCCTTTAAACTTGGCCATTGCTGGGGAAAATTCACCTAACGCTGAGAGGAGTGGTCTAACTTCTCCTGACTGGGGACTTTTATCTCTAGGTCTGTCGTGCCGCTGAAAAGCAAAACTAGAGAAAAACTGGATCTTTCAGCAATTTCGATAGCTGGCCGGAGGAGACGGGAGGCCGGATTTTCCCTTTGATGTTGTCTGAAACGTATCCAGGATAGGCGTCGCCTGCTAACCCATCTCAGGAGTCAGTTCCTTAACAACGAATTGCCCTTCAGGAGTTTCATTCCCTTATGCGTCAGGAACTTCTTTTGTACGGAACCAGCTAAAAGGGTATCACTCCGGGTTGGGCTTTAGGGCAGCCCAAACCTCATTTGCGGCGGTATGGGAGGTATTCTCCTGGAACTCTAGGATGTTTTTCGGGACGCCTTCGAAGCTGCCCGCCCAGATATGACGGTCTTTTCTGGCATCGACCAAACGTATCGTAATAATTACGCGCTGGCCAGCTCGTTCAACCGAACCAGTCACCAGTCCATCGACATTCAATTCCTGGGCAATCTCTCGTAGCGACTTGTTCGAGTGTTTATAGCGCATGACGGAATTCCGTGAAGTAATTCGCATAGGCATTACTTGGGCTAACGATGTAATCAGTTCCTCCGTCATCGCGTCTGCCAAGATATCATGCTCGGAATTGACGGAAAGGTCCTCAAAAGGCAGGACAGCCAAAGCTCCAATGCTTGAGTGCGGCCGATCTCGTCCAGAAGAAAGAGGCTTTACCCAAATCATTACGCCCAGGCCAATGATCAGAACTATACCGATTGCCCACAAATTCTGTAATGTCCATCTGGACGGAAGATTTTCTTTCGAGGAATCCGGCGGGGGGCAACGATTATTCCACCAGGCATCGACCTCTGACTTAAAGGCGTAAACAGAACCCGACTTGCGGTGCAGATGTCTGTGAACCGGGAGACCTTCTTGGCTTTCCCAACGACGCACAGTGCGGATGCCCCGGCGTAAGTAGGTTGCGATTTCTCCCCATGAGTCGAGGCGGTCGTTAGAACGGTGTTCAGGAGCATCGGATGAGAACCGGCCTTGTAAGGAATCCAAGTAAGCCCCCGTAATCTACGTGACAAGAAATGGCTGGCAACGCAGCTTACCGCAATGGCGCAAGAATGGGGCCGATATCACGATTTCTCAACAGTCTGTCCTCGGACAATTCTGATTAGAGCTAAAAATCTTTTGTGAGGTAGGCTGACTCCAACGGCCCACCCGAAATGTCCCGTGGGTCGAAATCTGTCCCAGTAACTCGTGTGGCCTGTCTTTTGGACAGATCAAAAATCAATCACGCCCGTTCCCGCTCAAGTGCGGATTGTCTATAATATTTCCGCCGAAGCCACTGGAAAATCAATAGGGATAAATCTGGAATTTAGTTTTCCGAATTGCCGAGGATCTATAGGGCAATATCATGATTTGACCTTTGAATAATAGGCAAAGTCGTAACAACTTCTTCATTCTTCAGGCTCAGAAAGTTTGCCGATGCAAACCCGCGCACTGATTCCTTGTCGCGTAGTGTTTCTTGCGCGCAGAACAAGGGAGAGTTGAGATTGTTTTGCGAGCTTTGATCCGCTGCCGGCTTCTTGTGGCCATTTGGCTAAAGCGAGCCAAACCTGCGCGGAGCACGACGTGGCCCGCTTTGCCCCTTGCATGCAGAGACATTCTTCGCTTACTTTACGGCACAAGGTGGTTCAACCTTAAAAAGGTGGGCTAGTACTCGTTATTGTTTATTTGCTTTTGATCCGACCACAGGATCGAGGCACATTGAAGGAGGGGGCGTGGTCACAACTAGAGGTTGGGTGTCTTCTATTCCATTTCTCATTTCTCGCACATTATCAACAATCCCTATACTGGAGAGCGTATCAAGGAGCAGCATACTGCCCGAGAGTGCAATTAAGGGTTAATTTGCAGGGAAACGGTCGGCCGCGGGCATTCTTACATGTTTGCAAATTAGAAAACTCAGCTGCTGGCCACAATACCGTGATTGCATCATCCGCTCGTCATGTATGAAGGGGTACCTGGAAAATTCAGCGCATCCCTTTCAAGAAGGGCTGTCGCTGCCGAGGCCCGGCAACTGGTGGGCTGCAGTTCTTAGAATCTGGGGGAAAGCTTAAAAAAGGAAGCGGACAGAACCGCGCCTGCGGCCATCTTGCTCGGGTGTGCCTAACCCATCCAGGTGAGAGGAAGGCCCATGAGTAACAGACCTGAAGCCAACATGTTGAAAGTCCAGGACTGGACACAATCCCTGATGAGTTTGCCGACGAATCGGGCGGCTCAGCGACCTGAGGAGGATGAAGTGTCAGATTGCAAGGTCAATTGTGCGTCATTAACCCCTGGGGGGAACGTCAACGTTTTCGTGGCCGATGACACAGTGATGGGTACTCAGCTGCTTGCAGATGCGCTCAGCAGAAGTCATCATTTTCAAGCCATTACTGCGCCGGAAAATATGGTCTACGCAGTTGGATCGACTTCTGCCTGGGAACCGAAGGTCGCACTGGTCAGTTACTCGTTAAACCGTGGCGGGATTAGTGGGCTTGAACTTTCTCGACGCCTGAGAAGCAGTTTTTCAGGAGTAAAGGTGATCATCCTGCTTGACCGCTCAACACGGGAATCAATCATCGAGGCCTTCAGAGCAGGGGCACAGGGTGTGTTTTGCCGGACTGGTTCCCTAAAGCTATTGCGAAAATGCATTCTCTGTGTCCACGCAGGTCAGGTGTGGGCCGATAGCAATCAGTTGCGTTTCTTGCTCGAATCTCTCTATGAGGTCCGATTCAAACCCCTGGTTGATGCCAGGGGTCTGAGGCTCCTTTCTAAGCGGGAGGAGGACGTCCTTTACTGCGCAGTGGACGGCTTGAAAAATCGCGAGATCGCAGCCCAGCTTCATCTAAGCGAGCACACCATCAAGAATTATATGTTTCGTATTTTTGATAAGCTCGGCGTGTCGAGTCGCGTGGAAATGATTCTCTATGCTCTCAGCCAGCGCCCATCGGGTTCCCAAACCGGCTTGGATTATGAATTTGTTCGCGAAAGTGGTGCGGAGGGGCGCTCCCAAGTGGCCTGAATCGGAGCATTGCCTCTTACCACTTAATCCCAGTGGCACCAAAAAGTTGGCACTTAACACTCTTCGGCTTTCCCGAAGGCCATCTGTCAGTTCCTTCGCTTACGCGGAAGGCGGGGCTTGGCAACTGTCTCATAACCATGCCCCCAAGGTACCCTACCCGCAGCTTCCACGTTTCTCAGGAACCATCTGGAAGCCGGTCCTCGAGCTAACCTGTGGGGGAGAGTCTCCCGCTTCTCTGAACTTGCAGCCGATGCATGTGAATGCGTCGTGGACCACAACCAGGGCCAGCAGATTGACCTCCACAGAACTTACCATCCGGATAATTCTTTCACAAACCAGACACCAGAAATCTCAGTCGGGGAACTTCCCTTGAGGAAAGTCATCGCCTTGAAGTATCCTAACATGATGTCTAAGTTTGATATTGCGCTGTTTACGGGGATGGTCTTCGAGGGCCGCGTCACGGGCTCGAACGCGCGGTCGGTGAAACCGGACTAATTGACTTCACCTGGCGAGACCTCCGTCGCACAATCGCCAGCAGGCTGGCCATGGCCGGAACTGATTCTCAGATAGCAGCGGAAATGATGGGCCATGCGACCATCCAGATGAAGGGGCGTTACAACCTTCTCCCTGCAGAGCCCAAACAAGGGGCCGTAGACCGTATCGGTTCTCCTGCGGCGGCCCTGCAGGTATACTCGACTGACGCTAAAACTAGCACCAACTGAAAACGCTGTTCAATGAAGACTTCCGAAAAATCTACTAAGTCTTCACCAAATGTGCTAGTTAAATAAATGTTGGGCCGGTAGCTCAATTGGTAGAGCATTGCCCTTTTAAGGCAAGGGTTCCGGGTTCGAGTCCCGGCCGGCTCACCAGATGTAACAGATTTCATTCTCTCCCGGGGCCGCATTGCATCTCTTCCTGGCTTTCGCCATACCTTCCGGATTGCAACTATGAATGAACTCCTTTGTTTTTCTGCCAGCGGCATGGCGCGTGCCATCCGCGAAAAGGAAATCTCGTCAGCCGAACTGATCCAGGCGCATCTTCAGCGTATCGAGGTGGTGAATCCAAAGCTCAATGCCATGGTGCAACTGCCCGCCGAGCGCGTGCTGGCTGAAGCCCGTGCGGCGGATGCGGCGCTGGCACGGGGCGAGATCAAGGGGCCGCTGCACGGCGTGCCGGTGACTTTCAAGGACGCCATTGAAACGGCCGGAATCATCAGCACGGGAGGAACACTGGGCCGGCGCGACTTCGTTCCGCAAAAGGACGCAGTGATCGTGAAACGCCTGCGTGCTGCCGGTGCCATTGTGCTGGGAAAAACCAACTGCCCGGAATTCGGCTGGGCATGGGAAAGCGACAACCTGATTTACGGCCGCACCAATAATCCCTACGACCTTTCGCTATCACCCGGCGGCTCAAGCGGCGGCGAGAGCGCCCTGATTTCCGCGGGAGGCTCGCCGCTGGGCTTTGGTAGCGACGCCGGCGGCAGCGTCCGCTTTCCGGCAAACTGCTGCGGCCTTGCGAGCATCAAGCCGACTTCCGGCCGCATTCCGCGCACCGGCCATTTTCCCGGCCCTGGCGGTACGCTGGATGCGCTGTGGCAGATTGGCCCTCTGGCACGGAGCGTGGAAGACCTGGAGCTTGCGCTCAAAATCGTCGCAGGCGTTGACGGACACGATCCCGCCATTGTGCCTGTACCGCTCGGCGAAACAGCGACGGTGGATGTGAAGAAGCTTCGCGTGGCGTTCCACACTGACAACGGGATTGCCACGCCGGAGCCCGAAGTTGCTGAAGCCGTTCGCAAGGCTGCGGCGGCGCTTTCTGACGCCGGAATAAAAGTGGAAAAAGCTCTTCCGCCAGGGATCGGCGAAACTTTTGAAATTTATCGCGGGCTGTTCTGCGCCGACGGTGGAGCAGGATTGAGGGCGCTGATTGAGCTGGCGGGAACGCGGGAGATCCATCCGCTGCTGCAGCAGGCGCTCGACATCCAGCAACATCATGGAATTTCAATGCCCGATTACGGGGCGCTGGTTGGCAGGTGGGACGCTTTTCGCAGCGCGATGCTGGGCTTCATGGAACGCTACGACGCCATCCTGAGCCCTGTGTGCAGCTTTGCCGGGATGGTCCACGGGTCAACCTACAAGCGGCTGCCGTCTTTCAGCTATACGATGACGCACAACCTGACCGGCTGGCCCGCGGCCGTGGTGTGCGCAGCGAACACCCCCGAGGGATTGCCCATCGGCGTCCAGATTGCTGCGCGACCGTGGCACGAGCACGTGGCGTTGGCTAT
>Ga0102953_1000278_pt1 | contig 37028 bp, 31 predicted proteins | sample SalPon2A_C_D2_MG_FD_78509 | JGI IMG/M metagenome (GOLD analysis project Ga0102953, IMG submission 78509) | Soil microbial communities from South San Francisco under conditions of wetland restoration - Salt Pond MetaG R2A_C_D2_MG | ecosystem: Environmental > Terrestrial > Soil > Wetlands | place... | reverse complement strand
TCTTCGGCGAAGGTGGGAGACTGGGTGCTTGCCATCGGAAGCCCCTTTGGCCTTGAGTCAACCGTAACCGCCGGCATCATCAGCGCGAAGGGCCGCAATGTGGATGGCGAGATTGAGCCAGGAGTGAAGGGGCAGTTCAAACGGTTTATCCAGACAGATGCCGCCATCAATCCCGGAAACAGCGGTGGTCCGCTGGTGAATATGGCAGGGCAGGTAATCGGAATCAACACGGCAATCGCCACCGACAGGGGATCAAATGACGGCGTTGGTTTTGCCATCCCGTCGTCGACGGCGCGCGCCGTCTATCATTCACTCATCACTTCCGGGAAAGTGCAGCGGGGCGCCATCGGCGTCACGTTTATGGACCAGAGTAATCCGGCTCTATTGCGAAGCTTCGGCGCCGACCATGGAGTTGTGGTCAACAATGTGGAGCCCGGCAGTCCAGCCCAGCGCGCGGGCCTGAAAATGGGCGACGTCATTCTGGCAATCAATGGCCAGCCTATCAAGTCCGGCAATGACCTGGTGCAGATTGTCTCCGGGAGCAAGATCGGCAACAGGGTCAAGGTTGAATTGCTGCGCGAGGGAAAGAATCTCACGACGAACGTTGAGGTTGCAGACCGTAACAAGATTGTGGCCCAGCAGCAGGCAGGCTTTGCGCCCGATGACAACAGGAGCGCGCCTGAAGAAGCCGGTGGCGTTCTGGGTATAAATGTCGGCAAGCTTTCGGCTGTTCAGGCCGCCCAGCTTGTCAAGTCATTGCATCTGCCGAACCCAGAGGGTGTGCTGGTCACACACGTTGTCCCCGAAGGGTTTGCAGCGGAACTTAGTGTCCGGACCGGGGATATTATCCTCAGCGTGAATCACCATGTGGTGTCATCTTTGAAAGATTTTATACAAATTCAAAATACTCTACGGTCGGGACAGGATGTGCTTCTGCTGGTTGCGCGGAAGGCGGGCCGTTCCTTTACGACGATGTTTCTGGCCGATACTCTGCATTGATATGGATAAGATGAAAATTACCACCCACAGGCGGATGCGATTGATTGTGTTCATCGCTTTGACAGTATTTCTGATCCCGAATATCCGCCTGAGTGCAAGGCAAAAGAAGCGAACTCACATCACTCGCCGGAGCCATGTGCGCCGGCATCGGCGACGCTACAGGCGCTATCGGCACTATCACCATTATCTTCATGTGCGCATCCAGCCTGCCCGTGTCAGGCAAATCCAGGAGGCGCTCATCAAAGCTGGCTGTTTCCACAACAAACCCGACGGCATTTGGGGTCCGGCGACGGGTGAAGCCATGAAACAATTTCAGAAGCAACATGGGTTTGCCCCCACGGGTTTGCCAGAAGCCAAGCCCTTGATGCTCCTGGGCCTGGGCCCACACCCTTTGCCGCCGGGGCTCTTGCCGTCTCCTCCGGCTGAAGCTGAGTCTGAAGCTGGAAGCGAGGACAATAAGGAAGCAAGTTCGGCTTCCTCTTCGCGCCCGGCAAATAAACCGACCTCTTCAAACTAACAATCAGCATCTAACACGAACGGGGAAGCCAGAGTTCCTTTCAGGCTTTGCGGGGTACAGGCAGGTTGCGAAACATCCGACCCGATTCGTGATCCGAGTTTAACGGCGGGCAAAGCACTTGAAAAGACAAGCCTTTCCACCCGGGATTTCTCGACCGTGAATGGGGGGCAGGATTTTTACGCGGCTGCTGAGGCGTAATCGATCAAAGTTCAAAATGGAGGATTTCGCATGAGGTTTCGTATTGTGTTGGCTGCTCTGCTGTTGTCAGTTATGGTTGTTCCCGGGTTTGCTGATTCGGTACGCGAGAAGGACGTTTCCCGCATTCGCAATGCTCGATTTGCATTTGAAGACATCATGAGGGCTCCGGACAAGGGCATTCCGCAGGAGTTGCTGGAATCGGCCAGATGTATCGCGATTATTCCCGGTGAAAAACGTGCAGCCTTCATTTTTGGCGGGCGATATGGCCGGGGACTTGTGACCTGCCGCACGGGCGCCACCTGGAGTGCGCCGGCGTTCCTAATGGTCAGCGGAGGTAGTTTCGGATTCCAGATAGGCGGGTCGTCCACTGACCTGGTCATGGTTTTCAGGAACCGCGGAGGCATGGACCGCCTGTTGAGTGACAAATTCACCATAGGCGCGGACGCCACCGCGGCTGCTGGCCCCGTAGGACGCCATGCCGCGGCTGCCACGGACGCGGAGATGCATGCCGAAATTCTGACCTATTCACGCAGCCGTGGCGTTTTTGCTGGTGTCAGCCTGAACGGAGCGGTGGTGAAGCCTGACAGAAACGCAGACATCGCGATGTACGGCGCCGATATCGAACCGAAGTCCATTCTGGACGGCCATGTGAAGGTGCCGGCGGAGGCTCGTGGATTGATCGATCTCATCTCCCGTAGTGTGCGCGAGGCCGGTGGAAAATAATTCCGGCAGTGCGGAGGAGTCTGTGAATGGATCAACGTTGGAAGCCCGGCGATTCAGGTATCAATTTGCGCGCGCTGCAGCTTGTCGCTGTAATCGATATAGATGGACTTCCATTCGGAATAGAAATCGAGCGCGGCGGTAGCGGCTTCCCGGTGGCCGTTGCCAGTCTGTTTTGTGCCCCCGAAGGGCAGGTGGGTTTCCGCTCCGATGGTGGGCGCGTTCACATAAAAGATGCCCGTCTCCATTTCCTGCATGGCTTTAAAAGCATTGTTAATATTTCGCGTGTAAATGGATGATGACAGGCCATACGCCACGCCATTGCCGATTTCGATTGCGTGTTCCAGCGTGGAACAGGGAATGAGCGTAACCACCGGGCCGAAGATTTCCTCCTGACAAATGCGCATTTCGGGTGCGCAGCGGGAGAAGACTGTGGGAGGGTAGAACCATCCGCGGTCATACTCCGCTCCGGTCAGCCGTTTGGCCCCGCAAAGCACTTTGGCGCCTTCCTGGATGCCGATTTCGACATACTGCTCCACCGTTTTCAGCTGCTCTTCGTTGATGAGCGGTCCCACCTGGACCCCCGGTTTGATCCCGTTGCCGACTTTCAATTTCCGAGCGAGCCGGAGGAACCTTTGCTCAAACTCGGTGTAGATGTCCTCATGCACAACGACGCGGCTTGAGGCGGTACAGCGCTGGCCGGTGGTTCCGAACCCGCCCCAGATGGCGCCATCGACGGCGAGGTCCAGGTTGGCATCCTCCATAACGACGATGACGTTCTTTCCACCCATTTCCAGGCATACGTGCTTGGAGTGGTCGGCGCCTGCATGGGCTACTTTACGTCCGACTTCCGTTGAGCCGGTAAACGAGATAACCGGAACCTCAGGATGCCGCGCGAGCGGGGCGCCTGCCTCTGGTCCGAACCCACTGAGGCAGTTGACCACCCCCGGCGGCAGGCCTGCTTCTGCCAGCACTTTTACCAGGTTAAAAGCTGAAAGCGGAGTGTCTTCAGCGGGCTTGATGACCACGGTGTTGCCGCAGATCAGCGCCGGCATCATTTTCCAGGCGGGAATCGCCATGGGAAAGTTCCACGGTGTGATCAGGCCACAAATCCCGATTGGGTTTCGAACGGACATGCAGAACTTGCTTTGAAGTTCAGAAGTAGTGGTCTGGCCAAACAGCCTGCGGCCTTCGCCGGCCATGTACAAAGTCATGTCGATGGCTTCCTGCACGTCGCCCCGCGTTTCTTCCAGCGGCTTGCCCATTTCGCGCGTCATGTCGCGCGCCAGGGCCTCCTTCCGTTCTGTGAGCAACTGGCCCGCGCGGAACAGGATTTCTGCGCGTTTAGGTGGTGGAGTCCGCTTCCATGCAGGGAACGCAGTTCTGGCCGCCCCAACAGCCGCGTCGATATCCTGTGCGTTGGATCGCTGGAATGGCCCGATCCGATCGTCAGTATCAGCGGGATTGATATTTTCAAACGTTCTGCCGGCAGCCGATTCCTGCCACTGGCCGCCAATGAAATTCTTGTAGATCTTCTCGCTGCTCATAATGCCTCACATTGTAACGACAAAGCTGCAGCCCGGCCTGGGTTTTTATCCTTTCACTAGTCTTTGAACGAGTTGTGTCCACAATTCCATGTTGTAAGGGGCGCTGATGGACTTGCAATCCTGCGGGCACAGGAGACTTTGTTCGAATTCTTGCGACTTCCCGAGAGGAGAGATTCCTTTAACACTTGCAATTGTCCTTCCCGGGGAGTATATGGACAACGGGAAGAGCGCGATAAGGATGGAGACGCTTCATGAATTTCACTGTCCGGGCCGTCGGGGTTGTTACCGACGCTGTCATGATTGTTACCTCCGCGGGGGCTTCGGTACAAGCCCAAAACAAACCAACCAAAGTCCCAGCCCAACAGAATTCGCGAGAGGCCAATAAGTTGACCGCTGGAATCATCACGGGCACGAACTGGATGATTACCTACCGGCACATGAATCCCAACTGGGTTCCTGACACTGACCTTGCCAATCAGACTGGCCTGCAAGATATCGTCCATCCTGAGAATTGGAACCCTCGATCGATGTCTCCCTCAATTCAGGTGGGCTTCAGTGAAAAGGACCCGGGCGTAACCATTCCTGCAGAGATGACTCGGGATGCTAAGAATCTGAGAAAGCAGATTTTCGACTGCACGATTTCATCCGGTCCCGCACTCGCTATCACAAGCGTGAAAAGTGCGCCCGTTCAAATTTTTACCCATAGGAACGGTTGGGACAAGACGGTGTACTCGGATGGGGGCAAGGTTATTTTCCTGACCACGTTGCATTGTGAAAAGAAGGCGCAATGCACACGCATTGAGTCCATGTTCCAAAATGTTGTCAGGAGCCTGACCTATTATGGAAACATTTAGATCATCGACAAGACGAAATCGAAATAGGTTTGGAACGGCACTTCAATATTGCCGGGTGGCTTCGGCGCACTCGATCAAAACAAAAGGCTCAATGGGCGGGGGTGCCTGAATTGTTCGGCAGAGGGCGTGAGGTACGCGCCAAAGGGCTTGACAAAATTGGGTGATGTCGTGCTTGCCGGGCATTCGGCGCGACATTCCCTGCTGGCAACGGGCCAACGAATTTCTTGTAAGTGAAGCACCCGCGACGGGTTGCGGGGCGAACCATTGACACAGTATAGCCTGCCGACTAGTATAAGGTAGAGTCAACGTGGACAGGAGTGCATTTGCATGCTCCTGCAACCGAGCAATGCGATCAGAACCGAACCTCGAAGAAAGGCGTCGCGAAGTCTTGTCGGCTATCGTGCGCCACTACATCGCGAAAGGACTGCCGGTAGGTTCAAGAACGGTGGCCAGCGAAACCGGTGAGTCGTTGAGCCCTGCTACGATTCGGGGCGTCATGGCGCAGCTTGAAAGCGAGGGGTTTCTGGAACAGCCGCACACCTCGGCGGGGCGGATTCCGACTGACAAGGCTTACCGGTATTATGTTGACCGGCTGATGCGGATGGCGAGGTTGACTCCGGCGCTTGCGAAATTTATAGAGGAAAGTCTCAATGGGGACGAGGTGCCGAACGAAGAACTGATGGCACGGGCGTCGCATGTGCTGGCAGAGGTTTCAAGCAACGTGGGGTTGGTGCTGGGGCCGGCGCTTGAAGAGAAGCTGCTGGAGTATATCAAGTTCATCAAACTGCCCGATCGGCGGGTGCTGGTGGTGATTGTTTCAAGACCTAATCTGGTTGAAAACAAGGTGTTGCGGCTGGACGAGGACATCAGCCAGGAGGATCTGGATCACAGCGCCGCCTATTTGAATGCGGAGTTCCGAGGGTGGTCATTAAAGACCATCCGGCTTGAGATTTTCAAGAAGATCGAGGAGGCCCGAGCGCTTTTCGATCATCTCTTGCAAAGCGTTGGCCGGCTTTTGATGGAAGGGGCGCTGGGTCATGATGAACTGGCGCCGCTGTTTGTGGAGGGTACTGCAAGAATTCTTGAGCAGCCCGAGTTTGAAGACGTTCGCAATATCCGGCAGTTGCTGTTGGCTTTTGAGGAAAAGGCCAAGTTGATTGATATTCTGGGGTCGTTCCTGCATTCTTCAAGTACGGGCGTGCAGGTTGTGATTGGCAAAGAGAACCCTGCTGATGAGATGCGTCATTGCGCTTTGGTGATGGCGCCCCTTAGGTACGGGTCCAGGATAGTGGGGGCTCTGGGAGTGGTTGGTCCTACACGGATGGAATACGCCCATGCTGTGACAACGGTCGATTATGTCGCCCACCTTTGTAATCGCTTGTTGAGTGTCAATTGAAGATTCGAAGATTCTCTGTTACGTTCTCCCGAACATAAAGGCAGTGAGCCCATCAGATCTGAGTGTTTCACTGCAATTTGAGACAGGATAAAATAATCAGGTTATGACAGACGAGAAGAACCTCAACGAAGAACCCGAAACCACGGCAGGCACACCGGCGAACAGGGCTGCCAGGCCGGAGGCTGAAGCTGAAGCAGGGCTTCCCCGTGATCTGGCTGCCGCGTACAGGCAGTTGTTGGAAGAGAAGAAAGAACTTTTTGAGCGGCTGGTTCGCAAGCAGGCAGAGCTGGAGAATATCCGCAAACGCGTTGAACGGGAAAAGGAGGATTTCCTCCAACATGCGACCATGGGGTTGATCCGGGCATTACTTCCCACACTGGATGCACTTGAGCGCGGCCTGAAGCACCGCGAGGCCACCATACCAGAAAAGTACTATACGGGCATGGAGCTAATCCACCGGGAATTGCTGGAAGTTCTGAAAAGGGCCGGCCTTGCCCCGGTTGAAAGCGAAGGAAAGATTTTTGACCCGCATGTCCACCAGGCCGTCGAAACGGTTGAAACAGATAAGTTCGAAGACCATGCCGTGGTGGAAGAACTCCAGCGTGGTTACAAGCTGAAGCATCGTCTGCTGCGGCCTGCCATTGTGAAAGTTGCCGTGCCGCCGGCAGGGAAGGTAGCGCCGTCAGGAGAGGACTCTCCTGGCGGCGGGCCGGCTGATGCTACAGGCAAGTGACGAACCAGGACGTGATTCGTCAGGCCCACGGCCCTGAACAGGAGTGTGCCGGAAAGTACGGTAACGTGTGAAGAGGAAGGTTTCGTGAACTCGAAGCGGGATTATTACGAAGTTCTGGGAGTCAGCCACGGGGCGACGGACCAGGAAATTAAGAGCGCCTATCGACGGCTGGCGCTTCAGCACCATCCTGACCGAAATCCTGACAACAAAGAAGCGTCGGAAGAGCGCTTCAAGGAGATTACGGAAGCATACAGCGTGCTTGCTGATTCCGACAAGCGCGCAGCTTATGACCGTTTTGGCTTTGCAGGCGTGGGCGGCCAGGGAGGCGCAGCGCCCGACTTCTCATCAACGATCTTTTCCGGGTTCGAGGATTTGTTTGGAACTTTCTTCGATTTGGAAGACCTTTTTGGGCGTGGCCGCGGCCGGCGCGTTCGCGCTGAGCGCGGGGCCGATCTTCGCTATGAATTGGAGGTTGCCTTTGAAGAGTCTGCCGCGGGACTTGATACCAAGATAAAAATTCCACGAAGTGAAACGTGTACAGGTTGCCACGGTTCCGGGTCAAGAAATGGTTCTCAAATGGCAGCCTGTCCTGCCTGCAGCGGGCGGGGTCAGGTGCGTTATTCACAGGGTTTCTTTACGGTTTCCAGAACCTGCCCACAGTGCGGCGGCATGGGCCAGGTAAACCGGGACCCCTGCCCGGACTGCCAGGGCGAGGGACGTGTGCGGCGCGAAAAGATTTTGGGAATCAAGATTCCGGCAGGGGTGGATGATGGCACGCGGTTGCGCATTTCGGGCGAAGGCGAGGCCGGTCGGCACGGGGGCCCGCCGGGAGACCTTTATGTCGTGTTGCGTGTGCGCCCACACCCGTATTTTGAGCGCCGCGGCGAGGATCTCTACGTCAAGATTCCTCTCTCCATTACACAGGCGGCTTTGGGAACTGACATCAAGGTGCCCACGCTGCGCGGCATGCAGAAAATGAAAGTCCCCGGAGGGACGCAGCCGGGAGCCGTGTTTCGGTTGCGAGGCCACGGGATGCCCGCTTTGAACGGGCGGGGGCGGGGCAACTTATACGTGCTGGTTGACGTTGTGATACCTCACAGCCTGTCGCGGGAACAGCGGCGGACGCTGGAGTCGCTGGCCCCCTCGGTGGAAGTGGAAAACAAGCCCGTGGAGCGGGCGCCCTCCGAAAGAGTCAAAGATGTCTTCGGTTAATCCCTGAAGAATGCACCGAGGGTCTTTGGCTGAAGGATTACGTTAAAGTGGGGCAAAGCATAAAGATCGCGCACGTCTGATTCCCGCGAGTTCTTCCTGATTTTATCCAGTTACATCTTTACGGCTACCAGAAATGTGGAAGATGGAACCCTCTGCGATGCAGAGTTCCCACCGTGCTTGGATGCGGGCGCTTCAGCCATCGAAACCCAATAGTCACCATGCTGCCATTGAATCCGTGGTTCGGTTCCTGGATCCCGGCATTTGACATGTGGAAGTAATGGTATTCAAACACCATGGCCCGCTGTGGCCTGAAGAAGTATTGAAGCCCCACACCGCCTTGAGAGAGAAACTGGGTGTGGCCTGTAATTTCCGGCGCATTTTTGTCAATCGTTGTATGAACGGGTCCGGACCCCGCATCGAAGTAGGGAACCACATGGCCGATCGGCGTGAATCCGAAACGCATCACCAGCGACGTTCCGAACAGGCTTCCGCCGGGATGAGTGGAGCCGCCCAGCATCTGTTGGCTGATCAGTTCAAACCGCTTCAAGGGAAGCCGCGAGTGCGGAGAGTCCCAGGCAATGATCCCAATCTGAGGTGCGACAAAAAAGAAGTTGATGTGCGAAATGTTGTTCGGGATGTTGTTCTCGAGCCCAAACCCGAACTGAACACCAAACGTGAGGCGTCCGTGCTGTTCCCAGAAGGGTTCCGCCGCTCCCGGTGACGCGTTTTTTATGATGGATGCGCGATCGGACGGCGTGTTATAGGTTTGGCACTGGGCGTGGAGAGGGGCTGTAATAGTGATGGAGGCCGCCCCCACCAGAACAAGGATTCGAAACGTAGAATGTATTTTCATCTCTCACTATTGTGCTTCTGCGCGTTCCGTACAGGACGGGAAGATGCAGCAGAATTTGGTATCGTATTCGAGCTAGAAAATCAATGGAAAAATTTCCCCTCGCAGATGCAATCTGCAGAAATGTGTACCTCTTCTTATAACCAAACACTCGACTTCTCAGCTTCTGGGGGTTGATGCCCGGAGTGGCAGGAGACAGCATCGAAGTATGGTCCACAGGATTTTTGTACCTGCACGAAGGCTTCCGAAGACAGTACCCGAAACCTTCGACCGTCCGTGCATACGCCTGCTGTAGTGAACCGGAAGCTCGCAAACCCTGAGTCCGATTTGCGCCGCGCGGGCCTGCATTTCCACTGTCCAACCAAACGTGCGATCACTCATGTTTAACTGGGCCAGCGAGTCGCGGCGGATAACCCGCATGGGACCCAGGTCTGTGAATTGGACGCGCCAAATCATCTCGATCAGATGTGTCGAAAACCAGTTTCCAAAGCGCTGCAGCAGCGTGAGCGAGCCCGGTTCAGGATCGCCCAGCACACGCGAGCCCAGCAGCAGGTCGCATTGGTCCTGGTCAAAGTAGCGGACCATCCGGCCAAGGTCTTCCGGGTCGTCGGAAAGGTCGGCGTCCATGAAGGCAATGGCCGTGACCGACGGATTCACTCGCCGAAGGCCGCTCAAACATGCTTGTCCGTAGCCGCGCCTGAGTTCAGTGACGACTTCAGCCCGGGCTTTCGCCGCCACTTCAGCCGTTCGGTCCTGGCTGCCGTTATCCACCACAATGATCTGGGAAAGCCGTTCGCGATGGATCCGTTCCAGGAGAACGCCAACGGATTCCGCCTCATTCAGGGCAGGGATGATAAGGGCGTAGGTGTGGCACATGTAAGTGGAGTTTCCAAAACCGCTATTCTACCATCTGTGCGTGGGGCCATGCGCGATGAGTTGAGTGATGTAGGGGGACCAGCTCGGAAATTTATGGTGTATAATTCCAAGTTACGAAGCGATGCAGGAAACACTTACACGAGACAGGGGGGTGCGGTGTGCGCCCATGACTTATCCCGGCAGGCGGGGAGGCTTTCTTAAAAGCCGCTATTGGTTGCGGGATGCAATTCTCTCGTTTTTGCTGGCCTTCACCCTATTCCTCTTTTTTTATGAGCCGGTACAGGTTGAAGGCACCAGCATGCTGCCGTTGCTGAAGAATCACGAGTGCATTGTTGTCAACAAGATCGCCTACCATGTTGAATCCATTCGAAGGGGCGATGTTATCGTGTTCCACTACCCGCTGGACCCTGCAGAATCCTTTATCAAGCGGGTGATCGGACTACCAGGTGATTGGGTCCGCATCAAGGATGGACAGGTTTATGTGAATGGCAAGCGGCTGAGCGAACCTTATGTGCTGCCAGCTTACCTGGGAGATCAAACTTGCTCGCCCGTCCATGTGGCGCCCAACCATTACTACGTTCTGGGCGACCACCGGGATTTTTCAAACGACAGCCGCGTGTGGGGAACGGTTGCTCGGAAGTATATTTACGGGAAGGCTGTTTTCGCCTATTGGCCGCCCAGCGATATGGGGTCGATCCACTAGGCGGCGGCCCGTTCGGGTGGGCCATAAGGTCTTTCAGAAGCTGGATTCATCACCCGGGATTGTTTTTATCGACATTTGAAATTTATCATCCGGGCGCCGGTGGCCGATTGAGGCGCAGCGCGCCAGATGCAGACGGCATGTTCCGGACGGAGAAGGAATGCAGGCGATTCTTGCTTTAGAAGATGGAAGAATTTTTCGCGGGCGGGGCTATGGCGCTTCCGGCGAACGTTTTGGCGAAGTGGTCTTCAATACTTCGCTATCCGGGTATCAGGAAATCGTGACAGACCCTTCCTACGGAGGACAGATTGTCTGCCTCACCTACCCGCATATCGGGAATTACGGCACCAACCCCCTGGATTCAGAAGCGTCTTCCCCTTTTGCCGAAGGACTGGTGGTTCGAGAACTGTCGGAGCTTGCCAGCAACTGGCGGTCAGTGGAATCAACGTCAGAATTTCTCGCGGATTTTGGCATGCCGGTGATTTCCGACATTGACACACGGGCGCTGGTGCGACACCTGCGAACCCACGGCAGCATGCGCGCCGTCTTGTCCACCGTTGATTTTGACGGCCAGAGCCTGCTGCGCAAGGTGAAGGCATCGCCCTCTATGGTGGGCCAGGACCTTGCCAGCCGGGTGACAACTTCTGCGTTGTATGACTGGAGCGAACCATCCACAAACATTTACGAGGCGGATGTTCCGGCGGAAGGCGCGTTTCGCCATCATGTCGTGGCTTTTGATTTTGGCATCAAGCACAACATCCTGCGGCGGCTGGTGGATGTGGGTTGCAAAGTTACAGTGGTTCCGGCCAGCACTTCGGCCGCGGATGTCTTGGCGATGAAGCCGGACGGAGTGTTTCTCTCCAACGGACCCGGCGATCCCGAGCCCGTTGATTATGCGGTTCGGAACATCCGCGAGCTGATCGGGAAAACTCCTGTCTTCGGCATCTGCCTGGGGCACCAACTCACGGGGCTGGCACTGGGCGGCAAGACGTACAAGTTGAAGTTTGGCCACCACGGCGGCAACCATCCGGTAATGAATCTTGAGACCAATAAGGTGGAAATCACGGCGCATAACCACGGGTTTGCAGTGGACCCCGATTCGCTGAACTCGCGCGATGTTGTGCTGACGCACCGCAATCTGAATGACAATACGCTGGAAGGGCTGAGGCACCGCTCATTGCCGCTTTTCAGCGTGCAGTATCACCCGGAGGCTTCGCCCGGTCCGCACGACTCGGCGTACCTGTTCGACCAGTTTGTGCAATTGATGGAAGACTTCAAGCAGGCGAAGGGGTAAGGCCGGCCGGGCAGTACTTTGACGGACACGCGGATTCGTTCGCAATTCAAACGACAGAACTAACTCAATGCCTAAACGTACAGATATCCACAAAGTTTTGATTATCGGCTCCGGACCGATTGTGATTGGCCAAGCCTGCGAGTTCGACTATTCCGGCACACAGGCCTGCAAGGCCCTCAAGGCCGACGGCTATGAGGTGGTGCTGGTGAACTCCAATCCTGCCACTATCATGACGGATCCAGAGTTCGCCGATCGCACCTATGTCGAACCCCTGACGGCTGACTATCTGGAAGCGATTATCGCTCGCGAGCGTCCCGACGCTGTGCTGCCGACGGTAGGTGGCCAGACCGCCCTGAATCTGGCCATCGAAGTGGCGGAAAAGGGAATCCTTGACCGCTACGGTGTCAAGTTGATGGGCGCGTCGCCCAAGGCTATCAAGATTGCCGAAGACCGGCTCTGGTTTAAAGATGCCATGAAGAAAATCGGCCTTGAGGTGCCACGCAGTGTTCTGGTGAACACCGTGGAAGCAGCGCTGAAGGTTTCCGAGCAGATTGGCTTCCCCATCATTCTCCGCCCGTCGTTCACGCTGGGCGGGACGGGGTCCGGCATTGCGTATAACAGGGAAGAACTGGCGGAACGCATCCGGTTCGGGCTGGATCTGAGCCCTGTGCATGAGGTGCTGGTTGAGGAATCTGTCCTGGGCTGGAAAGAGTTTGAACTGGAAGTGATGCGCGACCACGCAGACAACGCCGTGGTGATCTGTACCATTGAAAACTTTGACCCCATGGGTGTCCACACCGGCGACTCCATCACCGTGGCTCCGGCACAAACTCTGACCGATAAGGAATATCAATTGATGCGCGACGCCGCGTTCAAGGTGATCCGCACCGTGGGAGTGGAGACAGGTGGTTCCAACATCCAGTTTGCTGTCGAACCGGGGACAGGACGCATGCTGGTGATTGAAATGAACCCGCGCGTTTCGCGCAGTTCCGCGCTGGCGTCGAAGGCCACGGGTTTCCCCATCGCCAAGATCGCTGCGCGCCTGGCCATGGGCTACCGGCTGGACGAAATTCCCAACGATATCACGAAGAAGACGCCGTCCTGCTTTGAGCCCACGCTCGACTATGTTGTGGTGAAAATCCCCAAGTGGGCGCAGGAAAAGTTTCCGGAATCCGATCCAAGGCTGGGGACACAGATGAAGTCCGTTGGAGAAGTGATGGCCATCGGGCGGACCTTCAAGGAAGCTTTTATGAAAGGTGTTCGTTCGCTCGAAACCGGTCGCAAGCCTCCCAAGCCACCTGCTGACCGTGAAGAGATCCTGCGCCGCGTTTCCACACCGCACCCCGAACGTTTGTGGGACCTGCTATACGCCTTCAACATGGGCGAAAGCGTTGAAACCCTGAACGAAATCACCCAGATCGACCCCTGGTTCCTGGACCAGGTGCGCCAGATGGTGGTAATGCAGAACGAGCTCAAGCGCTTTGATATGAAGTCGGCGCCCGCCAGCGTCCTGCGAGAGGCCAAGCGGCTGGGCTTTTCAGACCTTCACCTGGGCGAGTTGTGGGGAGTGAGCGGACCCGAAGTTCGCCAAAAGCGCCTTAATGAAGACGTCAGGCCAGTCTTCAAAAGAGTTGACACCTGTTCTGCGGAATTTGAGTCGTTTACGCCTTATCTCTATTCCACCTACGAGGACGAGGACGAAGCGGAACCGACCGACCGCAAAAAGATCATGATTCTGGGCAGCGGTCCGAACCGCATCGGGCAGGGCATAGAGTTTGATTACTGCTGTGTCCACGCATCCTATGCGTTGAAGGACCGGGGTTATGAAACCATCATGGTGAACTGTAACCCCGAGACCGTCTCCACCGATTACGACACTTCAGACCGTCTCTACTTTGAGCCGCTGACATTCGAAGACGTTATGTCGATTGTTGAGGAAGAAAATCCTGTTGGTGTCATCGTGCAGTTTGGGGGGCAGACGCCGTTGAACCTTGCACGTCAGCTCAAGGCCGCAGGGGTCCCCATTATTGGGACTTCGCCGGAATCCATCAACCTGGCTGAAGACCGGAAGCACTTTGGAAAACTGTTAAGAGACCTGGCCATTCCTCAGCCGGAAAATGGCACCGCGATGAGCGTGAAAGAGGCGATCGAGGTGGCTAAGCGGATTGGATATCCGGTGCTGGTTCGGCCGTCATACGTACTGGGCGGGCGGGCCATGGTGATTGCCTATGATCAGAAGCACCTGGCAAGCTACGTACGGAGAGCCGAGGACTTGGAGGGCGCCTTCCCTATCCTGATCGACCGCTTCCTTGAAAATGCCACCGAGGTCGATGTGGATGCGTTGTCAGACGGCACAGACGTGGTGATTGCCGGCATCATGGAGCACATTGAAGAAGCCGGCATCCACTCGGGCGACAGCTCGTGCGTGCTTCCTTCGGTGAACATTCCGCAGGAAACCCGCGAGAGTCTCATCACGTACACCACCAAGCTGGCACGCGAACTAAACGTGGTGGGTCTGATGAATGCCCAGTATGCTATCCAGAACGGTAAAGTGTACGTTCTGGAAGTCAACCCTCGCGCGTCGCGCACGGTGCCGTACGTCAGTAAAGCGACCGGTGTGCCACTGGCCAAGGTTGCGGCCAGGTTGATGGTGGGAGAAAAGCTGAGCTCCTTCAATCTGGACCCGGAGCTCCCGGTCCGTTATTTCTATGTGAAGTCTCCGGTCTTCCCGTTCCAGAAGTTTCCGGGAGTCGATTCCGTGCTGGGGCCGGAGATGAAATCGACCGGCGAAGTGATGGGCGTGGCGGAGCGATTCGGACTGGCCTTTGCCAAGGCCCAGCTTGCCGCTGGCCAGAAGATTTCGCTGCAGGGTAAGGTATTCATTTCCGTCAACGATCACGATAAACCTGACGCCGTTAAGCTTGCACGGGAACTTGCGGACCTGGGCTTCAAGTTGGTTGCGACCCGGGGGACAGCGGCGGCGTTGCGCGCGGCCAAAATCAAGGTCGATCGGGTTTACAAGGTGGAAGAAGGCAGGCCCAACGTGGTGGACCATATCAAGAATGCTTCCGTCGACCTGATTATCAATACGCCTCTCGGCCGTACCTCGCGATTTGACGAGAAAGCTATCCGCAGGGCCGCCATACAACACGGTGTTACATGCATTACGACAATTTCGGCGGCAACCGCTGCAGTGAACGGCATCCGAGCCCAGCGCGACCGCGGTATTGAAGTCGCGTGCCTTCAGGAGCTTCTTCTCAGAGATCAGGCGATGGACGGGAGTTCCGGCGCGGCTAAAACCCAGCAACCAGGCGTTTGACATCATGACCAGCAAACAAGTTGTTGCGCATCTTAAGGGTGTTTTTGTTCCTGTGGTGACGCCGTTTAGTCGCCGAGGCAACATTGACCAGGCAGGATTCCGTTCCAACGTGCGCCGTTATGTGGAACTGGGATTTAATGGCATTCTCATCGCAGGGTCTACCGGAGAGGGCCCTTATCTGACTGAACGCGAGAGGTTGCGCCTGGTGGAACTGGCCAGGCCACTGATTCCGGGGCCGCAACTCCTGCTGGTAGGAACCGGTGTGGAAACGACTCGTCAGACCATACATCTGAGCAAAGAAGCCGTGAAACGCGGGGCGGATGTGTTGCTGGCGCTGACTCCAAGCTACTACAAAAATCGCATGGACTCGGCCGCACTCACTGCGCACTTTTCCGCGGTGGGCGATGCGGTGCGCCGGCCGGTTCTTATCTATTCGATTCCGCAGTTTACCGGCATCCACATTGACCCGGCAACCGTAGGCCGCCTGTCGCGCCACGGCAACATCGTGGGGCTCAAAGAAAGCTCCGGCAACATGGAATTCTTGCGCGAGGTGTTGGAACGGTCCGAAGCGAATTTTCACGTGCTGGCAGGCTCGGCATTGATCATGCTGGATGCCTTCCAGGCAGGGGCCGCCGGTGCCGTCCTGGGCCCCGCAAATTACATTCCCGATCTATGCTTGCAGATTTACAGGCTTTATCTTCAGGGCGATCTTGAGGCCGCGCAGAAACTTCAGCACCGCATCATACCACTGGTGAAGGAAGTGAACGTCCACGCTGGAATTCCCGGGATAAAATGTGCGCTTGACCTGTGCGGTTACGAGGGCGGAAACCCTCGCAACCCTCTGCTGCCTTTGCGCCCCGCCGAAGTGCGAAAGGTGGCTGCCGCCCTCCGGGAGGTTGGTATCCGCCTGAACCGGCGTCGTGCCGCCTGATTTTCAGTTCCAATCTGAATCGTAACGCCCCTTCCAAGCATCGATTAAAGGGTTGCTGTGAACGCGGGCGGGGTGTTGTTGCATTTTGCACCGCAGTGTAGCATGAAAAGATTATGGATTCTGTCTCGTTGCCTCATTCTCAAGTTCCGAAATCCAGCAAACTCCTGGTAGACTACCTGGAGCGGTACGAATATGTTGCTCGGTTTTACAACGGCTCTCCCTTTGTTCCAGAAACTTACAATCGGTTAAAGCAGCAGCTTCGGGGCGTTTCAACCGATCGAATGTCGCTCGTTGAGATTTTGTTGCGGCAAAACAAGGCATTCGGTGCGAGCGAGCAAACTATCGAGAACATCCAGAGCCTTGGCGATCTGGACACTTATGCGGTGGTTACCGGCCAACAGGTGGGGCTTTTTTCCGGTCCCGCATTTACTATTTACAAGGCCTTGACGGCAGTACGATTGTCGCAGTCACTCAACGCGCAAGGGCTGAAAGCCGTACCCGTGTTCTGGCTGGCAAGCGAGGATCATGACCTGGAGGAAGTAGCCCAGACGCATGCGCTGAATGATCACTACGAATTGGTCCACCTTCACGACCCGGGTGAACGGCCTGCACCACAATCGCCTGTAGGCCGCGTGAAGTTGACAGAGGGTGTAGAGGGGCAGATCGATCAGCTCGAATCTGTATTGCCTGCGGGTGATGACCGTGAGCAACTGGTCAAGGACCTTCGCGCGGCTTATCAGCCTGGCGTTACATGGTCGCAGGCCTTTGCAAAATTTCTGACGCGGCTTTTCGGCCGCTGGGGAGTTGTGCTTCTTGATCCGCTGGATGAGGCGGTGCACCGTCTTTCCGCTCCCATCTATCAAAAGGTTCTGTCCAGGGCCGGGGAGTTACGCTTGCGGCTTCAGGAGCGCTCGAATGAACTCATTGATGCAGGTTACCACGCACAGGTTCATATCGGGGAAGATTCCACAATGCTCTTTGCTGAGCGGGAAGGGAACCGTCTGCCGGTTCACAGTTCCGGCGCCGAATGCCAGAGTTTTGCGATAGGCACGGACCATCGCGCCTCACTTGAGGAACTTGAGTCTGATATCAGAACGCAGCCGCTGAATTTTTCTTCCAATGTGTTGCTCCGGCCTCTGGTACAGGATACGTTGCTTCCCACCATTGCCTACGTTGCCGGGCCCTCCGAACTCGCCTACCTTGGCCAGTCGCAAGTGCTCTATTCTGATTTTGGCCGGCCCATGCCCGCTGTCCTTCCACGAAGCGGGTTTACTCTGGTTGAGCCTCGCATCGAGCGCTGGATGGAGAAATACCAGGTGGGGGTGAATGACATCTGGCGTGGCAAAGAGCATCTCAGCCAGCGCATAGCCTCCACCGCCTTTGCAGAGGGATGGTCTGAACGGTTTGACCAGACGGAGCGTGATCTGGCGGCGTTACTAGCTCGCCTGAGAAAAGATATTGAGGCGCTGGACCCGACGCTGTTGGACACCCTGAGCCACACAGAAGAAAAAATCCAGTACCAGATTGAGAGGTTGAAAGGCAAGTTGACGCGATCCGCCTTGCAACGATCAGAGGTGCTGGCCCGCCACGAACAAGCCCTCATGGGTGCCCTCATGCCCGAAAAAGAATTGCAGGAGCGTAAGGTGGGTGGTGCGTGGTTCCTGGGGCGCGGGGGTTACAGATTGCTGGAGAGACTGCTGGAGCACATCGCTGCAGATTCTTCATTCCATTACATCATGAGTTTCTGACTATTAAGAGGCCTTCTTCCAATTGGAAATTGTGTGACCCTATCAAACCGGGAAGTCTAAATACCTCTTTGCTATACTGAGTTGAGAGTTTTTGGGACTCGACACATTAAGGAAGTATTTGCATAGGAGAATGATGATGTCTGAACAGGCAGCGAAGGCTCCTACCCCCGACAAACCAAGAAATCATCGCCATACGCTCCACATTGAAACACACTCCCGCGTGGAGTTTAAGGACGTCACCAGCAAGATTCAACAGTTGATTGAAAAGTCCGGCATTGAGAGTGGCCAATGTCACGTATTTGTCCCGCATACCAGCGCGGCAATCCTGATAAACGAAAATTATGATCCCGGTTTGCGCGAGGATATTGCAGAATTCCTGAATGGGCTTGCTCCTTCCAAGGCCGATTATCATCACAACGATGGCAACTGCGACTCGCATTTGAAAGCCACGCTTTTGGGTGCCACTCGAACTTTATTGATTGAAAATCGCCGTCTGCTGCTTGGGCGCTGGCAGGGCGTGTATTTCTGTGAATTTGACGGGCCGCGCCGCCGAGATTTGCACGTCAAACTCGTATCGGATTAGCTGTGGAAACACTGGGACTGTACATACAGGTTCCTTTCTGCGCCTCGAAGTGCAGCTTTTGCAATTTCAGTTCCCGCGTCGAGCGTGGAGAGGTTTACTATCGTTACTGCCGTGCTCTTGCAGAAGAAATTGACCGTCTCCCTGACGACTATAGACGGGCTGGCCTGGCAGCTAACGCGTTTGACCTTCCGGTGAACTCGGTTTACATTGGCGGTGGAACGCCGTCCCTCCTGGGGAGTGATCGCATCGCGAGGCTCGTTGAGGCTCTTCACTATCGCTTCCTATTTGCTCCCAAAGTAGAGTTTACGATGGAGGTCACGCCGCGGTCGGCTGGCAAGGACTTTTTCGAGCGAGGGATGGCTCTTGGCATCAACCGCCTCAGTTTTGGCGCTCAATCTTTCAATGATTCGGAACTCCGGTCGGTTGGGAGGCTGCACTCTGGAGACGACACTCGGTCAATGGTTCAAACGGCCCGCGGGGTGGGGATTACGAATATCAGCCTGGATTTGATAGCCGGGCTCCCCCACCAGACGGAGGCTTTGTGGAAGGCGTCCTTGGAGTCGGCGATCGCGCTGCGGCCCGAGCACATGTCGGTTTATCTATTCGAGATCGATGAAAAGAGCCGACTGGGCAGGGAGGTATTGCGGCACGGGACACGTTATCATTCTGATGCGATACCAGACGACGATTTCATGGCAGATGCGTACGACCAGGCGCGCGATCTGCTGCGAGAAGCAGGCTATATCCAATATGAGATTTCAAACTTTGCGCTTCCGGGTTTCGAGTCGGTCCATAACCGTAAGTACTGGCAATTGAAACCCTACGTGGGGTTGGGCGCCGGCGCCCACTCCTCGGACGGTTTATTCCGCTGGGAGAATGCTACTGCAGTGGAAGACTACGAAAGGCGATTGGAGCATCGCGGGTCGCCTATCACTGACCAGCAGCGTCTCAGTCCTCGTGCGCAGTTGGAAGAGTTCTTCTTCCTCGGCCTCCGCCAGATAGACGGGATAAAGCTTGCAGAGGCGAGCCGCCGATGGGGCCCGGAACGGGTTGACCGTTGGGTGCCAAAAATCAAATCTCTGGAGCACGAAGGCTTGCTCGTGCGGCAGAACGGGAATGTGCGGCTGACGGAAAAAGCACTGCTGGTTTCGAACGAAGTCTTCCAGGAATTTATAGGCGTATAACGCGTTAAGAAAACGAGAGCGGAGATTTTCCTATGGCTCATTCAATTGTCGACCTGCGTAGTGATACGGTGACCAGCCCAACGCCGGCGATGCGTCGCGCCATGGCAGAGGCCGAGGTGGGCGACGATGTGTATCGCGAAGATCCCACAGTCAACCGTCTGCAGGAACGCGCGGCGGAAATATTCAACCGCGAGTCTGCGCTTCTTGTCCCTTCCGGTACGATGGGAAACCAGATTGCTCTCAAGGTGCACACACGGCCCGGGCAGGAAGTCATCTGTGAGACGCGTTCGCATATCTACAATTACGAGATGGGCATGGCGGGCGCCTTTTCTGGTGTTCTGCTGCGGACGCTCTTTGCCGAAGACGGCATCATGAGCTGGGAGCAGATCGATCCCCTCGTCCATGCGCGCAGTGACCATCAATCCGTTACGGGTTTGGTTGAATTGGAGAATACGTCAAACATTGCGGGCGGGACTGTTTATCCTCTGGCTGTCACTGATGAAATCTGTGACCGTGCACATCAGTTCGGCCTTCCCGTTCACCTGGATGGTGCCCGAATCTTTAACGCCAGCGTGGCAACGGGACACTCGGTGGTTGAGCTGACAGGCAAGTTCGATTCCATCATGTTTTGCCTCTCGAAAGGATTGGGCGCGCCGGTGGGCTCGATTCTCGTGGGCAGCAAAGCTTTTATTGAAGAGGCGCGGCTGGTCCGCAAGATGCTGGGTGGCGGAATGCGCCAGGCTGGAGTCCTGGCGGCCGCGGCACTTGTAGCACTGGAAGAAAGCCCGAAGCGCCTGCATGTTGATCATGAAAACGCGAAGTTCCTGGCAGAGGGGCTGGCGGAAATCCCCGGAGCCAAAATCAATCCTGCCAAAGTTAAGACAAACATTCTGTTTCTTGATGTTTCGGGCAGCGGTCTCAGTGCCCAGGAAATTTCAAACCGTCTTGCAGCCCATCGGGTGCTGGCTAACGGCTCAGGCCCCACCTCCATCCGCCTGGTGACGCATTTTGATGTTGATCGGGACGATTGCGAGCGCGCGCTCAGCGTGCTGCGGACAGTTCTAGCTGTCGCACAGAGCTCGGCAAGGGCGTAAAAAGTAGATGCCTTGGTTGAGTCTGGATTCGGTTCTCGTCTGGGTCTGGAGAACCTGAGAGGTGTCAGTGTTTCTTGTGTGGATTCTGGGCATAGAGCTGGCCCAGGACCTCGACGTAGTGGTCCCGATATGAGGTGTCGTGGGGATCCATCTGGGTGCAGATCCTGTATTGCTTGAGGGCACCGTTTAGATTCCCGAGTTTTTCTAGGGCGTACGCTAGGCCGCTGTGGGCGTCGACATTTTCAGGTTCCTGCCGGACGGCCTCCAGCATTTCTATGCGAGCCCGTTCCCAATCATGGAACATGAGGAAGGTGATTCCGAGTTCACGGTGCAGGTCGCCATTCCTTGGGTCAAGTTTCGCGGCTTTGCGAAGGAGTGCAACCGCCTCGGGGAATTTTCCGCTTGAGCGCAATTGATCGGCTTCTGACACCATATGCCGCAATTCCATTTCTGATGCTGCTGGGTTGATGGGGGCGGAATCCGCCATCTGGGAGTTGGCAGCGGCGCTCCGCGCGTCCACCTCCAGCTGATGTCCTCCAGCAGGGGAAATGAAGTAGGATGTTTCGCGCTGCCCCGGACATTGCACATGGACATAATGGTCCCCCGGTTCGACGTTTTTCACTACGAGGACCCCGTCGCTGCCTGTAATCCCCGCGCCCTGGCCATCAACATCTACCTTGCATCTGTCGATTCCCGAAACGACAGAAAGGGTTGCTGATGTAGCCTTCTTATCGTGTTTCTTTCCGTGGAACCATTTCGGCAAGGCATAGGCGTTGGCAGTAAAACCGAGCGCAAGGATGAGGGCGAGATGGGAGCGCGTTTGCATATTGTTTCAGCCAATGGTATCACGGACAATCACGCATGTGCTCACTTGTCCCGTAATGGAATTGAATCCGGGGTCAGAACCTCGCACACTCAGCCATGTTAAAATAGGCCTGATCTGGACGCAGAGCAAGGTATCGATGGAGGTGATCGCTGGATTTTGAACTGACCAATGAGGAACGCGAGATCAGGGACGCAGTACGGTCATTTGCAGAACAGGAAATTCTTCCACACGTTCGGGAATGGGACGCGGCTGAACATTTTCCTGGTGAGCTGTTGCCTGCGCTTGCCGAGCTGGGATTGATGGGTGTAATGGTTCCCGCTGAATACGGCGGCACGGGACTGGGCTATATCCCCTATGTTATTGCCATTGAAGAGCTTGCCAGAGTTGATGGCTCCGTAGCCTTGGTGGTGGCTGCACATAATTCACTTTGCACTAATCACATTTTGCTGGCTGGGAACGAGGACCAGAAAAAGAAATACCTGGTTCCTCTGGCGCAGGGTAATAAGCTGGGATGCTGGAGCCTGACCGAGCCTGGGGCAGGATCGGATGCCGGCGGGACGCGAACCACCGCCCGGCTGGAAGATAATACCTGGGTGCTAAACGGTTCTAAAACGTTTACCACTAACAGCCATTATGCCGACGTGTGCGTGGCGATGGCTGTGACTGACAAATCGAAGGGCAAGCACGGCATTTCCGCGTTTATCGTTGAGAAGGGAACGCCGGGTTTTCGGGCCGGTAAAATGGAAGACAAGCTTGGCATGAGGGCCAGCAACACCGGAGAGATTATCTTTGAAGATTGCCGAATTCCCAGAGAGAATTGCCTGGGTGAAGCGGGCCAGGGATTTATTGACAGCCTGAGGGTTTTGGACGGTGGCCGGATTTCCATTGCGGCGCTTTCTGTCGGTATGGCGCAGGGCGCGTTTGAAGCTTCGCTTAAACACTCCCGGGAGCGCAAACAATTTGGACGGGCCATTGCCAGCTTTCAGGCCATCCGGTTTAAGTTGGCGGATATGGCAACTGAAATTGATGCTGCCAGGTTGTTGACGTGGCGGGCTGCTGTCCTGGCGACACAGGGAAAATCAGTAACCCGGGAAAGTTCCATTGCTAAGTTGTTTGCCAGCGAGGTGGCGGTCCGGGTTGCAAACGAAGCAGTCCAGATTCACGGTGGCTACGGCTATATCAAGGACTACCCGGTTGAAAAATTTTACCGGGACGTCAAGCTGTGCACCATCGGCGAGGGTACCAGCGAGATTCAGCGCCTGATTATCGCCCGTGAGTCGCTCGGCGCAGCGGGGTAGTGGTTCTGCTATCGAGTATGAAGCGTGATGATTTGATGGGTGATTCACTTGAACAGTGGGTCGAGAAGGTCTGTGCGGGTGATCGCCGTGCCATGGCTCAAGCCATTTCTGCCGTTGAATGCAGAGACCCTTTGGGCAAAGCATTGCTCAGGGCGCTTTTCCACAAAGCTGGCAATGCGTACACGGTCGGCATAACCGGACCGCCGGGGGCAGGGAAGAGTACGTTGCTCGAAAAGGTGGCCAAGGAATACCGCAGTCTGGGCGAGCGCGTCGGGATTATCGCGGTCGATCCTACCAGCCCATTTTCCGGCGGGGCTCTTTTGGGCGACCGCATTCGCATGCAGGAGCTCTCAACTGATGAAGGAATCTACATTCGCAGCATGGCCACGCGTGGGCATTTGGGCGGTCTTGCGGCCGCTGCTCGTGAGGTGGCTCTTATCCTCGATGCTGCGGGATGCGACGTAGTGTTTGTGGAAACGGTAGGGGTGGGTCAGGACGAAGTGGAGGTCGCCAGGCTGGCCGACGCTACGCTGGTGCTTCTGGTGCCCGGCATGGGTGATGATGTCCAGGCCCTTAAGGCTGGCGTGATGGAAATCGCGGACTTTTTCGTGATTAACAAGGCGGACCAGCCGGGCTCCGAAGGGCTGGAGGGGCAGTTGAACGCCTTGCTTTCCCTGTGCTCGAAGCAGAGTGAATGGCGGCCGCATATTGTTAAAACAACAGCAACGACAGGCGACGGAATACCTGAGCTGTGTGAAGAGTTGGAGAAGTTTCGGGCTGGAAATGAACAGAGTTCTGCCGGGCTGAGTCGCCGGCGTCAGAACACCCGCTTGTACCTGCTGGAACTGCTGCGCCAGAGCTTGTTTGAAAGGGTTGCGCAGGAGCAGATTGACGAGAACAGGATTGGCGTTTACGTTGAAGACATTCTGGCGCGCCGCCGCGACCCGCATTCCATCGTGGAAGAAATGATGGAAACATCAGGTGTGGGTTCGGTCGAGCCTGATCGTTCTCGATAGATGGCGTGCAGGTAGAAGCTCGAGTAGAATTGTGGCGCTGAAAATTAACAAGCTTTAGTCACAAGGATAGAAAATGCGAATTCACCACTTGGGTATTGCTGTGGAGACGCTTGAAAAAGCCGTGCCGGCGTTTCAGTTATTGCTGGGGCGTCCGCCGGATGAGACGGAGGAAGTCGAAGATCAGAAAGTGCGCGTCGCCGTATTTCAGTTGGGCGAAAGCCGCATTGAGCTGTTGGAGGCCATCTCTCAGGATTCGCCTATCGCACGCTTCATCCATAAGCGCGGGCCGGGCATCCATCATCTGAGTTTGACGGTTGAGAATTTGCAGCGGACGCTTGGTGTTCTTGAGCAGCGTGGCATCAAACTGATCGACAGCGCGCCGCGCGTGGGTGCGGCAGGAGAATCGATTGCCTTCCTTCACCCCTCAAGCACAGCCAACGTTCTGGTTGAACTGCTGGAGGAAAGCCCTTCCACACACACAACTCCACATCAGGAGCAGAAAAGAAAATGAAGCTGGGAGCGTTTGAGATTCACGCCTTGTCGGACGGAACGTTTGGTCTGGACGGCGGGCAAATGTTCGGTGTTGTGCCCAAGGCATTATGGGAAAAGAAGCTGCCCGCTGACGAGCGCAACCGTGTTCGCCTGGGGCTTACATGCCTTCTGGTCCGCACGGAGAAATACAACGTTCTAATTGAAACCGGCATTGGAGACAAGTTTGACGCCAAACACGCCGAGATTTACAAAATTGATCATTCCTCGCGCCTACCGGAGGAGCTTTCACAACATGGGCTGGGGCTGAACGATGTCGACATCGTGATCAACACACACCTTCACTTTGACCATTGCGGCTGGAACACGCGGCATGAGGGATCAAAGATGATCCCGACGTTTCCGAAGGCACGGTACTTCATGCAACGTGCGGAATGGGAACATGCCCTTCATCCGAGTGAACGTGACCGAGCGAGTTACATAGAAGAGTGGTTTGCTCCGGCAGAGCCTCAAACGGTGTTTGTAGAAGGCGCCCGAGAAATCGTGCCCGGAATCAGCGTGGAACTTGCGCCCGGCCACGTTCGCGACATGCAGTGCGTATGGATTGAATCGGAAGGCCAGCGCGCGTGCTTTATATCGGACCTCGTCCCAACGCGAGTTCACCTTCCCTTTCCCTGGATCATGGCGTTCGATCTTTATCCGATGGATACTCTCGCTTCAAAAAAGCGGCTGCTTCCTGAACTGGCGGAGGACCGTGTGCTTATTGTTTTTCCCCACGATGCGGAAGTTCCATGGGGAATGCTAACGGAGTCGGAAGGCAAGCTCGCGTTCCAGCCGGTCACGGCGACCTAACATCAAGTTAAGAAAGTGGAGGATGAATAGTGGCTCAAGCAGAACTGGGGATTATAGGCGGAAGTGGACTTTATCAGTTGGAAGGCCTGAGCGGCGCAAAATGGGTGCGCGTGGCGACGCCGTTCGGGAAGCCCTCGGATGCTTTCCGCGTGGGAAGTTTAGAAGGCCGCCGCGTCGCCTTTCTCGCCCGCCATGGACGGGGACACCTGCTGACACCGTCGGAAATCAACTTTCGTGCCAACATTTATGCGATGAAGAAACTGGGTGTAGAACGCATCCTTTCCGTCAGTGCTGTGGGCTCGCTGCGGGAAGATTACCGTCCGATGGATGTGGTGCTCCCACTGCAATTCTTTGACCGCACACGTGGGCGCATCTCAACCTTCTTCGGCGGCGGCATTGTTGCACACGTTGGATTCTCTGATCCCATGTGCCCGGCGGTTGTCGACGCTCTGGAAGCTGCCTGCGTGGAGGCAAAGGTTGCGGTCCACCGGGGCGGGACGTACGTCTGCATGGAGGGCCCTGCATTTTCCACCAAGGCAGAGTCGAATGCCTACCGCAGCTGGGGAATGGACGTCATTGGCATGACCAACCTTCAGGAAGCCAAGCTTGCCCGCGAAGCCGAAATCTGCTATGCGACACTGGCGATGGTTACGGATTACGATTGCTGGCATCCTGATCACGAGGCGGTCACCGTCAACCAGATCATTGATTATCTCAATCGCAACGTGGAGAATGCCAAAACAATCCTGCGGGCCGGTGTTCGTCGCCTGCCGAAACAGCGCACCTGCAAGTGCGTTTCGGCGCTGGCGCATGCCATCCTTACAGATCGTCGAAAAATTTCTCCCCAGGCAAAGAAGCGGCTGGGCTTGCTCGTTGGGAAATATCTCAAGTAAACTGAATTGGATACATCAAATTGCCACGTCAGGGGGAAAGAGAATAGTTTATGTCGCTTTTGGTTGTTGGTTCTGTAGCATTTGATTCAATCCGAACGCCCCACGGGAAGGTGGAGGGTATTCTCGGCGGATCGGCCACTTTTTTTTCAGTTGCTGCAAGCTGGTTTGGCCCGGTTAAGGTGGTTGCGGTGGTCGGCGACGACTTCGGTGATGAACATCTTGAGGTTTTCCGCCTCCGCTCAATTGAGACTACGGGGATCGAACGCGCTCCGGGCAGGACCTTTCGCTGGAAGGGCGAATATGTGGGCGACATGAATGATGCCAAAACCCTCGACGTCCAGCTCAACGTGTTTCAGAGCTTCAGCCCCAAAGTGCCGGCGGCTGATGTATCGACCGAATTTGTCTTTCTCGGTAACATAGACCCAAGGCTGCAGCTTCACGTTCGCAGGCAGCTTTCTAAAGCGCAGTTGGTTGCCTGCGACTCCATGAATTACTGGATTGAAGGCAGTCTCAACGAGCTGAAGGCGACGCTGCGCGAAGTGCATGCGCTGGTGATCAATGAAGGTGAAGCCCGGATGCTTTCGGGCTACCAGAACCTTCGTAAGGCGGCGCGAGAAATCCAGAAGATGGGACCTGAGATATTGGTGATCAAGCGCGGCGAGCACGGCGTCACGCTGTTTACCAACGGTTCCGTGTTTTCGGCCCCTGCCTTCATGCTGGAAGAATTTAAAGACCCAACAGGCGCTGGCGACACGTTTGCTGGCGGGTTCATGGGGCATCTTGCCCGAACGGGTGATCTCTCTGAAAACAATCTTCGCCGTGCCATTGTGTATGGTTCTGTCATGGCAAGCTTTGCGGTCGAGGAATTTGGCCTCAAACGTCTTCTGGCGCTAACGCCTCAGGAAATCGAAGGACGCGTGCGCGAATTTGCGCAACTGACTCGATTTGATGTCTGACCGGCCTCATGCCGATTCCAGATCGTTTCAACCGAATCCGGTCCTCCCTGTCGGAATAACGATTGCCGTCTGGGCTGCCATTGTAGGGGTGGCCTCGGGTAGTCTTTATTTTTTCTATACTCGCGGATTGACACAACTTTACGGGGACACATTTGCGCACATGGCCGGCGCCCGTCGGCTCTTTGATTCCCTGACGCCAGGTTATCCGGAAATCGGCAATGTGTGGTTGCCCATGTTCCATTTGCTGGCTGCGCCGTTGGCCATCAATGACCACCTGTGGCGGACGGGTCTGGCCGGCAGTGAGGTTGCAACAGCGGCCTTTGCAGTGAGTGCCTGGTTTCTGTTCCGGCTGGCACTGGAAATGAACGGGAGCTTATCTGCCGCTTACGTCACGTTAACCGCGTTTCTATTGTGCCCCAGCATGTTTTACCTGGCGAGCACTCCCTTGACGGAGCCACTCGCCATCATGTGGATTGTGCTAACCGTCTATGCAGTGTTCCGCTATCAGATGTGCGGCCGTATGCGTTGGGTGGTTGCAGCGGCTATTGCGGCATTCTTCAGCACTTTGACTCGCTACTCAGGATGGTATCTCCTTCCTTTCGTCGCGCTGTTTGTCCTTCTGGCGCGAAAAGAACCGTGGCGTGTGCGGTTTCGGCGTGCTGCGCTTTTCTCAGTAATCGCGGGCCTGGGTCCGGCCCTGTGGATGCTGCACGACGCTCTTAGCGCCGGGAACCCGCTCGAATTTTACAATGGGCCCAATTCGGCGAAGGCCATTTATGCCCACCAGGTGGCCACCACCGCTTTTCGCTATCCAACGGACGGCAGCATCCTGCTTTCGGCGCGCTATTACGTTGAGGACCTGAAGCTGATTCTAGGGCCGTGGCTGCTTGTGCTCGCCGCTGTCGGACTGATGCTGTGGGTGCTTGAACGGCGTTTTCTCATAAGGCGTGCATCCGCATTGCTTATGCTCGTGCTGTTTCCATTCTATATTCAGGCGATGGCCGGCTCTGCCGTCGCTCTTTACGTTCCCACTTACTTTCCGCATTCGTACTACAATCTCCGTTACGGAATTGAGATGCTGCCGGGAATTGCCCTTCTTGCATCCTTTGTAGTTTCACCGACCCTGTCTCGAAGCTTTCGGACGGGAATGCTGGTGTGCTGCCTGGCTGTCCTGGCAGCGCAGAACGTCTGGATGCTGGCTGGTGGGGCGCGAAAACTGCCCATTGTCAGGGAGGGCATTCTCAACACGCCCTGTAGCACTCAGCCTGACCAGACGCTCATCGCTTTTTTCAAGCGTCATTACGACGGCCAGAGAATCCTGATGCAATCTGGTGAGTGGCCCTGTGTGGCTCCAACTCTCGATATTCATTTGAGGAAAATCCTGAGCGGGTCTAACAGGCGTTACTGGCGGAAGCTTCCTGACGGCGCTCAGAAATATGTGGAATGGATCGTTGCAGGTGAGGGCGATCCGGTTGACATTCTGATGCGGGCCTATCCGGGTGCATTTAAGGATTTTGTGCAGGTGTACCACAGGAATTTTCCGGAGCAGAAGAGCATCACCATTTACCGGCGGAAGGGCGGATAATTCGTACCTGAACAAAAAGCTCGTTCCACAACACAATCGCAATCGACAGGCGGAATCTGAACAATGTCCAAAACTTCAAAAGTCACCTATACAAAATTCCACGGGTTGGGCAACGACTTTCTCGTCACGGGCAACGACACTATCACCGGGACCGTCGCCCCGCTTGCGAAATCCATCTGTGAGCGGCATACGGGAGTGGGTGCGGATGGGCTCCTTTTGGTGCTGAAACCCTGCAGCGCGCGGAACCACGCAAGGGTGCGCTTCTTTAATGCCGATGGGAGTGAAGCCGAAATGTCCGGCAATGGCATCCGTTGCGCCGGAGCTTTCATGATGCGCCAGAACCCCAGGAGGCGCACCCTCCGGGTTGAAACGGCCGCAGGTGTGAAGATCCTGGAATTTCTGTCTGCGAGATCGCAGGCGAGGCAGGGGAAATGGAGCTTTCGTGTCAACATGGGCAGGCCCATCCTTGAACCGGAAAAGATCCCCTTTGTTGCCGGGCAGCATCCTTCCCCTATTGTGGGGTACCCGGTGAATACGTCTCACGGATTGCTGGCCGCAACGGTTACCTCGATGGGCAATCCACACTGCTCGATTCTCGTTGAGGACTTTTCGAGCATCCCCTGGGAGGAGGTTGGCCGCGAGATTGAGCGGAGCCCGCTCTTCCCAAACAGAACCAACGTGGAATTTGTTCGAGTCATCTCAAAGACGGGGATCGAAGTCCGGTACTGGGAACGTGGGGTGGGGAAGACCATGTCTTCAGGAACCGGTTCCTGTGCGGCTGTTGTGGCCTGCATTCTAAATGGCTTTACCAGGCGGGAGGTCAAAGTCCGAACGCTGGCGGGAACGCTTGAAGTGGCATGGCCCAAGGATAAAGAAGTGCTTCTTACCGGCCCGGCAGATCTGATTGCGGACGGTGTTTATTATCCGCCACGGTAGGTAAGAGCCAGGGGACTCCTCATCCCTCAGTGGGCTTGCTGTTTCTGCGCCTCGCCCGTCATCGGAACGAACCGAACTGGAAGAAGATTTTCTCTCTTGAAACCTTTAGCAGTCCGCCGTATCCGCATGAGGGTTTGATACTGCTCGCCGACGGGCAGTATCAAACGGCCGCCCGCCGCCAGTTGCTGTAGAAGCGGCTCGGGAACGTGATCCGGCGCAGCTGTGACCATGATGGCATCAAAAGGGGCCTCCTCTGGCCAACCCCTGTAACCGTCGCCCGCGCGAATTGTGACGTTGCCATAGCCAAGCCCGCGTAAACGCTCGGCCGCCTCAGTGGCCAGCGGCTCAACGATTTCAACCGAATAGACCTGGCGCACCAAAACAGAGAGCACTGCAGCCTGATAGCCTGATCCCGTGCCGACTTCCAGCACACGGTCATCCGGTTCAAGCCGGAGCGCCTCCGTCATGAATGCCACAATGTAGGGCTGTGAGATCGTCTGCTCGCGCCCAATGGGCAGTGGGCTGTCAAGGTATGCGTAAGGCTGCATCCCAGGTGGTACAAACAGGTGGCGGGGAACTTTGCGCATCGCTTGCAGCACACGCTGGTCGCGGACGCCCCGAGCGGCAATCTGCTGTTGAACCATTAATTCCCGGGCTTTGAGATGCGCGTCTGTGTCCTGAGTGACAGGAGCGGGAGAAACTGGGATGGGGGGCGGCCCATGGCAGTCGGGAGTGGATGCCGGGAGCATCAGGACCAAGCCCAGCGCCAGCCACATTGCGGATCTCCGGAGTTGCTTTGCCTGCAGTATGCCCGCCTCACTCAGGTTTGATGAATTCGGGGGGTAAGCATTCCCTCCGCTGACCTTTCATTCCTACCCCCTGCTGTTTTCACTATCCTCACAAAGCGTTTGGCTGCGCAGTGATTACGGTCACCTCGTGATGTGCAATTTTGATGGTGTGATTGGAACAAGTCTGAAGCAAATGGATTTAAGAATGTCGATGCAGGGTATAATGGGCGTAACCGAAACTAAGCAGGTAGTCAATTTCTGAGTGGTTTGTCGCAATTGGCCCGGGAGGTTCCATGGCACGATCTCGAGACGCATTTTGGTTGGTTGCAGCTTCCCTCCTGGCTGCAGTCATCGCTTCAGCCCAGGTGACGCACCAGGAACATCATCCCCCGAGGAACAGCAGCAGATACATCCAGGTTCTCGAAGACTCCAGCCGGGACTCCTGGCAGCAACCTCAAAGGGTGATCGCAACCCTCGGCCTGAAGCCAGGTGAGAGAGTGGCGGACCTGGGCGCCGGTCCGGGCTATTTTACGTTGCGGCTGGCTCGCGCCGTGGGACCCTCCGGCAAGGTTTTCGCCGTGGATATCTCTCGCGAGATGCTCGATTATCTTGAAAAGCAGGCCAGGGCCCAGCAATTGATCAACATTCAACCCGTGCTGGCAATGCCGCATGATCCCAAATTACCGGCGGCGTCGGTCGATCTGATTTTTATCTGTGATACCCTCCACCATATTTCTGAACGATCCACCTATTTTCCGATGCTGGTGCGTGCTCTCAAGCCAGGCGGCCGACTGGTAAACATCGATTTTCATAAACGTCCACTTCCGGTGGGCCCACCCGTCGAAATGAAAATCCCCCGGGGTGAGATGATTCGCGAGGCCGAAGCCGCTGGATTTCATCTGGCGCACAAATATGAATTTTTAAAGTACCAGTATTTTGTGGTTTTCACGCGGTAGCAGGCTGTCAGGGAATTGTCAGATGATGCATCCGGCGATCTTAACTGGGCTGTCTTTGAAAGGACCCGTCACTGGGGAACAGACCATCTGATGCCGCCATCTCTCAAGCGGGAATTGACTACTTTCAGCGCCATGGCTCTTGTGGTGGCCAATATGATTGGCACCGGCATCTTCACCACAACGGGGTTTCTGGCCGGGGACTTGGGCCGCAGTTCGCTGGTTCTTGCGATATGGGTTGTGGGCGGTATTGTCGCCGTGGCGGGATGCCTGGTTTACGCCGAACTGGGCATCAATCTCCCCCGGTCGGGAGGTGAATATGTCTACCTGCGCGAAGCCTGGGGCCCGGTGTGGGGTTTTATAAGTGGATGGGTCTCTTTTTTGGCAGGTTTTTCTGCGCCAATTGCCGCCGGAGGCCTGGCCTTTGCCGCTTATCTCAGCTATTTTTTCCCTTCGCTGTCCCCGTCCTCTTCCGGCGCGCTTCTGCGTTCTGGTGTCGGCTGGATCCATCTGGGCAACGGGCAGATTCTCGCGGTAGCCGTCATCGGTGTGTTTGCGGTGGTCAACATTGTGGGTCTGCGCCTGGCTGCCAATATACAAAATATGTTGACGTTGCTGAAGATTGGGGTCCTTAGCGTCTTTCTGGGGTTGGCCTTTGTGGTCGGCCATGGAAACTGGCAGCATTTTTCGCAGACTGCGGTGCGAACTTCTCCCCACGACCTTGCGTTGCAGTTTGCCGTATCGCTCACCTTCGTCATGTTTGCCTACAGCGGCTGGAATGCGGCAACGTACGTAGCGGAAGAGATCAGGAACCCTGAACGTTCGCTCCCTTTGGCGCTGGTTGGCGGGACACTGCTGGTGATTGTGTTTTACCTCGCGTGCAATGTCGCCTTCATCTATGCTATCCCGCTTGAAAAATTGAAGGGAGTCCTTCCGGTCGGTTCTGAAGCTGCGCGAGTGTTGTTTGTGGGTCGCGGTGGTGCGATCTTCAGTGGCATGATGGCTGCGGCGCTACTTTCGTGCATCAGCGCCATGGTAATTGTGGGGCCACGGGTGTACTATGCCATGGCGCAGGACGGCTGTTTTTTTGGATCAGCGGCGCGCGTTCATCCTCGGTTTCACACCCCGGTGTTTGCGATACTGTTTCAGACAGTCGCCACTGCGGCGTTGATCATCACTGGAACTTTCGAGGCGCTCATCTATTACGTTGGGTTCATGTTGGTCCTTTTTGCAGCGCTGGCAACGGCCGGAATCTTCAAGCTCCGAAAGCGTCACCATTGGCGAAAGCTTCCTGCGGTTGACCGATTTTTTCCACTGGTGCCTGCTGTCTTTCTGGTAGCGAGTTTCGGAATGTTGATTTCCACCATCCGGTTCCGTCCCACAGAGTCCTTTCTAGGGCTGCTCACCGTTTGCTGCGGGGCAGGTTTGTACTGGTGGACTTCCCTTCGAAGCAGGAATGGGCGTAGAGTATAAATCTCGTGACAGTCAGATTGTTTTGTAGAGTCTCCAAACCGGGCGAATGAAGCGTTCGTTCAAAACAATGTTCAAATTGGTCCCATGGCAGGTGGGCCTGTCGGCTGGACTTGTCACGTTCCTTTTCATCCGCGGACCAGTTATCGGATTCGCGCAAAATGCTCCGGTCTGTTACCTGCTGGACTTGAGGAAGCCTGCTTCACATCTGGTCAGCGTCACCATAAAAGTACCTCAAGTTCACCCGGGGACAGAATTTCAATTTCCAACGTGGAACAACCTATACCAGATTCGTGACTTTGTGCGTGACGTTCAGAATGTCCAAGCCGAGTGCCGTGGTCGCCCGGCGCCCCTGCGTCGACTGGACATCAACACATGGTCAAGCACAAAACAATGCTCCGACCTAGAGCTAAATTACGAGGTTTATGCAAATCAGGATAATGTCTTCTCGGCGGTTCTTGATAGCCACCACGCATTCCTTAATTTTGCGCTGCTACTGTTTTATTTGCCGCGTGAGCGCAACCGTCCCGTGCGCGTCAAATTCTTGCTGCCCAAAGGTTGGAACCTGGTGACGATGCTGGATAACGGCCCTAGACCTGGCGAATATCAGGCGCTGGATTATGACCGTTTGGTCGATAGTCCCGCGGAAGCAGGAAAGTTTGAGCAATACGATTATGTTCAGAAGGGCGCGACGTACCGCATTGTCGTTGATGGGAACAAGGGTCTCTATTCGCCGCAGCGGCTTATCCAAGTGCTTAAGAAAATTACCGCCACCGAAACTGGCCTGATGCAGGATGTTCCGTTTAAGCTTTACACCTTCATGTTCTTCTTCCCGCCGAGGGGTAGTGGTGGAATGGAGCACCGGAATGGAACGGCCATCAGTATTCCGGCATCTGAGATACGCGAGGGTCTAGAAAATCTCGAAGGCGTCTCCGCCCATGAATTTTTCCATCTTTGGAATGTGAAGCGCATCCGCCCACAAGGGCTGGAGCCTATCGACTATATTCATGGAAACGATACCAGCGACCTGTGGTTTTCCGAAGGCGTCACCAGCATGTATGCGGAAGTTGTCCTGCTGCGTTCCGGATTGATCCACAAGAAGCACTTCTATGCTCACCTGAATCAGGAGATCAATGAGCTCAGGTCACGGCCAGCGAGGCAATTTGAAAGCGCCGAGGAATCGGGACGCGAAGCATGGCTGGAGAAATACCCGGATTACTCCCGGCCGGAACGAAGCATTTCTTACTACAACAAGGGAGAATTGCTGGGCTATCTGCTTGATCTGGGAATTCGCCACGCGAGTGACAACCATCACAGCCTGGATGACCTGATGAGGCGTCTTAACATCGATTTCGCCAAACGCGGGCGCTTCTTTAACGACGCCGATCTCGAAAGCATTATATCTCAGCTTGCGCCTCGGTTTCCCGTCAAAGAATTCTTCCGCAAGTGCGTAGATGGCACAGGAGACCTTGATTATTCAAAATATCTTGCCTATGCCGGGTTACGATTGAAGGCCGAAACAAAGGTAGTGCCTGACCTGGGATTTCATTCACTCCAGGCTTTCATGGGCCCTATTCACGTGGAGTCAGTTGATCCAGGCAGTCCTGCGGAGAAAGCAGGAATTCGGTCTGGCGATGTCCTTCTTAAGATAAACGGCATTGTTCTCCCTGTGATACCGGAACGCGAACTAATTTATCTCAAGCCTGGACAGAAAGTCACATTCACCCTTCAGCGTGGAGGCAAGACCCTTCAGATCGGCTTTACCCTGGGCGCCAAAAAGGCGACGGTCTACCGTGTGCAGGAAGTGCCAAACGCCACGCGCGCTCAATTGGTCGTCCGCCATGGCTGGCTAAAGGGTACGACGGTGAAAGGAATGACGGCGACAAACTGATGGTTAGAACATTGCTTGTGTATGCCGTCATTGTTCTCTACCTGCTGATTCTTGGCCCTCCCTTGCTTCTCTGGAGCTCGATCACCGGAAACACTGACGCTCTCTACTCCGTTGGCGTTTTCGGAGCGAAGACAGCACTGTTTATGGCCGGGGTCAGAATAAACATCACGGGCAGGGAAAAAATTCCGGTGGGGACGGCCGTGGTTTATATGCCCAACCATCAGAGCAATTGTGACCCGCCGGCCGTAGCGGCCATACTCCCGCCAGTTCTGATCATGGCAAAGAAGGAATTCTTTCGCGTTCCACTCCTGGGAGCAGGAATGCTAATGCGGGGTTTTATACCCGTGGACCGGAGCAACCGGGAACGAGCTTTTGGTGCGGTGGAGCAGGCCGTCGGCGCCCTGAAAAAAGGCCATTCGTTCCTGGTGTTTCCAGAGGGAACTCGAAGCAGAACCGGGCGTCTGCAGCCCTTTAAAAGAGGCGTCTTCGTGATGGCGATCGAGGCGGGAGTGCCGATTGTCCCGATTTCGGTGTCAGGCGCCAACAGGATTATGCGCCCGGGAGATTTCAGGATTCATCCGGGGCGTGTTCGAATCACCCTTCATGACCCTGTTCCCACCGCTGGTTGCAGGCTTGAAGACCGCGCAAAAATCGCAGCACAGGTTCGTAAGGCAGTTGGGAAAGGGCTTTCGGCCGAGGAACAACCGCTTGAGACGAACACTGCTTGAAAGCGGCGGATGAGACCAATCCCCTCGATTTTCCAGAGACTTGCGGGCCCATCCTCGCTTACTTGTTTTGGTCCGGATGATTCGGGCGCTTGATGTAGCTGCGTACTGCCGAATGGATCTCCGGAAGTCGTGCGTATGCGGCTGCACATTTCAACCAGCGGGAGTTATCCATTGCAGGATATCCGGAAACGATCTTGTTGGGCTCAACATCTGAGGGGATTCCCGTCTGGGCTGTAGCAATGACGTTATCACCAATCGTCAAATGGCCGGCAACGCCAACCTGACCTGCCAGAACCACGTTTTTTCCAACCCTGCAACTGCCTGCCAGACCGGACTGGCCGCAGAGCAGGGTATTCTGTCCAATGTCGCACGCATGCCCCACCTGGACGAGGTTATCAATCTTAGCGCCCCGGCGGAGCCTGGTAACGCCCACCGTGGCGCGGTCGATACATGTATTCGCCTGCACTTCGACCCCGTCCTCGACGACAACGGTTCCAGCCTGAATAATCTTGTAATAGGAGCCGTCAGCCTGGCGGGCGAATCCGAACCCGTCACTGCCAATAATTGCGCCGTTTTGCAGAATGACATCATCGCCAATCTGCACATTTTCGCGAACGACACTGTGGGAGTGAGCGAAAAAACGATGCCCAATCCTAGCGCCATGATAAATCATCACATGGCCCTTGATGACACAATCGTCACCGATTTCAACTCCTTGCTCAACCACCACATAAGGGCCAATCGACGGATTACGGCCCACTTTGGCATCCGCGGCTATGACTGCGGCGGGATGAATCCCGGGCTCCGCGCGTGCCGGCGGATAAAAAAGCTCGAGCGCCTTGGCAAAATCCAGATAGGGGTTGTCGGATCGCAGGGCAGGGCGGCCGGGGTCTGGTTCCTGTGCCGACAAGATGATGGCTGCCGCGCGCGTGGTTTGGAGTTTGCGCCGGTACTTGGGATTTGAAAGGAAAGTTAATTCGGACGGGCTCGCATCTTCGATGCCGGCGACGCCAGTGATTTCAAGGTCGTCGGGCCCTTCCAGCGTGCAACTCAGCTTCTTTGCAATGTCACCAAGCCTCATGATGTCCAACTCCTTCAAGTGAAAGGGCGCCTGAAGACTATCGCCCCCATCATCCTTTTACTCCGGAATTTCTGCTTCACATGAAAGGTTATCAAGTGCCGCGTAGGGTGACAATAGTGAGTACAAAGGGACCGGTACCTCGGTGCCGTTGATTCCAGGCAGGAATTTCATCACAGTGGACGGGAAGCGCATGCGTCCGGTGGCAGCGCGGGCCGAGCGTGGCATTGGCTTGCGGGGCGGAAGCATAAAGATACGGGTCGGAACTTCCGATACCTGAATTGGAGACGAAAAATATGACTCTCGGATGGAAAGGCATTCGCGGCGGAACAAGGATTCCGGTGGAGCTTCCGGTCCAAATGCGGTGGAAAACGCAGGCAGGGACGGAGCGACAGGCCCAGGGGAAAACGGAAAGCATGAGTGGGAACGGTCTGTTCATTCTGGCCCGGGTGCGGCTTAAGCATGACACCCCCATTGAGTTTACTGTTTTGCTCCCGGCGGAAGTTACCAGGAC